>Ga0307373_10015676_pt1 | contig 10274 bp, 12 predicted proteins | sample OX2MG_FD_202534 | JGI IMG/M metagenome (GOLD analysis project Ga0307373, IMG submission 202534) | Soil microbial communities from Risofladan, Vaasa, Finland - OX-2 | ecosystem: Environmental > Terrestrial > Soil > Coastal area > Acid sulfate soil | place: Finland: Risofladan, Vaasa | collected...
TCCGTGAAACCCACGCAGAAGTACGGAACGCTCTAGGGAACTGACTGAACGAGTTTCTTCGATCTGCCGCGAGTGGAAACGACGAGGTCCGTCCAGTTGCTATCGAGGAAACGCGGCGAGAACTGCTTCGAGTCAGTAGCGCGTTCTTGAGGGCGTCTCGACGCGGTGAGCGTTCGACGAGACAGTGCTCGTGACGTCGTGCGCGTCGCCGCGAAAGCAAACGTGTCGACGAAGACCATCGATGCGGTGATCGCCACGGTGGAGAAAGCGCGCGACGCGAACCCTCGAGAGTTTCGCGAGGACACTTCTCACGAGAGCGCGTTACTCGACCAGTTTCTGGAATCACTCAACACTTCTGCGTCATCCGCCACGTGTCGGCTGTCCGGTGAACGGCGTGAACGTGCGACCACGACGTCGGAGTCGCTGGTTACCAGCCTCCGCGAGAGCACCCGTTTTGATCGGGGACCCAGCCCCCGGTCACCCTCATGCCAATGACGATCTGTTCGATGGCGGTCGCTTGACCGGCGAGCGGCGCGAACCGGGTGCCCCCGTAGGAGTTCCACGTGGCGTTCGAGAAGCCAATCCCGGAGTACCGAGGACCGGTCATGGACCAGTTCCCCCCGACTTCACAGACCGCCACGTTTTGCCACTCCGCTCGAAGTTGACGAGCGGAGACGCCCAGCGACACCGCGTCCATGACGAGGGCCCGCACGGTGGGGTTAATGACCACGTCGACGTCGGGCGCGGCGGCCTTCAGGGGCTTGTTCGCGGTCGCGGCGCCGGCGGGCTGGGTCAACAGCGTGACGGGGATCAAAAGCGCAATCAGCATGGCGAAAGGGATTCTTCGCACGGCTATCTCCTTGGTCTGTGCACCGTGTCCGAAACGCTGGCCAACGACCTTCGCTGGCGCACAGCACGAACCTTGGCGAGATACTCGGAGATCCCCACCAAGGGGCACATTTGGGTTGGTCACCTGTTCCGCAACTCTGCGGGGCGACGACGAAGCAGTCGTTACTGCTAGGTAAGAGCCTAGGCGTGGGCGTTGATGGAAAGTTGTCGAAGTGGTCCAAAATTGAAGAGAAAGGCCATTTGATGAGGGATTATAAGTTTGACAATTTTGCTTAGATGGGGCCCAAACCTCCGTCCAGGACCGCAAACCGCAGACTTTTCGGCTCTCCCGACTCGAGCCCGCTTTGGACTCGAACTCTCACCGATTCGTCGTTGGGGAGGAAGCGAGGGACTGGAGGTCTCGACGGCGGCGTTCGCTTCCCGGTGAGAAAGTTGCCACACTCGACCTCTTTTGGCTGGCTCCGACCCCCGGTCGAGGTCGTCGTCGAGGCGGCGTCGCCGGAGGGGCCTTGGGGCTACCTCGGGTCGGTCGATGGACGAGTCCGTCCGCCAGTAGCTGGTAGCCGGTCAGCGTTTGTGATACTTCGTGTCGAACGCCTGGTCGATGCGAACGGCCAGGAGTTTCTCCACTAAGGGCCTCGGCAGCGGCGTGTCCACGCTGAAGCGAAGCGTCCCTTTCGACGTGGAGAACGACTTGATCTCCTTTTTCAGCACGGGCAAAACCGAGCCACTGTGGGGAAAGTAGCTGAGGTGTTGCTTGAACGCGGCGAAACCGCACACGACCTTGTCGTGCAGACGAAAGGCGGGCAAGCCGTAGGAGATGATCTGCTCCGCGTCGGGCACGATCTCCAAGATGGTCTCGCGCAGCGCTTGCAAGGTCGAGCGCTGAGGCTCGTCCAGTCCCGCTAAGTAGGCGTCAATCTCTGCGCTCGACATGGAGGCATTCTCGTCTCGATATTCGCGCTCGTCAACATAGTTTTCGGCCGGGGAAGTCGGCACGTGACCGAGATGGACGTTGGCGTGCTCCGTCCGTCGCCTCAGCCACCGTTCGTGACTCTTGAGCCGCGAACGTAGGATGCCTAGCGAGAGCTATGCAGAAGGAGTGAACCATGCCAACACGTAAGGCGCGCACCACGTGGACCGGTGGTCTTCAAGACGGATCGGGAAAGGTAGAACTCGTGAGTAGTGGCCTCGCCACCTTTGACGTCTCGTTTCCCAAGCGAGCGGCCGAAGAGGCGGACGGCACCACGAGCCCCGAAGAACTGATCGCCGCGGCGCACGCGGCGTGTTACTCCATGGCCCTTTCGGGGGGCATCGCCGCGGCCGGTGGCACGCCCCGGTCGCTCGTCGTTGACGTCGAGGTGAGACTCGGACCCGATCCCGCGGGCGGCTTTCGCATCCCCGACATCGCGATTCGCGTACGGGGCACGGTCGACGGACTCGACGAGGAAGGCTTCGTGAAAGCGGCCAACGACGCCAAACTGGGCTGTCCGGTCTCGAAGGCCTTGACCGGTACGACGATCACGCTGGACGCGGCGCTCGCCTAACCAAGCGATCCGACGGGTCCGCCCACCGTCAGTTGTCGCGGACCAGCTTCTCGAGCGCCGGCAGCGCGGCGTCGATGGCGGCGCGCTCTTTCGCGCTCAGTCGTTCGAGTCGCGAACTCAGTCCGATGGTTCGTTCGTTCCAGAGCTTGGCCAACGTCGCTCGACCCACGTCGCTCAGGTCGACGACGCTCGCTCGCTTGTCGTTGGGATCGTCGCGGCGCTCGAAGAGGTTGAGTTCCTCCAAGCTCGCCACGACGCGCGTCGCGGCCGGCGCTCCCATTGACTCGTACGTGGCCAGGGTGCTGATGCGCATCGGTCCGAACTCTTCCACGGTGGCGAGCGCGGAGATCTGCGACGGCGAGAGTCCGGGGTCGCCGTGACGGCGAAGGGTGCGAGCGAGTCGAACGAGCGCCATGCGCAGGCGCGCCGCACTGGTGCCGGTCTGGCTCGGCAGGTCGAGCGCGGTCATCGCGCGACCTCCGACTCGTAGGCGATCTCTCCGGGCACGGCGCCCGAACTCTCGGCGAGGTCGCCGGCGTGCTTGGCGAGGGACTCCTGGGGGTAGATGTAGCGCTTTCCGCGCAGTGCCGAGAAGATCGCGCCGATCACCGAAAGCAAGATCGCGGTCACGAAGACGATCAGTAGTCCGTGGTGAAAGGGGCTTTCAATGAGGGTCGGAAAGAACTTCTTGCCGGTCAGCGTGGTCCACTGCGCGTTCGAGACGTGCGTCGTTGCCCGGGACCCGAGCAGGCTCTTCAGCGGATTGAATCCCAAGAACGACGAGAAGAGACTGCCGACGGCGGGCATGCTCGCCACCGTGTGCGCCTGCGTGACGGCGACGCCGTGGGCGGTGAGGCCCTTCACCATCGCCTTGGGCAGTGTGCTCGTCAGTCCGACGATCATGAGAGAGAAGAAGATGCCAATGGAGAGCACCATGCCCGTGTTCATGAAGGCGGCTTGAATACCGGCCGCGCCGCCACGTTCGTTCGCCGGGACCGAGTTCATGATGGCGGCCGAGTTCGGTGCGGAGAACATTCCGCCGCCGACGCCGTTCACGAAGATGAGAATGGCGAAGACCCAGTAGGAGAAGTTCGTGGGTACGACGAGGAGTCCGACGAAGCTCAGCGCGAAGACGCTGAGTCCCGTGGTGGAGAGTAGGCGCGCGCCGTGGCGGTCCGAGAGCCACCCCGAGATCGGCCCCGCGAGTAAGAAGCCCACGGTGAGGGGCAGGAGAAAGATGCCCGCCCACAGTGGCGTGTCGGAGTAGTTATAGCCGTGCAGCGGTAGCCAGATGCCCTGGAGCCAGATGATGAGCATGAACTGCAACCCGCCGCGCGCGATGGCGGCGAGTAGTCCGGCGACGCTACCCATGAAGAACGCGCGGATCTTGAAGAGTCGAAGGTTGAACATCGGTGCCAGCACCCTCATCTCAATGACGAAGAACACGGCGAGGAACGCGACCGCGATCAAGAACGAGGTGACGACCAAGGGTGACGACCAACCCATGGCGCTCGATCCGTAGGGTTCGATGCCGTAGACGATGGCCAACAGGAGCGAGGTGAGGCCCACCGCGAAGGTGACGTTGCCCCACCAGTCGATCTTCGCGTGGGTGCGGATGCCGTTGTCGCGAAGGCTCTTGTAGCTCCACACCGTGCCGATGATGCCAAAGGGCACCGAGACCCAAAAGACGAGTCGCCAATCGACGATGGAGAGGAGTCCGCCGGCGATGAGTCCGACGAACGAACCGCCAATGGCGGCGACCTGATTGACGCCCATGGCGAGGCCGCGTTGATCAGAGGGGAAGGCGTCCACGAGAATCGCGCTCGAGTTCGCGAAGAGCATCGCTCCACCCACGCCTTGCACGAGTCGCCACAACACCAACCAAATCGCTCCCGATCCACCACGGAGGGGATCGGCCGCGAGCAAGATCGACGCGATCGTGAAGACGAGAAATCCCAAGTTGAAGATGCGAACGCGTCCGACGATGTCGCCCAGTCGCCCGAGGCTGATGACGAGGACGGCGGTGACGAGGAGGTAGCCCATGAGGAGCCAGAGAAGGTAGCCAACGTTGCCCGGCGACAGGGGATTGATGCCGATGCCGCGAAAGATCGCGGGAAGGGAGATCAGAATGATCGACGAGTTCACGACCGCCATGAAGACGCCCAAGGTGGTGTTGGTGAGGGCTATCCACTTGTAGCGGTCTTGGTGCATTTCTTTCACTGGGGGCATCGAACGGCGCTCACTTCCAAGGGATTTAGTTGCTTGACAACAAGCAAGTATAAGAGCGCGCTCACTTGCCTTGAACCATCGTTGCGTGAGAGTTGTTCCTCGCCGAGCGGAGGTCTCTCGCGCAGTACGGTCCGTCTCGTTCGTGTGATCACGAGGCGAAGCGTCCAGGCGAACGACACTTTGACAGAGAAGTTGGCTTTGGTTAGCCTAACCTAAATGGAATTTTCGGCGCCGCGCACCCTTGGCTTCTTCGCTTCGGGGGCCCCACCGACGCGTGAGTTCGTCCTTCGTCGCGCTGGGATCTAGGTGTCGAGTCCGCACACCGCCACGGTCGACAAGTACCTCGAGGCGATTCACTACATCGGCGCCGAAGGCGAGGTCGTCCGACCGAGCCGCCTGGCGTACTGGCTGTCGGTGAGCGCGCCGACGGTCAGTGACGCGCTCGCTCGACTGAAGCGTGACGGTTGGATCGAGATCGGAGCTGATCGCAGCGTGACGTTGACCGACAGCGGTGAGAGGACGGCGACCGAACTGGTACGACGTCACCGCGTCCTCGAACGGTGGCTCACCGACGTGCTCGGCTTTGACTGGGCGACGGCCGACGTCGAGGCCGATCGGATCTCCTCGGCGATTTCGGACGCCGTCGTGGACCAGATCGACTTGTCGATGGGTTCGCCCTCGACGTGCCCCCACGGCAACGTCATACCCGGTCGCGACGTGCCCTACGGCGCGCTCACGGCGCTCGCGGACTTGGAGTTGGGGATAGCGGCGACGGTGCGACGGATCTCCGAAGTGGCCGAGCACGAAGCACCGGCGTTGTTGTCCATGTTGGCCGAGCACGCGATCAAAGAGGGCAGTGAGGTGATGGTCGTCGCGTCAGAACTCGGGTCCCATGACGTTGCCCTGGTCGTCGCGGGCGAGCCGCTCGCGCTCTCCGTGGAAGCGGCACGACTCATCTGGGTCGAAACCGCCTAAGTCCGCGTTGCCACGACGCTTTGGTGTCGAGCCAACGAGAGGCGCCATACTTGGCTTCATGGATGGAGAGTTTCCGAGTCCGACCGTCGCGCGCGCGTCGCGCGGCGACGTGTTCTCCAGCTACCTCGACTACTTTCGCGCGAGTGTTGTCGCTCGCGTCGAGGAGTTGCCAGAGAGCGAACTGCGAAGGAGCCGGTTGACGTCAGGTTGGACGCCGCTCGAGCTCGTGAAACACCTGACCTTCGTCGAGATGAGGTGGTTGGAGTGGGGATTCGAAGGTCTCAGTGTGGTCGATCCCTGGGGTGACCAACGTGATGATCGGTGGTTCGTGGATGAACGTGAGACGCGCGAGGAGCTCCTCGACGCGCTCAGTGACCAGGGCGTACGAACGAGGAGAATCATCGAGCGTAGCGACCTCGACGCGCTCGGCATGCCCGGACCACGATGGGACGGCGCCGCGTCGCCCACGCTCGAGCGCGTCCTTTTCCACCTGATTCAAGAGTACGCGCGGCACCTCGGTCATCTCGACGTCGTCGTGGAGCTGGCCGGCGGATCGACCGGGGAATGAACATCGATCGGGCACGACCGAAGGCGAGCGTCTGGCGCGTGACGCCGCGCGCGAGCATCGAGGCCGAGTGTCTCAGAGTGGGGACGGCGACGTTCGTGGCGAAGTGCGTGCAGATTCTCAGTACTGGCGACATCGACGAAGCAACGCTGCTCGTCCTCGCGGGTCCGGGCGCGAGGGAGGTTCTTCGCGGTAGAGAGGGAGGCGTGTCGGGCCACTGGCCGCGAGTGTGGGCGATGAGAGCTTTCCTTTACGCCTGGGAGGACTCGGCGACGCGCGTGGTCATCGAAGGGGCCAACGACGAGTCGTGGCGAGTGCGTGAGATGTGCGCCAAGGTGGTCGCTCGACGCCGCGTCGTCGACGCGTTCGACGCCGTGGCCACCCTAGGTAACGACCCGGTCCTTAGGGTTCGAACGGCGGCCGGACGCGCTCTCGTTCGACTCGTCGAATCTGAGGCGTGAATGATGTCTGATCGATGGCGCCCACGACTCGTCGATCAGAGGAGCTCGTGGTGCGGTGAGCAGTTCGTCGACACGTTGTCACCACTGCACGACGCGCAGAGCAAGATGAGCTTGCGACAAGCGAGATTGGCACAGTTGTAGAACTTGCTGGTCGGAGCGTCGCATCGTTCGCACGCGCCCAAGGTCTTGGACTCATCACTGAATTCATGATTCATCCGCGAATCGAAGAGGTAGAGCGATCCCTCCCAGAGTCCGTCGTCACCGAACTCCTCGCCGTAGCGAACGATGCCGCCGTCGAGTTGGTAGACCTCGCGAAAACCGCGCTTCTTCATGACCGACGAGAGCACCTCACAGCGAACGCCACCCGTGCAGTAGGTGACGATGGGTCGTTCCTTCAAGTGATCGAACTTGCCGTTGTCGAACTCGCCGACGAAGTCTCGCGTGACCATCACCTCGGGTACGACCGCGTTCTTGAATCGACCGATCTTCGCCTCGAAGGCGTTGCGCGCGTCGAAGAACACGACGTCTTCGCCCCGCTCCTTGACCAACTCGTTCACCTCACGCGGTTTCAGACGTACGCCGCCACCGACGACGCCGCGATGATCGACCTCGAGTTCACTCGGCGCACCAAAGGTGACGATCTCGTCGCGAACGCGCACCCGCAGTCGGGGAAAGTCGTTGCCCGTCCCTTCGGACCACTTGAAGTCGATGCCTCCGAATCCGGGGTACTCCTTGGTGCGCTTGATGTACGTCGCGAGCGCCGATGCGGGGCCGCCCAGCGTACCGTTGATGCCGTGTGGCGAGAGAAGGATTCGACCCTTCAGCTCGAGTCGTTCACACAGTTCACGTTGCCAGAGCCGCACGGCCTCGAGGTCGTGCAACGGCGTGAAGCCGTAGTAGAGAATGACCTTCGGTGGTTCCACGTTTCAATTTTAATCGGTACGAACTTTATGACTTCTGACGCGAGGGACCTCGCCTTCGTCCCTGGTGCGACGAAGGGACGTGTGGCTGGTAGAAGAGACGACCACAAGCACCCCTCTCCTGGGGCTTCGAACCGTCAGCTCCCCGGCATCCGTTGTGGCTAGCACGTGGGGGCTGCCCTTAGCGTCGGCGCAGTTGGGCATTCTCCCGCGACGGACGTTGATGAGGGCATCGTCACGGCGGCCGTGCTGACGCGTGACGGATCGATCGTCGGCATCATCTACGATCCCCATTTTTCGATGTTGACGTCGACGACTGGGTCGTCGTTCAGTACATTCGAAGGCGGGATGCCCAAAGTCGTCGGAAGAGCAGATTTCGTGGTCTCTCACAAAGTTTTGCGAACTACCGTGAACATTGAGGCACGTCTTTCGGTATTCATTGGTACGACGCTGTTGATCGACAGCGAGCCAGGTGAAGGAGTCAACCTATGACGAAGTCAGAGTCGAAGAAGCTGCAGCGAGGTGCGTGGCGATCCCTAGGGTCTCGCTACGGTGTTGCGGCCATTGCCGCGAGCGCTGTCCTACTCGCGCCAATGACGAGCGCCTCGGGTGCGACGTCGCCGATGCTGAAGTCGGCGAAAGTGGCAGGATTCCCCGGTGCGTTAGTCAATCGCTCGTCGAAGACGCTGTACGTGCTGAGTGTAGAAAAAGGCGCGAAGATCAAGTGCACGGCCGCCTGCACGCCGACGTGGCCACCACTCCTCGTCAAGAGTTCCGTGACGAAGGTGTCGCTCGGTGCCGGCGTGAAGGGAAAGATCGGCTTCGTCAAGCGCAGTAAGACAATGAAGCAGGTCACGTTCAACTCGTTCCCGGTGTACACGTACCAGGGCGACAGCGCGAAGTTGCAGTCGAACGGCGAGGGCATCACCGCTGACGGCGGTACGTGGACCCTGGTGAAGGCGAAGGCGAGTTCGGCTGGCGCGACGGCCTACGCGAAGTCCGCGTCGGGAAACACGACCACGACGACGTCGGGCGGAGGCGGGTACGGCTACTAAGTATGTCCACGCGACACAAACTCACGCCTAGGAATGATGCGTCGGTGCCCGGCGCCACCCGTTGGACGCCGCCCGGCGCGGTGGGTGCGGCGGGTGAACGTCATGGTCGGATGGCGTGGATGAGCGCGGATCGTGAAAGCGAACCCGAGGTCGTGGACGAAACGAGTCTGCGAGAGGCCTTTCTCACGCACGGCGGCGAGTTGTACGGCTTCGCGCGACGATCACTGAACTCCCCGGAGAGCGCCGAAGACGTCGTGCAAGAGACGTTCTCGAGAGCCTGGCGCTCGAGGTCTCGATTCGACGCGACGCTCGGCTCACTTCGAGGGTGGCTGTTCAGTATTGAACGTCGGGTGATTCTTGACGTCAGTGCCCTCCAGATGAAGACGAGGACGTTCCCCCTCGACCAAGGACACGAACCCTCCAGTGAGGATCACGTCGAAAGGGCCATGCTGGGCTGGCAGATGGAATCGGCCCTCAAACGATTGGACCCGGAGCACCGGATGGTCGTCACCGAGCTCTACTTCAATGGCCGAAGTGGCAAAGAGGTTGCTGAACTCTTCGGGCTCGCCGAGGGTACGGTTCGCAGTCGCGCGTTCTACGCGCTCCGTATGTTGCGGCTCTTGATGGAAGAAGCGGGATGGGAGCAATGACCGATAGGGGATGTGAACGCTGGCACGAACTCATCGCCATGCACGTCTTTGGTGATCTCTCGGGCGACGAGACGACGGGACTCCTCGCGCACCTCGAGGGCTGCGCCGAGTGTCGCGGCGTCGCGGACGAGATGGTGACGACGTTCTCCCTGTTGCGCTACGTCGACCCCACCACCGTCGAGCCAACGGCGTCGGTGCCGATGGGCCTCACGAATCGGGTGCTGGGAGATTTGCGAAGTGGCGCCCTCGTGCAGCGACGCCGCCAACGAGTGAGAGCCGCGGGCATCGGTGTCGTCGGCGCGCTCGCGGCGGCGATTGTTCTGGTGATCGTCTTCTCGAGTGGTGGCGCACCGACGAAGCCCGTGGAACGAACACTCGCGTTGCGCGGCACCACGTCCGCGTCGGCCAGCGCGGTGTTGATCGCGCGCAACTGGGGCACGTCGCTCGACCTCCATGAACAGGGTCTGCCCGGTGGCGGGGTCTACACGGTGTCGATGGAGACCGCCAAGGGTGCGTGGTGGACCGCGGGAACGTACCGCAGCGTCGGAGGTCGAGCCGTCAACGCCACGATGGCCTGCGCGGTGTCGATGGAACAGATCACTGGTATTCGCGTCGTCAATGGATCGGGCGTCACCGTCTTGAGTAGCTACGGGAACGTCACGCCCCTCAGCTACCACTAGTCGTCTCCACTTCAAGAACGTCGCGACACGTGAGCGACGTTCGACCATCGATGTCGTGATCGCGTTGGCCAGCGCCCGACGTCGTTAGAAACGTCACTCGGTAGGGTGGTGCAGCATGAAGCGAATTGGACTCATCGGAGGAATCTCCTGGGAGTCGACCGCCTCGTACTACGCACTGTTGAACACGATGACCGCGCAAGAGCACGGAACGTGGAACCAGCCCGCTCTCCTCATTGATTCACTCGATTTCAGCGAGATCGTGGCGCACCAGCGAGAAGGGGACTGGACAACGCTCGGCAAGATGCTCAGCGACTCCGCCCGTCGCCTGGAGTGCGGTGGCTCG
>Ga0307373_10015678_pt1 | contig 10274 bp, 10 predicted proteins | sample OX2MG_FD_202534 | JGI IMG/M metagenome (GOLD analysis project Ga0307373, IMG submission 202534) | Soil microbial communities from Risofladan, Vaasa, Finland - OX-2 | ecosystem: Environmental > Terrestrial > Soil > Coastal area > Acid sulfate soil | place: Finland: Risofladan, Vaasa | collected...
GACCGATCGGCCGGGATCGCGGGATGGGCACGATCCGGCGGCGGAGTCCGACGCACGAAAGTCGTATAAGAGATATTATGGAAACTGAAAACCTGGACGATCGGGTCCTACCGTCCTCACCACAGGCTGGCGGCCATGCAGCGCCATCGGAGCAACAAGTTCGGCCCACACCGGACCCAGCACCAGCACGGCGGGTAGCTGCGACGCCCAGCATACCATGAAGGTGCCCAGCGCAAGGGTCCTGAGGAACGTGACAGCGGCGCGGCCACCGGCCAGGCCGAAGCAAAATCCGAACGGCGCCCGCCAGAGACGGGCCAGGGCGCCGTGCGGCGTCTTCCTTTGCTCCGCCATTGCCGCATGCCGCGCGGCGGTGATGTGGCCCTGGACGCGCATGACAGCAGCAAGCTGTCGGTATGGCTGGGGAAAGAACGCGCTGTCGCGGGTGGATTGCTGGCGGGCGAGCCATTCCAACCGAGGGCCAGCGATATGGGTGCCGCGTACCAGCCAGAAATAGAGCCGGTCCCAGTACCGTCGCCACCATCGCGCATCCGCAGGCTTCTGGGTGCGTGGGAAATGCTCGATCCGCTGATAGACGAAGCTGTCGAGGTCGAGCGCCGGCACCAGCTTCCCGTCGCCGCCTTCACCGCCCCAGCCTGCGGGAAACGCCGGCTCGCCGGGCTTCTGCGAGATGGTTCTTAGTGGCGCTCAGAATCGCGGTCGAAAGCTGGGGATCTATGACGATGCGGGACAATGTGACGGCGCCGACTAGCGCCGACACGGCAAACAGCGCATCGGACTTCGCCGCCTCGCGCTTCCGGCGCCGCGACTGCTTTGTCAGGAGGCCCACCAGCCGAAGCAACCCAATGGACACTGCGGCCCGGGTTTCTTCAGTGCTGCGCGCTAACTCGCTTCCCAATCCCGCCAACGGGCAACCGTCCGCGCGGTCGTCCCGGTGCTTTGGATCGAGATAGCTTCCAACAATCGCCTCGAAGGTACTCTTGCCCCCACACCTCGAAGAAGCGGCCTCGGCTTTCTCGACAAGGGATTCCATTCCCTGCCCACACGCCTCGGTGACCAACTGATCTTTCGAGCCGAAGTGCCGGTAAAAGCCTCCGTGGGTAAGGCCAGCCGCGGCCATGACATCCGCCAAGCCGGTCGCCTGGATACCCTTCTCCCGAAGCTCCCGCGCCGCCATTTCCACGATGCGGCGCCGGGTCTCTGTGGTTTCTGCCTTTGACTTCTTCATCTTACGTGGCCTTCCAACGCGCCGATTCCCGAGGTCTTCAGGCATATCGGCTGCCAGTATAGATGTCCATCACAACCTAAACATTCAATCAGCCGGGCGCCTCCTCTTGACATTTTAGATGCTATCCATCATCTATCGTAGCGACTGATAGATGACGAGTGTCATCTTACTGACGTTGTTCGACAGGTTGGCTGGGCGACGGCGCGTGCCTGGCAGCCGAAGCCTCGACGGCACGGCCCACGGATTGGAAGGAGATGCTTGATGTCCAAAGACAAGATTCTGGTCACCGGCGCTACCGGCACGACCGGTAGGAAAACGGTCGAAATCCTGCGAAGTCACGGGCGCGATGTGCGAGCCGTCGTTCATAAAGAGAGCGATGCCGCTGCTCATCTGAAGTCCCTCGGCGCCGAAGTCTTCGTCGGCGATATGCTTGATTTTCATTCGGTTCGGCCGGCATTTGACGGGATCGGCCCGGCCTATTTCTGCTTTCCGCTGCGACCGCCTGCCCTGGAGGCAGCGGCCCTCTTCGCGCAGGCCGCGGCGGAAGCCAAGATAAGCGCCATCGTCAACATCTCCCAGATTTGTGCGCGGCGGGAGTCGAAGAGTCATGCCGCGCTCAATCACTGGATCGAGGAGAGGCTACTTGACCGGACCGGCATCCCCGTCACTCACCTGCGACCTGGGTTCTTCGCAGAATGGTTCGTCTATCCTGGCCATGTTGCGGCGATCAACCAGGGCCTGGTGCGGTTTCCCTTCCGCAAGGGGAAGCACGCACCGATCGCCGGCGAGGATCAGGCGCGCCTGATCGCCGCCATCTTGGAACATCCGGAGCTGCATGCGGGTGAAACCTACAACCTCGCGGGGCCGAAGGAATACACTCACCCGGAGCTGTTTGCCGAACTGTCCAAAGTTCTAGGACGTGAGGTGAAGTACGAAACCGGCTCCGACGAAGAGACCTATGAAATCTTCAAAGGGTGGTACGGCGACTTTCCGGCTCAACACATCGTGGCCGTGGCCAAAGACTACGAGAATGGAATGTTTGCAGGCACGGACGACGTGATCGAAAAGTTCACCGGCACACCTCCCATGGGCTTCGAGCAATTCATCCGCAAGAACTTGTCTCTCTACAAGGTCGGCTGAGGCGCATTCGGGGTCGGGTCAGTTCGCGCCGTAGAGATCGCCAGCTTCGCCACAGCCCGGCGGTGTCGGGGCTGGCCCCGAACCCTGGCTCTGACGGCAGAAAATGGGGATTCTCCCCAAACTACCACAGGAGTCCCGGTTAATGAAGAGAACCATTGTGCTTGCGGGCCTTGTTGCCGCAGTCCTGATATCCGGGGAGCCCGCATCGGCCGCTTCAAATGAGGCGGATGCCCGCGCGCTCTTTACGGCCTTCATCGTCGCGCAGAATGCCCACGACATAAGTGCCGTTAAGTCCATGCTTTGGAAGTCGCCGGAAACACTCCTCTACTCGCGAGGCATCGAGGCCCGCGGGACGGAAGCCGTTGCGCAACGTTTCGCCGAATATTACCACGGGACCTGGCAACTCAAGCCGGATATGACGAAATTCGAGATCAGCACGATCTCCGATAATGTCGTGCAGATTCTTGTCCCCATCGTGTTCATGCGGGGCCTGCCAGGCGCCAAGCCACGAAGCAATACCTTCCTGATCAGTCAGACCTACGTGAAGGGCGATAACGGCTGGCGTGTCGCGGTCATCCTGCCGATCGCCAATACCCAGCTCAAGTAGCTGCTTCCCCGTTTTTGTGAAACCCGCTGCCGCTCCTTGCGGGCTTGATCCTTGCTGGCCGTAGTCCTACGCAAATGATCGGAGATCAAAATGAGACTCCCTGAGAAAGTCGCGCTGATAACCGGAGGCACCAGCGGTATCGGTGCGGCCACTGCCCGGCTATTCCAATCGGAAGGCGCCACCGTTATCGCCACCGGCTCAAGCCCTAAGTCTGTCGCAGCCGCAACGCTTCGCCTCCCTGGCATCGAGCTAGTAGTCTGCGATCAAGGCGACCCAGCCGCCTCGAGGGCCCTCGTGGAACAGGTTACGGCTCAACACGGCCGCATCGACGTGCTGTTCGTCAACGCGGGCATCGCCGAGTTTGCCACGCTCGACGCTGCGGATGAGGCACACTTCGATTCCATCTTCGACGTGAACGTGCGGGGCCTTTATTTTATGACGAAGCACGCCGTCTCCGCCATGCCGGATGGTGGGGCGATACTGTTCACCGGCTCCACGGCCGGATCGAGGGGAAGCGCGAGCATGAGCGTTTATTCCGCCACCAAGGCGGCGGTGCGCTCCCTTGCAAGGACACTCGCCGCAGAGCTTGCTCCCCGGAACATCCGGGTGAATGTCGTCAGCCCCGGCCCCATTGACACGCCGATTTTCGGGAAGGCGGGTCTCACGCAAGAGCAGGTGGATAATTGGCTCGAAGGTATGAGGCAGCGAATACCGCTCGGGCGCATCGGTCGACCTGAGGAGGTTGCCGCCGCGGCCCTTTTCCTGGCCGCCGATGCCAGCTTTACCACTGGGAGCGAGGTCTTTGTCGGCGGAGGTATGGTGGAAATTTGATATATTCGCCCGGATATCGGTTGATGCGATGGGTCTCGAGCACGTGTTCGTAGCATGGGCGGGGTCTTTTCCCCCGCGAAGTTTCGGAGATAGCCCTGCGTCGCGAAATCGCCGAAGGGATCGAAGGGCATGGCGCATTGCCGACCGCGGCCTTGAGGCGCAGCAGTTCCGCGCGTCGGGGCTGAATCTGGTCATCGCGGCGATCGTCTACTGGAACTCGACCTACATCGCTGATGCCATCGCCCATTCCTGTGGGACCGCGCCGCCGCTACCGCCGGACGACGCCGTCCCCTCAATCTCGGAGATCTCAGAGCCGCCGCATGACCCGCATTCTCGGATCGTTCACGCATCGCGTTGTCTATCTGACAACCGACGCTATGCCCTCTTGCTGTCGCCCGCACAAACCTGTTGCCTCGCCCCGGGCAAATGTTCTATATATGTTCGCACCCATGGCCCCCACCCCCCTCCTCGACCGCCTGACCAGCCTCATCGCCTGGCTGGCCAACCGCATCGGTGGCTTGCGCGATCCGGCGGGGCGCGATCCGGTGGGGGCGCATCAGGCGGGCCCGGCACCCGCGCATGCCGGCACCCTGCTGGCCCGGCTGCGCCATCTCGCCGCCCGGTTCCGCGCCGTCGCCTCCACCCCGATCCCGCCCCCGAAGCCCGCTCCCAAGCCGGCCGAACCGAGGTTCGTTCCCACCCACAGCCTGCGCTTCGCTCCGGCCGACCCGCCGCCCGAACGCCCTGGGCTGCCGCGGTCCTGGCGCTGGCTGCTGCGGCTGCTCCCGCAAGCCGCCGCCGGCCGCGCGCAGATGGAAGACCTGTTGCGAGACCCCGAGATGCAGGACATGCTGGCCGCCGATCCACGGCTGGGGCCGATCCTGCGCCCGCTGGGCTGGATGCTCGGGGTGGATCGCGCGCTGCTGCCCGCCTCGCGGCGACGGCGCCGGCCGGTGATCCTGGTGCCCGGCGGGCGCGCGGAGGCCGAGGCGGCGGCGGCCGACTACGCCAGCGCGCGGGCGAAGGGCGTTTCCGTGACGGACATCATCGCGCTGTGGTGCCTGCCCGCCGCGAGTAGGCGGGACCGGCGGCCGGTCTGGCGCGGGTGCGCGGGGCTGACCCTGGCGGATGGGACGCAAATTCCGGGCTGAGCGGGCGCGGCGGACGCGCGGCCTTATTATTGCGATATCGAACTTAATATCCCCCCCGGGGGCATGGGCGGCAGCAGTTCTCATTTTGCCGGGCATGAGCGCATGACCAGGGCGCGCGGCGGGAAGCAGGTTCCACCACGCAGGCACGGAGAAGGGGCGGGAGTCCGCGGCGGAACCTGCTTTTGCGCCTCGCCCGCCCCTTCTTAGGGTCGCACTCATGTGTCGTAACAGAAAGACCCCATGATCCAGGAACGACAGCCGAACGCAAATCGGCGCCCGATCTTCATGTGTGGATCGAGGTGCTGCCCGCCAAGCGCTGATCCTGCGGCAATTTCAATCCTGCGCGCGCCCGGAATCGCCGCCGGTGCCGCCAGCACGGACGCGGCCTGACCAACCACGGCCGCTCGATGCGCCCCCGCGCGGCTAAGGCTCCGGCGCCGACTCCAGCGCCGCCGACATGTCGGTGCCGAACTCGTTGAACACCTGGCAGGGATAGGTCGCGGCGAGCCAGGCGATGAACTCGGCCGACAGCCCGGCCAGCGCCCCGTCCAAGGCCGGCGCGACGTGGATTTCTTCCGGCGCCACCTGGATCAGCAGCACCTGGGGAAACCCGTCCTCCGGATGCGCCAGCCGGCGCGCGCGCAGGCTCTCCCGCATCGCCGCGGTGGGCGCCACGACATGCATCGACGGCAGCGCCGCGTCGCGGAACGCGAAGCCGAGCGTGCCGATGCGTGCCGCCACCTGGTCCACGTCGAAGCGCCCGGCGCGCGGCACGAAACGCAGCTCTTCTTCTTCCAGCAGGGTTTGCATGTCGGGTCCCGTCATTTCTTCAGGCCTGTCATTTCTTCAGGGGGGCCGCGACCCGGATCGTCGCCGTCGCCTCGCCCGCCTCATAGCGCTTCGTGGCCGCCACGACGAGCTTCAGGGTCTGGGTGCTGCCCGGCGGCAGCTTGTTGCCGACCGAGACCAGGGTGCCGTCGCCGCGATAGAATTTCTTCTCCGCCCCGCCCAGCACCTCGGCGTTCAGGTGCAGCTCGGCGGTCATCGGCGTCCCGGCGGGCACCTCGGCCGGCGGGTTCCAGACGATCACCTGCTTCTCCTTCGGCCGGCAGAACAGATGCGTGGTCTGCACCGCCCCGGACTGGAACGCCTCGGTCTCGTCCTCGTCGTCGATGTCGTCCGGAACCTTGGTGTCGCCGGGCCCCTTGGCGGCGGGCATGCCGTCCGACGTCACCTTGAAGGCGATGTCGCCGCCGCCGGCCGACGGGCCTTCGGACGTGCGCGCCTCCATGCAGAACATCGGCTTGCCCGGGTTGTGCATGTCGCCGTTGCTCTTGTAGCGGATCTGCAGGCCGTTATCGAAGGTCCAGATCGTGTTCGGATAGGTCCCGCCCTGCGTGGTGCGCGCGCTGTCCGGAGTCTTTTTCTGCAGCGCGTCCAGATGCGCGTTCAGCTCCTCGGGCGTCATCGTGCCGATCTCGCGCATCAGTTGCTGGCCCATCATCTTGAGCGAGTCGAGGTCGGACCCGTCGTCGTCCTCCCATTCCTTGACCCGCTGGCCGGCCTTGCCGGAGGTGGGCTTCTTCCAGGCGCCGCCGTCGCGCATCGCCTCGCTGCCGCGCTTCGTCTCCTCGCTCGCCACCACCAGCAGCCGCACCTCCGCGCCCGCCGGCTCGTGCAGCGCGTCGCCGGCGAAGCGGACGCGCAGGAACTGCGTGCCGACGGTGGGCAGGCCGGTGCCGTCCGCCGGATCGTAGACGAGGCTGGTCTTGAGGCTGTCGGGCACGATTTTGGCGTTCAGTTGCGTGCCGGACAGGTCCGTGCCGACGACGACCGGCTTCGGCGCGGCCCAGGTGAGCTTCGGCACCGCCTTCACCGTCTCGACCGTGCCCGACTTGCTCGCCGTGGCGTGGGTCTTGGTCGCCGCCACGACGACCGTCACCGTCTGGCCCTGTCCCACCGCGACGAAATTTCCGCCCGCCGGCGCCGTCACGCTGAACGCGCCGGCGCCGGCCGAGACCGCGGCTTGCAGGAACTCGGGCGTCAGCTTCTGCGTCACCGGCAGTTTGGGCGGCAGGACCCAGTCGATGCTGCGCGGCGCGAAGGTCACCTTGACGCTCGCCGTCGCCGTCCCCGCCAGCCATTTGTCGCGCACCCCGGGCGCGGTGACGGTCAGCGACACCGCCTCGCCGACCGCCAGACTCCCGTCCTCCGGGTCGAGCACCAGGCCGTCGCCCTCCCCGGTTGCCGTGGCGCCCAGCGTCTGGAGCGTGACCTTGGTGCCCCAGACGATCTCCTTCGGCGGTGTCCAGGTGATCGCGCGCCGCGGCAGGCCCACCGCGACCGTCACCGTGACCGATCCCGCCTGGTGCGTGTCGGTCTCGGCGGCGTCGATGCGGAACTTCTGCCCCTCGCCGGGTTTGCCGAAGCGCACCAGCGCGGTCTTTTCGGTGCCGCGGAACAGGGTGAGCGGGGCGGTCGGCTGGACGGCGGCGTTCAGGCTGGAGAGGGTGATCTCGGTCTGCGTGGTGACCCCGGTCGGCGTGGTGTAGGTGATGACCGGGACCGGTTTTTCGCCGAGCCCGGTCGCCTGTTCGATCGCGACGATCAGCGCCTCGGCGAGGTCCGTCTGGATGCCGATATCCGTACGCATCTGGTCGCGTTCGGTCTCGTCGTTGTCCACGATGCGGGTTTCCAGCGCCTGCATCGCCTTGGCCAGGGTCTCGCGCCGGGTCTGCAACGGCTTGGCGCGCGTCACGGGGGTTTTCAGCAGCCCGGCGTCGATCGTTGCCAGGTGCTGCACCAGGGCATCGTAGTCCTTCTTCAGCCCCTTCACCGACTCCGACTGGCCGGTGCCCGAATAGCCGGCCTCCCAGGTGCCGGTCTTCACCTTGCCGGTCTTGCCGATGTCGAGGCTGAGCGCGAGGACGATGCCGAGCGCGGATTTTCCCTTCGCCTGGCTCATGCCGCCTCCGTCTGCGCCTGGGCCTCGCGCAGGCCGGCGAGGGCGGCGAGCAGCGGCCGGCGCAGCACGACGGTGATGCCGAACCCGTTCGGGTCCTCGGCCTCGGCGATGATGTCGTCGGTCTCAATATAGCGTTGCAACTCGGCCACCTGTCGCGGGGTCGTGGGCGCTTCGGTGAGGTTGGCCTGGATGGCGCGCAGCAGGATCACCGCCCGGTCGCGTTCCGGCACGTCCATCCGGCGCACCGCCGCCTCCAGCGCGCGCAAGGAGGTCATCGCCGTCGCGCGCGCCGCCTGCCAGCCGGCCAGGGCGTCGGCCGGGCGCCGGACGGTGGAAATGGCTTCTTCGCGCGGCGGAGCGTCGGTGGTGATGGGGGGAGCCTCGTCGGTGGACGGGCCGCCGCCAGTGGTGATGGTGGACGGGGCCTCGTCGGTCGATGGGCCGCCGGTGGTAATGGACGGAGCCGTCTCGCGCGACGGACCGGTTGCGGGCGAAAGTGCGGCGAGCCGCTTCTCCAGCGCATCGAGCAGGGCATGTGCCTGCGTGAACTCCTGCTTGCGGGCGAAATACCCGGCTTCGCTGGCGCTCACGCGCATATCCTGGGCGTCCGGCTGTCCGGCCGCCCGGGCGGCCTGGATCCGCGGCATCAGCTTGGCAAGCCGCGCGGTGAAGCCGGCCATCCCGCCGTCGCGAGCGGGGACGGTCGGCGCCGCCGTGACACCCAGCACCCGTTGCAGCCACGCCGCCTTGGCGTCCGACGCACTGGTTTCGCCCACCCGGCCGCCTCCCTTGGGTCACGCTCATTCTGGACCGGTTCCGACCGGGATTCCAGCAGCTTCGCCGGGCGGCGCACCGCGGCACCGGTTTTCATCCCCGATGGCACACATTCCTGGGGGCGCATCGGCCGCCGGATGCGCTACCCTTCCCCCAGCTCCAGCACCATCCCGTCGAATCCCAGCTCCACCCCCGGGGGCAGGCGCCCGCCCACGTGCGCCCAGTCGATGTCGGTGCCCATGTGCGTCAGCACCGTCCGCCGCGCCCCCACCCGCGCCGCCCAGTCCAGCACCAGGTCCAGATGCGCATGCGTCGGATGCGGCGTCAGGCCGAAGCAATCCACCACCCAGACCGCCACGCCGGCCAGCGCGGCGAAGGCCGCCTCATCGAGCCGCACCACGTCGGTGGAATAGCCGAACGCTCCGATGCGCAGGCCCAGCGACGCGCCATAGCCGTGATCCTGGACGAAGGTGCGCAGGTGCAGCCCCGCAACGTCCAGGACGCCGTCGGGCGCGATCGCGCTTGTCTCCAGCACCGGGCGGAAGAACCCGGGCGGCTTCCAGGGCCGGAACGCATAGGGGAAGCGCGCGGTGATCTCCTCCAGCACCGGCGCGATGGCGAGCGCCGGCAGCGGCCGGCCGGCGATCCGGTTCAGGATCCGCACGTCGTCGAGGCCGGTGATGTGATCGGCATGCGCATGGGTGAACAGGATCGCGTCGATGCGCGGGATGCCGCAGGCCAGCAACTGGGTTCGGAGATCGGGCGAGGTATCGACCAGAAGCCGTTCTCCGCTCGCGCTTTCCACCACGATGCTGCTGCGGGTGCGGCGGTTGCGCGGCTCGGCCGGATCGCAGCGCCCCCAGTCGCCGGTCCCGTCGGCGCCGCCGATCAGCGGCACGCCGGCCGAGCCCCCCGTGCCGAGCAGCACCACCCGCATCAGGCGGCTTTCCGGAACAGGCGGCGAAAATTCTCCGTCGTGCGCTCGGCGAGCGCCGCCGGGTCCAGGCCACGCAGCCCGGCCAGCACCGCGGCGGTATGCACGACGAAGGCCGGTTCGTTGCGCTTGCCGCGCAGCGGCACCGGCGCGAGGTAGGGCGCGTCGGTCTCCACCAGCAGCCGATCGAGCGGAAGATCGCGCGCGATATCCCGGATTTCCTGCGATTTCGGGAAGGTCAGGATGCCCGACAGGCTGACAGAACCGCCGAGCGCGACCGCCACCTCGGCCAGCGCACGGGAGGAGGAGAAGCAGTGCAACAGGAGGGCGAACTCCCCTCCCCGGTCGCGCTCGTCGCACAGGATGGCGGCGATGTCGGCGTCGGCGTCGCGCGCGTGGATCACCAGCGGCACCCCGGCCAGGCGCGCCGCGCGGATATGGGCGCGGAAATTCGCCTGCTGCACGTCGCGCGGGGCGCGGTCGTAGAAATAGTCGAGCCCGGATTCCCCGATGCCGATCACCTTCGGATGCGAGGTAAGGGCGGCAAGTGCCTCGGGTTGTGGGATTTCCGCCTCGGCGGCGTGGTGCGGATGGACGCCGACGGTGGCCCAGACGTTCGCATGGGC
>Ga0307373_10015679_pt1 | contig 10274 bp, 10 predicted proteins | sample OX2MG_FD_202534 | JGI IMG/M metagenome (GOLD analysis project Ga0307373, IMG submission 202534) | Soil microbial communities from Risofladan, Vaasa, Finland - OX-2 | ecosystem: Environmental > Terrestrial > Soil > Coastal area > Acid sulfate soil | place: Finland: Risofladan, Vaasa | collected...
CCTCCTCGAGGTTCAGCGCCATGCCCATGACGCCACCGGGGAATTCGAGCAGTTCGGACGCCAGGGCATCGGCGAGCCCATAGACCTGGGCAATGCCGTCGCCGACCTCGACGACGGTCCCGACGCTGCGCGTCTCGGTCGTCTCGTCGAAGCGATCGATCGCCGACTTGATGATGCTGACGATTTCGTCTGAGCGGATGGCCATGTGTTCTCCGATCCGATGCGGGCCGATGCTGGCCGAGCTCAGCCCGCCTGGCGCGTGCCCGCCACAAGCTGCTCGCGAAGCCGTTCGAGGCGGCCCCGCACACTGGCGTCGATGAGTCGGTCGCCGATCCGGACGGTCAGGCCGCCGATGAGTGCGGGGTCGACCCTGGTCTCGATCTCGACCGTCGATCCGGTCATCCGTCCGACGCGTTCCCGAAGGGCCGCGTCCTCGTTCGCGTCCAGGGGCAGCGCACTCGTCACCACGGCCGAGACGACGCCCCGCCTCAGGTTCAGCAGGCGCTGGTACTCGGATGAAATGCGGCCCAGCGAGTCGAGCGTGCCCCGCCGGAGCAGCAGCTTCACGAGGTTGAGGGCGCCTTTGGAGATGCGGGACGCCAGGAGCTGCTCGACGAGCGCCTCGCGCTCCGCGACGGCGACCATCTGGCTCGACACCACCCGGGCCACCGACTTCTCGCCGAGCAGAGTCGCCGCGGTCCGGAGGTCGTCCCGCCACCGATCGAGCGCGTTGTCGCGCTCGGCCAGCTCGAACGCGGCCTCGGCGTAGCGTCGTGCTGCGGTTCCGGTGCGTGCCATCAGGCCCCAGACTCCGAGACCGTCGACTCGCGCAGGAACTCCTCCACGAGGCGGCGCTGACGCGCGTCGTCCATCGACTCGCCGACGACCTTGCCGGCCGCCGCGAGTGCCAGGTTGGCCACCTCGGCCCGGAGATCGGACATGGCCCGAAGCTTCTCCGCCTCGATCTCCTGGGCAGCCCGCTGGCGGAGCCGCTCGAGCTCCTGTCGGGTCGCGGCGATGTCCGCATCGCGCGACTCCTGCGCCACGCGTTGCGCACGCACCAGGATGTCGTTCGCCTCCCGGCGGGCCTCGGTCAGGGCCGCGGCCCGCTCCTGGCTCGCCTGCTCGCGATCGCGACGGGCCTGCTCGGCGTCGCGCAGCCCGGTCTCGATCCGGACTCGACGCTGCTCAAGCATCCGCGAGACGGGCTTGAACGCGAAGACCTGCAGAAGCACCAGGAAGAACACGAAGTTCAGCGCGGAGATGAGAATCCAGAAGCCATTGAAGACGAGCCCGGCGCTGTCGGCAGCCGGCGGCGAGCCCTGTTGGGCCATGAAGCTCGCGACGGCGAGGATGTTCACGATCGAGTCTCGGGCGCCGTGCCTACTTCAGGAAGACAATCAGGACGCCGACGACGAACGCGAGGACACCGAGTCCTTCCGCGAAGGCCGCGCCAATGATGAACGTGGCACGGATGACGCTGGCCGCCTCGGGATTGCGGCCCATGGCCGCCGTCGACATCCCGGTCAGGATGCCGATGCCGATGCCCGGCCCGATGACGCCGAGGGCCGCGAGCCCGGCTCCGATTTGCGCGAGATCCACCGACTGGTACCTCCTCTGCCCGCCGAACTGGCGAGCGCTTGCTTGGGACGAGGGTCAGGCTGCTGAAAGGGGTGACTCGAAGCTCGAGAGCGGCGGTCCGATGTTGCCTTCCGGCTCTGACGAGAACGCCGGGGCGGCATGGGCCTCGGCGTCGTGGCTTTCGATCGCCATCATCGTGTACATCAGGGTGAGGACCGAGAAGATCAGGGCCTGCACGAACCCGACGAACGCTTCGAGTGCGATGAACGGCAACGGCAGGAGCGCCAGCAGCAGGGCAGTGAACACCCCGACCATGATGCCACCACCGTACAGGTTACCGAAGAGTCGAAAGGCCAGCGTGATCGGCTTGAAGAACTCGAGGAGAAACTCGATCAGCCCGACGAACAGGTCGATCGCCCCATCGGCCGGGCCTCGTTTGAACCCCCTCAGGTTGAAGAACTTCCCCAGGTATCCGCGCACGCCGAGCCGCCGAACGCCCTCGAAGTGATAGACGACGAAACTCGTGAGCGCGAGACCGACAGTGATGTTGATGTCGCTGGTCGGCGTCCGCAGCACGTTCACCTTGTTGCCGAAGAGGAAGAGGTCCGTCCAGTTGGCGAACATGATGAACAGGAATAGGGCCGCAAAGATCGGGATGTACCGGCGCGCCTGTTCGCCGCCAAGGCCGATCGCGAAGTCGGAAAATGCCTCGTAGGTCGCCTCCCACACGTTCTGCAGGCGGCGCGGCACCGGCTTCATCCCCCGCGAAGCGGCGATCAGGACGACCAGGATCAGGATCATCACGATCCACGAGACCACGATCGAATTCGTGATGCTCGGATGAAACTCGATGACGAGGGGCGTGGCTGGCTGGGGCGTGCCGGGAGCAAAATCGAACACGACCTCGGGCGGGATCAGCTCGAGGTTCTGGGCGATCGTCGACTTCGGGTCTGGAAACCCGCTCGGGGCAGCCACGATGACCGCGACGATGTCGATCAGCAGCACGAACGCGGCCGCGATCCAGAGCAGCCGGCGACTCGACCCGGCCGTCGTTGCGCTGGCCGTCGTGGCGCTGGCCGTCGTGGCGGCGGACCGGCTCTCGGCGGCATCGGCGGGGAACTGGTCAGACACCCTCGCTCCAAAGGGAGAGCGCGGCGGGCTGCCGCGCTCTCGAACAATCGCTAGTTGTACGGGGACAGGAACCGCGCGATGAGGCGGGCCACGGCGATTCCGCCGAGGGCGAGGCCCAGCAGTGCGCCGATCACCACGAAGACAGGGAGTGTACCCAACTGCCGGTCAACCCAGTCGCCGACCAGCACACCTGCCATGACCGTGACAAACAGGACGAAGCCGATCTCCGAGAACAAGGCGACATACGCCCAGCCCCGTCCGGGCTCGATCACGAACGACCTGACAGAGCGCGCGGAGTATAGCAGCTGCGCGAACGCGCGGACAAACGGCGCGGGGCCGACCGCGATCCCTCATCCGAGCCGCAGCCATGGATCGCGGGGCCCGGTTCCCGGTTCACGGATCGCGTGGCCGATCCGCGGCGCGGATCCCGGGGTCCAGGACGGGTGCCCCAAGCGGCGCTGTCGAGGGCCGAGTCGGTGCCGGTGCGGGCGGCCGTCTCGGAGATGAGCCCGCAGGTCGGGATGCCTGGGCGGTCTCTGGGGCACCCGCGACCGAACCGACTGCCCCGAGGGCCGACGCGGCGAGCCCGGCGGACGAACCGACTGCCCCGAGGGCCGACGCGGCGAGCCCGGCGGACGACGCGGCGAGCCCGGCGGAAGCTCCTCGCCCCGGCCGGGATCCGGGTCGGCCCGTCGACGGCGGGGCGAGCTCGGGGGGAGACGCGGCGAGCTCGGCGGAAGCTGCCGCCCGTCCCGGCGACGACGCCACGGGATCCCTGTGCCGCGCAATCGGCGGGCGCCGATCGGCAGCCACGGACGTCGCCCGCCCCATCGGCAGTTCGGTGGCGATCGCTCGGGGCGACCAGTTCGGATCACGCGGGCCGGGCGACCGCGTCGTGGCAGGCATGGCCCGCAACCTGCCGGCGCCGAGATTCCGTCGCCGAATTGCGAACAGGGTGAGCCCGGAGACGAGGACGATCAGCAGGAACGCGATGATCTGCGCCGAACCTGACAGGACGAACGACAGGCCGGCCAGCGCGATGCAGAGCGCGTAGATCAGAAGCACGGTCTGCGTGTGCGACAGGCCGACGTCAAGCAGCCGATGGTGAAGATGGCCGCGATCCGGGCTGAACGGCGATCGGTGCGCGGCGAGACGGCGGACGATGATCCAGAACGTATCGATGATCGGCACGGCGAGCACGAGCACGGCCACCGCGACCTTGGCCGTTCCCAGGATCGACAGAATCGCCAGCGTGTACCCGATGAACATCACGCCGCTCGTGCCGACGAAGATCGACGCCGGATGGAAGTTCCAGCGCAGGAACCCGAGGAGTGCGCCGGCAAGGGCGAAGCACAGGACCGCCACGTAGGGCTCGCTCACCGTGACTGTGAGGCTGATGATCCCCAGCGTCACCGAGGCGATCAGCACGATCCCGGACGAGAGGCCGTCGAGACCGTCGATGAAGTTGATGCTGTTGATCATCCCGATGATCCAGAACACGGTGAACGCGGCCCCGACAACCCCACCGAATCGAATGAGCCCCGGACCGAGCGGGTTGTTGATGAAGTCGACAGTGATCCCGAAGGCGACGGCGAGGATGGCCAGCGCGAGCTGTCCGGCCAGCTGCCACCGCGCCCGAAGCTGGAAATAATCGTCGAGAGCCCCGATCGCCGCGGCCAGGATGCCCCCGCCGAGGAGGGCCGCCAGCTCCGGGAAGTCCACGGAATCGGGCATCGAAACCAGCCCGAGCACGTTGTTCAGCAGCGTCACGAAGATCGCGACGGGGACGAACGCGGCGACGACCGCCAGCCCGCCTCCGCGCGGCACAGGGCTGCGGTTGACCCGCCGCGGGTCGGGCCGGTCGACGACTCCCAGCCGATGCGCGAACGCGCGCACGTATGGAGTCAGGAACGCCGTGCCGAACCCGGCGAGAACGAGCGCCAGCGCCATCAGCGGCAGCGCGTTCTCGAATCCCGGGATGAGTCTCATCTGGACCCCGTCTGTCCGAGCGCCCTCAGATCGCCCGCCGCCGGACCGTCACGCGTCGGGCAGGCCGGGGACGGGGAAGCGGCCGCAGATGTCCCGGACCTCGGCCGCCAGGCGAGCCTGCTCGGCCGGCTCGTCTCGGGCCGTGATCGCCTGGATGATCATGCGTCCAATCTCGCGGACCTCGGCCGGACCGAATCCGCGCGTGGTGATGGCCGGTGTCCCGATGCGGATGCCGGACCCCACGGTGGGCGGATTCGGATCGAACGGGATCGTGTTCTTGTTCACCGTGATGCCGATCTCGTCGAGGATCCGCTCCGCCTCGCGGCCGGTGACGCCGAGGGGCGTCACGTCGACCAGGAGCAGGTGGTTGTCCGTGCCGCCGGACACCAGTCGCGCGCCTTCGCTCGCGAGCGTCTCCGCGAGCAATCGCGCATTTTCGATCGTGCATCGCTGGTCGGCCCGGAACTGAGCCGTGTCCGCGAGTCGCAGCGCTACCGCCTTTGCAGCGATCACGTGCATCAGCGGTCCACCCTGAAGGCCCGGGAAGACGGCCTTGTCGATCGCCTGCGCAAGGGTGCCCTTGACGATCGGAAAGCGGCTCCGATCGATACCGTCGGGCAGCTCCCGGCGGCTGAAGATCAGTCCGCCGCGTGGCCCCCGGAGCGTCTTGTGCGTGGTGGTGGTCACGATGTCGGCGTGGCCAAACGGGCTCGGGTGCTCACCGGCCGCAACGAGCCCCGCGATGTGCGCCATGTCCGCGAACAGCAGCGCGTCCACCGAATGAGCGATCTGGGCGAGGCGGTCGAATTCGATGATGCGCGGATACGCGGTGGCACCGGTGACGATCATCTTCGGGCGCACCTCGCGCGCCATGCGCTCGATCTCGTCGTAATCGAAGCGCTCGGTCCCCCGGTCGACGCCGTACGGGTGAATCTCGTACAGCCGGCCCGAGAAGTTGAGCGCCATGCCGTGGGTCAGGTGGCCGCCGTGTGAGAGGTTGAGCCCCATGACCCGGTCGCCCGGTTCGAGCACCGCGAAGTAGGCTGCGAAGTTCGCCTGGGCACCGGCGTGAGGCTGCACATTGACATGCTCGGCGCCCGGGAACAGTGCGAGCGCGCGCTCCTGGGCGAGCCGCTCGACGATGTCGACGTACTCGCAGCCGCCGTAGTACCGCTTGCCGGGCAGGCCCTCGGCGTACTTGTTGGTGAGCCAGGAGCCCTGCGCTTCCATGACCGCGGCGAACGTGTAGTTCTCGCTCGCGATCATCTCGATCTTCCAGCGCTGGCGCTCGCGCTCGCCGACCATCGCGGTCCAGAGCTCGGGATCGACATCCGAAAGCCTCGCCCAGGCGAGGCCCGTCGTACCCGCGACTGCCATTCCGGCCTCCCTTCCGCGGCTGGTGCGGTCACGGCCGAAACTGCCGTCCCTGCCCACCGCACCTGACGCCGGACTGCCGGCGCCGCGTGCCGAACCGGCCCAATGGTAGCGCCGTCGCGTCGCCGGCCGGACGCGGGCTACTCGCGGGGCAGGTCGTGGGGAAGCTCAGCCTCGTCGAGAATCGCCGCGAGCGCGGCCACGGCGACGGCGCCGGCGCGCAGGAGGCGCGGTCGCTCGACCGAGCAATCGATGATCGTCGACGCGTGGCCGGCGCGGGCCGGACCGCCGTCCAGCACGAGGTCGATCGATTCCCCGAGCGCGGCCAGGATGTCGGCGGCCGTCGCGCGGGTCGGCTCGCCGGCGATGTTGGCCGACGTGGTTGGCAGGGGCCCGACGGCCGCCGCGAGGGCACGTGGGGTGGCGTGATCCGGCACGCGCACGCCGATCGTCGGGACCCCGCCGGTCAGCACCGCAGGAAGTCTGGCCGTGCTGCGCTGCGGCAGGACGAGGGTCAGGCCCCCGGGCCAGCCGGCCGCGGCAAGCACCCGGGCGGCCGGCCCGAGGACGCCGACCTCGTCGGCCTGCTCCGGGTCGGCGAGGAGCAGGATGATCGCCTTGTCGGTGGGCCGACGCTTGGCTTCGAACAATCGCTCGATGCCGCGCGGAGCGTCCAGCCGGACCCCGATGCCATAGACGGTATCGGTCGGCAGGGCAACGAGCCCGCCCGCACGCAGCGCCTCGATCGCGGCCTGGCGGCCGGCGGGCGAATCGGCGACGAGTCGGGCGGTCACGGGCGCCGGTGCGAGATCCTGCGGTGGCCGGGCGAGATCGTGCGGTGGCCATCCCGGGTCCCGCCGCTCCTCGTGGTCCCGCCGCTCCTCGTGGTCCCGCCGCTCCTCGGTCCCGTCATGCGGCACCCCCGGCGGCCGTCCCGTGCCCGCGCCGGCGCAGGATGAGCTGCTCGATCATCTGCGCGGCCCCGTCGTCTTCGAGTGGCGGCGCGACATACCGCGCAGCGGCCAGAACGGGCGCCGGCGCACCCGCCATGGCGACGCCGTGGCCGACCTCGGCCAGCATCTCGAGGTCGCCATACTGATCGCCGATCGCCATCGTCTGCGACAACGGCACATGGAAGTGGCGCGCCAGCCAGTGCACCGCCCGGCCCTTGGTAACGCCCGGTGCGAGAAACTCGAGGAACCGCGGATGGCTGACCGTCACGGCCGCACGGTCCCCGAAGAGCGCCCGACCGAGCGCCAGCGAGTTGACCGGACCCGGGTCATCGCCGACCGCGATGATCTTGGTGACCGGCCTCGTGAGCCACGCAATGAGATCCGGCTCCAGCCCCGCCCGGACACCAAGGAACCTGGAGTAATCCTCGGCGCGTGGGTCGTCAGCGCGGATGATCAATCGCTCCAGGTGGTTCACGTGCGGGTCGAGCTCCCGTGTCCGCGACCAGGCGACGACGTCCCGAGCGACGTCTGCGGCAAGCGGTGTGTGGAGCAACAGGCGGCCGTGGGAGCGCGATCCGGACGGCGGCATCTCCCGGATCACCGCGCCCTGGTGGGCGACGATGGGAGCGGTCAGGCCGAGCACGTCAGCGAACTCTCGCGCGCTCGAGGCCATCCGGCCCGTCACCAACGAGACGGCCACGCCACGGTGGACCGCGGCTCGAACGGCGTCGACGGTCCGATCGCGCAGCCCGAGATCCGGCCCGACGAGCGTGCCGTCGATATCGAGCGCGAGCAGCCGGATGGGGAACCGTGGCTCCGTCATCGGCCGCCACCCGCGGGCCGGCCGACGCGGGCGTCGAAGGAGGGCCGGGCCCGACCGACGGGCGGCTCGATGCGCGCCACTCGCGGATGACTCGCCAGATCGGGCTCGATGCGACAGCTCCAATCGGGCAGCACCCGCTCCACGAGCGCGACCATGGCGTCGTCCTGATCCGAGCCGATCTCGAGGAGCGCGGTTCCGTCGGGCCGTATTGCCTCGGTCAGCCGGCCGAGCAGCCGCTCGATCACCGCGAGGCCGTCCGGCCCACCGTCGAGCGCGAGGCGCGGCTCGAACGACGCAGCGACCGGCAATCCGGCGATCGCATTCGACGCGACGTACGGCAGGTTCGCGAGCAGGACATCGAATGGCGCCTGGAGCACCGGCGGCAGAAGATCGGCCTCCGCGAACCGCATCCGGTCGGCAACCCCGTGCCCGACCGCGTTCTCCCGCGCCAGCTGAAGCGCCTCGGGCGAGATATCGGTCGCAAACAGGTCCACGTCGCGCGCGGCTCCGCAACGGCGCAGCGCGACGGCCATGCTGACCGCGATCGTGCCGCTGCCGGTGCCGACATCGGCGACGCGCAGCGGCGGCGTTCCCGCCGGACGCGCGGCTCTCGTGAGCCGGTGGAGCACCTCCGCCAGGCCGAGCTCGACGATCAGCTCGGTCTCGGGGCGGGGGATCAGCGCTCGTGCGTCGGCCACGAGCGCCAGGCCGTAGAACTCCTTGAACCCACGGATGTAGGCGACCGGCTCGCCCGTCGCGCGTCGTCCGAGGTCAGTCGCGAATCGGCGCGCCGCTCCCTCGCCGACGGGCGCCTCCGGATGCGCGACGATCGCCGTCCGATCGAGGCCGACGGCCTGGCCCAGCAACAGCTCGGCATCGAGGCGCGGCGTCTCGGAGCCGGACTCGCGCAGGCGACTCACGCCATCGCGGAGCAGCGCCTCGACGGTGGCCATGTCTAGAGCCGAATCGTGACCGAGACGTCGCCGACCTTGCGCAGGACCTCCGCGCTCGTTGTGCCCCGCCATCGGTGGAAGAGGAGGTCGACTGCCGCGTCCCCGACGCGCAGGTTGATCAGCCGAACGCGACCCAGCCAATCCGGCAGGTTCGGGCGGAGCAACTCGAGCTCGCGTCGCTCGGCATGGGGTCGCAGTCCCAGCATCGTCTCGAGGAATTGAAAGGCCGAACCCGCGGCCCATGCCTGCGGCGAGCACGCCACCGGGTACGGCACCGGCACGTCGGTGGCGTCTCGATCGAAGCCGCAGAACAGCTCCGGAAGTCGATACGCCGGAAAGCGCTGCCCGGCCTCGAACATGCTGCCGACGAGGCGGTTCGCCTCGTCGTGGAATCCGTAGCGCTTGAGGCCGGCCGCCGCGATCGCGGTGTCGTGCGGCCATACGGTGCCCGTGTGATACCCGATCGGGTTGTAGCCGGGCTGGCCCTTCGCATAGGTCCGGATCCCCCAGCCCGAGAAGAGGTCGGGCCCCAGCAGGCGATCCGCGACCTGGCGCGATCGGTCGGGGGAGACAATGCCCGTCCAGAGGCAGTGCCCCGCGTTCGAGGCCAGGGCGTCGGCCCGGCGCTTGGAACCATCGAGAGCCATCGCGTAGTAGCCCTGGTCGTCCACCCAGAACGCGGCCTCAAAGCGTCGCTGCAGCTCCACCGCCTGGCCCTCCAGGCGCTCCGCGAGCTTCGACTCGCCCCGCATCCGAGCGAGGCCCGCCATGCGGTGCCTGGCATCGAAGACGTAGCCCTGGACCTCGGCCAGGGCGATCGGCGGCTCCGAAACGGCACCGAATCGGTCGCGGACAGCGTCACCCGAATCCTTCCAGCCCTGGTTGAAGAGCCCCTGGCTCGAGCGGCGTCCGTACTCGAGAAAGCCGTCGCCGTCCTGATCGCCCCATGTGTCGATCCAGTCGATCGCGGCCAGCGCGTTCGGCCAGAGCCGGTCGACGAGCTCCCGGTCGCCCGTCCAGTCGTAGGTCGCTCCGAGGAGGATGAGCCAGAGTGGCGTGGCGTCGATCGTGCCGTAGTAGGGCGAGAACGGCAGCTCGCCCGCCCGCACCATCTCCGTGGAGCGCCACTCGTGGAGGATCTTGCCGGGCTCCGCGTCGCGCCAATCGTCGACGCCGGTCGCCTGCCGAACCGCCAGCACCTGGAGGGTGTCGACCGCGAGCTGCGGCCGGAAGCCGAGCATCTGCAGCGACGTGATGATCGCGTCGCGCCCGAACAGGGTCGCGAACCACGGCACGCCGGCCGCGAGATAGCGTTCGCCCGGGTTCGGGCCGTCGTTCATGAGCAGGCGCAGGTCTGCGACGCTCCGCCGGATCGCCAGGTTGAAGATCTCGTTGTCAGTTTCGACGGCAGTCGTGCTGCCCGCCCATGCGCGATACGCGGCGGCGCCCTCGTCGGCGCGCATCGACGGG
>Ga0307373_10015680_pt1 | contig 10273 bp, 8 predicted proteins | sample OX2MG_FD_202534 | JGI IMG/M metagenome (GOLD analysis project Ga0307373, IMG submission 202534) | Soil microbial communities from Risofladan, Vaasa, Finland - OX-2 | ecosystem: Environmental > Terrestrial > Soil > Coastal area > Acid sulfate soil | place: Finland: Risofladan, Vaasa | collected...
GAATCGCGTTCACGACAAGGTCCAATGGGGACCGATCACGCTGCCCGGTCAGGGGCAGCTGCTGAGCGTGGACGTCTCACCCCTACGACGACCCCCGCGTTCCTGCTGCAGCATCCCGCCGAGGCGGTCGACCAGCCACCGGTAGGCGTCGAGGGCGGGCAAGGTCAGGAAGACCCGCGCCAGGCCCTGCGCGACGGCCGCCATGCCAGGACGGTGCCGAGGTAGACGATCGGCAGCACCACCTGGGGCGGAACCGAGTCCTGGGCCTGTGTCGACCGGAAGATCAACGACGCGGTGGAGGGCACCTTGGCGGAGACCGGGATGCTCCGCGCGATCAGCATGTAGACGCCGAGGCAGAAGGGGGCGAGGCTGAAGAGGTCGAACCTCCGGCGCGCTAGCAAGAACCCCATGCCGATGCCGAGGAAGCTCGCCAGCAGCACGAAGTTGGTGAAGTAGCCGAGGTAGTAGATGTTGGAGCTGGTCCAGCGGATCAGCGCCAGCTCCAAGAAGAGGCTGAGGAAGCTGCGCGCCAGCAGCCGCCGAGCCCCGGTCAGCGGGGGCAGTCCGAGCGTCCTGCCCCGGGTTGAGATAGTCCCTTCGGCCAAAGGCTAGATTCCCTTCTGGCCGGCGATCAGGTTGGCGTAGGGCGGCGGTGGCAGCGCGGAGCCGCTCGACTGGGTGCCTGCGTACCAGGCTATCCACCACGCGGCGTAGGCGACGAAGAGGAAGCAGACGGCGCCACCGATGACCCTGCCGATCACGTCCCGGGAACTTTAGCCGCGCAGGGCCCCCAGACCGGCGCCCCAGTCGACGAAAGGTCGCTCCCGGGGCCCGTCACGGTGAAGCTCGACGATCGCGCCATCGCGGACCAAGACCCCGTAGTCCCGCTCCGCCGCCCCCTCGCTGACCCTCCCCTGGACCACGTCGCGGAGCACCAGCGCCGGGTCGCGTTCGAAGGGGTCTCCCCAGCCGCCGCCGCCGGTCGTCCGCAGCCGGAGCAGCGATCCGGCGGGCAACAAGAGGTCGTCGTTCATGCCGGGCAGAGCTTCGCCGCCATCAACGGTCGCCTGGTAGGGGAGACCGGCCATGCCGCCGTTGAGACCGTAGGGCCCGAGGACGGTGCGGTCGGCGGTGCTGACGAACCAGGCGTCGCGGAGAACCCGGATCCACTTGTCGTAACCGAGCCCGCCCCGCAGCTTGCCGGGGCCGCCGCTGTCGGTCGCCAGCGCCAGCTTTTCGATCCGCACCGGGAAGCGCGTTTCGGTGAACTCGGCTGGCAGGTTCTTGGAGTCGGGGACGATGTGGATGGCATCCGACCCGTCGGCGTAGAAGCGACCGCCGGAGCCGCCGCCCAGCACCTCGCGGAGCAGGTACCAGCGGCCGTCGGCGTCGGTGCCGTGGACGCCCCAATAGCGAATGGTCTCCTGGTCCGCCGGCATCCGCCCGCCGACCGCCTGGGCGAGGCACCCGGCGAAGACGCCGAGGAGGCGGAGGATCAGGAAGGAGCGAGCGTTGGTGGGCGCCGGGAAGACCGGCGTCACCAGCGTCCCCTTGGGCGGGAAGCGCATCTCGACGACCTCGCAGATGCCCTCGTTGATGTCGAGCTCGGCGGCGCGTTCAGGCGTCTCGGCGAGGTTGCGGAGGATGCAGGCGATCCACTTCCGCAGGAAGAGTCCGTCGGCGTAGTCGCCGGCGTGGTTGATCGGCCCGATGGCCTGCGGGCCGGTGCCGGTCAGGTCGCAGACGATCCGGTCGGTGGTCTTGGTCATCGTCATGTGCAGCTCGTGGAGTCGCTTCTCGGTCACCCCATCCTGCTCGATGTAGTCGGTGAACTCATAGACGCCATCCGGGATCCGGGGCAGGATCTCGCGCCGGAAGCTGTTAGCGCAGCGGTCGAGAAGGGCCTCGAAGCAGGCCTCCACGGTTTCGACGCCGAACTTCTCAAAGAGGCCACGGAGCCGCCGCGCGCCCATCCGGCAGGCCGCCACCTCGGAGTCGAGGTCGCCGGCGAACGACGCGGGTGTCCGAGAGTTGCGGACGATGACCCGGTAGAGGTCGTCGTTGCGGACCCCGGCGCTGAAGAGCTTGACCGGCGGCACCATCAGGCCCTCCTGGTAGGCGCTGGTGGCGTGAGCAGGCATCGAGCCGGGCACCATCCCGCCGATGTCGTCGTGGTGGCCGAAGGCCTGGACGAACGCGACCACGGCTCCCTCGTGGACCACGGGCACCGTGGTGGTGAGGTCGGGCAGGTGGCCGACCGACCCCTCCGAGAGGTAGACGTCGTTGTGGTAGTAGACGTCGCCCTCGCGCATCGTCTCCAGGGGAAAGTCCCTGACCACCGGCTGGACCATGGCGCTGTAGGAGCGACCGGTGAGCTTGCGGCAGCGGGCGTCGTGGATGCCGGCCCGGTAGTCGTGCTGGTCGCGGATCATGGGCGAGCGCGCCGTTCGCTCGATCGCCGCCTCGACCTCGGCTTCGATCGAGGCGAGGGTCCCCTCCACGATCTGAAGGGTGATCGGGTCGACCTTCTCGGTGATCATCGGCGGAGCAACAGGTTGGCGTGACGGTCGACCTCGAACCGGAAGCCCTTTTCGACAATGGTCGTGGACCCGTACTCGTCGACGATCGCTGGCCCCTCGCCGCCGAATCCGGCCGGCAGCTCCTCGCGCTGCCAGAGCGTGTAACCGCCGCGGCTGCCCGACGGCTTGGGAGTCCCGGTTGCGGCCGGCGCCGCCGCCTCCAGGTCGGGGCGGTCGATCAGCCCCAAGCCGGTCACCTTCCAGTTGACGAACTCGACCACCTCCCCGCTCCGATAGGCGTAGCCGTAGGTGCGCTCGTGGGCGTCGTGGAAGGTGGCGACCGCAGCGGCCGGATCGAAGCGGCCGCCGACCGTCAGTGACAGCTCGTGCGCTTCTCCCAGGTAGCGGGCCTCGACCGAGCGGACCAGCGAAGCCCGCTCGGCGGGCACGCCCTGCTCCGCCAGCGACGCCTCCGCCGCCTCCTCCAGGGCCACGAAGACGTCCTCGACGCGAGCTGAGTCCACCGCGTCGTCCCGCATCACCAGCGTCGCCACGTAGTCGTCCTTCAGGTCCACCGCGAGGAGCCCGAAGGCGGAGAGGTTGCCCGGGCTGGGGGGCACCAGGACGGTGGTGAGGCCGAGGATCTCCGCGATCCGGGCCGCCTGCAGAGGGCCCGCGCCGCCGAACGCGACCAGGACGTCGCCGCTGTGGTCCACCCCCCGCTTCACCGTCAGCTGGGTGACCGCGTTGGCCTGGCCGTGGGCGGAGAGCTCGAGGATGCCCTCGGCCATCCGCCGCCGGCTGAGGCCGAGCCTCTCGGCGAGTCCGTCGATCCCTCGCTCGGCGAGACTCCGGTCGAGTCGCACCGCCCCTCCCGCCAGCCGCTCGGGGAGAAGGCCGATCACCAGCGCGGCGTCGGTCACGGTCGGCTCGGCGCCGCCCTTGCCGTACGCCATCGGGCCGGGCACGGCGCCGGCCGAGCGCGGTCCCACCCGGAGGCCGCCGTCGGGCCCGACCCAGGCGATCGAGCCGCCGCCGGTGCCGACCGAGAGGATGTCGATCATCGGCAGCCGGACCGGGAACTGCCCGATCCGCCCGTCCTTGGTGAGCCGCGGCTCGGCTCCCTCAACCAGGCAGACGTCGGTCGAGGTGCCACCCGTGTCGATGCTGATGACGCGCTCGAAGCCGGCCTGGCGGGCGAGCCAGGAGGCCCCAAGGGCCCCCGCGGCCGGACCGCTCAAGGCGGTCGCGATCGGGCGTCTCAACACCGCCGCCGCGGGCAGTACTCCACCGTTCGACTTCATGATCAGGAGCGGAGCGCCGGGCGCCCGCTCCCGCAGCCCCGCCGCCGCCCGCTCCAGGTAGCCGCTGACGTGCGGCTTGACGAACGCGTCGACCAGGGTGGTGACGGCCCGCTCGTACTCGCGGTACTCGGGCCACACCTCGCACGAGATGGAGACCACGCAGCCCGGGTGCTCAGCCAGGAGGATCTCGCGCATCCGCCGCTCGTGGCTCGGGTTGGCGTAGGAGTGGAGAAAGCAGATCCCCACCGCGTCGATGCCGCTCTCCCGGGCCCAGCGCGCCGCGGCGCGCGCGTCCTCCTCGTCGAAGGGCGTCAGCACCTCGCCCCGGAAGTCGAGGCGCTCGGTGACCTCGCGGACGCGTTCGAGCGGGACGATCCGCTCCGGTTTGACCCAGAAGTAGGAGTTGCCGTAACCGCTGGGCACACTCTGGCGGGCGATCTCGAGCAGGTGCCGAAAGCCGCGGGTGGTGATCAGCGCCAGCCGGTGAAACCGCTCCTCGAGCATCGCGTTGGTGGCGACCGTGGTGCCGTGGGCGATGCTGGCGATCTCGCCCTTCACACGGGCAACACCGTCAGCCAGCGAGCGGGCGGGATCGTCCGGGGTGCTGGGGATCTTGAACTGGGAGGCATGCCCCGACTCGTCGAGAACCACCAGGTCGGTGAAGGTGCCACCGGTGTCGATACCGACGCGCACTGCCATTGTGCGCAATTAAACCCGCATGCCCTTGCGGGCGGACTCGCAAAGTGGTTCATTTGCCTGCACTCCGGAGGTGGCTGGGAGATGAGATCCAAGACCGTGCTGCAGGGCCCGCGGCTGGGCTGGCTGCGCGCCGCCCTGCCGGGCGCGGCGCTGGTCGCGGTGTCGCTGATGCTGGCCGTCCTCTTCGGTGTCCTCGACGCTGCCCGCTACGGCGGCCTGAAGGACTTCTTCACGCCCGACCCGGTGGCTGCGGCCGGCGTACTGGCGATGGTCGGCGGCGCCGAGGGCGTGACCATCAGCATCGTCATCGTCGCCGTCGTCTTCGGCATCCAGATGACATCCTCGCGCTACTCGCCGCGGATCATCGCCCTTTTCACGCGCAACCTCTGGAACGCCCTGGTCCTGGGCATCTCGCTCGCCTCAATCCTCTACACGTTCTTGATCCGCGCCGAGGTCAAGCCGAATTACGTCCCGATGTGGAGCGTCGCCGCGGCCGAGGTGCTGGCACTGGTCAACTTCGCCATCCTCCTCCCCTACGTCGGCTACATCTTCGAGGTGATGCGGGCCGAGACGCTGGTCGAGAGCATCCGCCGCCGCGCTGGCCGCGAGCTCCGCGCCGCCGTCGCCGGTCGCGACGTCGCCTCGCACCGCCGGGGTCTGATGACCGCGCTGGCGCAGGTGACCGACATCGCGCTGGGCTCGATCCAGCTCGGCGATATGCCCGTCTGCGTGCTGAGCATCGAGGTCGCCGGGCGTTTCCTGGCGGACGACTACATAAAGGTGAAGTCGGGCTTCGCGCCGAGCTGGTTCGTCGTCGGGCACGCCCACCTGCCGGGGGCCTCCGACCAGATCGTGGCCGAGGTCAACCGAGCCCGGACCTGGGTCGAGTACACAGTGCTCTCGAGCTTCGTGGACATGGCCGGGCTGACGCCGGTCTACCGCCGGGAGGCGATGTACGCGATCTCGCTAGTCACGCGCGACCTCGGACTCGCCGCCATCGCCGCCGGCGACCACGAGGCCGCCGAGCTCTGCGTGCGCTTCTTCAACACCTATCTCCGGGTCGGCCTCAACCGCGCGTCGCCGACGTTCGCCTCCTCGATCATGAACGAGTACCGGCGGCTCGCCATCGGCAGCCTCGAGTGGCGACCCGACCTCGCCGTCGAGGCGGCCGCCCACCTTCTCAGCTACGGACGCCACTTCGACCAGTTGGGCATGCCCGCCATCTTCGGTGCTGCCGCCGAGGACGTGGCCGACCTCGCAATCGAGGCCGAGGTGCGCGACCACGGGGTGACCCAGAGGCTGGCGCGGCTGCTGGTGGACAACCTCGCCGAGCTGCTGCCCGACGCCCGTCCAATCGGCCTTAACGGGCTTTTCAAGGCGGTGAGCAAGCTAGCCTTCTGGGCCATGGCCGCCGGCAAGACCGACGTCGCGGAGATCCTCGTCGCCGGCATCGCTGCCGCTCCGCCCGACTTCGTGGAGGCGGCGCTGAACCGGATGGAGACCCTTCGCGATGGGCTCTTCTGGGAGGTCAACGAGCGGGTGGTCGCCTTCGACTGGGTCGACCCCGACCTGCGCAGCCAGATCCCCGCCCTGCGTTGCGCCCTGCGTGAGCGCGGCCGACCCCAACCCGTTGATGGTGAGCAGCCGGGGAAGCCGATCAGCGGCGCGAGGGACCTGGTCCAGCCCGTCTAGCGCGCCTAGCGCGGCGGCGGCAGCGAGGCCAGCAGGCTGGCGAGGGCGACCACTCCCGCCAGCGCCAGGGCCTCCGGGCGGCCCGAGCGCAGGCGGCGGAGTCCAAACCAGGCGGCGGCGAGGGCGGCGGCCACGGCGAGCACCTTGATCGCCAGGGTCAGCCCGTAGGCGCTGAAGGCGAGGTCGGCCGGCGAGCGCAGGTGGACCAGGGCCAGCAGCCCACCACTGACCACCAGCACAGCGACCGCCGTCCCGGCGAAACGGCCGAACCGGGCCAGCAGCGCACCTCGGCCGCGGACTCCAGGAAGCGTCACCAGCAGGCCGGCGAAGCCGCCCACCCAGGCTGCCATCGACGCGACGTGGACGGCCGTCAAGAGGTAAGCGACGGGTGCCGGGAGGCCCCTGATCGTGTGACCGGCCAGCCCGTCGACGAGAGCCAGCGCGGCACCCAGAGCGAGCACCGACCATCCGCCCCTGCCGCCGACCTGGCGGAGCGCGCCGAGGATCCCCCAGAGCAACAGTGGCGCACCGAGGCGCAGCGCCAGAACCCGCCCGAAGGCCGAGCCCAGCACGTCCGCCATCGAAGCCGGGTCGAGGCTACCCAAGCTCGCCGCCTGGCCGGCCAGCGCGACCGGCTCGGCCGCCACCAGCAGCAGGATGCCCGCGTTGACCAGCCTTCGCAGCCGCGGCGCCGGATCCGGCTCGCGAAGCACCAGCAGCTGGAAGGCGAAAGTCCCGAAGGCGAGCGCGAAGCCGATGAAGTGCAGCCAGCGCCCGAGCGCCTGGAGCAGCAGGCCGAGGGGCGCCACCGAGCCGACGTCGGCGCCCGTGGCGAGGCCGGCCGGCGCCGGTCCGGTGTGGCCGACGCTGTAGGTGTAGGTCCCGCGCGAGGGATGGGTGTCCTGGGCCACCACCCGCCACTCGACCAGGTAGGTGCCCAGCTCGGTGGACTCGACCGCGACCGAGAGAGAGTCGCCGGAGGCGACGGCGGTGCCGCTGACCAGCCGCCCGGAGGGCGAGACCACGTCGATGCCGCGGCCGAAGGCCGTCACCGGCTCGCTGAAGGTGATCCGCACCACCGGCGGCGGCTGGGCCAGGACCGAGCCGAGAGCCGGCTCGACGGAGACGACGGTCGCGTGGGCGGCGGCGCCGGCGGGCAGCAGGCTCAGGAGGATCGCCAGGCCCAGCAGCGCCGGGCGGATCCGGCTCAGTATCCTGCGGGGGCCTCGACGAGACGGGGCGGCCGCGCCACCTCGGTGGGCTCGCGGGCGATCCGGATGACCAGCCCGCAGGCTATCAGGCAGAGAAGGCCGGCGCTGATGAAGGTCACCTGGTAGTCGCCCAGCCACGTCCGCAGCGCGCCGGCCGCGAAGGCAGCCATCGCCGCGCCGAACTGGTGGGCCGCGAAGATCCAGCCGAAGATCATCGGCCCCCTCTGTTTGCCGAAGATGGAGGTCGCCAGGGCCACCGTCGGCGGCACGGTGGCGACCCAGTCGAGGCCGTAGAAGACGATGAAGACGATCAGGCCGAGAAAGCTGGAGCCGAGCACGAAGGGCAGCAGAAGCAGCGCCAGCCCGCGCAGGCCGTAGTACCAGAAGAGCAGCCAGCGGCTGTCGAAGCGGTCGGTCAGCCAGCCGGAGCCGATGGTGCCGACGATGTCGAAGACGCCGATCACGGCGAGCAGGCTGGCCGCGGTGACCTCGGCGATCCCATGGTCCATCGCGGCCGGGATGAGGTGGGTGCCGATCAGGCCGTTGGTGGTGGCGCCGCAGATGAAGAAGCTTCCCGCCAGCAGCCAGAAGGCGCCCGAGCCGACGGCCAGCCCCAAGCCCTGGAGGGCGGTCGCGAAGGGGTTGCCGGTCGCGGCCGGCGCCTCCTCCTCGGTCGCGCCGTATGCACGCAGACCGACGTCGGCGGGCTTGTCCCGGAGGAAGAGGAAGACCAGAGGGACGGCGAGCAAAAGCGCTCCGGCGACGGTGAGGGACGCCCAGCGCCAGCCGACCGTGACCACCTCGGAGGCGAGGACCGGCAGGAAGATCAGCTGCCCGGTGGCCCCGGCTGCGGTCAGCACCCCGACCAGCAGGCCCCGCCGGGCGACGAACCAGCGGTTGGCGACCACCGCGGCCAGCACGCTGGCCATACAGCCGGCGCCGACGCCGACCACCACGCCCCAGAGCAGGTAGAGCTCGACCAGGTTGGTCATCACGGTGGTCAGGCCGACCCCGACGGCGATCGTCAGCAGGGCGCCCAGCACCACCCGGCGGATGCCGAAGCGAGCCATGAAGGCCGCGGCGAAGGGCCCGATCAGGCCGAAGAGGACGAGGTTGATGGAGACGGCAGCCGAGATCTCGGCCCGGTTCCAGCCGAAGTCGTGCTGGAGCGGGACTATCAGCACGCCCGGGGTGGCCCGGGTGCCCGCGGCCGCCAGCAGGGTCACGAAGGTGACCGCCGCAACGATCCATGCGTAGTGAAGACGGCCGGAGACAACTCGGGCAATCACTTTTTCGAAGATCTTGAAGCATCGGCGGGGCGCTGGGATTCCCTCGCCGAGAAGATCAGACGATGACGGCGGCCTTTGGCTTCGTGAAGGTCAGCTCGCCGGTGGAGACGTCCACCTCGACCGTGTCGCCCTCCCCGAAGTCCCCGGCCAGCAGGCGCATCGCGAGCGGGTCGGCGACCAGCTTCTGGATGGTCCGCTTGAGAGGCCGCGCACCGTAGACCGGGTCCCAGCCGCGCTCGGCGAGGAGCGCCCGCGCGGCGTCGCTGACCTCCAGCGTCAGCTTTCGCTGGGCGAGCCGGTGGCGAAGCGAGTCAAGCTGGATCTCGACGATGGCTGCGATCTGCTCCCGGCTCAGCGGACGGAAGACGATCACCTCGTCCACCCGGTTCAGGAACTCGGGCCGGAAATGCTCGCGGAGGACTTCGGTCACCGCGGTGCGCGCCTGCTCGAAGTCGCGACCTGCCAGCTCCTGTATCAGCTGCGATCCGAGGTTGCTGGTCATGACCAGGACCGCGTTCCGAAAGTCCACGGTCCGGCCCTGGCCGTCGGTCAGGCGGCCGTCGTCGAGCACCTGGAGGAGCACGTTGAAGACGTCCGGGTGCGCCTTCTCGATCTCGTCGAAGAGGACCACCGAGTAGGGCCGGCGGCGGACGGCCTCGGTCAGCTGACCGCCCTCGTCGTAGCCGACGTAGCCGGGCGGAGCGCCGATCAGGCGCGCCACCGCGTGCTTCTCCTGGTACTCGGACATGTCGATCCGGACCAGCGCGCGCTCATCGTCGAAGAGGAACTCCGCCAGCGCGCGGGCGAGCTCCGTCTTCCCCACGCCGGTCGGGCCAAGGAAGATGAAGGAGCCGACCGGCCGGTTGGGGTCGGAGAGGCCGCTGCGGGAGCGGCGCACGGCGTTGGCGACCGCGGCGACCGCCTCCTCCTGGCCGACCACCCGGTCGTGGAGCCGTTCCTCCATCGTGATCAGCTTCTGGACCTCACCCTCCAGCAACCGCGAGACCGGGATCCCCGTCCAGCGGGAGACGATTCCGGCGATGTCGTCCTCGTCCACCTCCTCCTTCAGCAGCTGCTGGCCGTCCTGGCTCTCCTGAAGCTTGAGGTTGGCCGCCTCCAGCTCGGACTCCAGCTGCTTGGTCTCGCCGTACCGGAGGCGTGCGGCGCGTTCGAAGTCGGCGGCGCGCTCGGCCCGCTCGGCCTCGTGGCGCACCTGCTCGAGCCGGCCCTTGAGGTCGCGGATGCGGCCGATGAACTCCTTCTCGCGTTCCCAGCGGGCGCGCAGCGCGTCACGCTTCTCGGCGAGGTCTCCCAGCTGCCGCTCGAGGGCCTGCAGGCGGTCCTTCGAGGCCCGGTCGCTCTCCTTGGAAAGCGCCTGGCGCTCGATCTCCAGCTGGCGGATGGCCCGTTCGGTCTCGTCCAGCTCAGTCGGCATGGAGTCGATCTCCATCCGGAGACGGGCGGCGGCCTCGTCCACCAGGTCGATCGCCTTGTCGGGCAGGAAGCGGTCGGTGATGTAGCGGTCTGAGAGCACGGCGGCGGCGACCAGCGCCGAGTCC
>Ga0307373_10015683_pt1 | contig 10271 bp, 8 predicted proteins | sample OX2MG_FD_202534 | JGI IMG/M metagenome (GOLD analysis project Ga0307373, IMG submission 202534) | Soil microbial communities from Risofladan, Vaasa, Finland - OX-2 | ecosystem: Environmental > Terrestrial > Soil > Coastal area > Acid sulfate soil | place: Finland: Risofladan, Vaasa | collected...
CGCTGCCCGCCCGCGAGTGGACCTCGGGCCGAGGGGAGCTGGCCAAGTACACGTTCCTCGGAGAACCTCGCCTGGCGGACCTCCCGCTCGATGCACAGATCGGGCGCAGCGTCGCGCGGAAGGCCGCGCACGTCGAGGCGGACGAGCGGGAAGGTGGTCCGCGGGTCCTGCTCAACTACGGGCACACCTTCGCGCACGCGCTCGAGGCCGTGGCGCTCGACGCGGGCGCCGACCTACGCCACGGGGAGGCCGTCGGGGTCGGGCTCGTCTTCGCGGCGCTGCTCGCCCGCCGTCTCGGCCGCATCTCCGACGAGCGGGTGGCGTTCCACCGCGAGACGGTGCGACGCTTCTCCGTGTCCGACCGCCTGCCGGCCGGGCTGGAGACGGTCGACCCGAAGGAGCTGCTGGCGTACATGGCACGCGACAAGAAGGCCGCGCACGACCTCGCGTTCGTCCTCGACGGCCCCGACGGCGTCGAGCTCGTCCACGGCGTCGCGCCGTCGGACGTGCTCGCAGCCATCGAGGAGCTCGCGTGCACGTGACGCTCCTGTCCGGCCCGAACCTCGACCTGTTGGGGGAACGGGAGCCCGAGGTGTACGGCACCGACACGCTCGCCGACCACGTCCGTCGCGCAGCCGCGGTCGCCGAGTCGCTGGGGTGGACGCTCGACCACTTCCAGAGCAACCACGAGGGCGCCCTCGTCGACGCGGTGCACGGCGCTCGCTCGCGCGCCGACGCGATCGTGGTGAACGCCGGGGCGCTGACCCACACCAGCTGGTCGTTGCACGACGCGCTCGGCGCGTTCGATGGGGTGGTCATCGAGCTCCACCTGTCGAACCCGGCGGCACGCGAGCCCTTCCGCCACACCTCGGTGCTGGCGGCTGTGGCCGACGGGTTGGTGGCGGGAATGGGCGGACTCGGCTACGAGCTCGCGATCGAAGCCGCCGTCCGGCTCGCCGGGGCCGGCGGTCGGGGTGGCGGTACCCCCGACGACGGGCTCCGTCGCGCCGACGAGGAGAAACGATGACGACCCGCACGAACGCCCCGCAGGCACCGAACGCCCCGCAGGCACCGAACGCCCCGCAGGCCTTGCGGGCTCTGGAGGTGGCTCCCCGCCTCGACCGGCTCCGCGCGCGGCTCGAGGGCGCCGGCGTCGACGCGTTGGTGGTCTCCAACCTGGCCAATGTGCGGTACCTCACCGGCTTCACCGGGTCGGCGGGGCTGTTGGCGGTGACGCCGGCGGGAGCGCTCCTCACCACCGACGGCCGGTACCGCACCCAGTCCGCCGAACAGGTCGTGCGCGCCGGCACCAGTGTCGAGCTCTCCGTGGGCGCCCTCGCTGCGCAGCGCGACGCCGTGAGGTCCTTCGTGGGCGCGAGGTCGCGTGTCGGCCTCGAGGCGGACCACGTGTGCTGGAGCGACAGTCGGCGGTGGGGGGAGCTCCTCGGCGAGGTGCACCCGACGAGCGGGGTGGTCGAAGCGCTGCGCGAGGTGAAGGACGACGGGGAGATCGACCGGATGGGACGGGCGGCGGCCATCGCCGACGCCGCGCTGCACGAGACCCTTCCGTTGCTCTCGGACGGCCTCACCGAAGAGGAGTTCGCCCTGGCGCTCGACACCGCGATGCGCGGGGGCGGCGCAGAGGCCAGCGCCTTCGAGACCATCGTGGCGTCGGGGCCCAACTCGGCCAAGCCGCACCACCGGCCCACGGGGCGTGCGATCGGGCACGGAGAACCCGTCGTGGTGGACTTCGGCGCGCTGTTCGAGGGGTACCGCTCGGACATGACCCGGACGTTCGTCGTGGGGGGCGAGCCGACGGGCGAGCTGGCGAGGGTCTTCGAGGTCGTGCGCGAGGCCCAGGCCCGCGGCGTCGCGGCCGTGGCACCCGGCGTCGAGTGCTGCGACGTCGACGACGTCTGCCGCACCGTCATCTCCGCGGCGGGATGGGCGGACCGCTTCGAGCACGGCACCGGCCACGGCGTGGGACTCGACATTCACGAGGCCCCGGCGGTCAGCGCCCTCGGCGCTGCTACCCTGGCGAGGGCCATGGTCGTCACGGTGGAGCCGGGGGTCTACCTCCCGGGCACCGGCGGCGTCCGCATCGAGGACACCCTTGTCGTGACCGAGACCGGGAGCCAGGCCCTCACCAACTTCCCGAAGGACGTCGCGGCGTAGGCGCGAGGGTCCCGGGCCACCGACCACCGCCACCAGCAACCACCCTCGAGAGCGCACCGAGAGGACCGATGCCCGTCTCCACCAACGATCTGAAGAACGGCATGACGCTGGATCTTCCCGAAGGGCTGTTCAGCATCGTCGAATTCCAGCACGTGAAGCCGGGGAAGGGCGGGGCCTTCGTCCGCACGAAGCTGAAGAACGTCCGGACCGGCGCCGTCGTGGACAAGACCTACCGTGCCGACGAGAAGCTCGAGCAGGCGATCATCGACAAGCGGGAGATGCAGTTCCTCTATCGCGACGGCGACGACTACGTCTTCATGGACTCGACCAGCTACGAGCAGCTGCAGGTGCCCCGGGCGACCCTCGGCGACGCCGCCAACTACCTGAAGGAGGGCGACGCCGTCTACCTCCAGATGCACGGCGCCGAGATCATCGGGGTCGACCTGCCCGCGGCGGTGGAGCTCGCGGTGGCCGAGACCGAGCCGGGGCTCCAGGGCGACCGGGTCTCCGGGGCGCGCAAGCCCGCGACCTTGGAGACCGGGCTCGTCGTGCAGGTGCCGTTGTTCGTGAACCCGGGCGAGTCGATCCGGGTGGACACCCGCACGGGGGAGTACCTGACCCGGGCCTGAGCCCGGCGACGAGGACCAAGGTGCCAGCGGACGAGCCGACGCGCCACCAGTCGCGCGAGCGCGCCCTGGGCCTGCTCTACGAGGCAGAGATGAAAGGGGAGACCCCGGCGGCCGTGCTCGGCGCGCTGTCGGTCCCCACGGACCGGTTCACGGCGGACCTCGTCGCCGCCGTCGAGCGCCACGGGGACCGGGCGAACGCGCTCGTGGCGGACGCCTCCGTCGGGTGGCCGCTCGAGCGGATGGCGGTCGTGGACAGGATCGTCCTGCGCATGGCGGTCGCCGAGCTCCTCGAACCGGGCGGGCCGCCGACGGCCGTGGTCCTCGACGAAGCCGTGGAGCTCGCCAAGACCTACTCGACCGAGGAGTCGGGCGCGTTCGTGAACGGGATCCTGAGCACGATCGCCGATCGGCTGCGCTAAGGTGCTCGCCGACCGTGAAGCGGGTCCTGTGAGGCCCGTACGGGACGGGAGGAGCAGTGGCCGAGCGCGAGCGCAGTCATACCCGCGGCGGCACGTTCGTTCCCCGGTCCCAGGTTCTCTCGGCCGCTGACGTCAGCCGCGCCCTCGTCCGCATGGCGCACGAGGTCGCGGAGCGGAACGGCGGCCTCGACGACGTCGTCCTCATCGGCTTGCAGACCGGCGGCGTCCCGCTGGCCCACCGCATGGCCGGCGCCCTCGGCGACGCCGAGGGCGCCGCCGTTCCCGTGGGTACCCTCGACGTCGCCTTCTACCGGGACGACATCGGGTTGCGCCCGGTGCTGCCGGAAGCGGCGACCGACGTCCCCAAGGACCTCACCGGTGCCGTCGTGGTCCTCGTCGACGACGTCTTGTTCACCGGGCGCACGGTGCGCGCCGCGCTGCACGCGTTGAGCGACTTCGGTCGCGCCCGCGCGGTGCAGCTCGCGGTCATGGTCGACCGCGGGCACCGGGAGCTCCCGATCCGGCCCGACTACGTCGGGAAGAACCTGCCCACGCGGCGCGACGAGATGGTGGACGTGTCCGAGGACGGGGTCGTGATCGGCGTCCTCGAGTGACACACCTGCTGTCGGTCTCCGACCTCGGGCGCGAAGGGATCGAGGAGGTCCTTCGGGTCGCCGACGCGTTCGCCGAGGTCGGGTCGCGGCCGATCCCGAAGGTCCCGACTTTGCGGGGCAAGGCGATCGCGACGCTCTTCTTCGAGGACTCCACCCGCACGCGGCTCTCGTTCGAGACTGCGGCCAAGCGCCTGTCCGCCGACGTGCTCTCCTTCTCTGCGGCGGCCTCCTCGGTCAAGAAGGGGGAGTCCGTCCGCGACACGATCGAGACGGTCGAGGCGATGGGGATGGACGCGCTCGTCGTGCGCCACTCGTCGGCGGGCGTGCCGGTCCAGGTGAGCCGCTGGGTGAAGCACTGCAAGGTGGTGAACGGCGGCGACGGGTGGCACGAGCACCCGACCCAGGCCCTGTTGGACTGCTTCACGGTGCGCCAGGCTCGCGGGGACATCGAGGGCCTCCGCGTCATCGTGGTGGGGGACATCCGCCACAGCCGCGTCGCCCGTTCCCAGGTGCTCGCGTACGGCGCGCTCGGGGCGAAGGTGACGCTGGTCGCTCCCGGGAGCCTCCTGCCCCCCTCGCTCGAGGGGTGGCCGGTCGAGGTGACCGACGACCTCGACGCGGTCCTGCCGTCGGCCGACGTCGTCTCGTTGCTGCGGCTGCAGGCCGAGCGCGGGAGCGGGGCGTTCGTCCCGAGCCTGCGCGAGTACACCTCGCGCTTCGGGCTGACCGCGCGCCGCGCCGAGCGGCTCGGGCCCGATGCGGTGGTCACCCACCCGGGTCCGATGATCCGCGGCGTCGAGATCGCCAGCGAGGTCGCGGAGCTGCCCCAGACGTTGGTCACCCGACAGGTGACCAACGGCGTGGCCGTCCGGATGGCCGTCCTCTTCCTCCTCCTCGGGGGGGCGAGGTGAGCCGCGCCCTGGTGCTGCGCGGGGGCGAGGTGGTCGACGCCGGCGGCCGGCGCCGCGCCGACGTCGTGATCGTCGACGGCGTCGTCACCGCGGTCGGCGCGGGCGCGGCGAACGAGGCGCCCTGCGGGGCCACGGTCCTCGACGCGGCGGGCTGCGTCGTCGCGCCCGGGCTCGTCGACCTCCACGCCCACCTCCGTCAGCCGGGCAGAGAGGAGGCCGAGACGGTGGAGTCCGGCGCTCGCGCAGCGGCGCTCGGCGGGTACACGGCGCTCGTGGCCATGCCCGACACCGAGCCGCCCGTCGACTCGGCGGCAGTCGCCAAGGAGGTGCTCGCGCTCGGGGCCTGCGCGCCGGTGGAGGTGGCGGTCGCCGGCGCGCTCACGGTCGGCCGGGCGGGGGAGCGGCTGGCGCCGATGGGCGAGCTGGCGGCGCTCGGCGTCCGGCTCTTCACCGACGACGGCGCAGGCGTCCAGGACGGCGCGGTGCTGCGTCGCGCGCTCGACTATGCCCGGGACCTCGGCGTGACGGTCGCCCAGCACTGCGAGGACGCCAGGCTCGCGGCCGCGGGAGCGATGCACGAAGGCGCCTGGTCGAGCCGTCTCGGGCTTCCGGGCATCCCGGCGGCGGCAGAGGAGGCGATGGTCGCTCGCGACGTCGCGCTCGCCCGCCTCACCCGTGGCCGGCTCCACTTCCTGCACGTGTCGACGGCGGGGTCCGTCGAGCTCGTGCGCCAGGCCAAGGCCGAGGGCCTCGACGTCAGCGCGGAGGTGACGCCGCACCACCTCGTCCTGACCGACGCGGCATGCGCCGGGTACGACCCGGTGTTCAAGGTGAACCCCCCCCTTCGCACGGAGGCCGACGTCACCGCGCTTCGCGCGGGGCTTGCCGACGGCACCATCGACGCAGTCGCGACCGACCACGCGCCGCACGCCCCCGAGGCGAAGGACCTGGCCTTCGACGAGGCGCCGCCCGGGATGCTCGGGCTCGAGACCGCCCTTGCGGTCGCGCTCAGCGCCGTCGAGCTCGACGTCGCGCTCGCCTGCCTCAGCTGGAAACCGGCGGCCATCGCCGGGCTCTCGCCGCGCCACGGGGGTCCGGTCGCCGAGGGTGCCGCTGCGAACCTCTGTGTGATCGACCCCGCCGACAAGTGGACCGTCACCCCGGCGCGGCTCGCCAGCCGCAGCCGCAACACGCCGTACGCGGGATGGACGTTCACCGGCCGGAACCGGCACACGATCGTGGCCGGGGACGCGGTCGTGGTGGACGGGGAGGCGCTCCGGTGAGCGGGGCGGTCCGCCGGCCCGCACTCCTCGTGCTCGCCGACGGCGAGGTGTTCGAGGGCGATGCCGCGGGTGCGGCGCAGCCCGTCGCCACCGGCGAGCTCGTCTTCAACACCGCCCTCTCGGGCTACCAGGAGGTGCTGACGGACCCGTCGTACGCGGGGCAGGTCGTCGCCTTCACCTACCCGCACATCGGCAATTACGGGGTCAACGAGAAAGACGACGAGTCGCCCCGCGTCCACTGCCGCGGGATGGTCGTGCGCGACCTCACCCCGGAGCCGTCCAACTGGCGAGCCACCGAGGGTCTCGACCGGTGGCTCGCGCGCCGAGGGGTCTCGGCGGTGACGGGCGTCGACACGCGGCGGCTGACGAGGCACCTGCGCGACAAGGGTGCGATGCCGTGCGCCTTCGGCACCGCAGGCGAGACGCAGTTGCGCGACGCCGCCGCCCAGGCCCTGCCCACGGACGGCCGTGACCTCGTCAGCGGGGTCACGACCAGCGCGCCGTACGTGCGCGGCGACGGCCCGCGCCGCGTGGTCGCGTACGACTTCGGGGTGAAAGAGACGATGCTCCGGCGTCTCGGGAAGCTCGCGACCGTGACGGTGGTCCCCGCGTCGACCTCCGCCTCCGACGTCCGTGCGCTCGAGCCCGACGGGGTGTTCCTCTCCAACGGCCCGGGGGACCCGGCCGCGCTCGCCGGTCCGACCGCGGCCATCGCCGATCTTCTGGGCACGGTGCCGATCTTCGGCATCTGCCTCGGCCACCAGCTGCTCTGCACCGCGCTCGGCGGGACGACCTACAAGCTCCCTTTCGGCCACCACGGCACCAACCACCCCGTCCAGCGCCTCTCGGACGGTGCGGTCGAGATCACGAGCCAGAACCACAACTACGCCGTCGCCGACGTGCCCGGCACCGAGGTGACGCACGTCAACCTGAACGACGGCGTCGTCGAGGGCGTCCGCTGCCGGACTGCGGACGCGTTCAGCGTCCAGTACCACCCCGAGGCGGGACCCGGGCCGCACGACGCCGCGTACCTGTTCTCCGCGTTCGCAGAGCTGCTCGGATAGTGCCGCGCCGCGACGACATCTCCTCGATCCTCGTGATCGGCTCGGGTCCGATCGTGATCGGCCAGGCCTGCGAGTTCGACTACTCGGGGACCCAGGCGTGCCGGGTGCTACGTGACGAGGGCTATCGCGTGGTGCTGGCCAATTCGAACCCCGCCACGATCATGACCGACCCCCAGACGGCCGATCGGACCTACGTCGAGCCGCTCGACCCCGAGGTGCTCGAGGCGATCATCGCAAAGGAGCGCCCCGACGCCCTCTTGCCGACCCTCGGCGGGCAGACCGCGCTGAACCTCACCATGGCGCTCCTCGAACGCGGCGCCCTCGGCGGCGTCGAGGTGATCGGCGCCCGCCCCGAGGCGATCCGCACGGCCGAGGACCGCGAGCTCTTCCGCCGGGCGATGACCGAGATCGGCCTGGAGGTGCCCGCGAGCGGCTTCGCCCATTCCCTCGACGAGGCGCTTGCGATCGCCGACGAGATCGGCTACCCGGCCATGGTCCGGCCGAGCTACATCCTGGGAGGGAAGGGCACCGGGATCGCGGCCGGGCGTGAGGAGCTGGCGCGCCTCGCGGCCGAGGGCCTCGACGCGAGCCCCATCGCCGAGATCCTCGTCGAGCGGTCCGTCGCCGGGTGGAAGGAGTACGAGCTCGAGGTGATGCGGGACCGCGCCGACAATTGCGTCGTCGTGTGCTCGATCGAGAACGTCGACCCCATGGGGGTCCATACCGGCGACTCGATCACCGTGGCGCCCGCCCAGACCTTGACCGACGTCGAGTACCAGGCGATGCGGGACGACGCGTTCGCGTGCCTGCGGCGCGTGGGGGTGGAGACGGGCGGCTCCAACGTGCAGTTCGCCGTCGACCCCGCGACCGGCCGGCGGCTCGTGATCGAGATGAACCCCCGCGTCTCGAGGTCCTCGGCGCTCGCGTCGAAGGCGACGGGCTTCCCGATCGCGAAGATCGCCGCGCGCCTCGCGGTCGGCTACACCTTGGACGAGATCCGCAACGACATCACGAGGGCGACGCCGGCGAGCTTCGAGCCGACGATCGACTACGTGGTCACCAAGATCCCGAGGTGGGCGTTCGAGAAGCTGCCCGGCGCCGACGGCAGGCTCGGCACCCGCATGCAGTCGGTGGGAGAGGTGATGGCCATCGGGCGCACGTTCTGCGAGTCGCTTCAAAAGGCGGTCCGGTCCCTCGAGGAGGGCAGAGCGGGACTGAACGCGGACCCCGGCGAGTCGGCTGTGGACGCGCTCGGTGACGACGAGCTGCTGGCGCGGCTCGCTCTGGCGACGCCGGAGCGGATCTTCGAAGTCGAGTCCGCGTTGCGCCGAGGGCTCGGCGTCGACGCCGTCGGTGCAGCGAGCCGCATCGACCCGTGGTTCCTCTCCCAGATCGCCCGCATCGCCGACGCCCGCAGCGGGCTCCCGCTGACGTTGCCGGAGGTGGACCGGGCGACGTGGCGCCGGATGAAGCGGTTGGGCTTCTCGGACGCACAGCTCGCGTACCTCCTCGGATGTGCCGAGGACGAGGTGCGCCGGGCACGCCTGGCTGCAGGGGTGGCGCCGACGTACAAGACGGTGGACACGTGCGGCGCGGAGTTCGAGGCGTTCACCCCGTACCACTACGCCACCTACGAGGACGAGGACGAGGTCCGCCAGACGGGAAGGGACCGCGTCGTGATCCTCGGCTCCGGCCCGAACCGGATCGGCCAGGGGATCGAGTTCGACTACTGCTGCGTCCACGCGTCGACGGCGCTCCGGGCAGCGGGCTACGAGACCGTCATGGTGAACTGCAACCCCGAGACGGTGTCGACCGACTACGACACCTCCGACCGCCTGTACTTCGAGCCCCTCACCGCCGAGGACGTCGCCAACGTCGTCGACGCCGAGTCGCGCGCCGGGGGTCGGCTGGCGGGCGTCGTCGTGTCGCTCGGCGGCCAGACGCCCCTCAAGCTCGCGCACTCGCTCCCGGCGGGGCTGGTCCTCGGGACCAGCCCGTCGTCGATCGACATGGCCGAGGACCGCAAGCACTGGAACGCGCTCTGTGAGGAGCTCGGCATCCCGCAGCCACCCGGGGGGACCGCCGCGAGCGTCGACGAGGCGCTCGTCGTCGCGCGCCGCATCGGGTACCCGGTGCTCGTCCGGCCGAGCTACGTGCTCGGCGGGCGGGCCATGGAGGTGGTCTTCGACGACGCCGAGCTCCGCCGGGTCATGGCGGGCCTGCGGCTCGAGCGTGAGGGGGGCGTGACCGCCGCGCGGCCCGTGCTCGTGGACCGCTTCTTGGAGGACGCGGTCGAGGTCGACGTCGACGCCATCCGCGACGGGGCCGGGGAGGTCCTCGTCTGCGGGGTCATGGAGCACGTCGAGCAGGCGGGCGTCCACTCCGGAGACTCGGCCTGCGCGCTGCCGCCGCAGTCGCTGTCCGACGAGGTGCTCGACGCGCTCGACCGCCACACGAGAGCGCTCGCCGAGGCGCTCCGCGTGGTGGGGCTCCTCAACGTCCAGTACGCCGTCAAGGACCGGGTGGTCCACGTCATCGAGGCGAACCCCCGCGCCAGCCGCACCGTCCCGTTCGTGGCGAAGGCGACCGGCGTCCCCGTCGCCGCGGTCGCCGCCCGGGTGATGGTCGGGGACACGCTCGAGTCCCTGCGGGCCGAGGGACTGCTCGAGGCGACGGGGTCGGTGCCGTGCCTGGACCACGTGAGCGTGAAGGAGGCGGTGCTGCCGTTCGACCGTTTCCCGGGGGTCGACACGCTGCTCGGCCCAGAGATGCGCTCCACCGGCGAGGTCATGGGCGTCGACGCGACCTTCGGGCTCGCGTTCGCGAAGAGCCAGACCGCGGCGGGGACCCGGCTGCCGCAAGCCGGGACCGTCTTCCTCTCGCTGGCGGACCGTGACAAGCCCGCCGCCATCGCCCTCGCGCAAGGGCTCGTCGAGCTCGGCTTCTCGATCGCGGCGACCCTCGGGACCGCCGGCTACCTGCGCGACAACGGCGTGATGGTCGAGACCCTCGTCGCCAAGGTGCGGGAGGAGGGCATGGCCGCCGACGCGGTAGAGCTGATCGGGAGCGGGAAGGTCCAGATGGTGGTGAACACCCCGCGCGGCCGGGGGCCTCGTGGCGACGGCGTCCACATCCGTGCGGCGGCGCTCGCCCACCACGTGCCGTGCATCACCACC
>Ga0307373_10015684_pt1 | contig 10270 bp, 10 predicted proteins | sample OX2MG_FD_202534 | JGI IMG/M metagenome (GOLD analysis project Ga0307373, IMG submission 202534) | Soil microbial communities from Risofladan, Vaasa, Finland - OX-2 | ecosystem: Environmental > Terrestrial > Soil > Coastal area > Acid sulfate soil | place: Finland: Risofladan, Vaasa | collected...
GAACAGCCGCCGGCAGAAATCGAGCGTATGGGCCGCGTCGGCCTTGTCGAGCCCGGCCGCGCGCCATGTTTCCTCGCGCGTCTCGACGATGAACGTCGAGGTCGTGTCGTTGAAGCGGTAGGTATGCGCCTGGAACCAGCCCCATTCGGTGGCGACGAAGATGAAGGTGAAGGCGTCGAACAGCCGGTGCGTACCGAGCCAGACATATTTGTTGCGGCGCCACTCGATCTCCGGCTGGAAATGCGCGGCGTGGGCGGCGCGAATACGGCTGTTGATGCCGTCGGCAGCGACGATGAGATCGGCATCGGCGAAGGGCGCAAGATCGCTGATCTCGCGTTCGAACACCAGTTCCACGCCCAGTTCGCGCGCGCGGTCATGGAGGATGGCGAGCAGGCGCTGGCGGGCAATGCCGCTGAAGCCGTGGCCGTGCGACGTGATGACATGGCCCTTGAACTGAATCTCGATGTCGTCCCAGTGGACGAAATCCGCGCTTATGCGCGCCTGACTGACCTCGTCGCCGTCGCGCATATTTCCGAGCGTCTCGTCGGAGAACACGACGCCCCAGCCGAATGTATCGTCCGGCCGGTTGCGCTCGAATACAGTGACGTCGTGGGCGGGATCGGCCTTCTTCATCAGGATGGCGAAATAGAGCCCGGCCGGCCCGCCGCCGATGCAGACGATCCGCATGATGTCTCCCGCGCGCGACGTCGGCATATTTGCGCCAAAGCGCGGATGTGGCAAGGCCAGGAGGGGGATGCGCCAGCAGGTGCGGCGACGCTATACTTCGTCCCCTCGAGGTGAAAAGGGCGCAGAACATGGCCAAGCTTGTCGGGGTCTTCGCTGCCAGTCACGGGCCGCTGGTGGCGCGCGACTGGAACACCATGCCAGCGCGATGCCGCGAGCATTTCGTCAGCCGCTTCGGCGAACTGGGCCGCCGCTTCGCCGCGTCGAGGCCCGATGTGCTGATCGAGATCGCTCCCGACCACTGGGCGAACTTCTTCCTCGACAATCTGCCCAATGTCTGCATCGGCGTTGGCGAGGCGCATGACGGGCCGCCCGAGCCATTTCTTAAGGACTTCCCGCACAAGCATCTTGCCGGCCATCCGGCGCTGGCGATGCACATCCTCGAGGCCGCGCTTACGCACGATTTTGAGCCATCGGTTTCGCATCACATGATGCTCGACCACGGCTTCTGTATTCCGCTGTGGCGCATGGAGTTGACGCGGCTGCCGGCCATCGTTCCAGTCACGGTGAACGATCTCGAGCCGCCGATGATCAGCATCCGCCGCTGTCTCGCCTGGGGGCGGCTCTTGCGCCGGGCGATCGAGTCCTATGCCGAGCCGCTGCGCGTCGCCATCCTCGCCACCGGCGGCCTGAGCCATTCGATCGGCGAGGCGACGATGGGGGCGATCGACGAAGCCTTCGACCACGAATGCATCCGGCTGTTCAAGGCCGGCGCCGATCAGCCGCTCATCGAATATCTCGAGGCGGCGCTGCCGCGCACCGGCAACGGCGCGCACGAGGTCCGCAATTGGGTCATCGCCCATGGCGCCGCCGGCAGCCGCGGCTTCGACCTTATCGACTATGCGCCGGTCCCCGAGGTCTATGTCGGATGCGGCTATGCCTCGTGGGCCGTGGCCGAGGCGGCGAAGGCGGCGGCGTAACGGTCATGAGCCCTTGCCGAACATGTCGCGCAGCACGGATCCGGCGACCCCGCCGATGATCCCAGCCTCCGTCGTTGATGCCGGCGACGCTTCGCCGAGATAGGGGCGCAAGGCGTGGGCGAGGCTCGGCATAGTGAGCGATTGCAGCCAGACCTTGCCCGGGCCGGTGAGCCGGGCGATGAACAGACCGGCGCAGCCGAAGTTCGCATTGGCGATGCCGCGCATGACGACGACGTCGAAGTTGACGGTGCCGTCGAACATGCCGACATGGCCGGGATGAGCTTGAATCGATTCGCCCGGCTGAAGATCGTAAGTAACGATCTCACCGCCAAGTTCGACCCAGGCGGTGCACGTTCCCGCCAGTTTCTGCAGGAGGAACCCATCGCCGCCGAACATGCCTGCACCCAGCGAGCGCTGGAATCCCGTCGACAGTTCGACCCCTTCGGTAGCGCAGAGGAATCCGTGCCGGTGGATCATATAGCCGTGCCCCGCTTGGACCTCCACCTCCATGATGCTGCCGGGGACCTTGGCGGCAAAGGCGACCACGCCGTTCCCGCCGTTCGCGTGGTACTCGGTCATGAACAAGCCTCCGCCTGACAGCGCGCGGCCGATGGCCCCCAGAAATCCCTTGGCGCCAGCTGTCTGCGTCGTGGTGCGCAGTTGAATATTGTCGGTCATCCACGAGAACTCGCCCGGCTCGGCGACGATGCGGTCGCCAGGGTCGAGGCCGATATGCAACACCGGCAGGGTCGTACCAGTGATTTTCGCCTTCATGTGCACTGTCCGTGTCGTGGTCGGTCCCGGGATGTTGCACCGGACGGCGTGATCCGGATAACCGACCAATCGTGTTCGGCACGCCGTGCCATGCGCGCGATCGGACCCGAGGCCATGGCGGCGGCTCCATGAGACGCCAGCGCGCGCTCGTCATCGGCGGTTCGCTGGGCGGCCTCTTCGCTGCCCATCTCCTGCGCGCCATCGGCTGGGAGGCGGTGGTTTTCGAGCGCATTGCCGACGATCTCGCCAGCCGCGGGGTGGGAATCGGCACCCACGACGCGCTCGGCGACGTGATGCGCCGGATCGGGCTTGCCGTCGACGACACCATGGGCGTTGCGGTTCGGTCCGCCATCTGCCTCGACCGCGCCGGTCGCATCACGCACGAGATGCCGATCTTCCGCGTTATGAGCGCATGCCGCCCGCTCAAGGACGCGCTGCCGGCGCAGTTCTACCGGCCCGGAAAGACGCTCACCCGCATTGAGCAGGATGCTGGTAGCATTACCGCGATCTTTGCCGATGGCACGCGCGAGACCGGCGATCTGCTGATCGGTGCCGACGGTATTCGCTCGACCGTGCGCGAGCAGGTGCGGCCCGACTCGCAGCCATGCTATGCGGGTTATGTTGCGTGGCGGGCGGTGGCGGAAGAAGCCGAATTGTCCGACCAATTCCGGCCGATCTTCCAGCGCTACAGCTTCTGCCTGCCCGAGGGCGAGATGGTACTGGCCTATCCCGTGCCGGGGCGCGACGGCGACACGCGTCCCGGGCGGCGCGGCTACAACGTGGTGTGGTATCGGCCGGTCGATTTCACGACGACGCTGCCGGCGATGTGCACCGACGTGACCGGACGCTGTCATGGCGTGGCGATCCCGCCGCCGCTGATCCGCGCCGAGGTCGTGGCTGCCGCGCGGGAAGCGGCTATGGCGCTGCTGGCGCCGGCCATTGCCGAGATCGTGCTGCGCACCGCGCAGCCGTTCTTTCAGGCCATCTTCGATTTCGAGACGCCGCAGATGGCGTTCGGACGGGTAGTGCTGCTCGGCGATGCCGCCTTCGTCGCCCGGCCCCATGTCGGCGCCGGCGTGACCAAGGCAGCGGTCGATGCTGTCGCTCTCGCCGACGCCATCGCCGCGGCGCCCGATCTCGCGGCGGCGCTGGAACGCTATGCGGCATTGCAGATGGGCCTCGGCAGCGCCATCGTCGCGCGTGGCCGGCGGATGGGCGCCTATCTCGGCGCACGGCTCAAGCCGCCGGACATGCGCGGCGCGGACGAGCGCACCCGCAACACCTTCGCCGTGATGCGCGAGCACAGCGCCAAGATCAAGTTCATTCGCCCCGACACCACGGGACACGCCTCGGGCCAGCTTCGTCCCGACACGCGCCTCGACTACCATTACGATTGAAGGGCGTCGGAACGGTCGCCTGCGCCGGCGCTATTGCGTTTCAGCGCGGCTCGGGCGGCAGCGCCGGCTCCCAGATCTCGGCGCTGGCGCCGGCGAGTGCGCGGACCTGCTCCTCGTCCTGGGCAAATTCGGCGGCGGCGCCGGAATACACGATGCGGCCGTCGTCGAGCACATAGGCGCGGTCGGCGATCTCGACCGCGGCGCGGACGTTCTGCTCGACCAGCAGGACCGCGATGCCCTCGTGCCGCGCCGCGACCACGACCTTGAACACCTCCTGCACGATCAGCGGGGCGAGGCCTTGCGACGGCTCGTCGAGAATGAGGAGTCGCGGGTTCAACAGCAGTGCGCGGGCGATCGCCAGCATCTCCTGCTCGCCGCCGGAGAGTTGCCGGCCCTTGTTGGCGCGGCGCTCGGCTAGCCGGGGGAAGAGTCCATAGACGCGCGCGATCGTCCATGGTCCCGGCCGCTCGAGCGGCACTTTGAGGTTCTCCTCGACCGTCAGGTTGGCGAAGATGCGCCGTCCCTCGGGGACGTAGCCGACGCCCAATGCGGCGATGCGATAGGGCGGCCAGTCGGTAGTGGCGTGGCCGAGGATCCGCACCGCGCCCTCGCGCGGCCGCGTAAGGCCGACGAGGCTGCGCAGGGTCGTGGTTTTGCCAGCGCCGTTGCGGCCCAGTATGGTTACGATTTCGCCCTCGTGCACGGTAAGGCCGACGCCGTGCAGGATGTGGCTCTTGCCGTAAAAGGTCTGCAGCCCTTCGGCCTCGATCGTGGCTTGGCTCATGCGACCTTGCCCAGATAGGCCGCCTGCACCGCTTCATTGGCGGCGATCTCTTTCGGCGTTCCTTCGGCCAGCATCGCGCCCTCAGTCAGGACCATGATGCGGTCGGCGAGGTGGAAAACCACGCGCATGTCGTGCTCGATCAGCACGATTGTCAGCTTCTTGTCGTGGTGCAGCTTGCGAATGAGCTGGGTGATGTCATAGGTCTCCTGGTCGCCCATTCCGGCGGTCGGCTCGTCCAGCAGAAGCAGCTTCGGATTGAGGGCGAGCGCCATCATGATCTCGGTCGCGCGCTGATCGCCGTGGCTCAGTTCGCCCACCATGCGATCGGCCTTCTCGCCGAGACCGCCGATCTCCAGAAGATCCGTGACCCGCGCCTTCACCTCACCGTTGGCGTCGCGCGACAGCCATGCCTTGAGGCGGTAGCCAGCGGCGACTTCGACGGCGATGCGCAGGTTCTCGTGCAGCGTCAACTCCGGGAAGACCTCGGTGATCTGAAAGGTGCGGGCGATGCCGCGCCACACGCGCCGTGCCGGCAGCATCTTGGTGATGTCGGAGCCGTCGAACACGATCCGGCCGGAGGTCGGGATCAGGAAGCCCGTGATGAGATTGAAAAACGTGGTCTTGCCTGCGCCGTTGGGACCGATGACGGCGCGCAGCTCGCCCGGCTCGACGATCATAGAAACGTCGTCGACCGCAACGAGGTTGCCGAAGTGGCGCGAAACGTTCTCGATCCGCAGCAGGCTCACGATACGGCCCTTCGTCCGATGATGCCGAGAATGCCGCGCGGAAAGAACAGCACCACCAACACGAAGAACAATCCGACGAACGACATCCAGTTATCGGTGTGGCTCGAAATGTAATCCTCAAGTACAAGGAAAATCGCAGCGCCGATCAGCGGCCCCCAGAAGCTGCGCATGCCGCCCAGCACCGCCATGATCACGAAATTCCCGGACTGGTCCCAGCGCAAGGCGCGCGGATCGACGAAATCGTTCATGAGCGCGTAGAGCGCGCCGGCGATGCTGACGAAAAAGCACGAGATCACCCAAGACAGCCAGATATGGCGATCGACCGGGATGCCGAGGAAGCGCGCGCGGCGCTCGTTCTCGCGGATCGCCAGCAGGGTCCGCCCGAAGGGCGAGCGCAACAGGAACGCCATCGCCGCAACGGCGGCGGCGAAGACGACCAGAACCATGTAGTAGAACGCCTTGTTGTTATTGAGGATGTCGAGCTCGGCGAAACCGAAGTCGAGTGGCATGCGATGCCATGCGGTCAGGCCATCGTCGCCGCGGGTGACCGACCGCCATTGGAAGGCGATGTAATAGAAGACTTGGCCGAAGGCGATGGTGCACATGGCGAAATAGACGCCGCGCAAGCGCGCGATCAGCGGTCCGACGACCGCGGCGGCGGCCGTGCCGGCGGCGACGCCAACGAGAATCGCAAGCGGCGTGCTCGCGATGAGATATTTTATGGTCATAGCGACGCCGTAGGCGCCGAGGCCGAAATAGGCAGCGTGCCCGAACGACAGTACGCCGGTGAATCCCAGCAGAAAATTGAGCGCCATTGCGGCCAGCGCGAGAATCAACACGCGGGTCCCGAGCTCGACATAGCCGCCGACATGCGTCAGCCAATAAGGCGCGCTCACAAGCAATAGCCAGATCGCAGCGTCGCCGGCGCGCCGTCTGCTGACCAGGTCCATCAGAAGCGCCCTTCCTCGCCTAGGAGGCCGCGCGGCCGGATCAGCAGGACCACGGCCATCAACACATACATCACCGCCTCGCTCGCCGAAGGGAGGAACACGGTCGTGACGCCGCTGGCGACGCCGATCAGCAAGCCGCCGACCAGCGTGCCCGGCAAACTGCCGAGCCCGCCGACGATAATCGCGACGAAACTCGGCATGATCAGCGAATCGCCGATGGTCGGCTGCAGGCCGAGCATGCCGGCAGCGAGCACGCCGGCTAGACCGGCCATGTAGATGCCAAGTCCGAAGTTGAGGTTGCGCAGGATGCGCACGTTGACGCCCAGCACCGAGAGCGTCTCGAGATCAAGCGTGCCGGCACGGATGCGCAGGCCGAGGCGGGTGCGGGTCAGAATCAGAAACAACCCGAGCACGGCGACCGCGACCAGCACGACCATGAACACGCGGTATCCCGTGAGGAAGAAGAGTTGGCTGCTCAGCGTGTTCTGCAGCCAACCCGGGATTTGATAGGGCAGGCTGTCCGCGCCCCAGATGAACCGCGTGCCATCCTCGATCATGAAGGCGAGTCCGAAGGTCAGTAGAAGGCTATAGAGCGGATCGCGCCCATAGAGCCTGCGAATCAGAACGCGTTCGACCAGGATCCCGATGAAGGCGGTGAGGAAGGGCGCCGCAAGAAGCGCGCCCCAGAACCCCACATACGGGATCAGCGTGTAGGCTAGATAGGCGCCGATGGCAAGAAAACCGCCATGCGCGAAATTGATCACGCCCGAAAGATTGAGAATGAGTGACAGCCCGAGCGCCATCAGCGCGTAGAAGGCGCCGATGATGAGACCGTTGAGCACGTTGAAGAGAATCAGTTGCACCATGCGATGCTCTCAGCCCCGACAAACTTGCCCCCTTCCTTGCGTCCGCCGCCTAACGCGGGGATTGCTGGGGAGGGGGCAAAACGTTCGTCCCGCGCGATGGTCAGGTCGGCCACGTCATCTTGCAGCCGGTCTGATCGACCGGCAGGGCCGCGTCCATGCCCTTGACCTCCTCGGTGACCTTGAACAGATCCTCCGGGTCGCCGCCGGTCGGCGGCTTCTGCGCATGACCGACGAAGAGCGTCGGCATGAGCTGATTGTCGCCCTTGCGATAGAACGGGTTATTCGGCATCAGTGCGACTTCCGGCGGCAGGACCATGCCTTGCATCGCCTTGGCCATCTTGACCGGCACGAGCGATTTGGCCCGCTCCGCGGCGAGTTGACAGCTCCAGACCGATGCGTAGCCGAACCAAGTACGGGCCGTCGGCACCTTGCCACCGCTCCGCTTCCGGACGTCGGCGACGAACTGCGCGACGTGCGGCACGTTCGATTGCTTCCAATACCATTCGAACACCCAGTCGCCGACCAGCGCCTCGGCCGGCAAGCCGTCGAGCACCTCGAGTTCCTGCTGCGCGCCGGCGATGTGCGTCTTTTTGTCCATGCCGAATTGCACCGCCTGCTTGAGGCAGTTGATCATGTCGTCGCCAGCGAGCAGGAGGATGAGCGCATCCGGCTTCGCAGCCTGCGCCTTGATGAGATTGGCCGAAAAATCCGAGGTGCCGAGCGGCGTGAAGTCGTGGCCGACCTCGGTGCCGTTGGCCGCCTTGAGGCTCGCCTCGAATCCTTCCTGCAGCGAGTGGCCGAAGGCGTAGTCGGTAGTGATGAAATACCACTTCTTGCCATAGCTGGTTAAAAGCAGCTGAGAGACGGAATTCGTTTCCATCCGCGTCGTATTGCAGACGCGGAACACATTCCAATGGCATTCCGAACCGGTGACCGAGTCGGTATGCCCGCCAGGCACGATGTGGAATACGCCCTTTTCGTAGCTGACATTCGCCATTGCCTGCGCCAGCGCGGAATTGATGTTGCCGAGTAGGAAATTGACTTTGTCGCGCTCGATCAGCTTATTCGCCTTCTGCACGGCGGTCGCGGCGTCGCCGCTGGTGGAATCCTCGACCAGCAGCTCCACCTTGCGGCCGAGGATACCACCCTTGGCGTTGATCTGCTCCACCGCGAGCTTCGCACCGATCAGCTCGTTCTTGCCGAGCGCAGCGAATGTGCCCGTCAGCGGGTTATCAAGACCGATCTTAACGTTGTCTGCCGCACGCGCGGTCTGGACGAAGGGCGCCGCCACTTGAAATACCCCCGCCGCCGCGGCGGCCTTAATGACGGTCCGACGGCCAATTCCCAACCTGCTGTTTGGGTTTCCGCTGGGCATATTGCTTCGCTCCCTGACTTTGCCGGCGTATCTTTGCGCCGGACGTGAATACTCGCGCGCACCCTATTATTGGCCCGCGCAAAGCGCAAGCCGTGCGTTCATTCCACACAGCGGTGGCGGCGGCCTCTCAGGGCGAGGCGTGCTCCTGGAACTCGCGCGACGCCGGATCGCCCTAGGGTCCATGCGTTCCCTCGCCGCCCTTGGTGAGGATCGGGACATGGTGGGCGTTGACGCGATCGGAAGCGGTCCAATGCTCATGCACCCGGCCCCAGGGGTCGCACCCGTAGTCGCCGACCTGGCTGCCCAGATGATGGCGGCCTATGCCACATATGTGCTTGTACTTGGCCATTGCCCGCAAGTATTCGTGCCCCATCATCACATCGTCAATGTCGCGGACCTCATAGGAAAAATGATTGAGGCCGGTGCGCTTGCCGGAAATGCAAAAATAAGGTGTGATGGTCGGCTCCTTCAACCGCCCGATCGCGGCGGTTGAAGGAGCCGACAAAGTGAGTCGGATCGTCACGATAAACCTCGTCTGAACATAAGGAATCCCAGGTGTTCCCGATACCATTGCCGCGCCTTGGCGAACTGGCGGGTCACGATCACGCCGTGGCCCATCCGCGTGACCTGGGCGGGCCCGCGCTTAAGGCGGCTCAGGTCGCCGGCGCGGCAGGCACGGTCGGCCGCAAGATTGAGCGGGTTCTCCGTCAGTTTCAACGAAGCGACTGGCTCGAGCCCGTAGGCGACCTCGATTTGGTAGCCATCAGAATTGCGGAGCCGCACGCGCCGGCCGCCCCACCCGGCTCGTCGAGGTGCTCGATCCTGGGCGCGCCTTCAGCCCGGGCCGGGCGGCCCAGTTCGGTGACGTGCAGATGGTGTGAGGGTTCGCTGCTGCGCATGAACAACGCGTTGCCTGTGCGTGCGACCCGGGTCATCCCGAACCCGGTCAGGAACTCCTCTGCGAGATCGAGATCGGGCGACCGCAACCGCCCCCAAACGATGTTGGCCACTTTGACGATGGGCATCGATTCCCCCAGAGCAGGCTAAATCGAACGACCCTTGTATCGAGCACGACGGAGCTTCAGGAGACGTATCGCACTGCGCGAGCGACTTGGGCGGCGGCTCAATCGATTTCTCACGTGTGCGCCTCCTGCGCACCAATAAGATTGCTTTGTAAGAGGATATTGTTACAATAATTTCATCTTAATTATGAGCATGATCGGGGTTGTGGTCGGCGCACGGATCGCCGGCGTCGTCTCGGAAAGTCTCGGTAAATTCCAGCACCTCCGCGATTTTCGCTTGCTCAAACCAAGGGCCGGTTCCAATTTTAGCGCGCGGGCGGCATGCCCCAGTTGGAGGAGACGAATGAAACCTCGCGACAAATCGGCTGCGAGGGGCCGCCGGCCCGGCGGCGCCAAGCCATCGGGCAAAGCTGCTTCCGCCGCCAAAAGCATTGCCGCGACCAAAAAGGTGGCCCCTCTGCGCAAGGCCGCGCCTGACAAGAAGCCGTCTGCAGCGAAACGCGTCGTGATTGCCCGCAAGCCCGAACCCAAATCCGTGCCGAAACCGTTGCTCAAGCCGGCGACAGGAAAGCCCGTTCTGACTGTGGCGGCCAAGCCGGATCCGATAGCCGCAGTAAAAAGCATTCCCGTCACCATGCGGCCGCAACCCGCCGTCGCTGCGGCGGCTCCGAAGCCGCCCCAGGCACAGGCCG
>Ga0307373_10015685_pt1 | contig 10270 bp, 12 predicted proteins | sample OX2MG_FD_202534 | JGI IMG/M metagenome (GOLD analysis project Ga0307373, IMG submission 202534) | Soil microbial communities from Risofladan, Vaasa, Finland - OX-2 | ecosystem: Environmental > Terrestrial > Soil > Coastal area > Acid sulfate soil | place: Finland: Risofladan, Vaasa | collected...
GCAGAGGCTTCGAACCCGAAGTGCCGCGGGCCGGCTCCGGTCGATCTCCCCGGGAGGAGGGAACGCCACATCTACCGGGTAGCCGACCATCAGGTGGACCAGGCTCGTCTCAGTGAAATCCTCGGCCAGTCCGGTTCCCACCACTGCCCCATCTCGCATCACCGTGACACGATGGGCGTTGGACCTAAGCTCTTCCAACTGGTGCGAGACCCAAATGATGGCCTTTCCCTGGTGAGCCAATTTGCTCACCAGACGCCGGAAATTCTCGGCCTGATCGAAGCTCATCGCGGTGGTGGGTTCGTCAAGCAAGAGGACTTTGGGATCAATGGCGAGGGCCCGGAGTATCTCCAGGAGTTGCCGGTCCGCCAACGAGAGCGCTCCGGCCGAGGCGGTCGGATTTAGGTAGATTCCTGAATCGCGAGTCAACTTCTCGAAGTCTGCGCTGAAGTGCGTCCGCGCACCGCCCAAGGGGGGTGACTTTCGCCCCAGATAGACGTTCTCGAGAACGCTGCGCGAGGGGATGGTCGCGAGCTCTTGCGTCACCATGGCAATGCCCGCCTGGAGCGCGGGTACCCGGCCTTTAGGAGGAATGGGTACGCCGTCGACGCTGACTCCTCCCGAGTCGCCACGGACGAGGCCGGCGATCATTTGCAGCAGCGTGGTCTTGCCAGCCCCGTTCTCCCCGACGATGGCGTGAATCTCGCCGCGCTCTACGACCAAGGACACCCGGTCCACGACCGGGTGTCCTGAATACGACTTGCTGAGACTGCTAACCGAGAGCACGCGTCCGCGATGCTCGAGTCAAATCTCCGACTACCGCTCGGCTCCGTTCGCTCCGAGCGACCTGGCCGCTAGTAGTCACTATAGGTGCCCGACACTCCCTTGAGATGAGCACGGGTTCCGTCGCCGAGCCACTTGCCCACTGGACCGATGGAAGCGGAGTTGACGGCGTTCGGTACCTTCTTGCCTTGGAGCTTCTCGATGGCGTACTTGGTCGCGAGGTACGCCTCAGCGGGCTCGTCCTCAAAGTAGGTCGCAAACCACTTTCCCGACTTGACCGCGTTGACGGCTTGGGTCGAGCCCCCGTTTCCGACCAGCTTCACTTGCGAGAGCTTTCCTGCCTGCGCGAGATATGTCTGCGCGCCCTCGATCGCTTGCGAGCTGCCGATCATCACATTCAGGGCGGGATGGGCGGCCAGTACTTCCTCAGCAGTGGTCTCGCCGGTGGCTTGGACATATCCGGCGACCGGCGTCGCGACCAGATCAACCTTCTTATCGGCCTTCAGGACGGACTCGACTTCGTTGGAACGGACGACGTCCAGCGGAGAGTCTGTGTTGCCGATCAGGAATGCAACCTGACAGCTAGGCAGGTTGCCACAGGCTGCGATCCCCATCTGAGCCAGCACCTGGCCATTGTGCTTAGGCACATCCACGACTGAGATCAGTCCGGGTACCTGGGGCTTGACGGTCGTGAAGTTACTACCGATGGGCGCGTACTCCGCCACCACGGCGATTCCGGCCTTAATCGCCCGACGAACGTAGGGAACGATCTCGGCGTCGCCATACGCTTCCACCACAAAGACGTTGTACTGGTGCGAGGCGATGGCGGCGGTCATCTGATTGTCCTGTGTCGTGGGATCAAAGTTCCCATTAAGGAAGGTAGCGGTCCCGTGGTACTGCTTCGCCGCCTTCTGCACGCCGACCCAGCCTGCTTGGGCAAAGGAGTTGGAAGTCATAAAACCGAAGAAGGCTATGTGAATCTTGGGCGACTTGGACACCAACTGAGCCTTAGTGCTTGCCGCGACGCCGGCGGACCCGATCACTCCTGTCATCAAGGCCGTAATCGCTACGGCACCAGCCAGCCGGACTCTTCGCGAAGGCCACGTAATCATTTCTACCAACTACCCCCAGTCCTTGTTTGCAAAAGGCCGACCTGTTCCGAGTTCGGGCGTCTCCTCCGGCGGACGGCTGGCTACGACGCGGCAACGGCGGAATTTCGTCGCACCACGCCCGGCCTTAAACCGTCCCTGACGTTGGCGGTATTGTGGGCTTCCGCCATTAGGTGGTCAACACAGATTGCCAGTAGCGAATATCTAAAGGGTCGATGAGGCGGGCCGAGACCGGCTGGAGAGGAGGCGGATCAACCAGTTACGGTGCGTGTACCAAGCTGCTTAATACCCCGGTCCACCCCGATGGGTTGAAAAGCACGAAAGTACCGGTCGCTTGGCCCAAATGTACTGCCCGACACCGCTCCGGCCCCTTTTGGGGGCCATGCTAGCCCAGATCGCCATCGGGGTGCGAGCCACGTGCCGCCCACAGGCTAGCGACAGAGAAGGGGCGGATGAGGCGCCGATTCTCCCTCGTTGCGCTCGGCCGGCTCGGTCAGGCAGTTCCCGGCCTAGGATTCGATGGCCAGGCCTGGATCGATTGCTGGCATCGTCATTGCCTTCCTCTAGATCCCCGCGTTGCATGGCCGGACTCGACCCGGGATACGGTCGGCCAGGTGACCCGCCGGAGGGTGTGGCGAACTTGACAAAGTGTTGGCGGGCAAGAGATCCAAGGTGGCCCGGCACCGGTCTCTGCGGGATCGCGTCTCCTCTCCCCCTCCCGCCCCAACTTAGGGGATGCCGCGATTCGGCCAGGCTTGGGCCGACCAGCCTCAGCGACCTCTCAGCTTTGTTCGACGCCGGGTGTGGGACTGACCAGGCTGGACTGGCGGGAGCTACCGAGTTGCTCCTCAGAAAGCGGCCTGGGTTGATCCCGGGGCTGTGGGCGATCGCTACCAGGGCAATCAGCTGATCACCAAAAACGGCAGAGGCTCCAGGGCAGCAGCGGAGCCCTGAGGGTGCACAGCAGCGCACAGCCGGGGGACGGGCCGCGACCGAGCCAGCTCCCAGACTGTGCAGAGGGGATGGGCAGATTGAGGCTGGCTAACTCGGGCTGCACCGGGGCGGTTCCAAGCTGGTGACGCCCCAGGCTGGCAGCGGCTCTCGTGAGCTAGCCTGGAGTGGAACGACTCAGCTGAGCTTTGCGCTGCCGACCAAGATGCCCCCAGTTCGACCAGGCCAACCAGAGAAAATGACCCGGATGCAGTATTCCGACGGGCTCGATGACGGGGACCTCTACGGCCTCCTGGGAGCCTTGCCGGGAATCTCCGCGGAGGACCTCCTCCAGGCCAGGCGGGTCCAAGCCAAGCGCTGGCACCCCGATCTCAATCCGGACCGGGACGCCCAGACTCGAATGGCGGCGATCAATCGCGCATTTGGGGTTTTGAGCGACCCGGCCCAGCGGGTGGCCTACGACAAGACGCTGAGCTCCCTCACCCAGATCGGCCAGGCCAGCCGCTCCACCAAACCCAAGGCAGGGGCGGTCACCTTGACCTCCTACCTACAAGTCCGGGGCTTTGTGGTGGTGGACAACCGCCGCAGCGGCGGGGTTCTCTGGGTCGTCGACAAGCCAGCGCTAGAGCCGGTGATCGACAAGCTCCGCGATCAGGGGATCGAGTTGGAGTATGCCGGCACCGGCGGCCTGGCGACGAATCACCAGCCCGCCTGGTGGACTCGTACCTGGGGCTGATGCCTCGGTACCCATGGGCTGAGAGGCGAGATCGAACGGCGCATGAGCCGGACTCAGGGGTAAGCCGGCGTGACCTACGGTCGGGGTCGCTATCCCGCGTCGGACGGCCGAGATGGCGTCAAGTGGCTTGGAGACCTGAAGTCGTCTGGATCCCCAGCCGGCACCCAATCCCCGACACGACTCTTGGGCTGAGACCCTCCACGATCGCCGGGGCTGCCCCGGCGTCGTATGGTCCCAGCCTGACTACCTAAGGTGGGCAACCCCACCGGTGCGATCTGGTCAGCGCCATAGCGACCGAGTCGATTGGCGGTGGCTGCCATAATCGGCGAAGTCAAAGCTCCTCTTGGGAAAGTGCCGGGGCGGAACCAGCCAGGCCATCTGACCGCAGCCGGGTCCTACGGTCGTCCAGTCGGCGACCTTGACGTCGATTCTTGCCAACTCTCCGGTTGGCAGCCTCAGCGCGCCCCTAACGATCAGGAACTCGGCCAGGAGGGAATTGCCGGGCTCGTGGCTCACCAGCAGGGGCACCTCTGCCATCGGCGATGCGGCCTGGATCTCCCCCGGAACGGAGCTGACGCCACCTGAAAGCTCCCTCCGGCTTCGTTCCGGGTCGCCCCAGCCACCCGCTTCCTTGGCCAGCCGTCGCGTCTCGGCGGTCCGCAAGGCCGGGGAGGGGACGGCGGCGCCAGGCACTTGCCTAGCCCAAGTCAACCGAGCATCATGAAGGCGCCCATGAGTCGGCCCAAGCCGCGTCCTCGGATACAGACCGATGAGTCCATCTAAAATGGTCGAGAAGCGCCTGTTTACACCGGCTGATACGTGATGACTGAGGACCGACGGGCCACCTCCGCGAGCGGGGGACGTTTCGCGGTGGCCACACCTCACTGGGCCGCCACTGAGGCTGCATGCGCGGCCTGGACGGCCGGTGGCAACGCTGTGGACGCGGCGCTTACTGCGAGCGCCGTATTGGCTGTTGTCTACCCACACATGTGCGGCTTGGGAGGTGACTTGTTCGCTGTCGTGGCGGACGCGACGTCACAGACCGTTGTGAATGGGAGCGGAGCTGCAGCGGCCAATGTCGATGCCGCATCGTTGCTCCGCCGCCAAAAGGTGATGCCACAATACGGCCCCCACAGCGTCACCGTGCCCGGAGCGGTGTCGGCATGGGGTGAACTCGCCCGTAGATTCGGTCGAAGGCCGCTCGCACGTGCAATCGAGCCAGCCATCGCGTTGGCAGACAGCGGTGCGCCGGTCGCCAATTCACTTGCTCGGGCCATCGCGGACGAATATGTGCGAATCGAGCAGGACCCGGGACTGAAGCAAGTCTTCGCTCCACATGGGCGAGCGCTTCGATCTGGCGACCAGCTGCTACAGCCAGCGCTCGCCATGACGTTGCGCGCCGTGATTAGCGACGGTCCGGAGGCCTTTTATGACGGCCAGGCGGCGGCGAGGTTCGTGGGTTATCTGGCACACCTTGGATCCTCACTTTCCGAGCGAGACTTTCGCGAGCATCACACCGAGGTGTGCCCACCGCTTAGACACCGCTATCGTGGACACGACGTCCTCGTTCCGCCCCCGAACTCGCAAGGATTCCTATTAGCCGAAATTCTCAGCTGCATTGAACGATCGGGGGCAATACCCAATCACCTCGCCGAAGATGCGGCGCGAATCGCCCACATCTATGTGGCGACCGCCGCGGACCGTGATCAGTTCCTGGCCGACCCGCGCCGCGTTCCGGTCCCACTCGACCGTCTCCTATCCGCGATGCACGTGGATGCGATTCTCGCGCAGAGCACCCGAAAATCCGAAACGCAGCGTGATGGCTTGGCGGCGTCGGGCGACACGGTAGGCATTGTCGTGGCCGAGAGCGGTGGCCTTTGGGTCTCAATGAACCAGAGTCTATACGATAGCTTTGGGTCAGGCATCTTAGAACCCAGCAGCGGAGTCATCTGTCACAACCGGGGCTCGGCGTTCAGTCTCGACCCATCGAGCGCCAAAACGCTGGCGGGAGGTACGCGACCACCGCACACGCTACTGCCAGTGATTGTTAGTAGAGACGGCGTACCGGTGTTATGCAGTGCGACTATGGGCGGGAGCGCGCACGCGCAAATCCACTCTCAGATCTTGATGGGAATCCTGGACCGCGGCCAAGCACCCTCGGAGGCGGTGGACTCGCCTCGATGGCTAGTAGGTGGCGTCAAACGGGGCGCTGGAGCAACTGTCCTTGCGGAATCGCGGGTCGCCGGACCGCTGATCACCGACTTAGAGACTTCCGACCTGATCGTGCGATCGATAGGTGCCTGGGATGAGCGAGTCGGACATGCGCAGGTTGTGAGCGTAGGGAGTGACGGCCTCTTGTCGGCAGCGTCGGACCGACGGTCCGACGGCGCGGCCGCGGTCCGTGACGCTCAGGACCGGGCGGAACCTTCCGGAACTGGCGCGGATGAGTACCCGCTCGTGGATTAGGCACGCGAGGATTCCGCATGCGCCGAATTAGGCAGAGCACCGAGCCTGCGTCGGGAATGTGTGTCGCGCGTGTGCATCTGCAGATTTACATTCCGATCGTTATCGGCACGCTAAGAGTGACGACCGCGTGACCGCGGGCTTCCTGCGGCTAATGGACCGAGACTCAATAGGACCGCACTTGAGGGTGATGAGGAGACTCCGACGGTGCGACCACCTTACCCTGCAACCCGCCGGCGGCAAGGCCAGAATCGCGTCAAACTACCGCGAATGATTAAGGTGTCAGACCTCGACTCAAATGATGCCACTATCCTGAGCTCAGGGTACGACAAACTCAGGCGGCCGATGTCAACCCGCGTACGACCGCGGCGGCTTTCCCCGCACCCCGGGGTCGAGAACAAACAATCCACCCGCGTCGGGGTAATCTGTCTGCTGACTAGCATTCATACTATCGCCGGCGGTGGTGATTAGTAGCCTAGACAGGTTGGCTCCGCCGAAGGCACAACTCGTGACGTTCAGTGCCGGAACGGCTACTCGCCGATCCAAATCGCCTGCTGGCGTATATCTGACAACAGCCGCGCCGCCCCAGAGCGCGACCCAGATCATCCCCGTCGCATCGACACAGAGACCATCCGGCGTCCCATATTCGCGAGGGACACTCACAAATGGTCGTCGGTTGGCGATATCTCCCGTGCTGAGATCGTAGTCAAATACGTCCACTCGCTGCTCGCGACTATCGATGTAGTACATCAGCCGGTCGTTCGGACTCCAACCGATACCGTTGGAGACTGTGACGCCCTTGAGCATCACGGTCACGGAATGATCCACATCGAGACGATAAAGGCAGGCGGCATTTGGCACTTGACCCTCAGTGCCTCCCCAAAGGCGCCCTACACTGTCACACTGGCAGTCATTCAATCGAACCGCGGCGTTGCCGACGTCAACTGGGGCGAATACCCGAATGGTTCCGTCGCCCGGATCTAAGCTGCCAAACCCCTGGCCGAGAGCGAGCACCATTCCGCCGCTTGCTCTCGGCACGGCTGCACCCACGTGCTGTCCAGTGTCCCACGCCTCGTAACGCCGAGTTCGTAGCTGCAGGCGGCGGACTTGCTGGGTCGCGATGTCTACCCACACGACGGCTTCCTCAGCCTGGTCCCAAAACGGGCTCTCGCCGATACCGGACTTAACGTCCGAAGCGCGTTGCACGGAGCTGGGGTCACCTTCAGGAAGGACCACCTTGTAACCTCCATCAAGTATACGACGAATCGAAGGTCGGCACAACGGCGGCTATGTACCTTGCCCAGACCGTTGGTGGCGAACGCAGTCAGATGCGGACTCCACGCAAGGCTAGGCTGGCAATCAGGTCCGTTTGCCGACGATGCGATTATGCGGCACCCGCAAAGGGTAGCACTCCGACTCTAGTTCGCTGCGTGGCGGCCGACCCGATACGTGTACCGAGATCAGCGCTCTCGACCCGACGGGCCGTGCGCCGCTCCCTTGATAACCTCGTGGACGATCCGGTACAGCCGTCCACTTGGCGCCTCGTCGGACTGGTCCCTCAGATGCGCTCTGAGTCCGTCACTCGAGCTCAGCCGCCAGGGATCGTCCCGCCAGGTGTCGTAGTCTGAGGGCGAGTCCCACAGGGCAGTCACTAGCATCGGGCCCTGCTTACTGCACGGAATGTCGATCTCACTACCGTGACAGCCTGGGTGGTCGCCGGCATGCTCGAGGATTCCTACCGTCCTAAAGTGATCTACCAGAGCGTCGTAGTCGCCGTCCCTTGCGTCGAGGTACAGAAGGCTTCGTATCAAAACCGTACTCCTCTTAGTTCGGCCAACTGGTACTCATTCTCATCCGCTCGAAGGTCTGAGCAGTCAGGTCTGCATCCCAGCACCACGGCGCGGGCACACCTCGGCCTGCACCGTTGACGGTCCTACCCTGACCGCAGCTCTGGTTCCGTCGGAAGCGCCGAGCCTTCGGAGCGATTGCGCAAGCGTCCAGGCAGGCCATAACGGGCTCCGTGGGGTTGCCCGGATTCGGCGGGCACGGACCCTAGGTGCGGAACCCTTGCCCATCCCTCTCCAGCATGGGAGAGAACTCCCCGCCAGAAGAGCACTGCCAAGACCACGAAGAGAGATGATCTCGCCTCTATCCCCGAGTGCAGGGATCCTCAGTACGTGCATCCGATTTCCGAGCCATTCAGAGGGGGACTTGGCATCCCTATACGCTGTTTCTTACCACTTCGCCAGCCCGCATGACAAGGCGCACGCGATTTTCGGGATCAGCCAGGGTTTCTAGATGATCTAGAGGATTCTCGGTCACAGCAATTAGGTCGGCGGCGAATCCTGGTTTGATCTCTCCGATCACCTCCTCCAACCCCAGCAGCTTGGCGCCAACGACAGTCGCTGACCTGATGACCGTGAGAGGTGCTTGAACCTTGCCACGCAATGCGAATTCTTCTGACTGTAGTCTTTGCATACCGCCAAGGAGATCCGTGCCGAAGGCCACCTGAACACCTCCGGCGTCGGCCCGCCGAAGTGCCTCAAGTCCGAACTCGAGCAGATCCTTCACTTTCGCGGCGCTCTTGGCTGGAAGGCCCCAACGTTCACCCTCCTCGGCCAGGGCACGGTACGTGATGAGGGTCGGCACTAGAAATGCCTTCATGCGGACAAAGAGCTCGATGCTGGTATCGTCAAGCAAGTTGCCGTGCTCGACCGACCGCACCCCTGCCTCGAGACCGCGATTGATCGCGCGGGCCGGATAGGCATGCCCCATTACGTACCGGCCAGCAGACTCCGCTTCCTCTACGACTGTCCGGATCTCGCTCGCCGAGAATTGGCTGCTATCCACGCGATCGGTAGGCGACGCCACACCACCAGACAGCATGATCTTGATGTGGTCGGCGCCCGTTCTGAGCACGTCGCGCGCCGCCCGTCGCACCTCCACCTCGCCATCGCAAACCACGCCGTGAGAAGGGAAGCGGGCCCCTTGCGGCGAGTCATGCTGGCCCGCCAGTCGGTGGTCTGCATGCCCGCCCGTCTGCGTCAGCCCTGGACCCCCGAACAGGAGGCGTGGCCCAAGGAAGAGCCCCTCGGCTACGGCGGCAGCTAAACCATAGTCTGCACCAGCCGCATCTCGCACGGTGGTAAAGCCACGCATCAACATCTCCCGCATGGACTTGGCCGCTCTGGCAGTGACATAGCTGGGTGATGTGTCGGTAATGCGGGCCTCGTCCGCAGAAAAGGCGGTTACGTGCACATGGCAGTCTATCAAGCCTGGCAGAACAAACAGTCCCGTCAGGTTAAGGTGGTCGCCCGGCTGTGCGGGGTCACCCTCTTTGACTTCTGCGATGAGACCATCCACAACCGTGATAGTCATCGGACTCGAGATCCCGCCTGATACAGGGTCAATCACGCGGGCATTGTCCAAATGCATCGGGACACGGTGCTTCATTTGACTGGTCATGAAACCCTCCTAGCCCGTTGGCAGTGGAAACGATGGATAAGCGTGATTCCGGTCTTCGTTCCGGTACCGACTGCGGGACATGTTCTGGTGGTTCAGGTGGGGCTCGGCTGCCATGGATTGCTTAATAGTTTGGCGGTGAATGACGAGACACCCTCGAGGTTCGGAAAAGTGGGGACGAATTGGTCACCTCCGCAGCGCGTCGAGGGGAGTTCGTGCCCGCTGCCTCCAGTGCGTGGAGGTGTAAGCTGCGGCGCGACAGCCGGTCGGCCCGCATGGGGTCCGGTAGCCTGCCGACAGAATCTCGAGTCGATCGGCGGATAGTCGGAGCCAGTGTCGATAGTTTGGCCGCTCGTCCAGTCAACTGTGGCCGGCCGTCGCCTGACAGGGCGCCCGAATGTGCGGAGAGCCCGGCTCCGAGCAAAATCTGGTCTGGTTAGGGCTTCTGCACCGCGTTGCATCGGCGTGGAAGCTTGGGGTGGATCGGAAACCGCATGTTCAGTAAACGCCACCGAGCCGGGTGAAGCATCTTTGGCGCTTCTCGCTGACCCCACGTAGGTAATCAGACCGACTGCACTCGAGGGCCAGGTACCAACTGTAGGTTCGGCGCGAGTGCCGCCCATCCCGGGTAGGGTGAGGCGGCGATCCCCGGCGTTCATGACCGTGGCAAGGGTCAGGCAGACGTCCGCAGTGCTCGGGTCGCCGCATCATCGACGTTGAAGTTGAGAGGGTCGAGGGCCACCCCGTAGTCGGCCGCTGCCCTCTCCAG
>Ga0307373_10015688_pt1 | contig 10269 bp, 9 predicted proteins | sample OX2MG_FD_202534 | JGI IMG/M metagenome (GOLD analysis project Ga0307373, IMG submission 202534) | Soil microbial communities from Risofladan, Vaasa, Finland - OX-2 | ecosystem: Environmental > Terrestrial > Soil > Coastal area > Acid sulfate soil | place: Finland: Risofladan, Vaasa | collected...
CCCATCGCCGCCGCCACGCCAATGGCCGGCGCTCCGCGAATCACCATGGAACGGATCGCCTCCGCGACCTCCGGGTAGGTTTTGTAAGTCTGGTAAACCTCTTCGCCGGGCAGCAGCGTCTGGTCAATCATCCGGACGCCGTCGCCGGTCCACTCAATCGTTTTGAACATCACGTCTCACTCACTTTGATTTTTCTTCCGCAACCCAAAGTTCCAGATTATAGCAGTTCACCGTCCCACCATGGGTGGCGCCTTTTGCGATGTGTGCGTTCATGGTGCTTTTGTAGCGCAAGGCCCGCCCTCCGGCCTTGCGGCTTGTGCGTGGGATTTCAGGTGGGAGCATTCATGGCAAAAGCCGCAACGTTACAAGGCGAACGTTGCGTTACAAACACCGGGCCCCTGTGTCGGATGGTATTGATCTGTTAGTATGGGTCAAGGAATCGAATCACAGGGGGGCAACCGTGGAAGAGAAAAAAATCACCAAGACCGACGAAGAGTGGCAAAAGGACCTGACGCCGAATCAATACTACGTCACCCGCCGCAAAGGTACCGAACCGCCCTTCACCGGCGAATACCATGACCTGCACGAAAAGGGTGTTTACCGCTGTGTCTGCTGTGGAACTGAGCTCTTCAGTTCTGACGAAAAATTTGATTCCGGAACGGGCTGGCCGAGCTACTCGGCTCCTCTGGATGAGCAAAATGTCCGCACTGAATCCGACTCAAGCCTTGGCATGCGGCGCGTTGAAGTCCTCTGCAGCCAATGCGAAGCCCATCTGGGCCACGTATTCCCCGACGGCCCCAAACCCACGGGCTTGCGCTATTGCATCAATTCCGCGGCGCTCAAATTCGAAAAGAAATCTTAGCGTGGCGTCAGGAAGGCCTGGGCGGAGCGTTTATCCGTCCCGCATCTCAAAGCTCAAACTCGCGCATTACTTTTTCGGACTTCTCCATCACCCGGCGAGCCAGGTCCTTCTTGTATTCCACCAGCTTCAGGGCCAGCGCGGAATCCGATGTTGCAATGATCTGAACGGCCAGGATAGCCGCGTTGACGGCTCCCGCCCTGCCGATGGCGACGCAGGCCACCGGAACGCCCCCGGGCATCTGCACCGTTGAAAGCAACGAGTCCAGCCCTTGCAGGGCGGTTGTCGGCATGGGGACGCCGATCACCGGCAGCGTGGTCTCCGCGGCAACCACTCCCGCCAGATGCGCTGCGCCGCCCGCTCCCACGATGATCGCCTTCAGCCCGCGCTCGACCGCCGTGCGGGCGTATTCAGACGTCCGCGCCGGCGACCGGTGCGCTGATGTGATGTCAATCTCAAACGGCACGCCGAATTTTTTCAGCGTTGCCGCCGCCTCCTTCATCACCGGGAGATCGGTGTCGCTCCCCATGATGATCCCGACCCAAGCCTCGCCTTTTTCCGCCATTCGTTTCTCCCTGCTGGATTGTTGTCGTTTACAGATGGTTTGCCCCTGCCGCTTCTACGACGGAGGGGGATTTCCCGCCGGATTGTCCGGCTGGCGAATTTCGCGGGTCATCTTGAGCCGCCGCAACCCCTTTGCCCCGATGTCGCGCCGGTAGTGCATCCCGTCAAAATGGACCTTGCCCACCGCGGCGTAGGCCTGCTCGATGGCCGAGGTCAGATCTTCCGCAATCGCCGTCACGCCCAGAACGCGGCCACCCGTTGAGAGCAGTTGCCCGTCGCGGAATTCCGTGCCCGAATGAAATATTTTAACTCCGCCACGCGATTCCGCAGCCTCAATTCCTGTGATCACCTTGCCGATTTCACTTTTGGCCGGATAGCCCCTGGAGGACAGCACCACACACACCGACGGATTGGGGCTCCAGCGGGCTCCCACCGCAGCCAACTGCCCATCAAGCGATGCCATCAGAATTTCAAGCAGGTCGGAGCGCAATCGCATCATGATGGGCTGGGTCTCAGGATCGCCCAGTCGAACGTTATACTCGAGCGCCTTGGGACCTTCCGAGGTCAGCATCAGCCCGCAGTAGAGAAATCCTCGGTACGGCATACCCTCCGCCGCCATGCCCGCCAGCGTGGGCTCAATAATCCTGCTAAGGATATCCTGGCGCAGGCGGTCCCCAAGGATCGTGTCATCGCTGTAGGCCCCCATGCCTCCCGTGTTGGGCCCGCGGTCGTCATCGAACACCGCCTTGTGGTCCTGGGTTGGAACCAGCGGCAACAACCCTCCTGCTCCAGCCAGAACGATGAAGGACATCTCTTCGCCCACCAGGCATTCTTCGATCACCACACGGTTGCCGGCCTCGCCCAGCGCTTTCTGAACCATGAAGTCGTCGAGGGCCTTTTCAGCCTCCTCAAGGCTTCGGGCCACCACCACACCCTTGCCCGCTGCCAGTCCGTCCGCCTTGATCACCACCGGCAAGCCGAACTCAGAAACAGCCTTGACCCCGCTCGCATAATCTTCCGCAACCGCGAACCCTGCCGTCGGGATGCTGTGGCGCTGCATGAACTCCTTGGCAAAGATCTTGCTTCCTTCCAGTTGCGCGGCCGCCAGGGTGGGCCCGATTATCCTGCGGCCCGCGCGCTGGAATGCGTCCACCACGCCGGCCACCAGCGGCGCCTCCGGCCCGGTCACCGTGAGGTCCGCCTTGACGTCCACGGCCAATTGCAGCATGGCCGCGGGATTCTTCAGGTCAACGGGAAGGCATTCCGCAATTTGCCCAATGCCTGCGTTTCCCGGCGCGCAGAAGACACCATCCGTCTGCTGGCTTTCGCGCAGTTTCCATATCAGCGCGTGTTCCCGCCCGCCCGAACCTAGAACCAGTACATTCATAAGAGCAAATTACACTATCGGCAGTCGCTGGATTTGTCAATCCTACAGACGTTCTATCCGAGTCTCCTCACCCTTAACCCTTGGAATTTCATCCGGTTCAGCAATCGAAAACCGCCGGCTGTAGCGGCGGTCTATGACCGCCGGCCCTTCTTCAAGAAAACCCCGGCGCTCATAGAGCGCCGCTACAATTAGAATTCCAGCGCACAGATCTCTCCCTGAAAAGACCAATCCTCGGCCCGGTTCGCGAGTCCCGCTCGAACCAGGTTGAGCAAAGTCCCGCCATCGTAGCGGCGGTGCCCTCGCCGCCGGTTTTGGGCAGCCACGACACTGCATTGTGTGTCGTGGGTTTGTGATTGAGTGAAAACTTGAACATGCCATGCTGAGCGAAGCGAAGCATCCCTGCATTTAAATGTCGGCCAGGTCAAGGAAGAATGCCGCGACAGTTGGGGCATACGCTTCATCAGCGAACTCGCGCAGGACGTTCGCTACGGCCTCCGCCAGTTCCGGCGCACACGAGCGGTCTGCTTCATCCTTCATAATTCAGCATTCATCATTCGTTCTTCTCTCACAACTCATAATTCAGAATTCATAATTTTTCGGCGGCGAAATGCCTTGACAAAAGAGGGCTAGTATGGTAGCCTGTCGATACTCCCTGCTGCGGTGCGCGGCGGCCGGGAACGAATGGGGCATGACAATGGAAAGGACCGCAGATTCCATACAGAAGCTGGCAAAGTCATTGCCGGCTAATAACGGACTTCTGCCAGGGCGCCTGCAAGCTGTGGGACAAAAAAAACACGTTTTTTGAAAAACGAACCGGAGAAGTTGTTGACTCTAAAGAGAAATGGTCAAAAAACGAACCGGAACGGACCTGAAAACGAAGCGGAGAAGTTGTTGAAAACGCTAGACTGCATAAAAAAACGGACCGAAACGAACCGAAAAACGAACCGGGCCAGGTTATTGAAAATAAATGAGGGCTGAAAACGGACCGAAAAAGCCGCTGGATATCCGCCTCCTGTCTGGGAAACGCTGTTGCGGGGCTACATCTCTGCCCGCCGCGTCGCCAAAGTCGATCCCATGGTGGCGCTGCGCTACGAGTAAAACTGAATCCGTACCGACATCCTGCTAAGATAATTATTTGCGTCTTTTGGAAATCTGGGGCGATGGCTTCTACCTTTACGGAACAATACGATGTGGTGGTAGTGGGCGCGGGACACGCGGGCGCTGAAGCCGCGATGGCTGCGGCGCGCATGGGGCTGAAGACTGCGCTCTGCACCATCAACCTGGACTTAATCTGCCAGATGTCCTGCAATCCTGCCGTGGGCGGAATTGCCAAGGGCCACCTGGTGCGCGAAGTGGATGCGCTGGGCGGCGTGATGGGCGAGGTGATTGACGCCGTGGGCATCCAGTTCCGGCTGCTTAACACCAGCCGCGGTCCGGCCGTCTGGTCGCCGCGCGCGCAGGCGGACAAAAAACTCTATCGCGCCAAAATGCGCCAGGTGCTCGAGCAGGAACCAAACCTGCGCATCAAGCAGGCGGAGGTGATCGACCTGATTCTGGAAGATTCGAACGGGCTTTCATCGCCCGCATCGGACGAAGCGCCGCCCCAGCGGCGTGTTCGCGGCGTTCTTTTGCGCGACGGCCGGACGGTCGAGACGGGCGCCGTGGTGGTCACCACCGGAACGTTCCTGAACGGACTGATCCACTGCGGCGAGCAGAGGTATCCCGCGGGACGCTCGGGCGAGCCTCCGGCGGTGATGCTGGGTGAAGCGTTGCGGCGGATGGGTTTTGAAGTGGGCCGCCTGAAAACCGGCACACCGCCGCGCCTTGACCGCCGCACCATCGACTTTTCCCAATTCCAGGTGCAGCCGGGCGATCCGGTGCCCACGCCTTTCAGCTTCCGCACCCGCGCCATCACCCAGGAACAAACCGTCTGCTGGATTGCTCTGACCAATGACGAAACGCACCGCGCGATTCGCGAGAACCTGCACCGCTCGCCGCTCTATTCCGGCCAGATCAAGGGCATCGGCCCGCGCTATTGCCCGTCCATTGAAGACAAGATCGTCAAATTTCCGGACAAGCCGCACCACCAGCTTTTCCTGGAACCCGAAGGTCTGGACACCAATGAGATCTACGTGAATGGCATGTCCACTTCCATGCCCATTGACGTTCAGATGGCCATGGTGAAATCGATTCCCGGGCTTGAAAACGCGGAGATGATCCGGCCCGGTTACGCCATCGAGTACGACATGATCCAGCCCACGGAGCTCCGTCCCTGGCTCGAGACCAAGAAGATTCAGAACCTGTTTCTGGCAGGCCAAATCAACGGCACCACCGGCTACGAAGAAGCCGCCTGCCAGGGCATCATGGCCGGGATCAACGCCGGGCTGCGCGTCCAGTGCCGCGAGCCGCTGGTGATTGCGCGCACCGAAGGCTACACGGGAATTCTGATCGACGATCTGGTCAACAAGGGCGTGGACGAGCCTTACCGCATGTTCACTTCGCGCGCCGAGTTTCGCCTGCACCTGCGCATTGACAACGCCGACGAACGCCTGACGCCCATGGGCTACAAGGCGGGCACGATCAAGCAGAACGATTACGACACTTTCCTCCGCAAGCAGCAGCGGGTTTCCGCCGCCACGCGGTTCCTAACCGAAACGCGGCTCGATCCGCAATCGGGCGCCGGCCGCGAAATTTACACCCGCCTCGGGCTGATGGCGGACGGCCAGTTCAACGCTCCCACACCGCTGAGCGGCGCGCAACTGCTGAAGCGCCCGGAACTGAAGATCGGCGACTTGATGGAATGGATCAACGAAGGACTGCGCCGGACCGGAAGCGAACCCATCGCCACGCCTGACGGCGACGGGCTGGCATCGCTCATGGCGCGCGAAGAAGCTCGTCGCATTGAGACCGATTTCAAGTACGAAGGCTACCTGGCCCAGCAGGAAAAACACATCGCGCACATGAAGCGCGCCGAGCAGCGCCGCATTCCGGAATGGTTTGACTACGCCAAGGTCTCCGGCCTCTCGCGCGAAGTGGTGGAAAAGTTCACCCGAGTCCGCCCGCTCACCCTCGGCCAGGCCCTGCGCATCCCAGGCATCACTCCCGCCGCGGTTTCGCTGGTCAACGTCTATATCGAAATCTTCCAGCGCCGCAGCGCCGAACAAGCCCAGGCTTAGCCGACAAGGCTGAAAGCACGCAGTCGTAGCGCAGCGTTCGCGGTTCAAACGCTGCGGAGTTTTGGACCGCACGCCACCAGGCGGAAAGGCAAGGTGTTTGACACAGAGTGCGGTTTGTAAGAAAATCGGAATGTCGGAAGAAACGCTTTATGGCAAAGACAAAAACAGTTTTGGAAGAATCGGTCCGCGTCGGTGCAAAGCATCAGGTGACGATTCCTCGCCGCATTTCCCGGGCGCTCCAGCTTAAGAAAGGCGATCACATGCTGGTGCGCCTGGTGGACAATACGCTGGAACTGATACCCGCCCAAGTCGTTCCCAAGGACCAGCGCTGGTTCTGGACTCCCGAGTGGCAGGCCAAAGAACGTGAGGCTGACAAGGCCGTGGCCCGTGGCGAGTACAAGGAAGCGAAGTCGGCGGACGAACTGTTCAGGAAACTGAAATCCTGAATGCCCTGGCGCCTTCTCGATCTTCAGGGCTATGCCCATCAAACGAAAGTGAGCCCTTTTGAAAATCCTCTGGACCCGCCCATTTGAAAGGGACTTCCGAGCCCTTCCTAAAAACGTACAGGCGCGCGCTGAAAAATCCATCCGGCTTCTGATCGAAAATTCTCATCACCCTTCCCTGCGCACGAAGAAGATGCAGGGAACCAGTGACATCTGGGAAGCGCGGGTCACAGGGTCCTATCGAATAACATTCCAGAGGATGGGCGAATCTCTGCTCCTCCGACGCATCGGCTCGCATGATGTCCTGAAGAAAGAAACTTAGCGCAGCAGTTGCAGCACCGCGTTCGCGGTTCCAACGCTGCGGGTTTTGGATACCATGCCGGATCGACCTCATCTTTTCGGCTTCCACTTTTCGAAGAACTCACTGAAGTCGCGATAGGGCATCAGGCGGGCGTTGGCGAACTGGCCCTGGCTCTGTGCGTAGAGCAATTTCCCCTGCGGGCTGAGTACGGCGATCGCAGGAATGCCTTTGCTGATGGGTACGCCGTATCTCGCTCCGATGTCGAGGTTCTTGTCAAAGCGCCCCACGTCGATCTTGACCACCACATAATCCCGCGCAATCAGGCGCGCCAGCGCGGGCCGGTGCATCTGCGCATCCAGCGCGTGGCAATCCGGACACCAGTTGGCGCCGAAGATCAGCACCACGTTTCTGCCCGTTTTCGACGCTTGCGCCAGGGCGGAGGCGACGTCGCGGGCGGCGTCGGCATGCTCGTCATAGATCGGCTGGGTCGCGCCCTTTGAGGCTCCCATCACCAGAACACAGACAGCCAGGAAAAGGATCGCACGCTTCATCCCGGTTCTCTGCTTTGTCGTCATGGTCCCTCCATCTTAGATGATGAGCCACGCACGCGGCGCCGCCCGCGCTGAAAGGAAAAAGCCGCCTCTGCAGCTTGCCACGCTTCGAGTGCCATTCTAACAGGTTGCTGAAAGACTCGCGCCCGTTGTCAGTCAAAGCCCGTCAAAACGTCATTACCGAGCGCACAGTGCTGCCGGGAGGTTGCGGGCGCGTCCGCTGCGCATTTGCCGTGCAGGCGGTTGAAGTCGCCCGCCCGATCAGCCGATCAATAGCCAGAGGGAACCGAGCGCAGGACGTAATCCCCAGGAGGCGGCGATGCCGGAAGAAACCGATCCACAAACCACCCAGGCTGCGAACGAGACACCCCCGGCAAAGGGCTACAAGTTTATCCGCTGGGATGACTCAGGCATGGTCGCGCATCTCACCATGGACCGCCCCAAGCAAAACGTGATGAACATCGAAATGCTCAACGAAATAAGCGCCGCCATCGAGAGCCTGGACCATCGCGACGAGGTGCGCCTGATCCTGCTCGATGCGTCGCCCGAGTGCGAAGGTTATTTCTCGCTGGGCGTGGGCGTGGAGGGTTACACGGAGCAACTGGTCTTTCAGACCATGGACGCCTTCCACAGCGTCTTCCGCGCCATGATGGACGTCTCGAAACCCGTCCTCGCCGTCATCGATGGAGTCGCTTCCGGAGCGGGCAGCGAGTTGGCCGCCTTCTGCGATCTGGTGATCGCCACGGAAAACGCGCAGTTCCGGCAGCCGGAAATCAAGCTGGGCGTGTTTCCGCCGCTCGGCGCGGTGGTCTATCCGCGCGTGATCGGGCCGCGCCGCGCCATGGAATTTCTGCTGACCGGCGAGCCCATCAACGCCCGGATGGCTCTGGATATCGGCCTCGTCAATCGCGTGGTCTCCCGCGACGATCTTCAGCCCACCGTCGACGCCATGGTCAAACGCATCACCGATGAAAGTGGTCCCGTCCTCCAGTTGCTCAAGCGCGTGATCTTTAACGGAACCTGGATGCCCTTCGAGGAAGCCCTTAAACGCGCGCAGGATATCTACCTCAACCAGTTGTTCGAGCTGGAAGATTCCCAGGAAGGCCTGCGAGCCCTGCTCGAAAAACGCAAGCCCGTGTGGAAGAACAGGTAGGGGCGCCCGCGGTCTCCTGTAGCGCCGGTGTCCCACCGGCGGCCGTTCGTCATGGGAGAGCGGGCGCTCATAAAGCACCGCTACAGCTCAGCGGAAGGGCAGAGCCCTTCCCTACAAAACCTTGTAGCGCAGCGTTCGATCTGTAACGCTGCGGTTTGTGCAGGTTCGTCCGCAAAAGCCGCAGGGTCAAAAGGCGGACCCTGCGCTACAACATGAAAACCGGGCTGGTTTGAAACCCGCCGAATCCCGCACGGGTAGCCGCGACGGTGGTGTTCCCCATCGCGAGGGTTGCCAATGAATCAAAAACCCACGACACACAATGCAGTGTCGTGGCTAACCAAAATCCGGCGGTGAGGACACCGCCGCTACAATTGCCAATGAATCAAGAGCCCACGGCACGAAAGCGGTGCGTGGCTAACGCCCCTAATCCCTGAAGTTCACGCCGGCTGGTCAAGGCAGGTCGCACGAGTTCTTCGGCAACCTGCTAAGGAAAGCATGCGACCTTGCGGTATTCGGAGCCTTGCGGCGACAGCTTGCTTTCCCACAGGAAAAATTCTGAGACCGCAAAGGTTCCCAGAAGCGGATCGGCTTGGGCGGCGAGAAGTTCCTGCAGCCTGGGCTGCGGGCGGGGAACCTTGAAGCGCGCCAGCGTCAGGTGGGGGCTGAAAGCGCGGTTTTCCGCAGGAAAGCCGAGCGGCGTCATGGCGCTCTCAACCTGCGCCGCCAGCCGGGCCAGTTCGGGAGGGGCATCAAGGCCCGCCCAGAAAACACGCGGGCGCTTCGCATCCGGGAAGAATCCGAAGCCGTGTGCCCGGACGGTGAATTGTTCAAACCGCTCAATTTGTCCCAGCGCTTTCTTCACTTGAGCTTCCTGCTCGCCCGAGATCTCGCCCAGAAATTTCAGCGTCAGGTGGATCCCTTCAGGACGTGTCCAGCGGGCATCCGGGCAAACCGCGCGGAAGCGTGCCTGCTGGCGCGCAAGACTCTCGCGAATCGCTTCAGGCAATTCGATGGCAATGAATGCTCGCATGGGTCTTAGCAGTTTTTCAATAAATGCCCTGGGTGCATGTCATACCGATCCCTCGTACTTTGTCATTCCGAACGAAGCGAGGAATGCCGGCACTTGTTTTTCTCCGTGTACTCGGTGGCCAAAAGAAGTTCAACACAGAGGGCACTGAGATACTCTGTGGGCTCTGTGTTAAAGCTTCAAAGACACAGAGGGCACAAAGCTGCTTACCCGGCGCCGAAAAGCAGATTCCTCACTGCGTTCGGAATGACACGGTAAAGCGTTCGGAATGACATGGTAAAGCGCTCGGAATGACACGGCAAAGGGCTCGGTAATGACACGGTTCAAGAATATTTTTCAACAACTCGCCAGATTCAAAAGATTAGACGGCCGGCCTCTTGTCTCTAACTTCTGATCCGCCGCCGAAGCATTTCAAGCGCAAACTGCGAGGAAAGCAACCGAATGCGTTCGCGATCGCCGGGGAAACGGAATTCGCGGACTTCCGTCCCTCGCTCATCGGCGAGCGCGATAAAGACCATGCCGACGGGCTTTTCGGCGGTGCCGCCGCCGGGTCCGGCGACCCCGGTAATGCCGAGTCCGATGGAAGCTTTTGTCTTCAGCCGGATTCCTTCCGCCAGCGCCTGAGCCACAGGCCTTGAAACCGCGCCATAGGTTTCCAGCAGCTTGGGCGACACTCCCGCAAGCCGGGTTTTCAATTCGTTGCTGTAACAGACCGCCCCGCCCAGGAAATACTCGGAGCATCCCGAAACGCGCGTAATCCGTTCGCTCAGCAGGCCGCCCGTGCAGCTTTCCGCTGTGGCCAGGGTCT
>Ga0307373_10015689_pt1 | contig 10269 bp, 11 predicted proteins | sample OX2MG_FD_202534 | JGI IMG/M metagenome (GOLD analysis project Ga0307373, IMG submission 202534) | Soil microbial communities from Risofladan, Vaasa, Finland - OX-2 | ecosystem: Environmental > Terrestrial > Soil > Coastal area > Acid sulfate soil | place: Finland: Risofladan, Vaasa | collected...
CAGGATGGCCGCAGCGGCTGGCATCATGCCCCTATCCTACCGCAGATTTAACAACTTTCGCATAACGAAGAAGTCAAGGAAACCGCAGGCCAGACGGCCTGCGGTTCACCGACTGCCGGAGTCTGAGACCCGGCTGATCGAGTTCGGGCGGCGTGCCGCCCGGGACCGGGCAGCCCGGGGTGAGGGGAAACCGGAGACGTTCTCTTTCCTGGGGTTCACGCACATCTGCGCGACATCCAGGAGCGGGCGGTTCTGGGTCCGGCGGAAAACTGACTCGAAACGGGTCCGGGCCAAGCTTGCCGGGGTGAAAGCCGAGATCAGGCGGCGCCGGTACCTGCCCATCCCCGACCAGGGACGATGGCTGGCCGCCGTGGTACGCGGGCACCAAGCCTACTACGCCGTGCCCGGCAACAACGACGCGGTGAACGCCTTCCGCCACCAGGTGACACGGCACTGGCACCAGGCGCTGCGGCGCCGCAGCCAGAAAACCCGGCTCACCTGGGCCAGGATGGACCGCATCGCCACCCGGTGGCTACCCCAGACCCGCATCCTGCACCCATTCCCGGAGGCGCGCTTCGCCGCCATGCACCCAAGGTAGGAGCCCAGTGCGGTAATCCCGCACGCTGGGATCTGTGCGGGGGGCCGCCCGCAAGGGCGGTCCCTACCGCGACTTCGAACCCAACACCTGCCACCACCTGCGGAAACAGCCCCCTGGCCTGGGTATTCTCGGGCTCGCGGGCCGTCTTGGTGCTGTCGCACTGTGTGTCATGATGTGCCACCGTTAGCCGCTGCATAGCAGTGGTTACGGACATATGGCGGACGGAATCCGGCCAGAGCAAGCGGTTCGGCGAACCGCTTGATGCCCGTGATTGTGCTGGCCGTCCGGCCCCGGTTACGGGCCAATGTCATGTACTTCAGCGTGATCGGGTTCGGGGCTATGGTCGCGGGGGTGTTGAACGGAGAGTGACGGCGGTGGGTGGGCATGCTCACGGCCTGGCTGTCGCTCCGGGTCCACAGGCCGGGTCACCGGGATCTCCGCCGTGATCAACCAGGATCACCCGGGTGGGGTGAACCGGTAGTGGCTGGCGCGGACGACTCGAACATGACGCGGCTAAGCGGTGATCGGCGCGCGCGCTCGCCCTCCGCAGCTTTATTGGCTATCTCATGCCTAGGGTAAAGTCGCCGCGCGCTGGGCTTGTCAAGCACCGTGCGGGAGTCGCTGGCCAGTTGGCTCAGCCCTACCAGGCCGCCCCCGGAGGCCGCCTGGTAGGTCGACACGACGACCCGGCGCAGTCCCGCCACCTCGTGCAGCGGGGCAAGGGCCCGTACCAGCTGGATGGTGGAGCAGTTCGGGTTGGCGATGATGCCGCTCTCCGGTCGGCGGTCCAGAACCTGCGGATTGACCTGCGGAACGGGCAGCGGCACGTCGTCGCGCATCCGGAACGCGGAACTGTTGTCGATCACCAGGCAGCCCGTGCTGGCCGCCTTCTCGCCGGTCCGGCGGCTCACCGCCGCGCCGGCGGTGAAGAACGCGACGTCGACACCGGTGAAGCCGACGTCGTCGAGCGCGATGACGCGGCCGAGAGGGATGCTTCCTGCCGGGGGGAGCTCGCGGCCGGCCGAGCGCCCTGACGCGATCGGAACGATCTGCTCGATCGTGAGCTGGGACGCTGCCAGCAGGCCGAGAAGCTCTGTCCCTACGGCACCTGTGGCACCGACCACGGCGATACGCATACGAACTATGTAACCACTTAAACCAACCCTACGTAAGGCCGGCGATGGCCAATCCCCGTGCCGGGAGCCGTTCCCCGATTCACACCGGTGCGGTGCCAATGTGCGACAGCCGATGCCGACGAACCTTCATGCGGTTCCCGCAGCTCTTCATGTCGCACCAGCGGCGCTGCCCGGGCCGGGACAGGTCGGCAAACAGTAGCGAGCAGTCCGCGCGGGCGCACTCGCGGACCCGGTCGAGCCACGGTCCTGACAGCAGATCGACGGCGTCGCGCGCGACGGTGGCGAGGCCGGCCTCGACAGGGCACGCGGCCCGGAGCGTCATCGAGCGCGCGTCGGCGCCCAGCTGTGAGCCGAACCCGCGCCGGGACGCCCAGGTGTTCACGATGTCGATGTCAGCACGGTTCGGCCGCTCCCGCGTGGCCGGATGCACCAGCCGGTAGATGGCCTCCCGCAGTTCGACCGCCTGGCGGAGGTCGTCGCTCGCCGCGGGGGCGTCGCTGTCGAGCGGCATGGCCAGGCGAAGCCACCGGCCAAGATCCGCAGGATCGCCCAGCCGCTCAGTGCCCCCCCGGTACCTCCCCGCCAGCGTGGCGACAAAGTCCAGGCACAGCCGACCGCCCCGAAACCGGAACTCGCCCCGGCTCATCGCTCCCACGCTCATCGCTCCCTCCTTGCGGACAAGCCGCCCGGAATCCTGCCGAGCGCAACCGCAACAACAGGTTAGCCTCAGCTCCCTTGATCTCTGCCTGTCGCGTACTCCGCCTCGACACGCGCGGGCCGCAGATCAGGGCGACAGCGGTGTCCCAGGACGACCTGGCTCTTCCATCGAACCCCTTAAAGGGGTTACATTTGCACGGTGTTCCATGGACGGGAAGCGGTGGGCTCTGGACGGGAAGTCGGCGTCAGGGGTCGTAGATGAAGCGTGCTGACCGCGTGACGTTGCTGCTAGTGCTCAGCGCTGTGCTTGCCATCTCCACCGCCTATGGGATGCTGCTGCTGCTACCGCTGTTCATCAAGCAGCAGTTGCACGGAAACGAGGCCGACTACGGCCTGCTCACGGCGTCCGCCGCAATCACCACGGTGGTGGCGATCGGGCTGCTCATCCGGTTTCCCAGGCGCCTGCCGCCCAATCGTGCGCTCGCCATCGCCTCGCTTGTGTACGCCGGCGCGGCTGTGGCGGTGTCCATGGTCCATTCGATCGCCCCCCTGATCGGCATCGGGATCGTCCTCGGCACAGCCTGGGCGTTGGCGTACACGGCCGCTCCCATGATCGTCAGCGAGTTGTGCGATGACCGCACCAGGGCCAGATACATCGGATACGCGACCGGCATGATCCAGGTCGGTTTCGGGCTCGGGCCGGTCATCGGCAACGCGTTGCGCAGCCTGCCGGCATCCTTCGCCGACATCTTCCAGGTGGCGGCTGCACTGGCCGTCCTCGCCGCGATCCTGGCCGCGCCGCTAGATCGCCGCTCCCCAGCCCTGCGCGCCCGGCCCGGCGACGCGTCCGGCGTCCGGTTCGGGGACTCACTGCGGGCGACCCTCTTCTCGCCGGCGTTCCTCTCGATCTGCATGGTCGTGATGTGCGCGTGCCTGTTCACCACGATGAACAGCTTCCAGACCACGTTCGCGGCGGTGCGCCACCTCAACTATGACGTGTTCTATGTCAGCTACACACTGTCGGTTATCTTCGTCCGCTTCGTCCTGGTCCGGGCCTTGCGGGATTCCGCCGCCCCAGGCGTCCTCCTCGTCAGCGCGCTCGGGATAGTGGTCTCGCTGCTGCTTTTCCTCGCCGTCGGCCACTCCGCCTTCCGCTACGGCCTGTCCTCCGTGCTGCTCGGCATGACCTACGGCCTGACGCTGCCCGCAGTCCAGGCTCGAACGGTCAACCTCAGCGCAGCGGCCTACCGGCCGAGCATGCTACCCCTCGCCGGCCTGGTTTTCGAGACGGCGGTGCTGGTGTTCCCCCTCGTGGCGGGAGCCATTGTCTCGGCATCCAGCTACACCACCTTGTTCATCGTCCTGCTCGGCCTAGCCGTGGGAATCGCGCTCGCGGCTATGCGCGAACGATTCCGCTCGCCGCGAGTAGCTCCCGCCGGGCAGGTCAGGTCGCCCGTACCGCGAGGATGATCCGAGAAGCGCGCCCGCCGCTAGCCGATTCGCGGAGAGCTACGTTGCCAGTGGGATGAGTGGCTCAGTCCAGCACTCCGGTCCGCGGATTACTGGAAGCCGGACCATGGCCTGCGTTGTGCTTGTATATTCCCAGTATTCTGCGTATCAGACGATCATCATGCTGCCCGGCGAGCGTTTCGAGAAGCTGCTAGCCGAGAAAATACCGGAACCCGCCCACGTCCTCGCCATATGCCCCGGCATATTCTTCGAGTCACCACCCTCCGAGCTCCTCGGGCGGCGCAAGCTCATGGCCATGGCGTGCAACTCCACACCGGCATCCGTCGAGGTCATCCGGCACTTCCTTGAGATCATGGAGCGTACGAGCCCACAGGAGCAGGCAGCCTTCTCGGACACGTTCTTCGAGCTCCTGGAAGAGAGCGAAGAACTCGTATACGTCGACGCAAAGCGCGATGCTCGCGCCACCCTCCAGCACCTCAACGACGACTTGGTCTGGAACCAGCAGGCGGGGCCGCTGGACTGGGGGGAGCAGCAGATCGTGCCGTCCGGGGAGATCAGCGTGCTGCCCATCGAGATCACCGACTTCCGCGAGGATCTCCACCTACCGCTGCAGGGCGACATCGTATTCCGCGGGTATCCGATCCTACATAACGGCACCCCGTCCTTCACCCGCGCCAACCAGCACCGGATATACGAAAGGCTCAAGTGCCTGAACCGCCACGCTGTCATCGCGCACGTGGAGAACGGGATTATCACCGCTATCAAGCCAGCTGATGAAGACGCCGGGTCGGCCGTCGACATGTTGAACGCCATGTTCGAGGTCGATGCCCGATATCGCATTGTCTGGGAAATCGGCCATGCCCTGAACACCAGCCTCGACCTGTTGCCGGGAAATCACGCGATGAATGAGGTTTACGGGGCGACTGAGGGCTGCTTGCACTGGGGTCTTGGCCCACTGCCCTTAACTTCTGAGACTTACGTCTGTTTTCGGGAGGTTTGACGGGACGATGGTGAGGGTGTAGCCGGCTGGTTCGCTGATCCATTTCCGTCGTTCGGCTGGGGTGCGGCCGGAGGTTCGCTGGCGGCCTGCGCGTCCGGGCGGGAGGGCGGTGATCGCGGCACCGAGTCCGGCGGCCGGGGCGTTTCCGCTGGCCGGGCGCTTGTGGCAGTGGGGGCAGCAGGTATCGGCGGTGATCGCGGCGCGGGCGAGGGACAGCACGGCGGTGAAGGTGATCTCGCCTGGGGTCAGGCCGGTGGTGGCGGCGCGGGCGGCGAGCCCGGCGATCATGTTGTGCGCGAGGAGCAGTGCCCAGGCTTCCTGGCGGACGAGGGCGGCGGAGCGCCCGCGCAGGACGCGGCCGGCGCCGCGGACGGTCCTCTTCAGGTGGAGGAACGCCGCGCTCAAGACGTACAACCCCGTCGTCTACTGCGCCATGCGGTCATTCACGAGGGCGCCACAGGCCGCGATGTATCCGTTGATCGGGTCAGCGCAGGGCAGCGAGCTCACGGCCGTGGCGGCCGAGGTCGCCGCGGCCGTCTCCCCGGGGCGGTGCTTCGACCCGCCGACCGGCCGAATCCGGTCGGCCGGGTCGCCCGCCGACCTGTACCCGGCGATGCCGCATTCCCGGGATCCCGCGGTCAACGACTACTTCGAGGCGACGCTCCTGCCAGGCGACCGGATTCTGTGCATCCTCACTATTCCTACCGCCGCCACGGCCGAAGTGATTCTGGACGCTTTTGGTGTTATGCGATGAGCCTGTATTCCGAGACCTACATCGAGGCACGATCACAGTTGCTGGACGCCGCCTCAGCGCGCGGCGCGCGGATGGAGTCCTTCTGGAACCCCCGCGGCTTGGGGCCAGCCGGAGAGCAGTTGCGTACCCATGTCGCCTGCATCGGCCCGATGGCGCCGGCCCGGCTCTTGGTCTGCGTGTCCGGGACCCACGGAATCGAGGGGTTCGCCGGCTCGGCCATCCAGACCGGCCTGCTGCGGGCAGGCTTTCCCGCCGGTGCCCCGGCCGACCTGGGATTCCTCGTCATCCACGCGCTCAACCCCTACGGGTTCGCCTACCGCCGGCGAGTCAACGAGGACAATGTGGACGTCAACCGGAACTTCATTGACCACGAACGGCCGCCTGGCAATCCTGGATACCCGCAACTGCATCGTGCGCTCGCACCGAGCACATGGGATCGGGCCAGCCGTCGCTGGACCGCTGGATTCCTGCAGGAATACGCCCGGCAGCATGACCCGCGGGCGCTGCAGGCAACGGTCACCCAGGGACAGTGGACCCACCCGGATGGGCTGTTCTACGGCGGAACCGCGCCGGTGTGGTCACATCGGACCCTGAGCAGCATCGCCAGCCGCTATCTGGCGGGCGTGCCGCGGATCGGCTACATTGACCTGCACACCGGGCTCGGTAAGCGCGCGTGGGGCGAGCCAATTTTCCGCGGTGGCCCCGACCCTGGGGCGTTGAAGCGCGCCCGCGCCTGGTACGGCGAGCATCTCACGGGCTCCGCTGACGGCTCGTCCAGCTCGACTCCGATCGTCGGGAACACCGCGAGCCTTGTCGCCAGCATGCTCGGCGACGGTCAGCTGATGACCGCCATCACCCTGGAGTTCGGCACGCTCAGCGGGTCCGAGGTACTCGCGTCGCTGTGCGGCGACAACTGGCTCCACCTGCATGGGGACGCCCCTGCGTGGCAGGCTAGAGAGATCACCCGGGCCATGCTGGAAGCCTTCTACCCCGACGATCAGACGTGGCGCGATGCGGTCTGGGAGCGCGCGGTCACCGTGTTCGACCAGGCCTGCCGCGGCCTTTCCGGACAGTGCTGACGGATGACCGAGGGAGAGAGCGTCGTGGCGGAGTCGCAGGAGGCCGTATTCCCCGCGGAGACGATCGTGACGTGGCAGGCGTCGCCGGTCCGGTTCGGGCTTGGCGCGACCCGCGACATCGGCTACGAGCTGCGTGGCCTGGGGATGACCTCGGTTCTCCTCATCACCGATCGTCACCTCAGTCGGATCGGGCTGCCGCAGCGCGTTGGCGCGCTGGTGGAGGCGAGCGGTATCGCCGTCAAGATCTACGACGGAACCAAGATCGAGCCGAGCGACCGTGGCTGCACCGAAGCGGCGCGGGCGATCGATCCCGCAGGGATCGACGGGTACGTCGCAGTGGGCGGCGGCAGCTCGATCGACACCGCGAAAGTGGTCAACCTTCTGCACAGCTATCCAGAGGGGGACCTGTCCCGCTACCTCAACCGGCCGATGGGTGACGGATCGCGAGTTCCGGGGCCGCTGCGGCCGCTTGTCGCAGTGCCGACGACCAGCGGAACCGGCAGCGAGTGCACCGCGATGGTCGCGCTGGAGGTAACCGCCCAGCGGGTCAAGACCGGGATCGCCGACAGTCGGCTGCACCCCTCGGCAGCGATCGTCGACCCGCTGAACACCGTCACGGCGCCGCCCGCGGTCACTGCGGCCAGCGGCTACGACGTACTCTGCCACGCCTGCGAGTCCTATACCGCCCGGCCCTTTGACCGGCGGCCGCCGTATGCCGCACCCGAGCAGCGGCCGATCTACGTGGGCGCCAATCCGATCAGCGACCTGTGGGCCGAGCGCGCGCTGGAGCTGGTCGGCCGGTACTTCCGTCGTGCGGTGCTTAACCCGGACGACATCGAGGCCCGTACCGGCATGAGCCAGGCGGCGCTGTTCGCGGGGATGGGGTTCGGCAACGCCGGAACCCACATCCCACACGCGTGCGCCTACCCGGTCGGCGGAATGGTCCGCGACTATGTCCCCGACGGCTACCCCATGGATCACGCGCTGGTCCCGCACGGCCAGGCAGTGATCGTCACGGCCCCCGCCGCGTTCGCCTTCACCTATCCGGCGGCACCCGAGCGGCACGAGCGCGCCGCGCAGTTGCTCGGCGGACCGACCGTCGGCGGCGCCGATGCCCTGCCGGAGGCGATCCGCGGCATCGTGCGCGACACCGGCGGCCCTTCCGGGCTCGCTGCCTTCGGTTACACCACCGCTGACCTGCCCGGGCTGGTCGAGGGAGGGATCAAGCAGCAGCGGCTGCTGGCGTGCTGCCCGCGGCCTGCCGACGCGCGGGATCTGCGGCGCGTCCTCCAGGCATCGATGGTGGGATAAGCCCATGCAGACACGCGGCATGCCGCGCACCGGCGGTCTCATCCACGGCGAACGGGTCGACACGCCCAGCTATTTCACCGTAGTGGACCCCTCCACCGGGCGGCCCATCGCCGCCGTCGCGCGGTGCGGCGCCACCGAGGTCGACGCGGCCGTCGACGCCGCACGCTCCGCTTTCGACGGCACGTGGCGGCACCTTCCCGCAGCTCAGCGCGCAAGGGTGTGCCGGGCCGTGGCCACCGGGATCAGGACCGCCCGCCAAGAACTCGCCGACCTGGAGACGCTCGACACGGGTAAGCCAATCGGGCAGGCTCTGGTCGACGTCGATGTAGCGGCCCGGTACTTCGAGTTCTACGGCACCACCATCGAGGCGCTCTTCGGCGACACGCTGCCGACCGAACCGGGTGCCCTTGCTTATACCCTCATCGAGCCGTACGGCGTTAGCGCGCATATCATCCCGTGGAACTATCCACTGCAGGTCGCGGCGCGTACACTCGCCCCGGCGCTCGCGGCAGGAAACACCTGCGTGCTCAAGTCGGCGGAGGATGCCCCGCTCAGCTCAGTCCGGTTCGCGCAGCTCGCGCTGGAGGCCGGCCTGCCCCCCGGTGTGCTGAACGTCGTGCCCGGCTACGGCGCGGAGGCTGGTGCCCCCCTGGCCGCGCACCCGGGAATCGACCACCTTTCCTTCACCGGCTCCCGTGCCGTGGGACGGACGGTGATGCAGGCGGCCGCCGCGAACATCGTCCCGGTCACCCTGGAACTGGGCGGCAAGTCGCCTCATCTGGTCTTCCCCGATGCCGATCTCGACACGGCCGCCGATCTTATCTACCGGTCGATCACCGAGCATGCCGGGCAGAACTGCTCCGCAGGCTCCCGGCTGATCGTGCACGATCGCGTGCACGACGAACTCATCGACCGCCTTGCGCGGCGATTCGCGGCGGTGCGGGTCGGCCCCGGAATCTCCGACCCCGATGTGGGGCCACTGATCTCGGCACGCCAGCGCGACCGCGTCCTCGGCTACATCGATCGCGGGCGCGCGGAGGGACGTGTCGTGGTCGGCGGTTGTGTTCCTTCGGATCCCGCGCTGGCGGGTGGCTTCTACGTGCTCCCGACGATCTTCGATGGGGTTGATCCGAACGCGTGCATCGCCCAGGAGGAGATCTTCGGCCCGGTGCTGTGCGTCCACCGGTTCGTGGAGACGGCGCAGGCCCTGGCTATCGCCAACAACACGACCTACGGGCTCAGCGCGGGGGTGTGGACCCGGGACATAGGGCTCGCGCACGCGCTGTGCCGCAGGTTGCAGGTCGGCCAGGTGTTCGTCAACAACTACAGTGCGGCGGGGGGAGTGGAGTTGCCCTTCGGCGGGTACCGTCAGTCCGGAGTCGGGCGAGAGAAGGGGTTCGAGGCGCTTCGTGAGTACTCCCGCAGCAAAGCTGTCGCCATCCGGGTGGCCGACGAGCTGTGATGTGTCCGACGCCTGCGACAGGCTTGAGATCTCCGCTGTGCGCACCGGCGCCCTGCGCCCTATGTGGCCGGGCTGTCCGCCAGCGACAGGCCGGGTAACGACATGGCGGATGGTCGACGCCCGAACCGACGCCGCTCCCCTTCCGGACCAGCTAGCCGCGCTGGCCACCGCAGATGCCGACGTGCTGTTGGTCGATGTGGCCGGACCTGCGGATATGCAGTGCTGGGGTGCCGTCCTGGCCATAGCGGCCCGGCACTGGGGAATCGGCGCGGTCCTGGTCAACGGCGCGGTGCGGGACGTTCAGGAGCTTGCGGCACTCAGCTACCCGACATACGCGCGGGGCGTGCATCCCGCCCGCGCCAAGGGCCGCCTGCGGGTCGCTGCTACCGGCGTGGACGTGCATCTTGGGGGTGCGGCGGTGCACGAGGGCGCCACGGTGGTCATTGACGCAAGCGGCGCGGTGTTCTTTCCAGCCACCCACGTCGAGCGAGTCCTCGCCGTCGCCCGCGCCCACGCGGATGACGAACGACGGATGCTGGACCGAGTTCTGGCCGGGGAAGACCCGCGTGCCGTATTCCTCGGCGAATCCCGCAACCGGGGGGTGCGATGACCGATACGGCTTCGCGAGACTGAGCGTGTGCCGCTGGCTGCCACCTTAGCCAGACCGGACTGGTCGGCCCCAGATCTCCGGCAAAGGCTGTGCGCGGGGAGTTAAAGGCCGGGTTCCGGGGTGAGCCGGTAGGTGACGGGGCGGGTGTCGCCGGGCATGACGGGCGGGTCGTTGCTGACCTGCTCGATGAGC
>Ga0307373_10015691_pt1 | contig 10268 bp, 9 predicted proteins | sample OX2MG_FD_202534 | JGI IMG/M metagenome (GOLD analysis project Ga0307373, IMG submission 202534) | Soil microbial communities from Risofladan, Vaasa, Finland - OX-2 | ecosystem: Environmental > Terrestrial > Soil > Coastal area > Acid sulfate soil | place: Finland: Risofladan, Vaasa | collected...
GACCTGGTTGACTCTCGGTTTGCTGGGAGATAGCATTCCCTGCAAAAAAGAGCAGACAACACAATGTGATAACGGGATGGAGTGCAAACATCAGCTTGCTTTTCATAAATATCTCAACTTTGAGATTCCCAATTCCAGTTCCCTGCTTCTCACTCCAGCCGCAGGACGGAAACGCCTTCAAACGGCACGGTGACCCGAATGGAATTTCCCTGAATCGTCTGCTTCTCGTTGCTGTAGAGGTCGATGGCACGCTGGTAACGCGACGGAACCTTGATTTCCGACAGTTGATCCTCTGCGCCTTCGTTGAAAACCATGAGCAGGCTGCCGGCGGCTCCCTCAACTAATCTTGGACGCACCTTGTCCGCAGTTACCACCGGCTGCACAACTCCGGCGAGGATGGCTCGCACCAAGTCAATTCCACCCTGATCGCCTGCTTCAATGCTGGCGCCAAGATTGGTTCCAATGTAATATACCCGTCCCCGGCCAACTTCCTTCTTCGTTGCTACCGGAGTGGATTCGTACTTCGCGATGACGGTCGCCGTGCCAACGATGAGCGGCGTGAGAAAAGTATGCGCTCTCACCGTGACAGCAATTGGATCGGTGAAGTCCAGATGTCCGTCTATGTAAACGCGCTCGGATGCCGGAATCTTCGGAGCCTTCGAGGTTTTATTTCCGAAAATTACATCGGGGTTGGCTGACTCACCGCCGCCTTGGATGTAGAAGCTCTCACCTTCGCGATAACCGAATGCCTCAGCTAAGCCATACGGAGGGATCACCGGGTTATAGAACGCGCGCTCGTCATACATTCCGAATCCGGTTTCGAGTACCAGTGTCCCGCCCGCTTCCACGAACTTGCGCAGGTGTTCACAAGTCTCCCTCTTCCCCATCAAATGCCACGGAACGATGATCGCCTTATAGTTGTTGCCTGGCAGGCTTTGCGGCTCGATATAGTCAACCCAAACATCGCAGTTCCAAAGAGCCTTGTAGTATCCGAGGAAAGAGTCGGCGGACGCATCTTCGTTCCCGCTCATAGCGAAGGTGAGCAGAGCGCTATCCTGGTCGAAGAGAATGGCAACTTCGGGCCTTGGCTTGCAATTTTCAATGATGTCCCAATGAGTTTGGATCAGCCGATTGTCATCCGCCGCCTCTAAAACGCGCTCAGTGGGCGAGCCGTCCCGCGCCACCAGTCCAAAGCCGCTCGATTCAGTTCCAGTCGCTTCGGTATCATAGGCCCAATATAGAAGGCCCTTCGCGCCCGTGGCAACGCCCATCCAATTCCACAGTCGGATATCCCTCGGCCGCATCCTCCGACTGCGTGCCAAACCGCGGCTTCCGTGTCCCCCCTGCAATTCCGTCATCCAGAATGGCTTATTTCCAGCTTGGCATCGGGTAAGCTCTAGCCTCGCCGCTCCACGGTACATCGGCATCATCAGCCAGCGCGGGAAGTTAGACAGCCCCCAGGTTTCCACCACTTCCGCCAGTCGCCAGGGGTTGATGCCCACGATCGCGCTTGATCCTTCCACCGCTCCTTGTATAGCGGTATGGGACTCGATCAGGCTGTGTGAATCTACCGCTCGTACGTTTTCCACACGAAAGCGCATCTCAACCGTGCTCCGCTCAATCATGAAGCGGCGCCAGTCAACCCAGTCCAAATAGGTTCCCTGTTCGCGTGGCGGGTCAATCGTCGTCCAACTCGGATAGCGCCTCACCCACGCCTCATTGAGTTGTTCAAGAGTTCCGTAGCGCTTTTGCAACCAGCCTTGAAATTCCGCGATTGTTCTGGGACAGTAACAATAGACACGCCCCTCGATATTCACCGCCGTTTCCGGGAAATAGTGCCCCCCCGCTGGCTCAATGTGTGGTTCGTTCCAGCAATCGTAGGCATACATGGAAGAGTGTGCGGAGACAACCTTCACCATCTCACGAATAAATTTCGCCGCAGCATTGCGAACCGGTTGCCAATCGAGGCACAGCCCCGGCCAGCCTCCACTGACGTTATTCCCGCTGCCTTCGAGCCGCTGGGCGTGGTCATTCGCATCCACATAGCGCGTCTCTGGATGGGCCGCTTCTAGCCAGTAAGGCGCGTCTTCGATCACCACACCCTGTAGCACCTTGAGACCAAATTCGTCACAATAGCGAAGCACCTCTTCGAGCTCGGAAAACTCGAAGTGATCCCGCTCCGGATTGTTGTAAGCCCAGGCACTATAGATGCGGATTGTATTAAATTTGTACTTCTCAGCAATCGCCTGCAACATTGCGCGGCGCTCGGAAGCAGGGGGGTTCGGAGGCCGATAGAAAGTCGCTCCATATACAAAGAACTTTTGCGCGATTTTCGGACGGTCTGATTTCTCATATCTGGCGAAGGCATCAGGCCCAGCAAAGATCCGCAGTCCTCCCCAGGACGCGGCAATTCCTCCCGCGGCCGTACGCAAAAATTCCCGTCGTGACGATTTCTCAAACATTTGGCGTGAGCCTCTCTATTTTCCTTGCGAGGTGTCCACCGCTTGTCCACGGCAGCACCTCTAGGACCATAATTGTAGGTAGTACAGTACCTAAAGTTTTAGCTTCTGGGATGCAACTTCCCTGGCGTCATAGTAAGGGTGCAGAGATGCCCCATCGTAACTGGCGGCGAGCAAATGCCACCGATTCGACTCTGGATGAATAGGGCTGAGCACGCCCCCCCGGTCGACCAAAATGCTAAGTTTCCATCAATCACACCGAGATAGCGCTGCGCGGCACCTGTTGCCCTGGGATCTCCGAACCCTGCAAGCAGCGTCTTCGACGGAAATGGACCTTCACTACGCACCCAGCAATACATCGACCAGACTGAAGTCCCTGAAAGCGGAGCTTCTTTTGCCGGAATTGTTTTCTCAAGTCCAATTCCGCTCGCTATGAAGCTGCCGTTATAAGGACCACCCTGACCTGGTTGACTCTCGGTTTGCTGGGAGATAGCATTCCCTGCAAAAAAGAGCAGACAACACAATGTGATAACGGGATGGAGTGCAAACATCAGCTTGCTTTTCATAAATATCTCAACTTTGAGATTTTCTATAAGCGATTACGCTTTCGAGTCTCTTACAAATGGGTTGCATTGCATTCTCAGGCACCGGTACCACCGGTGATGGCTAGCACGTTGAACCTCGAAACACCTTGGACGTATATTTCTGTAGCATTGTCATTTCCTTTCCCACTTTCATAGTCAACTCCCAAAACCCATATGCTTAAGCACATGGGTTTTCATAGAGCCTCCTCGGATGCGACATTGCGGAACCTCTACTCAGCAATCAGCGAAAACAATGCATCCGCAAAAAAGCCCTGACTATCGTTACTGCGCACAGTCAAACGATCCGATTTCGTTTCGGAGAGCAGCCTAGACAGATCAAGAAAGATAGGCTAGAGGAAGATGTCAGAGGATGTTTTGTTTTGTGCTATGAAATACTCCTGAAGGACGGGGCATACTGGAGTGGCACTTTAGAGAGGAGATCTCTGTTCTGACAAGACTCGGCTGCTTTGCTTTATTGTTTTATGCAATGAAACTAGCAAGGCTTCGCCTCAGATCGACAGAGGTTGAAGGTTCGATTCCTTCCGCGTCCACCATCTATCCGATGTTGACGTTTACAGCCTAGATCGGTTCGGCGAGATCATCTCGATGCCGTATTCCTCGGCCAGCGTCTGATCGAGCGCGTCGGAATCGTAAGCCTTGTCGCCGATCAGTCTTTCGGGCACCTCGTCGAGGAAGCATCCGGCCAGAACAGCTTCCACAAGCTTGCATTCGGCAGGTGAAGCGCTTTCGACAGTGACGGCGAGAGGAAGACCGTCGCCAGAGGCGATAGCGACGATCTTCGTGCCCTTGCCACGCTTGGTCGGACCGACGGCGAAGCCCCCTTTTTGGCGCTCGCAAACGTAGCGTCCACAAATGCCTCATCCAGATTCAGCTTGCCTCGCTCATGCAGTTGCCTTGCCAGCAGTCGCAGCACCTCAACCAGCCTGCCCTCCCCAACCCACTGCTGGAAGCGACGATGGCAGGTCTGGTCAGGCGGATACTTGGCCGGCATCTCAGCCCACTGCGCGCCACTGCCGAGAATCCACAGCACGCCATTCAACACTGCCCGCGTGTCGTGCCAGGGACGGCCGCGGTTGTCCTCACGCCGCAGAGGGCGCAGGATCGGTTCTACCAACTTCCACTGTTTCCTCTGTCAGTTCCCAACGGCCTGCCATACAAGTCCGCGGAGACGCCTTGAGCAATTCAAGTTTCGCAGAAATCTCCACCCGAAATGTTTATGAGATGGGTTCTAGTCTCCTGAGTCATAAATAGAGTGAATATATTGTCAAGCCGGTCTACGCTAAGGCATGGAGCCTCAGCGTGGTCGTCCGAAGAAGCAGGAATTGATGGTCAGTGAACCGCAGAAGGCGGAGTTGGAGCGGCTGGCAAGGCAGTCTCGTCAGAGCCGGTCGGTTGCTTTTCGTGCCCGGATCATTTTGGATTGTGCTTCTGGCCGCAGCAACGCTGCTGTTGCCGCGAGGCTGCATACTACCGGTTTTACGGTGGGTTTCTGGCGGAACCGGTTCATTGCCGAAGGCATTGCCGGTTTGGGGGATGAGCCGCGACCGGGAGCGCCGCGCGAGATCGGCGACGAGAAGGTCGAACAAGTCGTACGGCTGACTCTGGAAAAGACGCCGAAAGGCGTCACCCACTGGTCCAGCCGCATGCTGGCAGCAAGGACCGGACTGAGCCAGTCCACCATCAGTCGCATCTGGCGCGCTTTTGGGCTGAAGCCTCATCGCAGCGAGAACTTCCAGTTGTCAAACGATCCGCTGCTGGTGGACAAGGTGCGGGATATTGTGGGGCTTTATCTGGAGCCGCCGCATCATGCGCTGGTGCTCTGTGTCGATGAGAAGTCACAGATTCAAGCACTGAGCCGCACCCAGCCGGTGCTGCCCATGCGGTCCGGACAACTGGAGCGCCGTACGCACGATTATCAGCGTCACGGCGTTACCAGTTTGTTTGCGGCTCTGGATATTGCCACCGGCAACGTCTTTGGCAAGTGCTACCGCCGCCATCGTTCGGTGGAGTTTCTGGATTTTCTGAAAAGGATCGACGCGGCCGTACCCGCCGATCTGGACCTTCATCTGGTGCTGGATAACTATGGGACGCACAAGACTCCGCGAGTCCGGCAGTGGCTGCAAAAAAGGCCACGGTATCATCTGCACTTCACGCCCACGCGTGCCTCCTGGCTCAATCAGGTAGAACGCTGGTTCGCGCTGCTGACCCAGAGGCAGATCAAGCGCGGCTCGCACCGCAGCGTTCAGGAGTTGGAATCTGCCATCAGAGACTTCATCGCCGTCCACAACCAGCAACCAAAGCCTTTTCGCTGGACTAAATCCGCAGACCAGATCCTGGCCTCCATCGCGCGCTTTGCAACCTCAACCCTCACTGCTCAGCGCCCAGCAAATAATACAAGAAATCAATGACTCAGGATCCGATGTCTCGAAAACATCTGCACTTGAAATCAAGCAAGCTCCATCCGCCACCCACGAAATCGGAATCGTGCTGTGATGGATGCAGATGCCAAAGCAGGGGTGGGTCAAAGCGAGCTTCAAGGACGGGCCGCAAGCGATAACTCACCGCGTTGTAGAAGCGACGGTTCGCGTTCCAATTGAAGAGTGGCCACAACCGTTAATCGAATCTGCGATTTCACCAGCCAGTTGGTTGATGGCCATGGCCAGGGATTCAGGATCTGACGCCGAACACTATTGATATGCGAGCCGCTCATGGCGATACGGAATGTGCAAGACTCCCGTTTTTTAGGGGCTTCTTTGAAAAAAGATAGAGATGCCCTGAATCTGATATGATAAGCTAGCTCAAGCTGGATGGAGAACGATATGCAAAAAATCGCAGCTTTCGAGGCGAAGAATACTCTAGGCGCGTTGCTCGACCGTGTTCAGGGTGGAGAAGAGATTCTGATCACCAGGCACGGCAAACCTGTGGCGCGGCTGGTTCCCAACACTGGCGGCATTGACCGCGCTCAGGCACTTGCGGCTGCAAAGCGCATCCGGGCACGATCATCTCAATTGAAGGTGACGTTCGATTGGAACCTGATGAAGGAAGACCGCGATCAAGGTCGTCCATGAGTTTGGTCCTCGACACGTCGGCGACGATGGCATGGGTGTATGCGGATGAAACGGGCCGTCCGGTCCGTGAAGTCTTCGATCAGGTGACGGAAAGCGGCGCTTGGGTGCCAAGCCATTGGCGTTTGGAGATCGCGAATGTGTTGGAGATGGGTGTGCGGCGAGGTCGTCATAACGCGGCGTTTCGAGAAATGACCTTAGCGGACCTTGCGCTTCTCCCGATTCAGGTAGACCCCGAGACAAACGATCGAGCGTGGGGCGCGACGATCGGACTGGCCGAACGGCATCGGCTCACGGTATACGACGCAGCATATCTGGAGCTGGCTCTCAGGCGTGGCCTGCCATTGGCGACGTTGGATCGTGAACTGCGCGTGGCGGCCAAAGCGGAGAATGTAACGTTGCTCGGCGAGTGAGAGCCGCCCAGCCTTGGGATCGGCACTTTTAACATGCGTTCGATGGTAATGTTAATTTCTGCTGGAATAAAACTCATATGGACCTAACTGCTTAGTCGCAAGAGCTTGAGTAGAGGCCCGCTAATTTACTTGGCTCCCTAGGTCTCTGACAACCTGAAGTTGTTCCTTTTGTAGCCGAACTTCTGACGTGCCTTTTTGCGTGTGAATTTCCAGTTGATGACGACGTGATCGCGATTCATTTTCCGGTTCCACGCTTGCGCTTCGCGGCGCAGGTCGCGAGGCGATGGAATCCTGCGGAGCCCAAGGCACTCCCGGCTGAACAGGCTGATCTCGATCTCGGCCTGGTTCAGCCAACTGCCGTGCTTGGGTGTGTAATGCACTGTGAACCGATCCCATAACAGGCCGCCGATCCTTTCTCCGTAGCGATCGACCAACGCCTTGCGACGGTGCGAGCTCAGATTGTCCATCACCAGATGAATGGTGTCGGCCTCAGGATAGGCGGCGAGGATCTCCAGCAGATAATCGGCGAACTGGGACGCGGAGCGGTTGGGCGTCACTTTGGTGAAGTGCCGCCCCGCCTTGGGCTCTACGCCGCAGAAGGCGTTGGCCGTGCCGCGGCGCTGATAGTCGCAGTCTCGACGTGCGACCCTGCCCGGCCGCATGGGGCGTGGCGGGCGAACATCGGCGTGCAGCACCACCGGCTTTTCATCCATGCAAACCACTGGCTCCTTCTCCAACAGTACCCTTTCATAGAGAGCCAGAACGTCTTCCATGCGCGCGATGTACTCCGCGTTCAACTCCGCGATACACCACATTTTGCCGAGTCGGCCCGGGGAATTGCACCCCGAGCCGCTCACAGGTAGGGTCTTCCTAAATCGTTGCGGTGCATCCATAACGCGCTTTGGTATCCATACGATGGTCGAGCGATATGCCTTGAAAGCACGGATCAAGATGCCATCGCTTGCCAGCAAACGGGTGAGCCCGCACTCTATTCGGCACTCCACGGCCTCGCATCTGCTCCAAGCTGGAGTTGACATCAACACAATTCGTGCATGGCTTGGTCATGTTTCCCTTGAAACAACAAACATTTATGCGGAAACGAACATGGAAATGAAGGCTAAAGCTTTGGCGATGTGCGAAATTGAGGAACGAAAATCAAAAAGACGCTGGCGCGAGGACCCGGGGTTGATGGCCTTCTTACACTCGCTCTAGATTCTAAGGCAACCACATATGTGGCGTTGAACTGGGTTTCCACTTCGTGATGCCATCGGTTTGCCAGTCATGCGCCACATATTTGCGGAGGCCACATAACGCATCTAGCTTTCACGAAGACTCGCGCTTCCGAGATGCAATCGAAGGTATTAGTTGAACAAGGTTCACCAGCCCATACTCGCCGTACAGCTTGGTTTCGGGAAGTTGTCGCCAACCCCGGTTACGCCATCGCTTGCATCGGTGCGACCGGATTCGATGTACGATCCAGCCGTTGAGTCTGTTGAAGAGCTTTCGGACGTGGGCGCGCTTGTAGTAATTTCCCCATCCCCGGATTACAGGGTTGAGGTTCGCGATCAGTTCCAAAGTATTCAGTGGAACGCGTCGCCGAGTTCGCTCACGCACTTGATCCATGAAGCGACGGATCGACTTTCCCTTTGGGTACGCATAGAGATCCCCATTACGCACCCCGGTCTTGATCTGGTGAGGCATCAGCCGGAGTGGCCGCCGCCCCCGCTTGATCTTATAGCCGAGGAATTCAAATCCTTGTCGAACGTGGATGATCCGCGTCTTCTGCGAATGAAGTACCACGTCCAATTGCTCCAGTATCTTTTGTGCTGCTACTATCGCCGCTCGCGCCTCTGCCGCGGATTTGCAGGTGATGACCCAATCTAGGGTAAAGGAATGGCTCAGTGACGTTAGGAGAGGCCTGTCTGTTACTGCGGGTTTCCCCATGCGCAGTGCCTCACTAGCCTCGCCATAGCCGGTTCACCATTCCCTTCCCATCCCACCGGACGTTCAGTTTGCCCGAATCCGGCGGTCCGACAGTCTTCGTCGCATAGCATGCACAGTCTAACGCGGGTACTCGACGACTCTGCTCCCGATGTAAATGATGCCTCGGGCATACAGGGCCGCATTCGGGTATTTCTTCCACCCGAAGCCTCGACCTTTACTACGAAAGTTCAAGTACCGGCGAAAGCGAATGTTGATGAATCGCTGCAAGCGGCGAAATGCCTCACTTGCGTTGGTGTGGCGGAAGTAATTTGCCCAACCGCGCACCGTCTGATTCACTTGCTCAACAAACTCCGCAGGCGTAATTGCCGCCCGCCGCTTGGTGAAGTATTTAATCCGCCGTCGGATATTGCGCTGCGCCGCCTTACTGGGAAAGATGTAGATGCTCGGCTTACCGCTCTTGGGAGAGCGACGCTTCACGAACTGGAACCCGATGAAGTCGAACCCTTCGGTTAGCTTCGTAATCCGGGTCTTTTCGCGATTGATCGTCAGTCCCATTCGCGAGGCAATCGCGGCAAATGCCTCAAGCGCCTGTTCGGCGCTCTTGCGGCATACCAAGATCGCATCGTCGGCATAGCGGTGCAGCGAAGTTCCCAGTTTTTCCGGGTAGCCGCGCTTGTGCCACACCTGATCCAGCAGGTTCAGATAGATGTTGCTGTACAGCGGTGAGATCGGAGACCCTTGCGGGACTCCCACTACCGTCGGCTCCATCTTTCGTTGATACGCTACTTCCACCGTTAGGCTCTGTTTGATCAGACGCAACATACTCCCATCTACGACTCGCTGCTTGATCAAGATCATCAGCTTGTCATGCGGAATGGTCGTAAAATAGCTGCGAAAATCAATCTCTACCACGCCCCAGGCTCTCGCATACAGGTCTTCGCGAATCGCCACGGAGGCCATCTTCGCGCTTCTCTGAGGACGATAACCGTAGGAGCAAGGATGAAAGTCGGCTTCGAAGATCGGCTCCAACACCAGCTTCATTGCTGTTTGCACTACGCGGTCTCGCACCGTCGCTATCCCCAGCGGGCGGGTGCCCCCTTTGGGTTTCGGGATATCCACCCTCCGCACCGGATCAAAGCGATAGTTCTTGCCTCGCAGTTGCTCTTGCAACTGGCTGAGCATTTGCTCCTCTTCTCCACGCAACACAATGTCTTCGATAGTTTCGCGATCCACGCCCGGCGCACCCCGGTTGGCTTTTACCTGTGACCATGCCTCCCAGAGCACATCGTTGCGCCATACCTTGTCGTACAGACTGTAAAACTTCACTGCCTTCGACTGCTTGGCTGTGCGATATAGGGTCCGTTGCAGTTGCTGAACTCGTTCTGATTCGTTCGTAGCCATTCGGCAATCAAATCCTCCCCAACTGCATTGCACCTCTTTAACTGAAGCAGGGTCCCTTCCCTCAGACTGGGTTATGTTGTCCCAGCCCTCAAACGGTACTATGAACCCCGCGGAACTCTCATACGGCCAGACCAGATTTCGTTTTGCTTATACCGGCCTGTTGCCAGCGGTCAACCGGCGCCGCATGAGACCTCCCGGCCTAGGACTATCCCACTTTCACAACGTGCCATCTCCAACACCCCGGTGTGAACGAATGGTTAAAATATCCGCGGATGTCGGCCTCGAATAAGTGTCCAACCTTCTTCGTGACGATGATCCCACGTAACGCTCGAAGAGCGCCATGGGGACTACGTCCAGGCCGGAATCCATACGAGCACTCCA
>Ga0307373_10015692_pt1 | contig 10267 bp, 9 predicted proteins | sample OX2MG_FD_202534 | JGI IMG/M metagenome (GOLD analysis project Ga0307373, IMG submission 202534) | Soil microbial communities from Risofladan, Vaasa, Finland - OX-2 | ecosystem: Environmental > Terrestrial > Soil > Coastal area > Acid sulfate soil | place: Finland: Risofladan, Vaasa | collected...
CCGGCATCAAATTCGTCAACCCGCTGGTCGAGGACCGACCGGCGCGGCGCTGATTCAATTCAAACGCCGGCAGGGCCGCCGGCTCGACCGGGCTTGCGGCGACCGGCGGCTGCGGTAAGGATGGCGCCCTGCATATGAACGAGGCAGGGCGATGGCGATTGAACTCTGGACCTGGAACACGCCCAACGGGCGCAAGATCAGCGTGGCGCTCGAAGAAATGGGCCTGCCCTACACGGTCCATCCGGTGAATATCGGCCAGGGCGAGCAGTTCAAGCCCGAGTTCCTCAAGATCAGCCCGAACAACCGCATCCCTGCGATCGTCGATCCGGACGGACCGGGCGGCGGGCCGATCAGTGTCTTCGAATCGGGTGCGATCCTCACTTATCTCGGTGAGAAAACCGGAAAATTCTGGCCCAAGGGCGATTTGCGCGCGCAGGTTCCGGTGCTCGAATGGCTGATGTGGCAGATGGGCGGGTTCGGCCCGATGCCGGGGCAGGTCCACCATTTTCTGATGGTCAAGGACGAAGCCGACCGGCGCTACGGGCTCGAGCGCTACATGAAGGAGACGAACCGGCTCTACGGCGTGTTCGACAAGCGGCTCGCCGAGGTGGCCTATGCCGCCGGCAGCGAGGTGTCGATCGCCGATTTCGCGATCCTCGGCTGGGCGTGGCGCCACGAGCGGCACCAGGTCGATCTGGCGGAATACCCCAACGTCAAGCGCTGGTACGAGGCGATGATGGCGCGCCCGGGCACCAAGAAGGGGTTCGAGGTCGCGCTGTCGTAACCAATTGCCCTCTCCCGCAATGCGGGAGAGGGTGCCCGAAGGGCGGGTGAGGGGTCGCTCCCGTCTCCGCCCTGCGCCCCTCACCCTCCCATCGCCGCGCCGATGGGCCCCTCCCTCTCCCGCAATGCGGGCGAGGGGATGAAAGGAGGAGTTGATGCGGCCGCTGCGCAGTTTCCTGTTCGCCCCCGGCAACCACCCGCGCCGGGTCGAGAAGGCGCTGACCCTCGATGCCGACGCGGTGATCCTCGACCTCGAAGACGCGGTCGCGACTGCCGAGAAGCCGGCGACCCGTGGCGCCATCGTCGCCGCCTACGCGGCGCAGCGCACCGGGCTGCTCTACGTGCGGGTCAATGCCGCCGATACCGGGTTCTGCTATGGCGATTTCGTCGCGATTGTGCGGCCCGGGCTCGACGGCATCATCCTGCCCAAGGTCGAAACCCCGGCGAGCCTCCAGACGATCGACTGGCTGCTGTCAAATCTCGAACGCGAGCGGGCTCTGCCGGAGGGCGGGATCGACCTGATCCCGATCATCGAGACCGCCAAGGGGCTGCGCGACATCGACGCGATCCTCGGCAGCGGCACGCGGGTCAAGCGCTGCGCGTTCGGCGCCGGCGATTTTACGCTCGACGTCAACATGCGCTGGACCCGCGATGAGGGCGAACTCGCCTATGCCCGCGCGCGCGCCGTTACCGCGAGCCGCGCCGCCGGGATCGAGGCGCCGCTCGACACGGTGTGGGTTGATTTGCAGGACGAAGCAGGGCTCGAAGCCTCGACCCGCCTCGCGCTGGGGCTGGGGTTTCAGGGCAAGATGTGCATCCACCCGAACCAGGTGGCCGTCGTCAACCGGGTGTTCACGCCGACCAACGCCGAGATCGATTTTGCCGAGCGCGTCGTCGCCGCCTTTGCCAAGGCGGAGAAGGAGGGCAGCGCGGCGATCCAGCTCGACGGCAAGTTCATCGACTATCCGATCGTCTATCGCGCCCAGCGCACGCTCGATGCGATGGCGGCGATCCGCGCGCGAGGGCCAGGGTGATGACCACGGGGCCGCTTAGCGGGATCACAGTCCTCGACCTGTGCAGCTATCTCGCCGGGCCGTACGGCTGCACGCTCTTGGCTGATCTCGGTGCGACCGTCATCAAGATCGAGTCGCCGCAGGGCGACATGCTGCGCCAGTTTCCGTCGAGCCTGCCCGGCGAGAGCCGGTTCTTTCTCGGCACCAACCGCGGCAAGCTCGGCCTCGGCCTCGATTTGAAGCAGAAAGAGGGGCTGGCGGTGCTGCACCGCCTGGTCGAAAGCGCCGACGTGCTGGTCGAGAATTTCCGCCCGTCGGTGCCGGTGCGGCTCGGCATCGACTATCCGCGCCTCAGAAAGATCAACCCGCGCCTCATCTATGCCGGGCTGACCGGCTATGGCGACCAGGGGCCGCTCGCCGACAAGGGCGGGTTCGACCAGGTGCTGCAATGCCTCAGCGGCATCGCCGTGTTCCAGGGCAAAGGCAAGGGCGACGGCGAACCGCAGCTGGTGCTCGGCTCGGTGCTCGACTACTTCACCTCGGCACTGTTGGCCTATGGTGTCGCGGCAGCGCTGTACCACCGCGAAAAGACCGGCAAGGGCCAGTATATGAGCCTGTCCTTGCTGCGCAGCGCGCTGACGATCCAGGCCGGGCGGTTTGTCTGGGCCGACAGCGAGGGCCGTGACGCGGTGCGCGATTCCGGCGCGGGCGGGCTGACCGGCATCCACCCGACCAAATCCGGCCCGCTTTATGTCTCGGTGCATTCCAACCATTTCTTCGCCGCGTTCTGCGAATTGATCGGGCTGCCCGGGCTCGCCGCCGACCCGCGCTACGCTTCGATGACCAAGCGCGCCGAGCACGCCGCCGAACTGGTGCCGCAGGTGCGCGCGGCGCTGGAGGCGAAAACCGCGCTCGAATGGGAGGCGCTGTTTGGCGAGCGCGTGCCGTGCGCCGCGGTGCGCCCGATCGAGGAGATGTTCGACCACCCGCAGGTGCTGGCCGAAGGGCTGGTGACGCATATCGACCACCCGGTGGTTGGCGGCTATCGCACGATGACCAAGCCGGTCGCCTTTGCCGACACGCCCGGCCCCGCGCCGACCGCAGCGCCGCTCCACGGCCAGCACTCGGCCGAGGTGCTGGCGCGGTTCGGCTTTGGCGACGCCGAGATCGCCGCGCTACGCGACAAGGGCGTCGTGCGCTGAAGCTCAATATTCCTTATAGTGTAGGAACTTGCCGCTCATCGTCACCTTGACGCGGTCGCCTTTCGGGTCGGGCTGGCGCTCGACCGACAGGTCGAAATCAATGGCGCTCATGATACCGTCGCCGAATTCCTCCTGGACCAATTCCTTTACGGTCGGACCCCACACCTGCATGATCTCGTAGAAGCGGTAGATCAGCGGGTCGGTCGGCACCACGGTCGGCAGCCCGCCGCGATACGGCACCTCTTGCAGCAGCAATTTTTCCTCCTCGCCGAGCCCGAACAATTTGGCGGCGCGCTCGGCCTGGTCGGGGTGCAGCTTCATCTGCCCCATCAGCGCCGCGGTCAGGTAGACCGGCGAGCCGCCGCCGATCTCGGCGCAGGCGGTCTTCCAGCTCAGCCCCTTCAGGCGCTTGGCGGACAGGATCCTGGCGGTTACCTCGGCGCGATCCATGGTGGGCTCCTCTCGCAAAGACACGACCGCACCCGCAGCAACAGCCATGCCAATTCGCCCCGCCCTGTGTAAACTTTGACGATGCTGACGCTCAGCGTTCTCGACCAGTCGCCGGTGCGCCAAGGGGTGACGCCGCGCGACGCGCTGCTGGAAACCATTGAACTGGCCCGCCATGTCGAGGCGCTCGGCTATCGCCGCTATTGGCTGGCAGAGCACCACGGCTCGGCGGGGCTGGCCGGCAGCGCGCCCGAGATCATGGTCGCCCGTGTCGCCGCCGAGACGAGCCATATCCGCGTCGGCTCAGGCGGGGTGATGCTGTCGCATTACAGCTCGCTGAAGGTCGCCGAGCAGTTCCGCCTGCTGGAGACGCTTTATCCCGGGCGCATCGACCTCGGCATCGGGCGCGCGCCGGGCAGCGACCAACTCACCGCGGTCGCGCTGCAACACGGGCCGGGCGCGCTCGGCATCGAGCATTTCCCGAACCAGATCGCCGACCTGATCGGCTATCTCGAACACACGATCCCGGCCGATCACCCGTTCGCGCGCATCCGGGTGACGCCGGAGGGCGAGACGCTGCCCGACATCTGGATCCTCGGCTCGAGCGAGCAGAGCGCGATCTTTGCCGCCTATTTCGGCCGCGCCTTCTCGTTCGCGCATTTCATCACCGACGAGGGCGGCACCGAGATCATGGCGGCGTATCGCGGCCAGTTCCGCCCGTCGCCGGCTCTCGCCGCGCCGCTCGGCAATATCGGCGTCTTTGTCGTGTGCGCGCCGACCGGGGACGAGGCGCAATTCCTCGCAGCCAGCCGCGACCTGTCGCGGCTGCGCCAGCGCCAGGGCATTCTGGCGCCATTTCCGCCGCCCGAGGATGCGCTGAATTACCCTTATACCGATGCCGAGCGGCGCCTCATCGAATACCACCGCCGCCGCCAAGTGGTCGGCGACCCGGCGCAGGTCAAGGCGCGGCTCGAAGGACTGGCGGCGGCCTATGGGGTCGACGAAATCGTGGTACTGACCATCACCCACGACTTCGCGGCGCGCAAACGCTCGTACACGCTGCTCGCCGAGGCGTTCGGGCTCGTCCCGCCCGCCGGCGGCTAATACAGCCCGCCAGTGCCGCGGCCGGGGTTTCCCGCCGACGGGGCCGGTACCACCGTGCCGGGCGGGATGCCGCTGTCGCCGTAGGCCTGCTCTTCGGCGGCCGACATCGTGCCGTTACCGCCGGCGGCGTCGGCATCGGCATCGGCACCGGCGTCCCCGTCGGCTTCGCCGCCGGCTTCGCTGCCGGTATAGCTGTCCGGCCCGGTGCCGGCGCGGAAGGCCTCGAGGATCGAGTTCCTGTCCTCGGCATCGGCGGGCTGACCGGTGATGTCGTCGACCCGCACCATATCGGCGGACGCCGGCTCCTTGAACGGGGTGGCGGGGGTGTTAGCGAGTGCCGCCTCCATGAAATCGCGGAAGATCGGCGCGGCGACCCGGCCGCCGGCCTCGCCGCGGCCGAGGGTGCGCGGTTGGTCGAACCCGACATAGACCCCGGCGACGAGATTGGGCGAGAACCCGACAAACCAGGCGTCGTTCCAGTTGTTGGTGGTGCCGGTCTTGCCCGCCAGCGGCTTGCCGACCGCGGCCACGGCGGTGCCGGTGCCGTGCTGCACGACATCCTCCATCATCGAGATGATCTGGTAGTCGGTGATCGGGTCGACGAGCGAATCGGGTTTGTTCGGGCGGTAGAGGATCGGGTTTGCGCCATAGGTGACGTTTGGCAGGTAGCTCGGGGTGTTGGGCGGCAGCGGGCTGGCGGTGAACCCGGCGGCGGCATCCGATCCGGAGCGCGGTCCGGCGATCACAAAGCACGAGGCACAATAGGCCGCGCCCTTCTGGTAAAGGATTTGGCCGTTGCGGTTCTGCACCATGTCGATCAGCGACGGCAGCACCCAGTGGCCGCCATTGTCGAGCATCGCATAAGCCCCGGTCATGCGGACGACCGTGGTATCGCCGGCGCCGAGCGCCATCGAGTAGTACAACGGCATCTTGTCCATGATGCCGAACTGCTCGACGGTCTTGGCGATCGCCGGCATGCCGATCATGGCGGCAAGGCGCGCCGTCACCAGATTGCGCGAATGCACCAGCGCCTGGCGCAGCGTGCTCGGGCCGACAAAGGTGTCTTCGTAGTTGACCGGCTTCCACATCGGCAGGCCGGGCCCCTGGGGCAGCTCGATCGGGGCGTCTTCGACGATGCTCGACGGGGTGAAATCGCCTTGGAGCGCGGTCAGGTAGACGAACGGCTTGATCGACGAGCCCGGCTGGCGCCAGGCCTGGGTGGCACGGTCGAACTGGCTCTGGCGGAAATCCCAGCCGCCGACCACGGCGAGAACGCGGCCGGTCGACGGCTCCATCACCACGATCGCGCCGCTGACGTTGGGGATCTGCCGCAGCCCGTAGACCGGCAGCGCGGTCTCGGCGCTGCGCCACCGCGCGCTCCGCGTTGGCGCCGTGCCGGGAAGCCGCTCGACCAGCACGATGTCGCCGGGGTGAAGCACCTCGCTGGCGCGCGCCACCGGCGGCCCGAGCTGCTGGTTGTCGAGGGTGCGCCGGGCCCAGCGCAACTCGTCGAGCGGGATGCGCCCCTGTCCGCCACCCTTGATGGCGATCTGGGCACCGTTCCAGTCGGCCGACACCACCGCGGCGAGCTGCCAGTTGCCGATGCCCGGCGGGTCCGGGGTGGTGGCCAGCGCAGCGACCGCGGCGCTGGCCGAGCCGAGCCGCACGATCGGGCCGCGCCACCCATGCCGCCGGTCATAGGCGATGAGACCGTTGCGGAACGCCCGCTCGGCCATCGTCTGGTCCGCCGGGGTATAGCTCGTGCGGACGATCAGCCCGCCTTCGTACACCACCTTCTGGCCATAGCGGGCGACCAGCTCGCGCCGCACGTCTTCGACGAAGTAGCCGTCCCGGCTGTCGTCGGGCGGTCTCGGCGGCGCGAGGCGGATCGGCTCGGCGATCGCCGCGCTGCCTTGCGCGGGGGTCAGCCAGCCCATGTCCACCATGCCGCCGATCACCCAGTCGCGACGGTTCTTGGCCGCCACCGGGTTGCGCCTCGGGTTGTATTCGTGCGGCGCCTTGGGCAAGGCGGCGAGCAGCGCCGCCTCGGCCGGGGTCAGCTCGGCGAGGGTCTTGTGGAAATACGCATCCGACGCGGCAGCGGCCCCGTACGAGCCGGCGCCGAGATAAATCTCGTTCAGGTAGATTTCGAGGATGCGGTTTTTGCTAAGGTACTGCTCGATCTGATAGGCGAGCAGCGCCTCCTTGATCTTGCGCGCGAACGACACCTCGTTGGTCAACAGGAAGTGGCGGACCAGCTGCTGGGTAATCGTCGAGGCGCCGAGCGGCCGCTCGCCGCGGCCGTAGCGCACGACATCGGCCACCGCGGCGCGGAGGATCGATAGCGGGTTGATCCCGCCGTGATGGTAGAAATCGCGATCCTCGGCGGCGAGGAAGGCGTGGATCACCAGCGGCGGGATTTTCGAGAACGGCGTCAGGATGCGGTGCTGATCGGCGAATTCCGTGATCAGCGTGCCGTCGGCGGCGTAGACCTTGGTGCCGGTCGGCGGCACATAGGTCAGCAGCTCTTTCTGGTTGGGCAGGTCATGCCCGTAATGGGCGACCAGCCAGGCGGCGCCGCCGGCCGTTACCAAGGCCAGCATGACCGAAACCATAAAGACCATGCGCACCAGCGTGCGCAACCTGCGGATCATCGCCGCCACCTCGGCACGACCTGTCGATGGGGCCATGTCGCAGCATGCATCATCGCGCAGAAATGACATGACGACGGGGACGTAGCCATAGTCTACCTCGCCGCACCGGGGTCGGTGCGAAACCTCTATTTCGCGCTAACGCGGGCCTCCTCGGGAAAGCTCCCGCGCGCGGCGAATATTGCCCGGCGCCGCCTGAGGGATGGCGGAGGGCGAAACCTTACCGTCGGCACTAGCGACGGCGGCGAGGACCCGTGCGGATCAGGCTCCGATCAGGCCGAGCTGCGGGCTCGACGGTTCGGCGAAGGTGCGCATCGGGATGCGCCCGGCGAGGCGGGCGAGGCGGCCGGCCTCGACCGCGGACTTGATCGCTACGGCCATCCGCCGCGGATCGTGCGATTTGGCGATCGCGGTATTGACCATGACCGCGTCGCAGCCGAGCTCCATCGCCCTGGCGGCGTCCGAAGCAGTGCCGATGCCGGCGTCGAGCACTACCGGCACCGGGCTGCGCGCGCAGATCAGCTCGATCGCTGCCGGGTTGGCGAGCCCCCGGCCGGAGCCGATCAGCGAGCCCAGCGGCATCACCGCGGCGCAGCCGACATCAGCCAGCTTCTGGCAGGTTACCGGGTCGTCGTTGCAGTATGGCAGCACGACAAACCCTTTGCGCACCAGCTCGTCGGCGGCAGGCACGAGCTGCTCGACATCGGGGTAGAGGGTGTCGCGGTCGCCGATCAGTTCGAGCTTGACCCAGTTCGTATTCAGCGCCTCGCGAGCCAGCTCGGCGGTCAGGATCGCGTCGCGCGCCGTGACGCAGCCCGAGGTGTTGGGCAATAGCCGCACCCGGTCACCCAGCAGGTCGACCAGGCTGCCGCTGTATCCGTCGAGGCTGACCCGGCGGATCGACATCGTCGCCAGCTCGGCGCCGCTCGCCGCGAGCGAATCGAGCATCACCTGCTGGTTCGGGTAGCCCGCCGTGCCGAGAATCAGGCGGGAGTTCAGCGCAATGCCGGCGATCAGAAGCGGGTCGCTCATGGGCGCATCCTACACGAGAATCCGTCAGCCGCCCTGCAGCGGGCGCACGATTTCGACCTGGTCGCCGGCGGCGAGCGTGGCGCGCGGCCATTCGGCGCGGCGTACCACGGCACCGTTGACCGCGACCGCGAGAAACCGTGCCGCCGGATCGATGCCGCGTGCGGCCAGCAGCTCGGCAACGGTCGCGGCGGCGATTTCGGCTTCTTCGCCGTTGACGCGCAGCCGGGTCATTGCGCCGCCTCCACGGCCGGCGCCGGGGCAAACCGCTCCGGGCTGAACGGGCGGGCGATCTCGGGCAGGCGGCCGGTCAGCACGAATTCGCTCATCACCGCGGCGGATGCCGGGGTCAGCAGGATGCCGTTGCGGTGGTGTCCGCTGGCGATCGCCAGCCCGTCGAGCCCGCTCGGCCCCAGCATCGGCGCGTCGTCGCGCGAGCCGGGGCGGAAGCCGACCCAGGTCTCCGCGATCGGCAGCTCCTCGATCGCCGGCACCGCGCGCCATGCCCCGTCGAGCAGCGCCAGCAGCCCGCCGGCGGTCAGCCGGGTGTCGAACCCGCGTTCCTCGACCGTCCCGCCGATAATCAGCCTGCCGTCGTTGCGCGGCACCATGTAGCTGTGCGGCGCCCAGATCACGTGGCGCACCAGCGGCGCCGCGGGGTCCATCTGCAGCGCCATCATCTGGCCCTTGATCGGGCGCACCGGCGGCAGGTACGGCGCCGGAATGCCGCCGATCTGGCGCGACCACGCGCCGGCCGCCAGGACGACGACGTCGCCGCGCTCCTCGCCGGCCTCGGTGACGATGCCGGCGGCGCGGCCATCGGCGACGATCACCTCGCGCACCGCGCAGTTCTCGTGGAGCGCGACGCCGGCGCTGCGGCACGCCGCCGCCAGCGCCTGGGCGAGGCAGCGGTTGTCGACCTGATGGTCGTTGCGGCTCAGCACCGCGGCGGTGATCCCGGGCTTCAGGTGCGGCTCGCGCCGCCGCGCCTCGAAGGCCGACAGCCATTCGAGGTCGAGCCCGAGGCCCTTCTGAAATTCGTAGGAATGGCGCAGCGTCTCGGCGTCGTCGCGGTTCAGCGCGACCACCAGCGTGCCCTCGTCGCGATAGCCGATTTCGATGCCCGAGGCGGCTTCGATCTCGCGGCGGAAATCGGGCCACAGGCGCTGGCTTTCGAGGGTCAGCGACAACAGCGCCTCTTCGCCGGGCTCGGTCTCGACCGCGGCCGCGAGCATGCCGGCGGCGGCCCAGCTTGCGCCGTGCCCCGCCGCGCCGCGGTCGTAAACGGTGACAGAGCATCCGGCCTGCGCCAGGCGCCAGGCAAGCCCCAGCCCGACGACGCCGGCGCCGATGACCAGTGTCTTCGGAAGGTGCGGCGGAACGGTGGTTTGGGCGGTTATGACGGACTCCCTTCGCCGGGCTTACCCGACCAGGTTCATTGGGTCTGATCTCAGCCGCCGCGCCCGGCGCCTCGCGACGCCCGCCGGCAGCACCCCAGCCTCGCGGTCAATTTTGGCCGCGCGCCGGGGCGATGCAACAATTTTCTTTGCATGCCGGCCCGTGGCGCGTCGGAGCGGCCCGCCGTTAACCATTCGCTGACGTTTTCTTGTCAACCTTGCCGATACGCGCTCCTCCGGGGTGCGCGTCTGCCCTGTTGGGCATCCTCCCCTCAGCCTTTGGCCGCCTCCGGGCGGCCTCTTTTTTTTCGGCCGGTGCCCGGGTAGTGTCGAGCCGGGAAACCGTGCAGCGCGAACATTTGGGGAAGGGATGAACGCAAAGGTCTCGACGCTGTCCGCTCTTGCCGCGACGTTTGCGGCGGCGGTATGCGGTGCGCGGGCCGAGGCGCAGGAACCGATCCGGCCGGGCGCGGACGGCGGTTGGTATCTCGGCGGCGAGGCCGGCTGGACCGACCTCGGCAGCGAGGAGGCCTATCTCCCGACCACGAAGGACGCCCAGGCGTGGAGCAGCGGCTTTGCCGTCGGGGTCCGGCTGGGCTACCAGTTCGGCGGGCTGCGGATCGAGGAAGAGTTTCGCCACG
>Ga0307373_10015693_pt1 | contig 10267 bp, 10 predicted proteins | sample OX2MG_FD_202534 | JGI IMG/M metagenome (GOLD analysis project Ga0307373, IMG submission 202534) | Soil microbial communities from Risofladan, Vaasa, Finland - OX-2 | ecosystem: Environmental > Terrestrial > Soil > Coastal area > Acid sulfate soil | place: Finland: Risofladan, Vaasa | collected...
GGCGTTCATCAGCCCGGACCTGGCGACCGACCCGTCGCTGAAGGCCGGCTACTCGGTGTCGCTGGCGCCCGAGACCGGCGCGGCGACGGTCACGGTGGCGGCCAACACGTGCAACGTGGCGGCGAACAACGCGGTGGCGTCCTTCTGGGCGGGCGCGGTGCCGATCACGGTCGGATCGACCGGCACGCGGTCGTTCGCGACCGACACGCGCGGCACGCTGTTCCAGGACATGACGGGCGCGGCGATTGCCAACCCGATCCCGGCCGGCACGCAGATCGTCCAGTAGCGGCGGCACGGCTCCGGGTTACACTCAACGGGATGCCCGCCTGGCGGGCATCCCGTTTTTCGTTTCTCCGGAGCGGCCGGGCTTGGCCCGGCGGGCCGCTTGACGCCGGTCGCGTCCGATGATTACATCACGCAGCGTCTGAACCGAGCCGATCCGCCATGAGTCGAACTGCCGGCCGTCTGGCCTTGCTCTTCACCTTCCTCGGCCTCGCCGCGTCGCTGGCGGCCGCCTGGGTCCATTACCACGTCCTGCGCGATCCGGGCTACACGAGCTTCTGCGACGTGAGCTCGACGATCAGCTGCACGGAGGTCTACCAGAGCCGGTTCGGGACGTTCGCCGGCGTGCCGGTGGCGCTGTTCGGGGCGCTGTACTTCGCGGTGACGACGCTGCTGGTCATCGGCGGGGCGCGGGCCGGCAAGCCGGCGCGCGACAACGTGCCGGGCTACCTGTTCGCGCTGTCGACGGTCGGACTGGCGGTGGTGTTCTATCTCGGCTACGCCTCGTTCTTCATCCTGAAGGCGCTCTGCCTGCTGTGCGTGGCGACCTACGTGGCCGTCATCGGGCTGTTCATCGTCTCGGGCGCGGCGACGGACGTGCCGATGTCGGCGCTGCCGCGTCGCGCGCTCGGCGATCTGAAGACACTGCGGCGGAGTCCGCTGGCGATAACCCTGGTGCTCGTCCTGGTGGCGGGAGCCGGCTCTGCGTTCGCGGTCTTCCCGCGCGGGGGAGCGACGGTGATGGCCGCCGGGGCGCCGCCGGCGGCGCCGCTGCCGTCGGATCAGGCTTCGGCGTTCGAGCACTGGTTCTCCGCGCAGCCGCGCGTCTCCGTGCCGGTGCCGCGGGAGGGCGCGAAGGTGCTGGTGGTCAAGTTCAACGACTATCAGTGCCCGCCGTGCCGGAACACCTACGAGGGCTACAAGGGGATCTTCGAGAAGTACGCCGCGGAGGATCCGGGCCAGGTGAAACTGGTCTACCGCGACTATCCTCTGGATTCCGCCTGCAACCCCAACGTGCTGGGCGGCGGCCCGCATCCGTCGGCCTGCGATGCGGCGGTGGCGGTCCGGCTGGCCGCCGAACACGGCAAGGAGTCGGAGATGCGGCAGTGGCTGTTCGATCACCAGCCGGAGATGACCGGCCCGGTGATCCGGCAGGCGCTCCAGAAGATTGCCGGGGTGACCGATTTCGACGCGCGGTACCCCGAGGTCATCAAGAAGGTCCAGGCGGACATCGCGCTCGGCCACCAGCTCGGCGTCCATGCCACGCCGACCTTCTTTATCAATGGCGTGCGGGTCGAAGGCGGGCTGGCGCCGAACTATTTCGACGCGGCGATCGCCTACGAGCTGAAGCACCCGGCACCGGCCGGTCACTGACGGACCGGTCGGTCCGCACCGGCCGGCGGCCGCGGCCCCCTGACACCCGATGCTGGCCATCAGGACTGAGGCGCTCACCAAGGACTACGCCGTCGGCTTCTGGCGCAAGCGGCCGTACCGGGCGCTCGATCGCCTCACCCTCGAAGTGGCCGCCGGCGAGGTCTTCGGCTTCCTCGGCCCGAACGGCGCCGGCAAGACGACCACGCTCAAGCTGCTGATGCAGCTCATCTACCCGACGTCGGGCCGGGCCGAGCTGCTCGGCCGGCCGGCCGGCGACGTCGACGGGCGGCGCCGGATCGGCTACCTGCCCGAGAACCCCTATTTCTACGATCACCTCACCGCCGAAGAGCTGCTGACGTATTTCGCCGCGGTGTTCGGGTATCGCGGACGGGCGCGGCGCGACCGGGTCGCGCGGCTGCTGGACGAGGTCGGCATCGGCGTCGAACGGCGGCTGCAGCTCCGGAAATTCTCGCGCGGCATGCTCCAGCGGGTCGGCATCGCCCAGGCGCTGCTGAACGATCCCGCGCTGGTCGTCTTCGACGAGCCGATGTCCGGGCTCGACCCGCTCGGCCGCCGCGACGTCCGGCGGCTGATCCTGCGGCTGCGCGATCAGGGGGTCACGGTGTTCTTCAGTTCGCACGTGCTCAGCGACGCCGAGGCGCTGTGCAGCCGCGTCGCCGTGCTGGCCGGCGGGCGGCTCGTCGCCAGCGGGCGGCTCGGCGACATGGCGGCCTTCCAGGTCCGGGGATGGGAACTGGTCATGACCGGTCTGGACGAGGCCCGCGTCGACCGCGTCCGGGATCGCCTCCTCGGTGCGACCCGCATCGGCGACGGGCGCTACGCGCTCGAGCTGCCGCTGGAGTCGGCCCCGGACCGGCTGGTGGCCGAGCTGTCGGCCGCCGGCGCGGAGCTCGTCTCGCTCAATCCCGTCCGGGACACGCTCGAGGACTTCTTCGTGGAGCAGGTCACGCGTTCGGCCGCGTCGGCGCCGCCGCGCTGGCCGGCCGGGGGCGGGGCATGAAGGCGCTGCGGGTCGTCGGCACGATCGCCGTGAGCGTGTTCCGCGAATCGGTGCGCGACAAGGTGCTCTACAACCTCGTGTTCTTCGCGCTGCTGCTGATCAGCGCGTCGTACCTCATCGGCCAGCTCACCGCCGGTCAGGACGTGAAGATCATCAAGGATCTCGGCCTGGCGGCCATGCTGCTCTTCGGGCTGTTCATCGCCGTCTTCATCGGCATCGGCCTGGTGTCGAAGGAGGTCGAGCGGCGCAGCATCTACAGCCTCCTGGCCAAGCCGATCCGCCGCCACGAGTTCATCGCCGGCAAGTACGCGGGGCTGGTCCTGACGCTGGCGGTCAACGTCGCCGTCATGGCCGTCGCCCTCTACCTCGTCCTGGCCTGCATGGCGGTCACCGAGCCGGCGGCCGTCCGGGCAGCCTGGGAGGCGCCGGCGGTCGACCCGGCGATGCTCGAGGCGATCCTGCTGATCTTCGTCGAGCTGATGCTCGTCACGGCGCTCGCGCTGTTCTTCTCGACGTTTTCCAGCCCGATCCTGTCGGCGTCGTTCACGGTCGGCCTGGTGATCGCCGGCCAGTTCGACAGCGACCTCAAGCACTTCCGGGCCATCGTCCATTCGCGGGCCGTGGCCGATCTCACGCGCGCCCTCTACTACGTGCTGCCGAACATGGCCGCGTTCGACGTGAAGGCGCAGGTCGTGCACGGGCTGCCGGTCACGGCCGGCTACCTCGCCGTGACGACGGCGTACGGGGTGAGTTACGTGGCGGCGGTCGTGCTCGCCGCGATGGTGATCTTCGCCCGCCGCGATTTCAGGTAGGCGCACCGGATCGCACCCATGGCGTCCACACTCCCGAAAGAGATCCGCGCGGGCACGGCCATCGGGCTGACGCTGGCCGCTCTGCTGTTCGCCACGTCGGTGTCGCTGCAGGTCGTGCGCGACCGGGACTTCCCGGCCCCGCCCGTCCGCGACGAGATGCTCTATATCAGGTCGGGCGCGGTCATGCGCCGGCTGACACTGTCGTTCAACATGATCGCGGCCGACATCTACTGGATCCGCGCCCTGCAGGAGTACGGCGGCACCAAGCTCTCGCCGCAGGCCGACAAGCGCTACCCGCTGCTGTATCCCCTGCTCAACATCACGACCTCGCTCGATCCCCGGTTCGATCTCGCGTACCGCTTCGGGGCCATCTTCCTCGCCGAGTCGTACCCGAACGGTCCCGGGCGCCCCGATGAGGCCATCGCGCTGCTGGAGAAGGGCCTGAAGGTGCAGCCCGACAAGTGGCAGTACATGCAGGACATCGGCTTTGTCTACTACTGGTGGCGGCACGATTACCCGAAAGCGGCCGCCTGGTTCAGCCGGGCGAGCCGTGTGCCGGGCGCGCCGTGGTTCCTGCGATCGCTGGCCGCGAACACCCTCGCCGCCGGTGGCAACCGCACCGCGTCGCGCCTGATGTGGGAGCAGATCTACGACACCGCGGGCAGCGAGTGGCTGCGCAAGGATGCCGCGTGGCGGCTGCAGCAGCTCAACGCGCTCGATCAGATCGCGCGCCTGCAGGCAGGCGCGGACGCGTTCCACGGGCGCCACGACGCCTGGCCGGACGGCTGGATGGCGATGGTGCGGGACCGGGCCCTGCCCGGCATCCCGGTCGACCCGGCCGGCACGCCGTACGACCTGAACCCGGCGACCGGCCGCGTGACCCTGAGCCGGCGGTCGTCGCTCTGGCCGCTCCCGACGGAACCGGCGCCACGCGGCGGGCCGGAGCGCTGACATGCTGCTGCTCCTCCTGACGGTGCTCGGCCTGGCCATCGGCAGCTTCCTGAACGTCTGCATCCATCGGATGCCGCTCGGGCAGTCGGTCGCGCATCCGCGCTCGCGCTGCCCGCACTGCGGCCACGAGCTGGCCTGGTACGAGAACGTCCCGGTCATCAGCTACCTGGCGCTCGGCGCCCGGTGCCGGGCGTGCCGCGCGCGCATCTCGCTGCGCTATCCGCTCGTCGAACTCGCCACCGCGGGGCTGTTCGTCGGCACCTACGCGCTGGTCGGCCTCAGCCCGCTGCTCATCCCGCGCCTCGTGCTCGGATGCGCGCTGATCGTGCTCATGCTCATCGATCTCGATCACCGGATTCTGCCCAACAGCATCACGCTGCCGGGAGTCGGCGTCGGGCTGCTCTTCAGCCTGACGGCGCCGCCCGGATGGGTCGATTCCCTGATCGGCGCCCTGGCCGGCGGCGGTCTGCTGCTGGCCATCGCGAAGATCTACTCCTGGGTCCGGCACGAGGAAGGGCTCGGCATGGGCGACGTGAAGATGCTGGCGATGATCGGCGCGTTCCTCGGGTGGAAGCTGATGCTCGTCACGCTGGTGCTGTCGTCGTTCGCCGGCGCGGCCGTCGGCCTGATCCTGATCGCCCTGCGGCGCGGCGACATGAAATACGCGCTGCCGTTCGGCACGTTCCTCGCGCTCGGGGCGCTGGTCGCCGGCACGGTCGGCGATCGGCTGCTCGCCTGGTATCTCGGCTTCTACTGACAGGGGAGCGGCGGGCGGCTCGTGGCCGTCGCCCCCCCGGAGACGCCCGCGGACGATGACGGCTCACGCCTACACGTTCATCGGCATGACGGCACTCGTGGCCGCCCTGGTGGCCGTGCTGACCTTCGCCGCGCTGCGGTTCCTGGCGGCCGCCCGGGAGGCGCGGGGCGCGCTCGGGGAACCGGATCGGGAGGCGGCCTGGATGTCCGCCGCCCTGCAGGAGGCGGTCGTCCGCCTGAAGGCGCAGGAACAGGCGATGGCGGCGCGGGCCGAGGCGTCAGAGCGGCTGAGCGGCGCCATCATCGCCAGCCTGACGTCGGGACTGCTCGTCGTCGACCTGACGCGGCGGGTCCGCATCGTCAATCCGGCGGGGCGGCGGCTCCTGCGGCTGTCCGACGAAGCCGAAGAGGGGGGCGATTATCGCGCGCTGCTCGCGCACGTCGCGCCGGTGCGGACCGTCATCGATGAGTGCCTCGCCAGCGGCCATGCGATCGTGCGGCGGGCGCTCGACGTCGGCACGCGCGAGCAGGAGGCCCATCTCGGCGTCACCGTCTCGCCGCTCTACGACGAAGATCACGCCCCGGCCGGCGCCATCTGCCTCTTCTCCGATCTGACGTCGGTCCGCGCGCTCGAAGATCAGATCCGCCTGAAAGAAAGCCTGGCGCAGGTGGGCGAGCTGACCGCGGGGCTGGCGCACGAGTTCAGGAACGGCCTTGCGACGATCCACGGATACAGCCGCCTGATCGACCTCGACGCGCTGCCGGCGTCGTACCGGCCGTACATCCAGGCGATTCGCGACGAAACCGGCGCGCTCGGCGAAGTGGTCACCAATTTCCTGGCGTTCGCCAGACCGGCGGCGCTGACCCCGGCCCCGGTCGACCTGCGGGGCGTGGTGGACCGGGCGGTCGAGGACGCGGGCGCCGAGTGCCGCACGCGAGGCGGCTCCATCGAGGTGCGAGGCACCTTCCCCACGGTCGAGGGCGACGAGGTGCTCCTCCGCCAGGCCATGGCCAACCTGTTGCGGAACGCGATCGAAGCGTGCGTCGCCCATGGCGTCCAGCCCCGCGTCGTCGTGGACGCGGCGGTCGATCGGTCGCAGCGCCTCGTCCGCCTGACCGTCACCGACAACGGACCCGGTATCGACCCGGCGGATCGGGATCGCGTCTTCCGGCCGTTCTTCACCACCAAGGGCCAGGGCACCGGCCTCGGCCTGGCCATCGTCCAGAAGATTGTCGTGTCCCATAACGGCCGGGTGACCGCCACCGCAAGCCCCGACGGCGGTGCGGCGCTGCAGGTGCTCCTGCCGCTGCCGCCGATCTGACGCGCTGCGGCGCCGTACCGTGCCCGGGACGGCTCGTGTCAGTTCCCGCCATTCGTTCCTCCCTGAGACGAAGCGGAAACTGCAGACCGATCGAGCCCGATCGCCCCGTGTGACCGGAAACAGGCGCGTGCGGCAGCGCTGTTCCCGCCGGTCATTCTGGTGCAGCCCTTGCAGGATCATCGCGCATGCGCGAGCCGCGCGTGCGGGGATTCACGCTCGTCGAGGTGCTGGCTGCGGTCGCCATCCTCACCGCGGCGCTCCTGTCGCTGGCGCCGCTGCTCGGCGCCGCCCTGAAGGCCAGCCGTGAGGCCGAGCGGGCCACGGTGGCGTCGGCGCTCGCTGTCGAACGGATCGAACAGTTGCGGAGCCTGGCGTGGGGATTCGACGAGGACGGTCAGCCGGCCGGTGATACGACCACCGATCTGAGCGGGCCGCAGCCCTCGGGAGCCGGTACCGGGCTGGCGGCATCCCCGCCGGGCACGCTCGACCGCGACGTGCCCGGGTTCGTCGATTACCTCGCGGGCGACGGGCGATGGCTCGGGCGGGGCAGCCGCCCGCCGCCCGGAACGGCCTACGTCCGGCGCTGGGCTGTCGTGCCGCTCGCCGCCGATCCCGACAATGGACGCGTGCTGGAAGTGGTCGTGTTGCCGGCTGCCGGCACCCGCGAGCCGGACCCGGCCGCCAGAGCGGCCGGGACGAGACTCGTGTCGCTCAAGGTGCGCGCGATGGGGTGACGCTGCCCGCGAAGGGTCGCGACGGTCTGACGCTGGTCGAGCTGCTCGTGGCCATGATGCTGGCGCTGGTCATCGTCGGCAGCGTGGCGGCGCTCGTCGGGCCCCTTCGCGCCATGTTCCAGGCCGGTCTCGAGACGAACGACATCGAGCAGCGACTGAGGGCCGCCAGCGACAGCCTCTTTGCCGACCTGATAATGGCCGGCGCCGGCCCGGACCGCGGCTCGCGTGCCGGTCCGCTGACCCGGTTCATCGCCCCCGTGCTGCCGTTCCGGCTGGGCACCGATCCGCCCGGCACGCTGCGCGACGATGCGCTCACGATTGTCTACGTGCCAGCCGGGGCCGCGACGGCCGCGCTGGCGGAGCCGATGCCGGCCCGGTCCGCCAGCGTGATGCTGGCGACCGTGCCCGGTTGCCCGGTGGGCGATCCGGCGTGCGGGTTCGTCGCCGGCCTGCGCGTGCTGGTCTATGACGCCAGTGGTGCCTTCGACCTCTTCACGGTGCGCCAGGTGTCGGGTGCTGTGGCGGATCTGCGCCACGACATGCCGGACGGCTCCCACGAGTATCCAACCGGCGCCACGATCGTTGGCATCGTCGTGCATGTCTACGATCTGGACGCCGGCGACCCGGACGAGGGGCCCAGACTGATGCGCGACGATGGCGGCAGCCGGCTGCCGCTGGTCGATCACGTCACGCGGCTCCACTTCGACTTCGAGGGCGATCCCCGGGCGCCGACGGTCCGGCGGCCGGTGGATCCGGCCCGGCCGTCGGTCACGTATGGTCCGGCGCCGCCGCCGCGGGAGGCCGTGTCGGGCGCGTGGCCGGCCGGCGAGAATTGCGTGTTCGAGATCGATCCGGACACGGGCACGCCGCGCCCACGCCCGGGGCTGGCCGCGCTCGGTCCTGCCGCAGGGCCGCTCGTGTCGATGACGCCGACGCTGTTGAGCGATGGCCCGTGGTGCCCGGACGCGGCCGCCGCCGGCCGGTTCGATGCCGACCTGTTCCGACTGCGGCGCCTGCGCGTGACGATCCGGGTCGAATCGGCGCTCGATGCGCTGCGCGGCCCTGCCGGTCTGCTGTTCGATCGGGGCGGGACCGGCCGCACGGCCGGTGCCCTGGTGCCCGATCGGGAGATGCGGTTCGATGTGGCGCCGCGGAACCTGTCCGCCGGCTGGTGACGACATGCGGGCGGCGCAGCAGACCGGCGGAGCGGACGGGGAGCGGGGCGCGGCGCTCCTGCTGGCGCTGCTGGTTCTCGTGCTGCTGGCGGCGCTCGGTGCCGGCGCCGTGCTGACGAGCTCGACCGACGTCCTGATTGCCGCCAACTACCGCGACGCGCGGGAAGTGCTGTACGCGGCCGACGCCGCGGTCGGCCGCACGCTGTCCGACCTGGCGGCCCGTGCGGACTGGACGCCGGTTCTGAGCGGGGCGGAGCGCTCCGCATTTGCCGACGGTCCACCCGCCGGCCTTCGTTCGCTGCCCGATGGCTCGACGATCGACCTGACCGCGGTCGCCAGCCTGGCCGATTGCGGGCGCGCGGCCCGCTGCTCGCCGGCGCAACTCGACGCGGTGACGCCCGAACGCCCCTGGGGCGCGGACAATCCGCGGTGGCAGCTCTTTGAGTACGGGCCGTGCGGGCGGCTGGCGCCGCAGGCGGCCGGCGACCGCGCGTGCTACGTGGTCGTGCTGGTCGGCGACGATCCTTCCGAGACGGACGGGGACCCGGCTCGTGACGGGGCTCCCGGCAGTCCGGGCGCCGGAATCATCGTCGTGCGGGCGGAGGCGTTCGGCCTTCGCGGACTGCGGCAGACGATCGAGGCGACCGTGGCGCGCGTCACTGACGAAACCGGTGTGTCGACCGACAGATCTGAACGTGACGCGTCCGAGCCGCCGCCGTCCGGATCGGAGGATCGGCCGGGTTTCGTGCGCTTGCTCTCCTGGCGCTGGATCCGCTAGAAGTACCTCGTGCCTGCCGGTCGCCGCTCTATCGTCGGGGCGGCCCCGGCCCGATACGGCGATTGGTGGACGTGTCCCGGTGCTGGAGTCGGAAGCCATGAGATTCAAGCCGACGGTGATGCTGACGGTGGCGATCGCAGGTGCGCTGGCGGCCTCGATCGCGTCCGCGCAGTCCCTGGCGGAAGTGGCCAGGGAGGCACGCGCGCAGCGCGAGGAGCTGAAGGCGCACGGCAAGCTGTACACGAACGCGGATCTGAAGCCGTCTGAGGACGAAGGCGGCTCGCCGGCATCGCAGGGCGCCGCGCCGTCCGGCGCCGCGGGCGCCGCCGCCCCGGCTGGATCGCCCGCGTCCGTCAAAGGGCCTGCCAGCCCGGCCGCGCAGGCGTCCGCCAGGTCGGACGAGGCCGATGCGAGCGGGAAGACGTCCGCGTCGCCGGTCAAGGATCGCGCGTACTGGCACACGCGGATCACCGACGCGCGGACGGCGCTCGACCAGACGCAGGTGCTGCTGGCCGCGCTGCAGAGCCGCATCAATGCCCTGACGGCCGATTTTGCGTCCCGCGACGATCCGGTCCAGCGGGCCGGCATCGAACAGAACCGGGTCAAGGCGCTGGCCGAACTGGCGCACCTGAAGACCCAGGCCCTGGATCAGACAAAAGCCATTGCCGACATCGAGGAGGCAGCGCGGCGGGCCGGCGTGCCGCCCGGCTGGCTCCGATAAGCCGCCGTGGCCAGCGCAGTCCGCTCCGGGGATGACGGCCCGATTCTGCTCGTCGAGGACAAGGCCTCGCTGCGGCAGATGCTGCGCCGTGCGATCGAGACGGCCGGGCACACCGTGATCGAGGCGGAGACCGTCGCCGAGGCACGGGCGGCGCTGCGCGAGGCCCGTCCGGTGCTGGTGCTGACCGATCTGCGCCTGCCGGATGGCGACGGGCTGGCCGTGCTGCAGGACGCCCGGGACCTCGATTCCACCCTGCCGGTCGTGGTGATGACCGCCTATGGCGGCGTGCAGGAGGCGGTCGCCGCGATGAAGGCCGGGGCGCTCGATTTTCTGGCCAAGCC
>Ga0307373_10015694_pt1 | contig 10267 bp, 10 predicted proteins | sample OX2MG_FD_202534 | JGI IMG/M metagenome (GOLD analysis project Ga0307373, IMG submission 202534) | Soil microbial communities from Risofladan, Vaasa, Finland - OX-2 | ecosystem: Environmental > Terrestrial > Soil > Coastal area > Acid sulfate soil | place: Finland: Risofladan, Vaasa | collected...
CAACAATCCGCCGACCATCGACGACGCGCTGACCCTGATCCTCGCGGCGCTGTCGCTGCTCGGCCTGTCGATCTTCGGACCTGCGATCGCCAACGGTCTCATTGCCGGCGGCCCGCAGCTCGGCGCTGGCGCGGCGGTGGGGACGGGACTGGCGGTCGCCGGCATCGGCGCAGCCGGAGCCGGGCTCGCCGCCGGTGGTCTAGGCGCGGCGGGCGGCGCGATCGCCGGGACCGCGCGCGCGGGCGCGAGCGTCGCCGGCGGCGCCACCGCTGCCTATCGTGCAGGCGGCCTCTCCGGGGTCGCCGAGGCCGGCGTCTCGGCCGCCACCAGTCCACTCCGGCGCGCGGCGTCCAGCCTCAGCGAGAGCTTCGCGGCCGGTGGCCGGGCCGTGACGGGGGAGGCGAGCCCGGCGGGTGCGAGCGCTCCGAGCCAGGCCGGGGCCTCGGGACCGCCGGCCTGGGCGCAACGGATGAAGCGCAACCAGACCATCAGTCGCGGCGTCTCCGCCGCCGACCATGCCATCCGCTCCGGCGATCGTCCCAGCGGCGGAAGCGGCGTCGATCTCGCGCAAGGAGAATAGAAAATGTTCCGGCGGTCGACCGTCCGCTACGGCAAGACGCCCGAGCCCGAAACGCCCTATCAGAAGGCCGGCCAGGTCTGGGACGAGCGCATCGGCTCGGCCCGCGTCCAGGCGAAGAGCTGGCGGCTCGCCTTCTTCGGCATGCTTGTGCTTAGCGGTGGCCTTGCCGGCGGCCTTGTCTGGCAATCGGCGCGGGGCACGGTGACCCCCTGGGTGGTGCAGGTCGACAAGCTGGGCCAGGCGCAAGTGGTGGCGCCCGCCGTCGCCGACTACCGTCCCACCGATCCGCAGATCGCCTGGCATCTCGCCCGCTTTGTCGAAGAGGTGCGGAGCATTCCGGCCGATCCGGTGGTGCTCCGCCAGAACTGGCTCGACGCCTACAACTACACCACAGACAAGGGCGCGCTCGCGCTGAACGACTACGCGCGGACCAGCGATCCCTTCGCCAAGGTCGGCAAGACGCAGGTCGCGGTCGAGGTGTCGAGCGTCATCCGCGCCTCCGACGACAGCTTCCGCGTCGCCTGGACCGAGCGCCGCTACGTCGACGGCGCGCTCGCCGCCACCGAGCGGTGGAGCGCCATCCTCACCATCGTCGTCCAGACCCCGACCGACGCCGAGCGGCTGAAGAAGAACCCGCTCGGCGTCTACGTCCACGCCCTCAACTGGTCCAAGGAGCTCGGCTGATGCGCCACCTCTCACTCATCGCCGCGATGCTCGGTTCGGTCTCGCTCGGCGCCTGCTCGACGTGGAAGCCGCCCGAGATCAGCTACGACGACACGCCCCGGCCTGCCGTGCTGCAGCCCGATCCGCCCAAGCCCGTGCAGATCGTGGAACTCCCGCAGCCTCTGCCGCTGCCGGGACAGCTCAAGCCGATTCCGGGTGCGAAAACCGCGCCGCCAGAAGCGGCCGGCCCGCGCACGCGCGTCGAGCAGGCGAACGGCGCCGCGCGCGTGCAGCCGACGCGCGCCGGATACATCAACGCCATCCAGGTCTATCCCTTCTCCGACGGGGCGCTCTATCAGGTCTATGCCGCGCCCGGCGAGATCACCGACATCACGCTCGAAGCCGGGGAGCAGCTTGTCGGCTCCGGCCCGGTCGCCGCCGGCGACACCGTCCGCTGGGTCATCGGCGATACCGAGAGCGGGACGGGAGCCACCAAGCGCGTCCATATCCTGGTCAAGCCGACGCGGCCGGACCTTGTCACCAACCTCATCATCAACACCGACCGGCGCACCTATCATCTCGAGCTGCGCTCGGCCGAGAAGACCTACATGGCGTCCGTCTCCTGGGCCTATGCTCAGGACCAGCTCATCGCGCTCCGCCGCCAGAACGCAGCCGCTGACGGCGCGGCCCCTGTCGCAGCCGGCGTGAACATCGACGCCCTCAACTTCCGCTACCGGATCGAGGGCGACAATCCGGCCTGGCGGCCGCTGCGCGCCTTCGACGACGGCCGGCAGGTGTTCATCGAATTCCCCGCCGGCATCGGCCACGGCGAAATGCCGCCGCTCTGGGTCATCGGCGCGGAAGGTGGCGCCGAGCTCGTGAACTATCGCGTCCAGGGCAACCATATGATCGTGGACCGGCTGTTCGCCGCGGCCGAGCTGAGGCTCGGTGGCGATCCCCAGAAGAAGGTCCGCATCGTCCGCACCGATGGGGTGAGGAGCGGTCCACTTTCGTGGATGCGAAGCTCCGGGGGAGCTTCGCAAGCGACGAACGCCCGGAGCGACAGCGGAGGGCCGCAGTCGTGACCGACGCACCGCAGGACGAGGCTGCGGGTCCGGACGGCGGCGCGCGGATCGCGCAAGAGATGCAGCTGCGGCCCGATCGGCCGCGCGTAACCCGCCTTTCGCGCAAGGTGCTGATGGGCCTCGGCGGCGTCGTCGCGGTGGGCATCGGCGGTGCGCTGTTCTTCGCCTTGGAGCCCAATCACCAGACCGCCAGCTCCGAACTCTACAGCACCGACAATCGTTCGACCCCGGACGGTCTCGCCAATCTGCCGCGAGACTATACGGGCCTGCCGCGGAATACGCCGCAGCTCGGCCCGCCACTGCCCGGTGATCTCGCCCGGCCGATCGTCAACGCGGGCGCGCCGGCTCCCGGCATGCCGACACCAGCGGCGGGACCGAGTCCGGAGCAGCAGCGGATCGCTCAGGAGCGCGAGGCGGCGCGCACCAGCCATCTCTTCGCGGCCGCCAATACAAGGCAGATCGCGGCGGTCGCCGCACCGGGAGCATTGCAGGTCTCCGACGGAACCGCGGCGCCCGCCATCGGCGGTTCGAGCGATCTCACCGCGCGGGATAACAAGCTCGCCTTCCTCAACGGCGCCGTCGAACGCCACACCGTCAGCCCCGATCACGTGCAGGCGCCGGCGAGTCCTTATGTGCTGCAGGCCGGCGCCGTGATCCCCGCTGCGCTGATCACGGGACTGCGCTCCGACCTTCCGGGCCAGATCACCGCCCAGGTGACCGAAGACGTCTATGACAGCCCGACCGGCAAGTTTCTCTTGATCCCGCAGGGCGCGCGCTTGGTCGGTCAGTACGACGCCCAAATCGCCTTCGGCCAGTCGCGCGCGCTCCTCGTCTGGAATCGCCTGATCATGCCGAACGGGCGATCGATCGTGCTGGAGCGTCAGCCGGGCGCGGACCCGGAGGGCTATGCCGGTCTTGAGGATGAGGTCGACAATCACTGGGGCATGCTGTTCAAGGCCGCGATCCTCTCGACCATCCTCAGCGTCGGGTCGGAGACGGGCACCAGCAACAATGAGAATTCGCTGGTGCAGGCCCTGCGGCAAGGAGCCTCCGACAGCATCAGCCAGACCGGCCGGCAGGTCGTGCAGCGCTCGCTCAACGTCCAGCCGACAATCACCATCCGCCCGGGCTTCCCGGTCCGCGTGCTGGTCACTCACGATCTCGTTCTCGAACCCTACCGCACCTGAGGAGGCCGCCATGGCAAAGCTTAAGCTCGGAGCGCTCGCGGACGACAAACCGGTCAAGCTGACAATCGAGCTGCCGGCCGCAGTTCATCGCGACCTCGTTGCGTACGGCAATGCTCTTGGGCGCGAAACCGACCAAGGAATGGTCGGGCCCGCGAAGCTAATCGGTCCCATGCTGGCGCGGTTCATGGCGACCGACCGCGCCTTCGCGAAACTGCGGCGGACAGAATCGATCTCGAAAACAGCCCAGCCTAAGAAATCCAGATCAGAACAGATGGCGTAAGCGTGCCTCGTTGCGCATGAAGGCGACGACCCGGCCGACGGCAGAATCTTCGGCGCCGGGACACCAAATAAGCTCAACCTGCACCCAGGCGTCCTGTTCCCGGATTGGCCGATAGCCGGTTCCACATCCAGCGATCGCGCAGGGCGGCGGAATCCGCTGGCAAGTCTCGCGGCGAGAAGCGGCAGCGTGAGGATTTGCAAGCCGGACTCGGAGCCGCGTGCTGCCACCAGCCGCCGCATGCGGAACGCCAGTGGCCCTTCAACGACGACTGTCCGCAGATTCATGGCAGGCTCGTGGCTTCCGAAGGCGGCGTCGGCGCCTTAGCCCGAATCAGTCTAAAGAGCTCCGCCTGGTATAACGCGTCGTGTAGCGCATCGTGGTCGCCGTGGCGCACCGGCTTGACGTTGGCCGCGATCGAGCTCGACTTGGTCTCCGACCACGCGCAGCCTATGCGTCCCATATAGTAGGCTTTGATGTCGAGCGCCGCGAAACCGAACGGATTGCGGCCGAGGTATTTGTGGAAGTAGTAGTTCACGAAGGACCAATCGAACGGCGCGTTGAATCCCACAAAGACAAGTGTCTGGTTGGTTTGAGCCAAATTCTCGGTCCAGCTTGCGAACGCGCGCATTGCAGCTTCGGGCGCGAGTCCAGATCGCACCAGCGCCTCAAGCGAGAGCCTGCTGATGGCGAGCGCCTTCGGATCGGCATTGTGATTGATCGGTTTTATCTCACAAGCAAAGGTCCTGGTCTCATCGTCAACATCGCACGCGCCGATCGACAAGAGGCTGTATTCTCCCGGAATGGGTCCGGCCGCCTCCACATCGACCGAGACGAAGATTTCTTGTTGGGCGCTCATGGAATCAATGGCTCCATGGGGACCAACGGCGGCCGGCGGCGAGTCGCGGCCCAGTGCTCGCGAAATAGCCGGCGGCGTTCTTCGACGGAACCGGTGGTTGTCCAGCGGAGGCCGGAAAGCGTGTAGATGTCGAAGGGATGCTCACTCCCGGCCTTTGCCATCAACACGGTGGGCAAGCTGCGCCCGAGTGCATATCCAAGTTCGAGGAAGCAATTGGGACGCAGACCGGTGATGTCGGCGATAACCACGCTGCTGCGATGGAGCTTGGCGAATATCTCCTGATCGACGCGCGCATGCTCAAGCGGCTGTCGGCCATCGACGACGGTCAGCTTGTAGCCCAGCTCGCCCTGCACGACGGGCTCGACCACGGTGTCGAAGTAGGCCTGCACGTCGGCATAGTCGGTGTGGTCCGGGTTGAGCAAGCGCACCACGAATGCTCTCGGCGGCTCCAGTGCCTCGAGGAGCTCGACGAGTGCAGCGATCCGCTCGGCAACGGGCGTGCGCGATCGAAAATTGGTCCGGTTAATCCAGCCATGCGGACCGACACCCGACGCGTGGAAGAGCCGGTGGGCATGATTGCTCGAGAGACCGAATGCGAAGAGGCGACGCGCGCCCGTATCCGCGGCGCAAATCGGCGCATTTAGCGGTACGACGGGCTTTCCGGCGTCATGATAGAGATTGGCCAGAAACAGGACGCCTTCGCTTCCGCCAAGCGCGATTAGGATATCGCCCCAGCGCGCTTGCGCCTCCATCCGTTTGCTCGCCATGTTCCAATGAGCCGCATTCTCGATCTGCACAAGGTCGGAGTTCCTTAGATCGTCCCACAGCCGTTCGAACGACTGCGGAATCTGCTCCTCATTCTTGTGGTGCTGAACGGCGATGGCGAGCGGGTTTGGCGCGTCACCGGGGCGACGGGCGAGGTTTGCGTGCAGGATCTGCCAGACGAGCCAGTCAAAACAGATCGGCAGATCATCGCCGGCCCGGAGCTTTTCCGCATCGACGGGCACGACGAAGTTGCTCCCCCGTTTCATCAGCTCCTGCACCAAGCCCTGAACGAGTTCACGCGCTTGCTGCGCCTCGGCGGTCGGCGCCCCCGCGAGATCGCTGGGTAGGCTGCCGGCGATGTGAATGCGACGTCCCCAAAGGGAAGATCGGGCCATCAGCGGTCCGCCATCACCGGCGACGGCCGCAAGCTGGCAACCGCATTGCGCAGATGATCGAAGGTGAGCGGGCGATCGGGGAACGCCATCGCGAGTGCCGTCGGATAAAGCCGCGTGCGGATGTCGGAATAGGTCCAGCCCGGCTCGCCGTCGCGAGCGGCGGTGGATCGGACGAGATGGCCGATTTGCGTCTCGCCGAGCGAGAGGCCCGACAGGTCCATGGCGAACAGCGCCCGCCGTTCGTCGTCGTTAGGCCGCCGGAATTCTTCGATGATCGCGGCGCGCCGGCGCAAGGCGGCATCAAGCACGGATACCCGATTGGTACACAGAAACACGACGACACGTCCCCCGTAACGGCGCAGGTCATCGATGCATTGGATCAGCGTGTTGACGCCGACCTTGTCCTCATGGTGGCTATGATCCTCACTCCGCGTCGTTGCCAGCGAATCCCCTTCATCGATCACGAGGATGGCTCGCCTGCCTTTGCCGGCCGCTTGGGTGACTTTCTGGAAGGCCTCGGTTATGAGCGTCCCCATCTCGCCCACTTTGCCGCTGCCGCGCACGCGATTGCTGAGTTTGAACAGCACGGAATCTTCGGTACGCGACTCCAGGACCAGATGATTGGCAATGCATTCCGCGGTCACGGTCTTTCCCGTCCCGACATCGCCGAAAAAGATCACGAGCGGGTACTGCTCCGCCACCAGCGCGCAAAGGCCGAGCTTGCCGGCGTGGTGCTTCTTGTTCCAGGCGCCGAGTTCGTCCAGACAGAGCAGGAGCCGAAGCTGGTCGCGGACGCGGGCGTAGCGCGCATCGAAGCCGAGCAATGTTTTTTGCCGCGCGGCGAGAGCCTCGTCTGGCAGGACGATCTCGCTGTCGAATATTTTCGTCTGGATCATGTTCCGTAGTCCTTGCGCCGCAGGCCCCAGCCATTGCTAGCGTAGTCTCGTCCGCCCGTCTGAGTCAGGGTCGAATGAGTCGTGTCCGCGCTGCTCGGGACCCAGCCGATCTTGAGCTTGCGTCGCATCTGCTCGCGGGCGGCTTCGGAATAAGCGTCGGTATAGTAGAGCACGATCCGGAATTCAGGGCTCGCCACCCGCGGCCAGAGCACGCCGCCAGGTCGGCTCAAGGTCAGCTCGCCGGAGGACGTGTTCACCTCATAGCGGCTCGCGTTCACCTCGACGCCGCCGCAGAGAAGGGTCAGGTCGACGGCTTCGAGATAGCCGGCTTTGGCAAGCAGCTCGGCGTCATGGGCGTAGTCGCGCGCCTTAGCCTCGGTGATTGCGGCTGAACTCGTCGCGATCATGACGATGTCGGCCGAGAACCGTCGCATGACGGTTTCGATGTCGGCGACCGAATAGGTCTCCGTATCCGAAGCGGTGATGGCATAGGTCATGGTTTAGTCCTCGACCTTGAAGCGAGGGCCGAAGATCTCCTTCCAGATCTCGTTGTCATTCTCGGCTGACGCGAGGTTCGCGGTCTCCCAGGCAGTGAGCGCCGCACCGACGATTTGAATGCGCTCGTCTTCGGAAACGCGGCTAGAGACATTGTTCTGGCTATAGACCGGATCGAGGATAACAACGGGGTCATTGAAGGCGCTGAAGGGCGCGACGTTCTCGGGAAACTGGATCGGCTCCTTGAGGCCGGACTGGGCGATATAAAGAAGGAAGCGCCGGAAGCGCGACTCGATCGAGCCGCCGGAACCCTCTTGATCGAGGATGTGGGCCATCAGCAATTCGATGACGAAGGATTTGAGCGGCTTCAGCTCGGCGTGGTTGCGCCATCTCTTGGCAAGCCTGACGAGCGTGCGAAAGTCCTTATCGCCCGCCTTGCGGTCGCGGATGAACTGGATCTGGCAGGGAGCGCAGGTCTGGACCTTCGATCCGTCCCGGATGTCGAATTGCCAGCCATATCCCGACTTGGTCTCATCCTCGATAACCGGCACGATATCGACGCTGAGTCCGCTTCCGACGAAGCTCACGGTCGCGGCCTTGCGCTGGATTTCAAAATCTTCGACGTCCTTGGTCGGATAGACCTTGATCAGCAGCGCATAGATCGTGTTGCTGAGACCGGCGAGGGTTTCCTGGTCGATGTTGCGGCCAGAAATATAGAAGACAACGTCAACATCGACAGGATCGGCGGATGTCTTCCGCAGGATTGTGAACTTCGCGAAGGAGCCCGCCTTCACCACCGTGGTGATCTTGATCTCAGTCTGGTCGCGGATGCTGCGGCTTAGTTCGGCGATGAGGCGATCGACCTGGGCATGGTATTCCTTCCGCTTGTCGGCGGGCAGCCGCAAGACGTTGCTGTCGTAGTAACAGAGCTGCGCGTTGCTCAACGTCATTGGCCCGCTCCGCGCTGGTCGGCGCACGCCCGAGTGGGTCGTCGCGCGCCCATCCTTGCTTGGCCCCACTGTTCGACCACGACACGCGAAATCCCGAGAAGCGGCCCGGCGACCCTCGGACGGTCGAAACAATCGATAGGGACACGTGGCATCATACACCCATATATTGGGTCCAGCCGCGCGCAAACGGCCATTTCTTGACGGGTAGCGCCGCTCATGAGATAAGAAACTATACGCACTCCGGCGCTCGGTCAATATAGTTTCTATTCGGATCAGGAGGTGCTTTAGATGGCTGGAGGAACGACCCCGCTCCGTTGGGGCGTCGAGAAACGCCTGGAGTTCATCGAATTCCGGCTGTTCTGGGAGGGAGGGATCAATCGGGCTGACATAACCGAGTATTTCGGAGTCTCGGTGCCGCAGGCCTCTAATGATCTCTCCCAGTATCAGGATCTGGCCCCAGCCAACATCCACTACGATCGCAGTGAGAAGCGCTACTTTGTGGCAGACGGATTTAAGCCTGTCTTTTTGCAGCCGAACGCGGACCGCTATCTGTCGCACCTCCGTTCGATTGCCGATCACGTTTTGGAGCCGGCAGAGACGTGGTTGACTGCTCTGCCGTCATTTGACGCAATGCCGACCCCGCGCCGCCGGGTGGACGCCAAAATTCTGCGTGCGGTCGTCAACGCTGTTCGGCGACGCAAGGCAATCGAAGTTTGCTATCAATCTCTAAGCCGCGATAATCCAATGTGGCGATGGATCACGCCGCACGCGTTCGGATTCGACGGCCTGCGCTGGCACGTCAGGGCGTGCTGTCATATTGATCGAACCTTCAAGGATTTTCTGCTGCCGCGCTTCCTTGAAGCGCGGGGCGACGGCGAACCCGCCGCAGACGCGAGGAATGACTACGTATGGAACGAATTCACCTCAGTCATTCTCGTGCCGCATCCGCAGCTTAGCGAAGGCCAGAAGCGCGCCGTCGCGCTCGACTTCGGCATGGAGGGTGAATCGATCACAATCCCCGTGCGCCTTGCGCTCCTTTACTATTTCATGAAGCGGCTGAACCTGGAGGGTGATCCGGAGCGGCGCCCTGCGCGCGAGCAGCATGTTATCGTCGCCAACAAGGCGGAAGTGCGGGCTGCGCTGAAGCGCGCCAGCGAACAAGTCCCGGTCGCGGCATGATCTGAAAGGGCGGAAGGGTGCCAAGCGCTTTCTACGAATGTCCCATCCTCAATTCGCCCTACGCGAAGCCGACCGCTTATCACCCTCTCGATCAACACGGACAGCCGCTCGATCTGCCACCAATTCCTGGACGGCGTCCGTCGAAATTCCTCGTCCCTGTTCCCAAGGCCAAGCGGAAAGGTGCCGCAACGCAGGGAACGCTTGACCTCGAGACATACGACGACAACGCAATCATCAATGAGATCCGAAGCCATGTCGATGCATGGCGCGAGCTGCCGGGCAGCGCGGACTGGGGAGTCACGCCGAGCACGCAGCGGCTACTCGAGCACTGGCGGCACCATCCGTTCGCCAATCAACGTCCGTTCTTCTGCCAGATCGAGGCGGTCGAAACACTGATTTGGCTGTCCGAAGTGGCGCGAACGCGCAGGCAGTATGCTCATCTCTGGCGGTCGATCCATGCCGCCAATGCGGAGGCGAATCCAGAGCTCGTGCGCCTCGCGCTGAAGATGGCGACCGGTGCCGGCAAGACGACCGTGATGGCGATGGTCATAGCCTGGCAGACCGTGAACGCCGTTCGGGCGCCTGCGTCGGACCGTTTTTCCAAGGCGTTTCTAATTGTAACCCCGGGAATCACGATTCGCGACCGGCTGAAGGTGCTCAATCCCGAGAATCCAGAGAGCTACTACCGATCTCGTGAGATCGTGCCGAACGACATGATGGGCGACCTTGGAAAAGCGACCATCATCATCACGAACTACCATGCCTTCCAGCATCGTGAGACCCTCGAACTGTCGAAGGTCGGGCGGGCTTTTCTGAAGGGCAACGACCCCAGGCCGGTTCAAACACGAGAGACGGATGGGCAGATGCTCAACCGTGCCTGTGGCAAGCTCCTCTCGTTCAAGAACGTGCTTGTAATAAGCGATGAGGCTCATCACT
>Ga0307373_10015695_pt1 | contig 10267 bp, 12 predicted proteins | sample OX2MG_FD_202534 | JGI IMG/M metagenome (GOLD analysis project Ga0307373, IMG submission 202534) | Soil microbial communities from Risofladan, Vaasa, Finland - OX-2 | ecosystem: Environmental > Terrestrial > Soil > Coastal area > Acid sulfate soil | place: Finland: Risofladan, Vaasa | collected...
TTGTTGATTTCAATTCATCGAGAGTCGTTGACATGATGCTTGAACTCGGTTTGCTTCAGCCAGATGCAAATCGCTATGTCATTCGTAGGGGGGTGGAGCTTGCCCTAGCTGACATGCATGGTCAAAAAGTTGAGGAGACCGAAGTGAAAGCTCTGTTGGAGATCGCGAATAGAACTATCTATCAATTTCCATTCAAACTCCCAAAGAACCTTGTCCTCTACATGCGAATGCTTTCAATACTTGAAGGAGTGTGCCTAACCCTCGATCCTAAATTCCGATTCGTAAAGATTCTTGGTGGCTTGCTAGAAGATGAAGGACTTGTCGGTGAAGCATATCGGGCAGAGCTCCAAGATGCGATAAAAAAGTTCGGTAAAGCTTTCGATGCGGGAATAGAAGTTCTCCCCCTACTCAAGGGTTACCTTGAGCAAAATTATGATCCTACTGGAGTTCGCTACGCTGAACAGACCCGGAAAAGGTCGAAGTTCCTTCCGGGACTAGGAACTGGTCTTGGGGCCGTTGGATTAGTTGCGTCCACTATATACATTGGCAAGTTGGACGCCAAGGTGGGCTTCGTAGTTTCCTTGATATTGCTCGTATATTCAGCTGTGCACAGCAGATAAGTCATTCAACTGTGACTTTGCCCACGCCTTTCATGGGCAATCTGACAGTCAATACACCATTATCATACTTCGCTTTGATTTCTTCGTCTTCTCCGACAGAAACCTTCACAGGCAGTGGAATTTTCTTTCGGATGCTTAGAGGCCTCTGTTCCCAATAAGTCATACCATCCTTTTCGATCTTTTCTCGTTTGGCGATAACTGTCAAAAAGTTTTCAGAAAGACGCGTCTTGATATCTTCCTTTTCAAAACCCGCCATGTCAAGAATTATAACAAGATCAGATCCATCTTCGAACATATCGACCGCAGGAAGAATCATCTCGTAAACGTCTTTCGATCTCACGCCAATCTCATGCATAAATTCTTTCGATATGTATTGCAACAACATACTCATAAGTTTTCGAGAAGCCTGTCGTTTGATAAAAGCATATCTCGAATATTTTGCAGTTTTTATCACGTAATACTCCTTTCTTTAATAACCGTCTGAGTAATGCTGTTATACTTAGTGGCCTAGAGGGTTCTCCGATGTAATATGGTACAAGCTTACTGCGTCAAATGCAAAGCAAAAAGAGACATCAAAGATGCGAAAAAAATCACGATGAAAAATGGCAAACCAGCAACACAAGGTGTTTGCCCAGTCTGTGGAACTAAAGTATTCAGAATCGGTTCTGGATAAATAATATCACTTATTTCTGTACCATCCGAGTTTCCAACTCTCGGATGGCGGTACCAGAATCTGGCGAAATGCAATCCTTGATTATATCGTAATCCGCTATATCCAAGAGGATAAAATACAGCAGTGTCTTTTCTGCTCAATGACAAATTCCTTTAGATTTCGGCTGTTCTTGACATAAGAATTGCACATAAAACGCAATCGCGCTGAGCAATACGAGTACGATCACATTGGATGCTAACGCGATTGTTTACTAATATCACTTCTAGAAATGCTTCTAAAGGGCAAGACGGACAAAATGTGGAGCTCTGCGTTAATTGATCCACTAAATTCTTTCGTCGGCATTATTACTTTGACTGTCGGAATATTCGAGGGTTCTATTTCCAATGTCCTTGCTTCCATGACACGAAACATCGCTGCAGTACTGGTATTTCCGGTTCCATTGTAGGTATGGTAAGCTCAAAAAATAGATTTGTCAGAACAGCTACCAAAGAACCATTCCAGCACGATCCGTCACACGACGTTGAGAATTAGCCATCTTTTTTTGGAAAACGGCAAGAAAGGCCAAATATTTCAGCTCCAAACGGAGCATTCAGAGCAGTCTTACCGAGACTCAATTTGCATAACTGCATGGCAGAGTCCGGTGGATCCGTTCTTTCCTTTTTCTTCAATCGATAAATTTTGACTCGTGCATTTGGTGTCTTAGCAAAGATTTCGCGGCTCAAATGCTGTCTAGAATCATTGAACAGACTTCGAACCGTTTCACTTCAACTTACTAAAGGGATTATGAAAACAAGCAGTATTTTCTGGCCGATTTAGCAAGAATTGTTTCCAAAAAGAGTGGAATCACACTCGGGTCAGATAAAAACATCGAATCATATTTTAAAGAGTTGCAAAATTGGTTTCTGCTGATCCGAAGATATGACATATTATTTGACAAAGCACACCGTTTCTGCTGAATCTGATGGAAGGAAGGTCCAAATTTACCTCAGCAGGCCTACTGTTCCGGATAAGAGACCAGTAATAATAGTGGTGCACGAGTGGTGGGGGTTGAACGATAATATCAGAAGTATAGCAGATCGTTATGCGAGTTTAGGTTACGTCGCATTAGCCCCCGATCTGTTCGGCGGTGTGATTCCAAAGGATCGAGTCGAAGCCGCGAAACAAGCTGAAAACGTTTCTCCCGATTTTTCTGCGAAAATTCTTAAATCTGTCCTTGACTACGCAACAATGAGAGATTTTACAAACCCATCCAAGATAGGAATGCACGGGTTCTGTTTCGGTGGAACGCATACTTTCAACTTCATCTGCGAATCAAAAAAGATAGCCGCAGCGACAATTTTCTATGCAAGCGTGCTTCCGAAACCGGAAAGGCTGTCAAACATAACTTCGCCGCTTTTGATAGTATATGGAGACAAGGACAATGCCATAAAGATTGATCGAGTTCGCGAACTTGAAAGCACGCTAAAGAAATTGAAGAAGCACGTACAGTTCGAAATTTATGCTGGTGCTGGTCACGCCTTTTGCAACGAATCAAATCCAAATTACAACAAGGAAGCTGCAACAGATGCATGGGAAAAAGCGATAAAATTCTTTGGAACCTACATGCCTGTTCCCAAAATCTGAGGAAATACCATCCAGCTCAACGCATGAGCTTTAATGAAGTTTCTTTGAGCGTAATTTGAGTGGAGATATTGGGCAAGCAACTCGCTGCACTCATCTGGTTTGGGGCGGAGCGATGCAGGAGAATACTTTGACAGAACCTATATCAACAGGGTCAAACGTAGTCTAGACAAATGGGCACCGCCTACATTCTCTTAAACGTAGATCCAGGACACGAAGAAGACGTGATCAAATCTGTAAGATCAACTGGCAAAGTGAGCGAAGCACACAGAATTTATGGAATTTATGACACTATTGTAAAGGTCGTGGGCGACACAGAGGATATCAAGAAAGCGATTATGCACATTAGGGGACTCAAAAACATAAGGTCCACGCTTACCCTTACGGTAATAGAATAAGCATTAGCGCGCCAAGCAAATGGGACAAACACAGTCCCGAGCCTCACATTTCAGTTCGGCTCTCTTTTCTTCCGTCAGGTCTACTTCGGAACACCAGCACCCAAAAGATAGCGGACCCTCGCACTCGAATGTAGCCCCACAAATCTCACAATTGAGAGCTCGAGTCATTGGCGTTGTCCCTATGAGTTTGCTCAATTATATTTAGCGGAATGCTTAAAGAAGCTGGCTGGATTAGCCAGGCTGGTATGCATTCTGCACGAAACCTCTCGCTTATCGCAATATTCAGCTCGCTTACAATAGCAACTGATTACGCACTCGCTCCAGCACTCAATGTTAAGCTAATGGATACATTGGTGTTCTCATCGGCTTATGCGTTTGGATTCAGGATTGGCGCTTCCATAGCAATACTTTCCGAATTAGTATGGGGTTTGGTTTCCCCTTATGGATTTTTCCTTCCGATAATTCCTTTCCTAGTAGTGGGAGAATTGCTTTACGCAACCGCTGGGCATCTTGCTTCGAGAATCTGGGGAATGGAGAAACTTTCTACGATATCTCCACGCAATTTGTTCTTTGGAGCTATCTTGGCAATTTGTGCATTTGTCTGGGATTTTGAAACAAACATTGCGACGGGTCTGCTTGCGCTTTGGCCTCGTGAAAATCTCGCGGGAGTTTTGTTTTTCGAAGTTACTGGGATTCCATTCATGATACCACATGAATTGAGTGACTTTATTCTAGGAGCAACTCTCGCACCGGTTATTATAGTGTACAGTCGCCGCCTAGTAATGAAAGGTTACAGTTCAACTAAGATGGCTCTCGCGCAGTCGGAAGTGAGATGAGATGGTCGTTCAAAGCAAAACTCTCTACGGAGCCATCGCAGTTCTAATTGCAATTGTACTAATAGTCTCCAGCGTCGGTGGACTCTATTACGTCAAGTATGAGCAGGTATCTTCAGACAATTCGATTTACCTAAAGCAACTAGATCAATTGAACGCGAAATATGACACTAACATCTTGATCTACTACGGGAACGGAACTAATACTTGGTATAATGACACGTTAGTGCAACCAGGATCGAATTTGTATGCTGCTACCGTTTCGGTAACCGATGGTAATGTAAATGCAACTTGTTGCGAGTTCGGCTCTCATTTCGTGTCCGGCATCGGCGGAGTGCAAAACACGAACTCTGTATATTGGTGGGTGTGGACTTACGATGCGTCTAATTCGACTTCGCCGTGGCAAATAGCTCAGGTCGGCCCGGACGAGATTACAATATTGAATGGTTCTGTTTTCGCTTGGACTTTTTGCGGCTTAACTTCTAGTGGCAACCCGACCTGCTCACCATAAACTAGTGGCACCGGTTTGGTCTCGCTAAAGCCAGATTCAATCACGGCTATGCGAGGAAAGGATTTTGATTCGACAGTTTTGGAGCTGCAACGGCTGGTTTTCAAAGCGGTTGAAGACACGCTCGGAGATTCGATACTACTTTCCGGCGGATTAGACACTAGCATTATAGCCGCTATTGCAGCATCTGTGCTAGAAGTTTCTGAGAAGAAAAAATTTCATACGTACACTGTCATATTGAAAGAGATGCCAGGGCCGGATCTCATTTATTCCAAACTGGTAGCGAGTCGATTTAGCTTTCCGCATCACATTCGACTCGTTAGTTTTTCCGAACTGGAGGCCATTCTTCCCGAAGTAATCAGAGTACTGAGATCATTTGATCCTATGGAAATTAGAAACAGCGTAACGGTATATCTTGGGTTAAGAGAGGCAAAACTAGGTGGCGCTACTAAAGTCATGACTGGCGACGCTTCTGACGAATTGTTCGCAGGTTACAATTTCGTTTTGAAACTCCAGAGAGACGTGGCTCGAGCGACACTGGTCCACTTGTGGGAAGTCATGCATTTTTCGTCCATTCCGCTCGCAGAATCCCTCGGAATTGAAGCTAGACTACCATTTCTTGAATCTGGGGTAAAGCAATTTGCAACAAAAGGCGTAGATTTTGATTATCTTGTCGGTGGCCGTGAAGTTTCTGGTGAATTGTTTGGAAAGTACGTACTAAGGAAGGCATTTGAGGACATGCTTCCCACAGAAATAGTATGGCGCAAGAAAACTCCGATTGAGTATGGCTCAGGTACCACGATGCTATCGGCAATTTACGCGGAGAAGATCAAAGACTCTGATTATGAAGGAAAGAAAAGGCAGTATTTGGAGCGGGACGGTGTCAAACTCAGGGATAAGGAACAACTACGATACTATGAGATCTATAGAAATCTATTCGGAGGCCCAGCTTCAATAGACAAGACCTTAAGGACTTGCCCGGCATGCAATTCGAAGGTCCCAGATAGGGCAGTATTCTGCACAACATGTGGCGAATTCCCAATTTGACTTTATATGCCAGGATTCGCTGAAAGCATCGCAAGCGATCTCTTTGGACAACTCTAAGACGAAAGCTGTAACTCTTGAATCAAGGAAACAACGCCAAGAAATCGAGAGCATTGTTACGACCCTCCCTAGTGCCACCGAGATTGTGAGCCTTCTAGGCTTGGAGCGCAAGCTTGTTGGAATCACGCATGAGTGTGATTATCCTCCCTCAGTAAGAAACAAACCGGTTGTCATGCGATCCGTATTTGATACCAATCGAATGACAAGCAAGCAAATCGACGATTCCGTTCTCTCTTACGTTACCAAGGGGAAATCGATTTACGAGATCGATGAAGAATTACTAAAATCTCTAAAGCCAGATCTGATTATAACTCAGGAACTATGTGAGGTGTGTGCGACCCCACTTCGAGAGGTTGCGAAAATTATCGGCGGTTTGAGACCAAAGCCGAAAGTCCTGTCACTAACACCACATAATCTTGAAGAAGTTTTGAAAGATGTGGTTCGGGTTGGTAAAGCTACCGGGTATCCAGATCGAGCGAAACAAGTTATAGAAGATCTTCAATCAAGAATTGACGCTGTCAAAGAAAAAAGCTCAAGATCTGAAATCAGACCTAGCGTATTTTGTCTTGAGTGGATGGATCCGATTTACTGTTCTGGCCATTGGATGCCAGAGCTAGTCAAGTATGCAGGCGGAAAGGAAGTACTTGGCAGATTCGGAGAACCATCTACAGTTGTTGATTGGGATGAAGTTTTGAATTCAGATCCTGATTTGATTTTCATTACTGTTTGCGGTTACGATGTACCACGAACGCTGAAAGAAATAAGTGCGCTTACTAAGAGAAAGGGCTGGAATAATCTGAGGGCCGTGAAGAAGGGCAAAGTGTTTGTGCTGGACAGTCCATCTTTCTACAGTCGGTCCGGACCGAGGTTGGTGGACGGATTGGAGATAATGGCGTACTTGCTTCATCCAGATTTATTCCCAGATTACAAGCCACCGAAACATTCTGCTTATTCTCTCGCTTCGAGAAGATTTATTTGAGATTAAGTTCATGGTCTCGGTTGACGCTTTCCACTGTCTTGTGATTACATAGAAAATGCCACTGAAAAAGCAGATTCAAGCTGTACTGGCTTCAGATTACAGAGGCCCAAAGGCCGCATATGGCGAAGTCGACATTTTGAAATCCCTGTTCGCAATTGGCAAATCTAAAACAAATTTGGGGCGCACACGATTGGGCCAACTCACCGGACTGGGTCAGGGAGAGGTAAGAACATTGATTTCTAGACTCAAAAACAGCGGATTGATAGTTGTCGGTGCCAAAGGCGCTTCACTCACTGAGAGGGGGAAAAAAGAATTTGTCGGAATAACAAAGTCGTTGCCGTTCTCTTCACAAGTAGAAGCTAGAACTATTGGATTAGGAAAATATGCTTGGTCTATAATTGTTCGAGACAATCATTCCAAGATACGCAGTGGGATAGAGCAGAGAGACGGTTCAATTCGCGTCGGAGCTGGTGGCGCCCTAACAGTTATTTATTCTTCGGGCAAGTTCATGGTTCCAAGCATGGAAAAAAACTCCACAAATACTGATTGTGAAGCTCTTGGTCCGTCTGAGCCTTGGACAACCATCAGATCTGAAGGGAAACCCAAAAATGGTGACGTTGTGATTGTAAGTTGGGCTAATTCATTATTGTTAGCAGAAGCTGGAGCGCTAGCGGCTGCTCTAACAATATTGTAGATTCAGGCCGACAGAATATCTGCGAAGTAGAATCCATCCCTTTCCACCAGAGCGCCAACCTTCACATCAATATTGTCCTGAAATATTGGTCCGCCATACACAAACGTGTGAAACTCCCCGTTTTCACCGCATGGGTCTGCAGCTCGTGGCAACTCGGACACGAAATTGTTGTCAAACTCTCTTCCGCAGAATTCCTTTCCAATTTTTCCAGGGTCAACACAGCATATGATTGCTTTGAAACCATTCTCGATGAAGTATTTTGCGAGCTCGTTCGTATTCCTACCCCACACGGGAAATACGCAACCAAGTCCAAGCGTGTCCAAGAATTTCTCCCTGTACGCCCGAATATCTTGGAGGAACAAGTCTCCAAAGACCACTTTGGATATTTTCTCTTCATGTTTTAGATAAAGCAACGTCTCTTTCATTTTCTCTTCGTAGATTTCGTTGGACGCTTGTTTTGGTATCATCACTTCATGAAGAGGTAATTTCATAGCTCGTGCCTGGTTTTGGAGGAGTTCTCGGCGAACACCGTGCATGCTTACCCGCTGATAATCTTGAGTAACAGTCGTAAGTAACCCAGTAATTTGATAATCCTTCGAATGTTTTGCAATGTGATAGCTGAGAGAACTATCCTTGCCTCCGCTCCATGAGAGAAGAGCGTTTTCAATCTTGTTTTGATTCAATGCATGTACTACCTGGATCACAGGTACAATTACTTTTCATTTGTTGGGAAGGTCTCTCGAGCCAAAAAATGGTTCAAAAGAAGCGTGATTGTGTGGCCGTAGACGCATTGCCGGTCATAATGATAATAATCGCGACACCTGTCGTTCACCGTTGGGAGGGATGCAGGGTCGACTAGTTACAGTAACACAGACTAGCGGATTTCTTTACGATCACCACAATGCAGGTAAGTGTTCGACCGTAACGGTTACCACGACCCAACCAAATTTACCAAGTTAACGACATGACCCTTTTTTCGGGGCCTGCAAGTACGAAAATCGCTCAAGGCACTCCGAGCATCCAGTTTTCCGTTACGGGTCCACTCACAACTGCATCAAAAACCGTCGCCGCCATTATCGTTATCGATGTTTTAAACACAAATTCAACATCATATCCCGCAATCTACCAGTGCACAAGTTCAACATTTGGCATCGTGACGAGCGACGCTCGTCGGCACAATTGTAGCGCAATAAGAAGCAATTCTTGCTTGGCAAGCTTACCTTCAACACGATGGTTGAAATATTACTTGATGCCACTAGTAATTATTGAACAAACTGACACCGGAAGAAGAAGAGGTCATAGTCAACAAGGGAACTGAGATGGCTTTTACTGGTGAGTATGATCAAACCTTCGAGGAGGGGACTTACGTCTGCAGGAGATGCGATGCTCCCCTCTACAGGTCTGATGACAAGTTCGACGCAGGATGCGGTTGGCCCGCTTTTGATGATGAGATAATAGGCGCCGTGAAAAGATTTCCAGATCTCGATGGGATGAGAATAGAAATCGAATGCGCAAAGTGCGGTGCTCATCTTGGCCATGTGTTTTTGGGTGAGGGTCTGACAAAGAAGAACACTCGACACTGCGTTAACTCCATATCAATGAAATTCATTCCCAGAAACTCAAAGTAAAAAATGGTAATGCAATAGGAACCACCATTCTAAGCTACAACGAGGAGATGCACGAATAGTATGCAACACCCAATCTCTGTACCTCTGGACCTATCTGATATTGAATACCCGAATCAATTGCTACGGTTTGATGTGAAGACGACATACAAGATTTGCAGGAAATCAATTTTTTCAATTTGAATAATCATTGAAAACAAGGGGGATCCCCCCTAGGAGACTAGACGACGGCAGCTAATCTCTAGAGTTAGGGCAGGTCCTAGGTTTGGGTATGTATATCAGGTCTTTTGCTCAAAGGCTTCAAAAGACGATTTTGAACTATCGAGTCCAATTGCATTTGTCGATTCCAATTTGCAAGCAAATTTAACTACTGAAAGATGACGCAATCCTCAAGTATGCCAATCTGTCCAAAGTGCGGAAAATTGATCAGCCCCAAGAAGTTCACGCGCCACAAGCTCAGGTGCGGAACAAGTCACAAGAAGGAACCGCGACCGTTCAAAGAGACAACGATGTGGTAATCTACTTCATCGAGAAGAGGGAGATCTTTACCCCCTTTGATATCTCAACGCGCCCGCTCTCAGGGCGCTTTATCATCAGCTCATTCACTTCTTGCACGTTATTTGTGTTGTAGTAGATCTCGATCTTCTCCCGCAATGTCAGAACAGAATCCTCTTGGAGTACGAACAGGGGTCTGTTTCTCCTTCCGTTGAACAGGATTCGCACACGGTCTTTTGAAAAAAGAAGCAATTTGCAGTTCTTAGGTATCTCTAGAGTTTGCACGGCATAATCACCCTTTTCGAGCTCGACCTGCTTACCTGACTGGCAGGAATTGGAGATTGTCCTTTGGAGCTCTTGTGTCGCATCGGGCAGAGACATTATCTTCCGTGCCGTGATGGCGCGATTAAATGTTTCTGGCCCTCGTTGTTGTTATGGTCGCAACTACAATCGTCACACCGCCTATATTGCGAGAGGAGCGAAAAATCCCAAGCGTTTATATTATGGGTGTCAAGCCCAAAGTAATGGCGTAATAAATTGAGAGGCTATGTTTTCACCAAAGACGAGAAGCAGATCCTGAATGCATACATAAGGCGAGGCGTCAAGATAAGGCACTTCAACGTCATAATGACCCTGATCCGAAGGAACGGGGAAAACTTGGAACAAGATTTGAAGATCCTGAACGCCGTCAACCGCAAGATAAAGAGCGCTTCCAAAA
>Ga0307373_10015696_pt1 | contig 10266 bp, 12 predicted proteins | sample OX2MG_FD_202534 | JGI IMG/M metagenome (GOLD analysis project Ga0307373, IMG submission 202534) | Soil microbial communities from Risofladan, Vaasa, Finland - OX-2 | ecosystem: Environmental > Terrestrial > Soil > Coastal area > Acid sulfate soil | place: Finland: Risofladan, Vaasa | collected...
CTGCTGCAATTGCCGCAAAAGCAGTACCTGCTGTCCGCCGAACAACCCGGGGATCTTGCTTGAAAAGTCGCCGTGGAAATTACCGTGTATTGCCGTCTGAGATGTGCGGAAAGTGCGGCAAAACACTGGCTCAAAATAAGTTACTAAAAAGCCGTGGCAGCACAAATCTGCGTAATCTGTACAGCCGCGCCGGCCGTTGAACAGGCGCACATTCCCGGCCGGATGTTTTTTGCTGGTCCCCTACCCGATAACCTCATCACCGTGCCGACTTGCAAGGCCTGCAATGCTGACGTTAAGCGCGATGAGGAATACCTACGCGTTTTCCTCACAGCCTTGCGGGGGCATACGTTGGGACAAGCCATCGAGGATGTACGCGCGCGGGTCATGCGGCAGCTCGACTATCAGCCCGGATTGCGGCGACATTTTCTGAATAACAGTGAGTTACGGCCGGAAGCCGACGAAGACGGCGCGGTTACACAGGCTTTGCACACTAGACCGGACAGCGCCCGGCTCAGGCATGTGCTGTCGAACTATGCGCGAGGGCTACACGCTTGGAGTACAGGGACGCCAGCGCCGCCAGATGCGCTACTTTCAATCGAGCGCATCTTCCACATGCAGACGCGGCCCGCTGACTATTGGGAACCCATGCTGGCCGCGCGGGACTTCGCGGCGGCAGGGACGATAACGGCTAGAGGCACGGGCGGAGAATTTCGCCTAGCCTTTAGGGAGCTGCGGGCAGGCGATCTACTGTCGGCGATGGCTATGGAGTTTTGGGCGTCGTTCGCTTACGTGGCTTTGGTCTGTCGGCCGGGGGCGAACCCCGCCAGAATCGCCTTACCATTCTAGAAGCCTGGAATGACTGCTTCTGAGTAGGCATCCCCAGCTGCCAGCTGGCCGGTTTTGAGCCGTAAGCCGCCCGTCGCACCGCTTCTGCAGCCTGGCCAGTGTTGATGGCGGTTGAGATCCGCGTGATTCTGGCGGTCGACGCGTTTTGCCAAAATTCTGGCACGGCCCTTGCTTCTGCGGGGATGTTGGTTCTCTCACTCGACAGGCAAGCTCTTGATTCCAAATGCCAGGCATTTGGAATCGAATGCTCCCACGCATTCGTGATTCCCGTGATCACAAACGTGCACGCCGCAAAGCGCGATTCCTGGCAGCTAGAATTGCGCGGATTCCCTTCGCCGCTAACAGCCAGCACACCTTCGGAGTAATTTGCGTAATTACGCCCCCGGCTCCGCCGGCAACAATTCCCGAGACACTGACATTCGGCGTCGGCTTCGAATTCGAGCATCGCAAGGCTTGAATCCGTCCGTCGCCGATTTCATCGTGAACACTTGACCCGATGTCGGCGGCATCGACCGCCGAAACTTACCGTGCGTTCACGATGGCGTGGAATCTGCGTTCACTTTCAGTGGAATACGCGAGATGCCTGCCGCCGAGGAAGGCATCCGCGGCGTGTGTGTTGCGCCGCGGAGTCGCGATGAAACTCGCGGTTCGGTGCTTGAGCGTGCCAATGACGCGCTGTATAAATCAAAAAAGGCGGGTCGCAAGAGGGTGACGTTAACCGTTTGCGGCGAGGAATTGCGTCAGCGGCCAGCGGCCAGCGGCCAGCGGCCAGCGGCCAGCGGCGATCGACGCGGAGATCGCAGCAGAGAAGTAAGTTCTCCGAAGCGGACGATCGTGATTGGCAGGTAATGGGTCACCGCTCCAGGCATTGACCGGATTGGACATCAGGAGCAGAGCGCGGGTCGCCGCAGGACGATCGCCTTCTCCGGCGGCTTGTACCCGCAACGCTTAAAGGCCATCAGAAGTCCCGCCGCCCACTCCGTCGCCGCAGTCGTCGCCCGAGCCCGCAAACGCCGCGGCCTCTCCCAGCGCGATCTCGCCGCACTCCTGAAGCGCCCGCACTCGGTCATCGGCATGATTGAGAGCAATCAGCGCCAGGTCAATGTACCGGAATTCCTCGCGATCGCCGCGGCGCTCGATGCGGAGCCCACAGACTTGTTCCGCCAACTGATGCGCGAACTCGATCCTTGATCCTCGCTGCGCGCGCTCCGCCTACTCCAAAATCGCTGTCTTGCCAAGAGTGAGTATCGCTTAAATTCGAGCGAAACTCGGGGCTGCAATTCGTTGCAAAGCGAGTACGGTAGCCCATGCGTGACAACTTGCCCTTAAACCACCGGAACCACACATCAGCATCATGAGTCAACGACACCATGAACAGAGTACTGGCTGGCCGGGCCGTCACGCCTGGAGTCTTACCGTCTTCTGAGTCCATACGCCTTTCGAAATGGGTCAACGAACTCTATCTGCCGTGGGCCGAGATCCTCACCGCCCATGACGTCGCGCGCCTCACGCGCCGGTATCGGTGGATGTTGGTGCCTCCCCTACGCCGCAGTGCAATGCGCAATGGTGGACCGACGAACGACTATCCCTCAGCGCCCTACCGAGACGATAGCCAGTCGAAGAGTGACCATTCACGCGAAAGAGGTATCTTCCGCTTGACGCTGCGGCGTAGAGTCGCAACCGCCGTTGGACGTTTAAGATGTTCGTCGGTGCCGAACACCTAATCGCGTTCACAGGCAAAAGGCGACCGAGTGCGCAAGCCCGGTTCTTGGATCGATGCGATATGCGGTACATCGCACGTGCGGATGGCACCATTGCACTTCGGCAAGAAGAACTGGACCGGCATACGCTGAGCAAATTGGCAGAACCCAGGCGTCTCAGAGTTCTCGACCTCTCTTTGCTACGCAAGGTGGAGCGATTGACCTAAATGGGTAGATCCCGCAAATCGGATAAGCATCTTCCACAGCGTGTCTATCACGAACACGGTCGCTATTGGTACCGGCCAAAGCGTCCGCTCGTCGCACCCCCTGGCTGGAAGGCTCGCATTGCGCTCGGCACAACCCTGGTAGAGATGTACGACGGTCTCAAGAAGATTGCGGAAAGTGCAGTGCCCTTGCGTACGATGGCGCCGTTAATTGACCGCTACTTGCTCGAGGTGCTCCCCGCGTTAGCCCCTCGGACTCAATTCGATTATCGACGATACATTGAACGGCTGCGCCCGGCGCTGAGCGCATGCGTGCCGTGCGAGTTAACCGCCGGCGATGTTTTCGATATTCGCGCGGCGATCGCTGTTGATTCAGGTGTGGTCCAGGCAAACCGGCATGTTTCTTGTCTTTCCGCCATTTTTAGGGAGGCGCTCGGATGGCGAGCGGTCACCATAAACCCCTGCCACGGACTCAAGCGTCTCCGGGAGTCGCCGCGAACTCGGTATGTGCATGACCACGAGTTCACGAGTATTTACCGGATCGCTTCACCCGTAATTCAGGCCATGATGGATCTCGCCACAATTACCGGACAACGAGAAGGCGACCTTCTTCGTCTGCCAAATCGAAACCCTACTGTTTATGTGGATGACGGCATTGTATTCCGTCCGGGGAAGTCAAAGCGGCGTCATCCCCGACACGGCACGATGATCGAGACAGCGAAGACGGTCATTGTCGAATGGTCGCCGGAATTGCGGGACGTTGTCGATCGAGCGAGGAGACTCGGTCCAGACATCCGCAAAACACTGATTTGCAATCAACAAGGCCAGCCGTTCAGCGAGAGTGGCTTTCGTTCAAACTGGCATCGACTAATTCAGACCGGTCTCAAAGGGCGCAAGAAAAAGAACGCCGTCGTTACCCTCGAGCGGACGCTCTCGGAACCATTCACGTTTCACGACCTACGCGCAAAATCTGGTAGCGATGCCGAGACCGTGCAGGAGGCGAATGACCGCCTCGCTCACGATGACTTACGCACGACGCAGGTGGTGTATCGGCGCAAGCCGCGCCGCGCCCGCGCGGGGCGCAAAGTGGGTCCATAGCCACCGCAGCCGTCAGGGGCGCGTGGGCCGGAGTCTGCACATCGCGCGGTCCGGTCGCGAAACATTCACGGACCCAAAATATTCCACAATGCCGATTTTATTCCACAACGACGGCTCGCCAAAGCACCCTAAGTCGTTGATTTAATGGTGGCCAGGGAGGGAATTGAACCCCCGACACGCGGATTTTCAGTCCGCTGCTCTACCAACTGAGCTACCTGGCCGTTTCGACGGGAGGCGCGTATTAGACAGGCGCCATCGTTCCGCGTCAATGAACTCGCGCAAAATCAGCCGCTTACGTCGCTCGAACCGGTCCGAAGCGCCGCACGGTGCCGTTCGTTCGGTTACTTCGGCTGGTATTCCTTCGGCTTCTCGGAGCCGCCACCGAAAAAGAATTTCTCCATCTCCTTGACGAGAAACGCGCGCGCCTTCGGCTCGATCGCCGTCAAACGGTACTCGTTGATCAGCATCGTCTGATGCGCAAGCCAGCGCGCCCACGCTTCCTTAGAGACGTTCTGATAGATCCTCTGGCCGAGCTCGCCGGGATATGGCAGGTAGTCGAGACCGTCGGCCTCGTGCCCCAACACCACACACTGTACGCGTCGCGCCATGGGCGCCAGTCTACCGCGAAATCCCACCGGCCGCGCCGAGCTCAGCGAGCAGTCGACGAACGGGCTGCGGCAGCCCAACACGCGGCGGCGCGCGCAACGTGTACCAGATCCGATCGTCACGATCCCAGACTCGCGCATCACCGCGGCAGCGTACGCACACTGGTATCAACCGTAGATCGAAGTGTGTGAACCCATGATCGACAGGTGCAAGCGCCGCCACGCAGCGTTCGGCGTCGTGCAGCTCTCGACGGCACCAGGCGAGCGCGTCCTGTTCGCTCGCGAATTGCGGCGGCGACCACAATCCGCCCCATATACCGCGCGCTGGGCGCCGCTCGAGCAGCACGGCGGACTCGCCGTCGCGCCGGACCTCGGCGATCAACAAGATGCTCTGCCGCGACGGCCGTGCACGCCTGGGTCTGCGTTCCGGCAGCAGCGCCACCCGGTCCTCGCGCAGCGCGACGCAATCGGCGCGCATGACACATCGCTCGCAGGCGGGCTGCGCCCGGGTGCAGACGGTCGCGCCAAGGTCCATGATCGCCTGTGTGTACTCGGCGATGCGCTCCGCCGGCGTACACGCCTCGGCCTTGGCCCAGAGCGCCGCGAGCACCGGCGTCGACGTCGGGTCGCCGCCGATGCCGAAAACGCGCGCCAGAACCCGTTTTACGTTGCCGTCGAGAATCGGATGGCGCTGGCCGCACGCGAGCGCGAGAATGGCACCGGCGGTCGAACGACCGACGCCGGGCAGCGCCGCGACGCCGTCCATCGTCTCGGGAAACCGTCCACCCTGTCCATCGACGATGAGACGCGCGGCGGCGTGAAGATTGCGTGCTCTGGCGTAATACCCAAGTCCGGTCCAAAGATGCAGTACCTCGTCAAGAGACGCGGCAGCCAGCGACCGCACATCCGCAAATCGCTCCATGAACCGTTCGAAATAGGGAATCGCGGCGACCACTTGCGTCTGTTGCAGCATGACCTCCGACACCCAGATCCGGTATGGCGTCCGGTCGCGTTGCCAAGGCAGGTCCTTCCGCCCATGCCGGTCGAACCAAGCGAGCAAACGCCGCGCAAACAGTCGCTCGGGGTCCGATCGCATACTATTGCAGGCCACTCATCCCGGCGCCGATCATAGCTCAAGCGGCCTTGGGGCGCTGCCGATACGCGAACGTTGTGAAGTAACTTGATCGGCGGCGATTCCGCGATTTTGACGGAATTCACAGAATCCGGCCGAATCACTGCGCACACTGCGAGGATGACTGAGTTCGCTCTCGGATATCGGGTCGGCTGCGAGCCACGAGCCAGTGCCCCCCACCCGGCGGCACACCGTGCGGCGGCAGCGAAGCCAAATACAGTGGTGCACACACCCGGATTATTCCACGATCACAGCGGGCGGTTGATCTCACGTCAGCGCAGGTCGGCACGTAAGACGTCCCATCCAGTCGATCAAGGGATTCTTCAGTCATCCGACGTCCAAGCGTCGCGCCCAGCCGGTATTCGCGCGATTGCGCACCATGTCGTCCTACGGCGTCGGTTTCTGGTATCTCATACGGGCGGCCTGCTCGACGTGAAGATCGCCGTGGCGACGCGCGATGCGCACGACAGAATCACCACCATAACCGTCAATTGGCTCGAACTCGCCGGAGCCATCGTGGCATGGCGTAAGGCTCCGCTCGATACCGCTTCACCCGAGGTTCCCCGATGACCGCTCCGACGCACACCGAAAATGCGAACCGCCTGCTGATCGCGGACGCCGATCCGGACACGCTGCGTTTCGCGGCCGGAGTCGCCGGTCAGATGGGTTACGCAGTGGCCTGCGCATCGAATGAAACACAATTTCGCAATGAAGTCGCGCACTTTGCACCGACCGTGATCCTGATCGATCCGCTCGGCCTTGGACCACATGAATTCGACGCACTACGCTGGATCGGCGAGCGCGCAGTGCACCCAGCGCTGATCGTGATGAGCGCTCAGGAGCCCTGCCCGCTGTCTCCCGAGGAGATCGGCATGGCATACGGACTCGAGGTGTCGTTTGCACTGACCAAACCACTCGGCGGCGCGATGCTCAATGCGGCCCTGGCGCCGCGGCTGATTCGATTTCCGCGCGTGTCGCCGATCGACCTGCGTCGGGCGATCGACCGCGGCCAGCTCTGTGCGCACTATCAGCCGAAGATACGCCTCCGCAAGGGCGGCTGGGGCATCGCCGGTGCCGAAGCGCTGTTGCGCTGGAATCATCCCGAGCATGGACTCATCTTTCCCGAGGAATTCATCGGCGTCGCCGAGGAACACGGTTTGATCGCCGCACTGACGGACTACATACTGCAGGATGGAATCGACAAAGTCAGCGCTTGGAACCGGGACGGACAAAAACTTGCCCTGAGCGTCAATCTGAGTCCGAAACTGTTCACGGACCTCGAATTTGCGGATCGGATGAGCGATTTCCTGCACAACCGCGGCGTTGCGCCGGAGCAGTTGATCCTCGAAGTCACCGAACTCGCCGCCCTCGGCGATCCTGCGGGCACGCTCGAGATTCTATCGCGGTTGCGGGCGCGTGGGATCGGCCTGTCGCTCGACGATTTCGGAATCGGCTACTCGTCGCTGACGCAATTGTATAAATTGCCCTTCAGCGAAGTGAAGATCGACAAGACGATCGGCATGGAGATAGCGCAAACACCGGCCGCGCGGATGATCGTGCGCGCCATCGTCGATCTCGGTCATCATCTCGGTCTCACAGTGTGTTGCGAAGGCGTCGAAAGCAAAGTCGCGCTCGACCTGCTGCAGCAGTGGGGTTGCGACCATGCCCAGGGCTATTTCATCGCCCGGCCGATGGCGGCAGTGGATCTCCCCGCTTGGATAAAATCTCACGCGGACGACCGCACGGCAGCCGTGCGCGCCGCATCCTGACGAGACCTACGCTCCATCAGTCCATGCCGATTCGGCCGGGGAGTCCGTCGTCGGTCTCCTCGTTCGCCCGTCTGCTGAACCAGTTGACCGCGTATTGCAAAAGCTGGGTGCCCGTTGACAGATTCAGCTTTCGTTTGATCCGTTGACGGTGCGACTCGACCGTCTTCACGCTGAGATTGAACGACTGCGCCGTCTCCCGCGTGCTCATACCCTTGCCGATCATGTGCAGAATCTGCAGTTCCCGGTTGCTCAAGCGCTCGATCGGATTGACCGAAACGTAAGATCCGCCCGCGGCGAACTTCTGAATCATGTTGTTGCCGACGATCTCGGAAACGTAGATCCCGCCGTCGAGCACGCGCCGAAGCGCGATCAAGAACTGATCACTCGCCGCCTGCTTCATGATGTAACCATTCGCGCCGGCCGCGAGCATTCGCTCCGCATAAATCATCTCATCGTGCATGGAGAGGACGAGTATCGGCAGCTGCGGATGGTGCGCGCGGACGTCGCGGACAAGTTCGATCCCGTCGCCTTGTTTCAGGCTGATGTCGGCGATCACGACGTCCGGCGAAAGATCCTTGATCGCCACCCACGCATCGCGGACCGTCTCGGCCTCGCCACAGACCGTCAGATCCTCCTCATTGTCCATCACCCGACGCAGACCCTGGCGTACAATCGGATGATCATCGACGATCAGTACACGGCGCACACGAAACTTGGCCGCCGCGACTCCTGCCACGTCCGGCGCGCGACCCGGAGAATTGCTTGCGGCCATGCTGGTCCTCCCAAAGTGCGGCCTTCGGGAATCATACCCTAGTAGAGGATAAGCCTTGCGGGCCACTGCGGTGGATCAGGGTGCCACGGCGGCATTTGCGCATGTTCTCCAGCCTCGTGCCGACGATCTCGGTCCGGCGCGCAACGATCGGCCGGCCGATGCCGGGCATTCGACCGCCTTCGCGATCCGGCGACCGCCGATGCGGACAACAGTGTCCTGAAATGACCACCGGGGCTGTTCTCGTTCGCCCCCGACGTCGCCGGGGTTCTTGTCGAGGGGCGCCGGTGTCGCGGCGATTCTCGCGGTACCATGTATGCCACGGCGGCGGCGAATGTGTTACCGCTGCAATAAAGGCGGGCCACCTGGGTAGCGAGGCTGGCAGCTCGCGCGGCTCGGAAGGGCTTTGGATACTTTTCTCCTGATTTTCCATGCCCCAATGTGTTTTGCCAGCAATCCCCTGGGGACCGATACGGAGAGTCCCGCGACGGCCGCCCCAATTGGAGGCGCCAAACGTCGGACGAGCGACGGGCGATGGGTTTTCGCTAGACTTGGCGAACATGCGCACCACGGCGGTCGATCATCTACGTCAGACCGATGCCCGTCTGAAGCCCTGGGTCGATCAGATCGGCCCGATCAAACTGCCGCCCCGGAGAAACCGGGACCCCTACCCCGCCCTGCTAGAATCGATCGTCTACCAACAACTTCATGCCACGGCTGCACTGGCTATCTGGACGCGGGTGCTGGCTTTGTTTGCGGACCGCAATCCGTTGCCAGATCGCATTATGAGGATCACCGACGAACAACTGCGCGCCGCCGGACTGTCCCGGAGCAAGGCCGTTGCGATGCGCAGTGTGGCCGAGGCCGCAATGGACGGCGGCATACCCGACGAAAGGCGAATTGCCCGCATGCCCGACTCTGAGATCTACGAACAGCTAACCCGAATCCGAGGAATCGGTCCTTGGACTGTCGACATGCTGCTCATATTCACGCTGCGCAGGCCCGACGTGATGCCGCTCAACGATTACGGAATTCGAAAGGCTTTCAAGCTCGTCTATCGAAAGAAGAGCCTGCCGACCACCCGCCAGTTGCTCGAGATCTCACAGCGATGGAGACCGTATCGAACGACCGCTGCCCTCTACTTCTGGAGGATCGCCGACACACCGAATGGAGCGTGATCTACTTCTTGAACAACGCGTCGAGAGCTATCTTAGATCGGGCCAGCTCCGGTTGATTTGCTGGCCTATAGGCGCCCGATGTTGGTTTGAAGAAATCACAGAAGTTGGCTTCGTCCTTGCGGCGCACCTCCTCGGCGGTCGGCTCGCGGCAATGCTTCGCGTACGACGTGTCATAGTCCACGCACATCTTGCACACGTGCAACTCAGCATTGCAGGCTTTGCAGACATCAAGCCGGCGAAGCGGAAGTGTCAAGACAGCAAGTGATGCGCCGCACTTCCAGCAAACGAGGTCTGCAGGCATGATCCGCTCTGTGCATTGTCACTGGACGTAAATGACAAAGCCGAATGATTGGGTGAAACGTACTAGGTTTGGCACTCGCCATGGCGTCAGCTGTACGCACGAACCCATCCTAAGTAGCGGAGCCCTTTTGGAGTGGAACAATTACCCTAGTAGGACAAACGACCGCTACCGGTCTGGCCCATTGTGCGCAATCCGCTACCAGTCTGACCCATCGTGCTCGCGCCGCTGCCCGTTTGGCCCATTGCGCTCGCACCGCTGCCGGTCTGACCCAACGCGCCAGCACCGCTGCCGGTTTGGCCCATCGTGCGCAATCCGCTACCCGTCTGACCCATCGTGCTCGCGCCGCTGCCCGTTTGGCCCAGCGCGCTCGCGCCGCTGCCGGTCTGACCCAGCGCGCTAGCACCGCTGCCGGTTTGGCCCATCGTGCGCAATCCGCTACCCGTCTGACCCATCGTGCTCGCGCCGCTGCCCGTTTGGCCCATCGTGCGCAATCCGCTACCCGTCTGACCCATCGTGCTCGCGCCGCTGCCCGTTTGGCCCAGCGCGCCAGCACCGCTGCCGGTTTGGCCCATCGTGCTCGCGCCGCTGCCGGTCTGACCCAACGCGCTAGCACCGCTGCCGGTTTGGCCCATCGTGCGCAATCC
>Ga0307373_10015697_pt1 | contig 10266 bp, 9 predicted proteins | sample OX2MG_FD_202534 | JGI IMG/M metagenome (GOLD analysis project Ga0307373, IMG submission 202534) | Soil microbial communities from Risofladan, Vaasa, Finland - OX-2 | ecosystem: Environmental > Terrestrial > Soil > Coastal area > Acid sulfate soil | place: Finland: Risofladan, Vaasa | collected...
CGAACAGTTCCGCATCGCCGCGCAGCTCCTCGGCGGTCAGATCGGCCATCGCCGCCCCTCACAGACTCCGGTTGAACGTCCGTCGCACGGCAACGTCGCGAATCGCGCGCCGCCGGCCGGGTGACCTCCGGTGCCGGCGGTAAGGTGCTTCCTCGACCGCCGGCTCGGCCTCACACTACGACGACCGCGACGACCGAGAGGATGAACCCCACCAGGACGAGTGGGACGAAGCCGAGGAAGACGCCGGCGGCGGTGACGACCATGCAGGCCACCTCGGCGAGGACCAGGCGCTCGGTGCCCCGCTGGGCCGCCGCTGCCGCCGGAGACGGCGTTGCCGCTCCGACGTCCTCGCCGGCACGCTGCTCGCTCATGACGGGAGCGTCCTCGACCTCCTCGGGCGGCGCCTCGCCTGGCGTGTCCACCGGGCCGTCTGGCTCAGGCCGCATGGGAGCTCCGTTCGCCGGCCGTCACTCGCGGCACAACGCGCATCCAATCCACCGGCACGCCGCCTTCCCGGGCCTCGCGCATCGCCAACACATCCACACCCAGGAGTATTCATCCTGGCCGTCACGGCGGCAAACCGGCGATTGGCGCGGACGCCAGCGCGGGGCTATGCTGCCGACACGCGGGGTTCGGGACAGCCGGAGAAAGCGGGGAGGGTGCGGGTATGGATGCCCGTCGGAGCGAGCCACGTGGCGGGCCGTCGCTGTCGCGCCGAGCGCTGCTACTGAAGGGCGGAAGCCTGACGATCGCAGCGGCGATGACCTCCGCGCTGGTGCGGGGTGTGAGGGCTGCGGCGCCGGGCAACCCGGCCCGCTACCTCGGCTCGATCCCGTTCGCGAATCCGGCATTCCAGGCCGTCTGGGCGCGCACCGACATGCCGGTGGCGATCGGACAGGTGGATCGAACCTGGATGTGGGGCTCATTGCCCGACACCCCGGGGATGATGGAGCCCTACGTCGAATCCCCCGGTGGCCAGCGTCTGGTGCAGTACTTCGACAAAAGCCGCATGGAGATCACCGATCCCGGCGGCGACCCGACCAGTCAGTGGTACGTGACCAACGGGCTGCTGGTGGTCGAGTTGATGACGGGCCAGATGCAGGTGGGGAACAACACATTTGGGACTCGAACACCGGCGGTGGTGAACGTGGCCGGCGATGCCGACGACCCGACCGGCCCGACCTACGCCGGTCTGGCGGGGCTGCGGGGAGCACCGGCGGCCGGCAGCTTCGACACGCTGACGTCGCGGGTAAACCGGCGTGGGCAGGTGACGGACGATCCCAGCCTGCTCGATCAGGGCGTGGTCGCGGCGCACCTGGTCACGGTGCCGGGGATCGACCACCAGATCGCCTCGCCCTTCTGGACCTTCATGAACTCCTCCGGACCGATCTGGCAGGGCGACGCCGTATCGCAGGCCGCGCTCTTCCCAAGCCCCTTCTACGCCACCGGCTACCCGATCACCGAGGCCTACTGGGCCAGTGTCAAGGTGGCGGGGACCTATCGCGAGGTGCTGATGCAGTGCTTCGAGCGGCGGGTCTTGACCTACACGCCGGACAATCCGCCCGGCTGGAAGGTCGAGGCGGGCAACGTCGGCCTGCACTACCACGCCTGGCGGTACCCGTAGCCGCCGTCCCGGCACATCCCGCCGTTCCCGGCATGGTGGAGGACCGTGCTATCCTCTCCGTCCGACAGGCGTGGCGACGAGCGAGGGAGGACCAGGCATGGCGGTGGGCACGGTCGAGCGGAGCGTGCTCTCGATCCCGGGCGGCACCTGGCGCATGATCGAGAAGGGGCTCGCCTCCGAGGCCGACGTCGCCATCCTGGACCTCGAAGACGCGGTGGCACCCAGCGCCAAGGCGGCCGGCCGTGAGACGGTGATCCGAGCGCTCACCTCACTCGACTGGGGTACCAAGCCGCCCGCCTTCCGCGTGAACGCGCTCGACACGCCGTACTTCTACCGGGACCTGATCGAGGTCGTCGAGGCGGCGGGGGACCGGCTCGACCGGATCGTGGTGCCCAAGGTCAATCGCCCCGAGGACGTCTACGTGGTCGACACGCTGCTCACCCAGCTCGAGGCGGCTGGCGGCTTCAGCCGGCGGATCGGGCTGGAGGTGCAGATCGAGACCGCGGAGGGGCTGATCAACTGCGAACGGATCGCGGCCGCCAGCCCGCGCATCCGAGCCATCGTCTACGGCCCCGGCGACTACGCCGCCTCGGTCCAGATGCCGGCGGTGGCCATCGGCGGCGCCGACGAGTGGGATGCGGCCTATCCCGGGCACCGTTTCCACTACGTGATGCAGCGCATCCTGGTCGCCGGGCGGGCGGCCGGCGTGCTGGTGATCGACGGGCCGGTGGCGGACTTCCGCGACCTGGAGGCGTTCCGCCGCTCGGCGACGATCGCGCGAGCGCTTGGATACGACGGCAAGTGGTGCATCCACCCGAGCCAGATCCCGATCGCCAACGAGGTCTTCGCGCCCGCACCGGCGGAGGTGGCCTGGGCGCGCCGTGTCGTGGATACCTACGCCGCGGCCCAGCAGAAGGGCCAGGGGTCGATCGCGGTCGACGGCAAAATGGTCGACGCGGCCAGCATCAAGATGGCCGAGAGCACGCTGCGGCGCGCCCGCGCGGCCGGGATGGTGGTGTAGGCGGTACCGCTGATCGCGGTCACAGTCGAGCGCGCAGCCAGTCCCGGAGCAGGTCGAGGTAGCCGGGCGCGAAGGCGGGCGGGTCGTCGACGCGGATGCGGTGGTCGGCGCCGGGAAACACCCGGATCGTCACGTCGGGGTTTCCCGCCCTACTCAGGGCCTCCTGGAAGATCCGCACGCTCGCGTCGACGGGCGTCAGCACGTCGCGGTTGCCGAAGACGGCCAGCAGCGGGCAGTGGACATGTGCGAGGGCGGTGACCGGATCATAGGGGTGCTGGTGGTTACGGACGAAGAACGTCCAGTAGTCGGCGGAGATATCCCCGAAGTAGCGGCCCCACGGCGTGCCGCGAGCCGGGCCCAGCACTTCGGTTACGGCCTGCGCGTAGGGCAGGCCGGCCTCGGCGGCGGCGTGCAGCGCGTCGATGAAGGCGAGCGCCTGGCGGACGTCCTCGTCGCCGGCGCCGTCGCGGCGCAGGGTGTGCTCGATGCCGAACCGGTCCTGCTCCGACGGTGTGACGCCGGGGCCGGAGTTGACGATCACGAAGGCGGCGACGGGATCCCGCGACGCGGTGAGCGGGCCGACCCAGCCGCCCTGGCTGTGGCCCCAGATCCCGACGCGCCGAGGGTCGATTCCCGGCTGCCCGCGCAGCCACGCCAGCGCGTCGACCGCCTCCCGCGCCCGGTCGAACAGGGTGCGCTCGCGCCAGTCGCCGCTGGACTCGCCGATTCCCGGCTTGTCCCACGAGAGCACCGCCAGGCCGGCGTCAAGGAAGCAATCGCGAATGGGCGGGAAGTAGCCCTCACTGTCGCGGTCGGCCGGCCCGGAGCCCTGCAGCATGGCGAGGGCGGGGTGTGGACCGCCGCCCCGAGGCCGGTGGAGCGTGCCCGCCAGCGTGAGCCCGTCGCTCGTGAAATGGACGTCTTCGGTCATCGCCATGATCCTCCCAACCATGCCCAGACCGTAGCGCAGCCGCGACGACGTGGCAACCGGGAGAGGCAGGAACCGGCGTCGGCCCGCCTACGCCGCCGACGACGGTCCGATCGTCCGCACGCGGTCGAGCCGGCGTCGTAGCCAGCGGCCGAGCCAGAGCGGAAGCAGCGCCGTCGCCGCGAAGTACGGCAGGTAGACCCAGGCCCCGGTGAGGACGCCGGAGGGGGTGACGGGTTCGGTGGCCTTTGGCAGGTCGTTGCCCAGCAGCACCCAGATCAGCACGACCAGCACGAAGGCCACCGTCGCCGCCAGCCAGACGACCCAGACGCGCCGCGGTCGCAGGACCAGTCCGCAGACGAGGGCCACGGCCGGGATCAGCAACTGCAGGAGGTCCGGCAGCCAGATCGACGGCAGAGCGGAGGCCGCGATCAGCGCGGATGGGACGCCATACTCCACGGCCGCAGTCCGGGTGACGTCACGCTCGGTCACGGCGGCCACTACCTTCCATCAGTGCGGTATCAGGACCTCGCCCGCCGCGAAGACGAGCACGAACAGGCCGTAGAGGACGGTCAGGAAGACGAGGATCGAGCGCTCGCCGCGCGCGACGATCGCGAATGCCCCCAGCGACCCGCCGCCCACTGCAAACGCCCCGGCGAGGAGGAGCGTGCCGGCCATCCAGGGGTTGTCGAAGAACCGCTGGCCGCCACCGCCCGTGATGGGCGCTATAAGCCGGTGGACAATCATCGTCACGACGTGGAGCCCGATCAGGGCAATGGCGCCACGCCCGAGCGGTGTCCGCGGGAGCCCGAAGACTTGCCTGAGCCACGACGCAACCGGGGTCCTTGGGGTGGCTGCCATCGGACTGCTCCCTTCACCAGCGGGGACGTGGCGCCCGTCCGGTCAGCCTCACGATACGCCGGCAGCCGTTACAGGCGCGTAAATTCGCGGCCGGTGTGCGCTACAGGCTCGACAGCGGTTCAAGGGAGATTGGGTCACAGCCGTGTCTGGGCGTGGCTCAACGATCGGACGATTGGCGGCGCGGCCGAGCCCAGCGGTATCCGACCGCGGCGGCCTCGAGCCAGAGGACACCGGCGTCGGCGCCCGCGCCCTGACTCACCCAGACCTCCATCGCGAGGTGCGCGGCCGGGACGCGCCGCGCCGCCTCCAGGGCCGCGTACCAGCGCCCACCGTCGTCCGGCGACTGCACCCAGAGGTCGACGTTCGCCGACAGGAACTCGCCCAGTCGCACCAGTGCGCCTCTCCACCGGGCAGCCGCATGCGAGTCCCCGCTCACGGACGACTACCATGATCATGTCCAATGTCATGACCAGTCTGGCACGGCCGGACCACCGCTGGCGTTACAGATTCGTTACAGTCCGTTCTCCCCCGTCGCGAGGTCGACGCATGCCGACACGGCTGCTGCTGACACAAAGGTGTCACGCCGACGGGCGCGGTTGTCGCCGCGCCTGTGACGGGCGCCGCGGTAGGCTGCGGGTGGGCGGGACGATCGGGCGCGCCGTCGCGCCCCGGCGTCCGGACCGGGGCCGCGACCTGCCGACACACCAGGGCGCTCCATCGGACGTCCCGGTGGTGGCGCAGCCGACCTGCAGGGTAAGGAGATGGCGATGCTGAGGACGTGGGTGGTGCGCGGCGGGATCGCGCTGGTGGCGCTCTTCCTCGTGATCCAACTGGTCCCGTACGGCCACGCGCGCACCAACCCACCGGCCGTCCAGGAGCCCAGCTGGGACAGCGCCCAGACCCGGGAGCTCGCGGTGCAGTCGTGTTACGACTGCCACAGCAACCAGACGACCTGGCCGTGGTACACCAACGTCGCGCCGATATCCTGGCTGGCCCAGAGCGACGTCGACCGCGGGCGCGCCCGGCTCAACTTCTCCGAATGGAATCGCCCCTATCGCGCGGCCAACGAGGCCGGCCGGCAGGTGCAGGAGGGGGAGATGCCCCCATCCATCTACCTGCTGGCGCACCCCGGAGCGCGACTGAGCTCGGTCGAGCAGCAGGCGCTGGTGCAGGGTCTGCAGGCGACCCTCGGGAGCCGCAACGCATCCCACTAGGGCGATTGGCGGAGGAATCGAGGGACCGCCGAGCCGGTTTGGGGCACGCGGAGCACGCGCGCGGGGCTCATGGTCCTTGACGAATTAGTCCGGTATACGGCGGCCAGCGCATCGATCCGCGACGGCCGGCAGCGTCGCGCGGGGCGTCCGCCACGACGTCGGCGAGGCCCGTCGCGCGGGGCTAAAGCCGCCGCGCTGATAGACGAAGCCCACTGAAGGGGCTGAGTTCCGGACTAATGGTTGCGTGAGCTGCTGGAGGGCCCGGCACGGGCAAGCGAGCGCCTCGATCAGCGGGACGGGGCGGGCTCGGCGCTGGCGGGTGTCGTCAGTGGGAGCCGAACCGTGAAGGCACTTCCCCGTCCGACCTCGCTGACGAACGTCAGCTCCCCGGCGTGCTGCTCGACGATCTGGCGCGCGATGTAGAGTCCGAGCCCCGTCCCCTCGAACGCCTCGGCCCCGCTGCCGCGCTCGAAGGGCTGGAAGAGCCGGTGCTGGTCCGCCGGGTCGATGCCGACCCCCTGGTCCCAGACGACAAGCTCGGCGGTATCGGCGTGGGCGCGGACGCTCACCCGAATCTCGCCCCCCTCCGGCGAGTACTTCAGCGCGTTGCCGATCAGGTTGGCCAGCACCTGGTCCAGCCGCGCGGGGTCCCAGCTGCCGATCACGGGCCCCGGCGCCTCGACGACGAACCGGTGCGGGTGAAGGGCCTCCGGAGGCTCCTCCTCGGCGACGCGCCCCATGACGTCGCGGACCAGCGTCACCAGGTCGACCGTCTCCGGTCGCAGGGCCAGCCGGCCAGCCTGCAGCCGGGAGACGTCGACCAGGTCGCGCACCAGCAGGTCGAGCCGGTAGACGGCCTGCGACAGCCGGGCGGCGGCCAGGGAGAGCCGCTCGGGATCGATCTGCCCACGGGCCAGAAAGCGCTCGACGAGCTGCGCCTGCCCTTTGACCGCGGTCAGCGGGGTGCGGAGCTCGTGCGAGGCGATCGAGAGGAAGTGCTCGCGGGCGCGCAGGGCGTCCTGCACCTGGGTGTAGAGACGCGCGTTCTCGATCGCCAGCGCCGCGATGTCCGCCAGGTCCTGGACGAAGGAGCGCTCCTCGACCGTGTGCGGCCGCTCGCTGGCGGGGCGGACCACTGAGATGGTTCCGATCGCCCGTCCGGCGACGCGCAGCGGCGCGATGAATATCCCGTGACCACCAAAGCGGTCGTGGTAGCCCCGGTACTCCGGCCGGATCTGCCGCAGCATCTCGTCCTCGCGTGTGGCGGGCACGTGCGTGCCCTGGCCGGTCGCCAGGATCCGCGCGCTCAGTCCCTCGTCGACCCGCTGGGGGGTTCCGGCGAGGAGCCGGAAGAGGTAGTCCCGCTCCTCGGGCACGGAATGCTCCACGGCCACGGTCTCCAGCCAGCGCCCGTCCGGCGAGACGAGGCGGACGATGACGGCGTCTCCGGTGAGGTCGGACACCGAGCGGGTGATGCTCTCCAGCACGGCCTGTCGGTCGAGCTGCGCCTCGGCGATCGCCCGCAGTGCCCGCGCCCGGGCGCTGGTGCGCGCGGCTCCTTGCTGGGCACGACGCAACAGACGGCCGTTATCGATGGCCAGCGCAGCGATGTCGGCCAGGCTGCGAGCCGCCGCCAGGTCGTCGTCTCCGTAGCGTCGCGCTGTCCCGCTGACCGCGAGCGACAGGGCACCGATGGTGCGCCCGCGTGCCACCAGCGGGACGGTAATCGAGCCGGTAATACCGCTGCGGTGCGCCAGATCCCGCTGCCGCGGCTCGGGGATCGCGGCCACCATCGCCGGAGTCAGCTCCGGATAGAACTCGGGCTCGCCGGTGCTGAGCACGCGGGCGATGCCGTCGCTGTCGTCCGGCGCACTCACCGGCAGACGTCGCACCTCCTCGGCCAGCGGTCGGCTGGCCGGATCGGCGACGGCGACCGCGACGCGCCTGAGCGCGTCCTCCTCGTCGGCCAGGTCGATGACGCACCAGTCGGCCAGCGCGGGGGTGGTTAGCTCGGCCACCTGCTGCAGCGTGGCCTCGTCGTCGAGCGCGGCAGCCAGCAACTGGCTTGCCTCCGCGAGCACGGCCTGGCGCTGGGCGACCAGTTCCGCCCCGGTCCGGGCCTGCCGCTCGGCGTCGTAGAGACGGACCCGGTCGAGCGCCAACGCCACCTGTCGACCGAGGGAGAGGAGCAGATCGAGATCGTGCCCCTCGAACCGGCGTGGCTCGGCGAATCCCAGTCGGATCGCGCCGAGCACGCGCCCGTTGAGCAGCACGGGGAGCGCAACGACGGCCCGGTCGTCGGCGAACGCGGGCGTAGCCGCGAGGTCCGGGTAACGAGCCGCGATCGCCTCGTGGGTCTCGAGCACGATCGGCGCGCGATCGCGGACCGCGTCCACCATGGGGCCGTTGCCGTCGAGTGGGAGCCGCCGCAGGGCGTGGAGACCGGGGTCGGGCACGCCGGTGGTCCCGAGCAGTTCGAGCGTCGCGCCGTCCTGAGAGACGCAGGTGAAGGCGCCGCGGCGCGCGCCCATGGCCGGAACCACGCGCTCCAGCACCACCGCCGCGATCTCGGCGCGGGCCATCGTCTGGGCGAGGGCGGCGGTGAGGTCCCGCGCCCGAGTCTCGGACTCGTGGGCGACCGCGTGTGCCACGGCGAGCGCCGCGCGGCCCACCAGGTCCTCCGCCAGTGCCAGGTCGGTGTCGTCATAGGGCATGGCCGCCGCGCCGCGGATGAAGGTCACCACGCCGAAGTTGCGCCCGTGGGCGGCGAGCGGCACGAGCATGACCGAGCAGATGTCGGCCTGTGCCAGCAGTCGCAAGATCTCCGGACTGGGGGCGGCCCTCTCGAGCGTCTGGGCGGTCACGCGCGGGACGAGCAGCGACTTCCCGCCGCGCAAGATCCGGGCGGTGATGCCGGGGCCGGTCGAGTCCAGCGGGAAGCGCCGGCTGACGTCGAGCGCCCAGGCCACCCGGGACGGATCGACGTGCTCGACGGCGAGGCGCCGCGGCGCATGCAGCCCGGCGGCCACATCGACGATGCACCAGTCGGCCAGCCGCGGCACGACCAGCCGGGCGAGTCGCCGCAAGGCCGTCTCGTAGTCGAGCCCGTCCGCGAGCACCACGCTGGCCTCGGCCAGGAAGCGCAGTCGCTCCTCGGCGCGGCGCGCGCTCGTGATGTCGCGAAAGCGGCTGACCACGAGCAGGACCCGGCCCTGTGGGTCGCGGATGGGCCAGGCCTCGACGTCGGACCAGCGGTCTTCACCGGTGGCGTCGAGGAGGAAACGCACGGTCTGGCGCGCAACCGGCGCGCCGGCGAAGACGCGAGCGGCCGGCAGGTCGTCGAAGGTGAGCGGCCGGCCGTCGGCGTCGAGAATCGCGACCGAGGAGCCGACCGGCCCGAAGGGTGCCAAGTACAGCGGCGTCAGCGCCGGATGGCCGAGGAGGGCGGCGGCGGCCGGGTTGGCATAGGCGAGGTGGCCCGGCGCGTCCTGCACCGTGACCGCGTCGGCGACGGCGTCGAGAATGCCCACGACGAGGTCGAGCGGACTCTCGGCGCCCGCATGTCCGGGGAGTCGTTCCCAGAGCCGCGCCAGCCGCTCCCCGGGGGTCGCATCGACCCGCGGGGGCTGACCTGCAGAAGACTCCATCCGCCCGTCCATTCCAGGTTCGGCGGGGTCGGAGAATCGCCACTGGTCCGATTGTAGCGGGCACGCGGGCCGATGGACACCCAGTGGCCGGCCGGGGCGAACAGGACAGGGGGAGCGGACGAGCGTCTCGCCGAGACCGGACTAGACCGTCGCCGCTGCCGGCTCCACCTCAAACGACGGCACGGCGGACCAGATCGGCAACACCCGATGGACCGCCTCGACACAGCGCGGATCGAGGGATCGGCCAGCCTCGTCGTCGAGCAGAGCGAGCGCGCGTGAGAGCGGCCAGGGGCCGCGGTACGAGCGAGCCGACGTGAGGGCGTCGAGCACGTCGGCCACGGCGATGATGCGGGCCTCGAGCGGGATAGCCTCGCCGGCCAGCCCGTCGGGATAGCCGGAGCCGTCCAGGCGTTCGTGGTGGTGACGCACGCCGCCGAGCTCACGCTGCAGCGAGCGGACCTCCTTGATGATGCGGTACCCGCGCTCCGGGTGGCTCTTGACGACGTCGAACTCGTCGTCGGTGAGCGGCCCCGGCTTGTTCAGGATCTGATCGGGGATGCCGATCTTGCCGATGTCGTGGAGCATGGCCGACTGGTGCAGGGTCCGCAGCCGCTCCGGGGTGAGCCGCAGCTCCTGACCGATCAGAACCGCGAGCTCCGCGACGCGCTGAGTGTGGCCGCGCGTGTAGGGATCTCTGGCCTCCACGGCCGCCACCAGCGCGACGATGACCTCGGTGTAGCCGCGCTGCAGCTGAGCGATGGTGTCGTGCAGGAAGAGACCCTCCACGACGTCCTGCAGGCTGCCGCCGCGGGCGTACTCGCGCACGAGGCCGACGCAGGCCGCCGAAAAGCCCGCCAGGAGCAGCGTGTGGTACTCCCACCAGCTGGCATGCCAGGCCGGCGCCAGGGTCATGGAGAGCTGCGCCTGGGTCAGGAAGATGGCGCTCACCAGGAAGCCCGCCACCAGCGGCA
>Ga0307373_10015698_pt1 | contig 10266 bp, 7 predicted proteins | sample OX2MG_FD_202534 | JGI IMG/M metagenome (GOLD analysis project Ga0307373, IMG submission 202534) | Soil microbial communities from Risofladan, Vaasa, Finland - OX-2 | ecosystem: Environmental > Terrestrial > Soil > Coastal area > Acid sulfate soil | place: Finland: Risofladan, Vaasa | collected...
CATCTGCTGCAACGTGGTGCGTTGGTTGGCGGTCAAGATGACCGGGTAGTGTTTGTGCATCGCCCAACGCTACCACCCGCTTCCCGACCCGCCAAATCACGTGTCACGGACCACTAGCCTGTATGGACGGCCCCGTGTCCGCCCGGTCTCGATCGATCGCAGCGGCCGTGCCGGCCCCGACGATGCGGGTCGGCACGCGTCCGTCCCTTCCCGAATGCCGACGTCGCACTCGATCGTTGCGCCCTCGCGGTGCGTGACGGACACGCCCTTCGAGAAGCGCGCTAATCCGCCCCGGCAATGACCGGCACCAGCTTCAGGACCGCCGGCTTGGCCGAGCGCAGCAGGCGCAACCCGTTGGTGACGACGATGATCGTGCTGCCCTCGTGGCCCACCACGCCGAGCGGCAGCGGCACCTTCCCGAGCAGGGTGAAGATGATCAGCGTCACGATCACGGCCAGCGCGAAAGTCAGGTTCTGGCGGATGATGCGCCGCGCGCGCCGGCTGAGATCGATCGCGTAGGGCAGCTTGGTCAGGTCATCCGCCATCAGCACGACGTCGGCCGTCTCGAGCGCCACATCGGTCCCGGCCGCGCCCATCGCGATCCCTACCGTGGCGGTCGCCAGCGCCGGCGCGTCGTTGACGCCGTCGCCCACCATGGCCACCGACAGCCCGGCGGCCTGCAGCTCCTGGATGACCGTCAGCTTCTCCTCCGGCAGCAGCCCGGCGCGCCACTCGTCGACGCCAACCTGGCGCGCGATCGCCCGCGCCGCCCGCTCGTTGTCGCCGGTCAGCAGGATCGTCTTGGTCACCCCGAGCCGCTTTAGCTCCGCGATCACCCCCGGCGCCACCGGCCGGATGACGTCGGCCACCCCAATCACGCCTAGTGGACGGTCGCCGACGACGTACATCGTCGTCTTGCCGGACTCGCGCAGGCCGTCGGCCGTCTGGCGCAGCTCGTCCGGCAGCGCCACCCCCTCGCTCGCGAACAGCGCCTCGTTGCCGATGCGCAGCGTCTGACCGCGAACCTGTGCCCGGACGCCGCGGCCCGGCACCGACTGCAGGTCCGAGACCTCCCGGTCGGCCAGCGGCTCGATCCCCAGCGCCTCCGCGTAGTTGACGACCGCGATGCCGAGCGGATGCTCCGATAGGCGCTCGACCACGGCGGCCATCCCCAGCATGTCGCGCTCGTCGACACCCGCGCAGGTGATGACGTCGGTGACCCTCGGCCGGCCCATTGTGAGCGTGCCGGTCTTGTCGAAGGCGATGGCCTGGATGGTGCCGGTGTTCTCGAGATGGACCGCACCCTTGAAGAGCATGCCCTGACGCGCGCCGTTGGCCAGCGCCGAGAGGATCGAGGCCGGCGTCGAGATGACCAGCGCGCAGGGCGACGCCACCACCAGCAGCGTCATCGCCCGGTTGAACATGGCATCGAACGGCTGTCGGAACAGCAAGACCGGCACCGCCACCGCGAGCGCCGAGGCAGCGATCACGGCGATCGCGTACCTCCCCTCGAAGGCGTCGGTAAAGCGCTGCATCTGTGACTTCTGGCCGCGGGCGTCCTCGACGATACGGATGATCTTGGCCAGCGTGCTCTCCTGGGCGACCCGCTCCACCCGGATCCGCAGCAGCCCGTGGCCGTTGATCGTCCCGGCAAAGACCTGATCGCCACTCCGCTTGCCCACCGGGATCGACTCGCCGGTGATAGGCGCCTGGTCCACGGCCGACTCGCCGGAGATCACCCGGCCGTCGACCGGGATGCGCTCGCTGGGTTTGACGATGACGGTGTCGCCGACCAGGACGTCGTCGACCGGCACACGCGTCTCGCCGCCGTCCCGCAGGACCAGCGCGTCCTCGGGGCTCAGCTCCATCAGCGCCCGGATGGCGCGGTGCGTCCGGCCCAGCGCGTAGTGCTCGAGCGTGTTCCCCAGCGAGAAGAGGAAGAGCAGGATCCCGCCCTCCACCCAGCCACCGATCGACGCGGCGCCGAGCGCTGCCACGACCATCAGCAGGTCGACGTCCACGTTGCGCTGCAGCAGCGACTGGACGGCCTGGCGGGCAGCGTAGAAGCCACCGGCGATATACGTGATGACGTAGAAGCCGAGCTGGACGTCAGGCGGGATCACGCCGAGCGTGCCGAGCACCCAGCCGCCGACCAGGAAGACCAGAGTCGTGACGGTGGCCACGATGAGCCGGTTCTGCTCCCACCAGGTCTCCTCGTCCTCGGCGGCCTGCGGTTGTCGCTGAGTGGACCGCTCCGCATGGACGTGGACGCCGCTCGCGTCGATCTCTCGGACGACGTCGCCGAGTCGCTCCCGCGCTCCTGAGTACTCCACGCTCAGCGTTCCGCTCGGCGGGTTCGCGCTCGCCCAGACGACGTCGGTGTGCCCTGCGACTCGCCGCTCGATCGCGCGGCCGCAGGTACGGCAGGTCAGGCCGTCGAGCGCGAGCACGCAGTGGTGGAAGCGCACCGCGAAGTGCACGCCCTGACGGCCCGCGATCCCCTCGATCGTCTCCAGCGAGATGCGCTCGGGGTCGTAGCGCAGCTGGAGCGCCCTGCCGTCGGCCTCGAGCCGCACCGCGTCGATCCCCTTGTGCCGCCGCAGGTCACCGACCAGGCGGTCGACGCGACTCTGGTCGGGCACGCTCTCGATCTCCAGCGGAATCGTCTGGTCGCGCATGGTTTCTTGCCTACCGTCCCCGTTACTCAGCCTTGATCGGTCTGCGTTGAGAATGAGTCCTATTATCAGTAAGCCTATCGAAAGCCGCGCCGAGCCGTCAACCGCAGCCGGTCACCACGCCTGGAGCACGATTTGCTGCCCTCCGGCGGCATCCGTCTCCCGGCGGTACTCGAAACCGGCAGCGGCAGCGGCCGCCCCCAGCACATCGTACACCCGATTCATCTCCTCCCGGCTTACCCCGGCGGCTTCCAGCAGATCCTCCGTCGACAGTAGTACCTCGAACCGGTCGTCGAGATCCCGCATGACCCGCTCGCCTGGGAGGTCGGAGAGCACCGCTTCGGCCTCCTCCGGGTTCATCGCGCGTCCGCGAACGTCCGCGCCCAGAGCCTCGGCGTTCAAGAGGAAGCCGAGCATGGCCGCCTCGACCCCGCCTCCGGCCGGCGCGCCCCAGCGCTCCGACAGCCGCGCGGACGCGAAGTCGATGAACCGGTCCACCGAGCCGTCACGCTCCCGCGCGTAGCTCAGGGCGACGCCGACCAGCGTCAGCGCGGCGAAGCGCGCCCAGGTCAGCAGCTCCGCGGCCGTGTACTCACGTGGCTCGAACATGGCTCCCCTTCTCGCCGGCGCGTCCTCCGTGTCGGTCTGTCACGATGATAGCGCCGGGCTGACGCGGTGGACCGGCTATGTGGACAACCCGGAGGCGTTTGTGGAAAAGCCGCCGGGGTTGTGGATAGGTCTGTGTACATACACCCCGGCCGGGCAGCGTGGCGCAGGTCTGCGGTGGAACACCGGGGGACGGCTCAGCCGTTGACGTGGAAGTCACAGGACCACATCCACCACTGCCGTGGAGGTGTGGATACGTTGTCCACGGGCCGGCAGAGGTCGAAATCCGCGTCCCGGCGGACCTCCTGGGCGTTGTCCACACCGTCAACACGCCTACTGACACGACGGATCTCTCTACTCTTAAGAGATAACTACTCACGCGCCGGCTGGAAGTCAGGCCGCCCGATCTCCACCTGCCGCGCCGGGGGCCGGCAACCCGAACCGGCGGGCCGGCCCCGCCGAGGCGCGCATACCCCGAGCCTATGCGACCGTCCGTCCCAAAGTCGTCGTCCTGGGGATACCGGTGTTACAGAATCGTTGCAGTTGGCGGTTCGTCCGCGCGGCGGACGGGATTCAGTAGCAGATCGTGCGCGTGCGGTGGTAGGGCAGCACGCCGGCGTCGAGCCGCTGGCCGGCATCCCAGAGGAGCCAGTCCAGCTGGTAGGCGTCGAAGGTCCGCCCGCGCTCCGCGAGCGCCCGGCGAAGCTCCTCGACGGCCCAGATGGTCGCCGCCCGGATCTCCACCTCGTCCGGGCTGCCGGCCGGGATCTCTACCCGCCCGGCCAGCCGCTCGACGAGCTGCGGTGCGTAGTCGAGCACGCCCAGGTGGTGCAGCACCTGCGGCACCTTGTAGTCCGCGAAGGCGGTCAGCTCCGCCAGATCGTCGAAGGTGCCCGGCCCAATGCCACCGAAGGCGCCGTGCAGGTCACTCACCAGGATCTGCGCCCGCTTGTAGAAGCGAACTTCGGCGCCTCGGTACACCGTGACGTCACGGAACGAGGGGAAGTCGGCGCTCACGATCTCGACTAGCCGGGTGCCGCGTCGTCCGGCCGCGGCGATGGCGTCGGAGAACCGGCCGTCCCAGCGGTCGCGCAGCCCGTGTCCGACCTCGCGCAGGATCTGGACACGCTCGGCCAGCAGCGGGATCTCGTGCTCACCGGCCAGGATCTCTCCGAGCTGGTCGCGGCCGATCGCCGCCAGGTAGCGGGCGTCGTCGAGGGGTACCCCGCGCGTGAGCGCCCGTGTCAGCGCCGCGGCCAGCGCCCAGTACCCGTCCAGCAGCACGTCGTCGTGGCGGACGCGCCAGCGCGGCTCGCCCCAGAAGCTGAAGTTGAGCGCGTCGAGCACGAGCAGGTAGTTCGCCATCCGCTCGTTCCCATCGCTCCAGTGGAGGTCCCGGTTCCAGGCGGGCGGCGTGGCGTCGCGCCCGGCCAGGTCGTCGGCCAGTGCCGCGATGCCGGTCGGCTCGATGCGCACCCACGTTGCCTGGTCGACGACGTGTCGCGTGGTCGCGAGCACGCCGAGCGGGTCCGATCGCGGCGCCATCATCTCCTGCATGGCTCTGCGTGCCTCCGTTTCGCTGGCCCGCATGGGTCGCGCCGGTGCCGGTGCCGGGCGGGACGACATGTGGGTCGTCGCGATCCGGGTCGATGCCCGTGCCGGCTCCCGGGGGCCTGCCCGTCCGGCTGGGAATAGTGGATCGCTCGGGTCCGCCTGTCCAGCGACCAGTTCTCGCGCGCTGCGTCCGGCCGTCTGGGTTCGCGGCGGCTCGGTTCCGGGGCCGAGGCCGGTGTTTTGGGAGTATTGGACTAGAGGACACTGCTTGAGCCGGCTTCCACTCCCTTCCTATACTTGCTCATGCGCAGACCGCGCGTCAGCGGTGTTCGACAGGTGGTGGGCGGGGCGAGTGCCAGGCGCAAAGCCACGGCGGCCCCACAGAATTGAGGATGACATGCCGGCGCTTCCGCTCTCCGAGGCAATTCAGCACGCGCACGACGCTATCGGCGGCGGGAACTACCGCGGCGCCGTCGACACGTGCCGTCGTGTGCTCGACCAGTATCCGGACTTCGGGGCCGCCTACCAGCTGCTGGGGGAGGCCTACCTCGAGCAGCGCGACGTCGCCGAGGCCGAGCGGGCCTTCCAGGAGGCGCTGCGGCGCGACCCGCAGAACCTCGCGGCCTACCTCGGGCTGGGGGTCATCGCGGAGGAGCACGCGGACCACCAGCGTTCGCTGGCCTACTTCCAGGCGGCGTGGGAGATTCACCCGCAGCGGAGCGACCTGCGCGACAACGTGGTGCGACTCTCGCAGCAGATCTACGGGGTCGATGGTCGACTACAGCTGACGCGGGCGGCGCTGGCCTCGCTGCACTACCTGTCGGGCCGCTGGGGCCGGGCGGTGGCGGAGTGCGCCGCCGTGCTGGCCGAGCATCCGACGCGCGTCGACGTCCGGCTTCGCCTGGCCGAGGCGCTCTGGCGGCGGGGCGAGGACGTGCGGGCCGTCGCGGTCTGTCGGCAAGTGCTCGAGCAGGCACCCCAGGCGATCGGCGCGCTGCTGATCGTGGCGGCCGTCGAGCGCGGCCACGGGAACGAGGCCGAGGCGACCAAGCTGCGTGACCGCGCCCGCGCCGTCGACCCGCTGGGCGCCCGGGCTGCGGAGGTCATCGCGACGGTCGCCCCGGACGGCGCGAGCTTCTTCGTCCCGACCGAGGCTCCCGTACTCGAGGATCGCGTGGCGGCTCCGCCGGAGCCCGAGGTGCGCCGGATCGCCCCCGCGCCCGACTTCAGCGCACCGCTGCCCGAGGAAAAGGTGGTGCTTGAGGTTCCGGCTCCGGCGGCCGAGGCAACGCCGAGCCTGTTGCTGGCCACGGATGCCGAGCTCGCCGCGGCGCGACCATCGTCCGGGCCGGCGGGCGAGTACGCCGACGTACTGCGCTCGCTGGAGGGTACCGGCCTGGAGCCGTTCCAGGCCCCAGACTTCGCGTCCGGTCCCGCGGCCGTCGAGGCGAACGGGACCAGTGCGCCGGCTTCGGCCGCGGCCGAGGATGAGTCGGCGCTGCTGCAGCTGCCGAGCGACGACGATCTGGAGGCGGCGCGGCCGGGCGAGGGTGAGATCCACGGCTACACCGGGCTGCTGCGCTCGCTCGAGGACACCGGCCTGACGCCGTTCGCGGTCGAGGGAGAGGACGCGCCCGCGGCTGCCGGCGCCCTGAGCCTGGGTGCGGAGCCCGAATCCGTCGCGGAGCCGCTGGTCGCCGCCGCGCAGGCCGCGACGACGGACGCGGTGGCGTCCGCTCCGGATGTCGTCGCGGAGATGCCATCCGAGCCGGCGCAGGGGGTGGTGGAGCCGGTCGCGGCCGAGCCGGGGGTCGGGGTCGACTGGGATGCGATCGACGACGAGATCCGCCGGGCCATTCCGGGCGAGATGCCTCACGGCTACACCGAGCAGTTGCGCTCGCTCGACGAGAGCGGCGTCGAGCCGTTCTCGTTCGATGGCGAGGAGATCCCCTTCTTCCAGCGCACGCGATCGCCTCGAACCGCCGCGGCCGAGGAGGCGGTTGCCGAGCAGCCCGCGGCCGAGGTTGAGTCGGAGCAGCCGGTCATGGCTGCCTTCGAGGGGGAGGACGAGGTTCTGGATCTCGATTCGCTCGAGCGGCTTGACGAGGAGCCGCAGGAGCACGTGGTCGTGGCCGCCGCGCTGAGCGAGGCTGAGGTCGTCGGGCTCGAGCCGGCTGACGCGGAGGTACCCGTGAGCGCCGAGGTCGCGGCGCCGGCCGCGGACGTCGAGATCGTACCGTCCGTCGTCGCGGCGGCCGAGTCGACGCCGGTCGCGGAGGACGTGGTGGTCGAGCTGCCGCGGGTGGCGGCCGAGCAGCCCGCGCCGGTGGAGACGCTGGTGGACGAGGTCGCGGCCCCACTCGCCGCGGAGTATGCCGATCAGGCGGAGGTCGCGTCGGTCCAGATGGCGCTCGACCGCCTGGGGGTGAGCGCCGAGCTGTTCGATCGGGTGCGGGCGGCCAAGGTTGAGCTGGTCGACACGGGCCGCATCGGTGGCGGCCGTGCCATGCCGGGGACGGAGCCCGAGCCGGAAGTGGCGCCCGCTCCGGTGGTGGCGGTGGAGGAGCTCGAGGCGACCGCGTTGCCTGCTCCGGACGACCCCGACGCACGGCTTGCATACGCCGAGACACTGGTGACCTCCGGGCAGATGGAGGCGGCGCTCGACGAGTATCGCTGGATCTACCATAACAAGCCGGAGTACGGTGACCGCCTGCTCGCCGGGCTGACGAGGATTGCCCAGTCGGGCACTGGTGCGGCCATGGCTCACCGGCTGCTGGGGGCGATCTACCGGCGACGCGGTGACGTGCAGCTGGCGACCCGGCACTACGCGCTGTCGTTGGGACACGAACGCCAGCTGGCGGGGAGACGGTGATGAACATGGAGGGGGTGCTGATCGAACTCCTCGACTACCGGGACGTGCTGGGAGCCGTGGCGACGACCACCGACGGGCTCGTCATCGCGGCGGTAGGGATCGGCGACGAAGATGCTGAGGTCGTCGCGGCTGCCGGGTCGACCCTGGGGAAGGTGCTGGCGCGGACCCAGGAGCAGGAAGGCGATGTGGCCGTGCGCTCCGGGGAGATCCACGTCGTGATCGACCGCGATCTGATGCTGGTGACCTTGACCGAGCCGGGGGCGGCGGCCGACCGGCTGCGGCCGATGATGCGCGGTGCACTGGAGCGCGTGGGTACCGCGCTGCATCCGGACGAGCGGCCGGCCTGACTCGAACGCTGTGATACGCTAGGCGCCGCCGGCACTTGCCGGCGGCGTTTTCTATGCCGATGGGTGCGGGAGTCCAGGAGGGAGTCACGGGTGGAGCGAACGCTGATCATCGTCAAGCCAGATGGTGTCCAGCGCGGTCTGGCCGGCGAGATCATCTCGCGTCTCGAGCGGCGTGGGCTCAAGATCGTGGGCCTGAAGCTGCTGCAGGTGAGCCGGGAGTTGGCGGAGCGTCACTATGGGGTCCATCGCGGCAAGTCGTTCTACCCGGGGCTGGTGGACTACATTACCGCCTCGCCGGTGGTGGTCGGGGTGCTCGAGGGACCTGGCGCGGTGGCGGTCGTGCGGAGCACGGTGGGCGCCACCGACCCCGCGAAGGCCGACGCCGGCACCATCCGGGGCGACCTGGGCATCTCGATCGGGCGAAACCTCATCCACGCTTCCGACGGGGCCGAGACGGCCGAGCACGAGATCGGGCTCTTCTTCCAGCCGGCCGAGCTCGTGAGCTACCAGCGGGCACTCGACCGCTGGATCCTCGAGGAGTAGCCTCCGCGGCGCAGATGTTTCACGTGAAACGTCCCCGCCGATGTTTCACGTGAAACCTGGCCCCACCGCCGCCGACCACCCCAACCGACGCTGGCCCTGACGATCGCCATCGACATCCACGCCACGCCCCTACCGCAGGTACCAACGTCGACCGCGGCGCCGGCGCCGCCGGCCGACGCTCCAGCCTTGCTCGCGCCCCCTGCGCTCCACCCCTTCAGTGGGCTTCGTCGCGTCAGCCTGGGTTTCAGCCCCGGGCGCGGTTCAGCGCGGCGGCTCGCCTCCCCTCTCCCAGAATTGGGAGAGATCCTATGGTTGGTTGTCAAGGGGTGGGTCCGGCATCGAGGGGTGCGGCGGGTGATGGACCCGTTCGGGATCGTACTGCGTGCCATGCGTGACGAGCGACCACGCCGTCCGCGCCAGCTTGCGGGCCACCGCATTGAGGGCGGCCGTCGACGACAGCCCTTTGGCCCGTTCGCGCTCGTACTGGAGCTTGAAGGGGTTGTCGGGATCCCGGCGGCGCAGGTTGGCCTGGGCGCACAGGTAGAGCAGCCGGCGCAGCTCGGGCTGGCCCCGCTTGGACAGGCGGCGACGTCCCACGTACGCCCCGCTGTCGCGCACCCGCACGTCCAGGCCCAGGTAGGCCACGAACTGGTCGGGGTGGGTAAAGGTGTGGCTGGCGAAGCAGGCGGCCAGCGCCGCCGCCGTCACCGGCCCGATCCCCGGCACCTGGCGCAAGGTGTGGGCGATCGCCAGCTCCGGCTGCTGACAGAGCTGGGCGATCTGGGCGTCGAGCTCCCGCTGCTGCGCGCGCAGCGCCGCGATCGCCGCGGCCAGGGGCGCGGCGGCATACGGCAGGACCTGGCGCTGCTGGGTGAGCTGGGCCAGGCTCTCGCTGAGCCCCTTGCGGGCCGCCAGGAGTTGCTCGAGCTGCACCACCGACTCCGCCTTGACCGGGAAGGGGCGCAACGGCAGAGCGAGAGCGTAGTGTGCCAAGCCCTGGCTGTCGAGCCGGTCGGTCTTGGCGCGGGGATGCAGCACGGCCAGGAAAGCCTTGGCCTCCTTGGGCGGGGCCAGCAAGACGGTGCGGCCGTCCTGCTGGGCGCGCTGGACGACGGCCCGGCTGTAGACCCCGGTCGGCTCAAGCACCCAGGGGTGCTCGGCGGGGGCCAGGGCCGCGAGCTGGGCAATCCCGGCGGGCGTGTTGGGCACCTGTCCCGCGGCCACCACCTGCTGGGTGCCGGCCGCGAGGAGGCTGTAGGCCAACGTGGCCTTGCTGACGTCGATCCCGAGCATCGCACGCACTCCTTGCGCCGCCGCCCCCTTGCAGAGCATCGACCGTCCTCGGCGGAGGCGGTAGCATCCCTCATCGGCGGTCGGCGCGGTGTACCGCAGTCTCTCCCAGGCCGTCCCGCTGGCGGCAAGGGGCTGAGGCGGTTACAGCACACCGACTCGGGTGGGGGCTGTCAAGCCGACGTCGGGGTGGACATTATGGACAGCGGGGCCCCTACCCCCCTGCCCACATGCCCACCCCACTACGACGACGACCCCCACCACGACCATACAAGGGGCCGGGGGTGAGGGCGCCGGGGTGAGGGCCGCCGCGCTACTCGGTCAGCCGCACGACGATCGGCCCGGTGTACTGCCCGTTCCAGCCGTCCTGGCCGCCTCC
>Ga0307373_10015701_pt1 | contig 10265 bp, 8 predicted proteins | sample OX2MG_FD_202534 | JGI IMG/M metagenome (GOLD analysis project Ga0307373, IMG submission 202534) | Soil microbial communities from Risofladan, Vaasa, Finland - OX-2 | ecosystem: Environmental > Terrestrial > Soil > Coastal area > Acid sulfate soil | place: Finland: Risofladan, Vaasa | collected...
GCGTTCATGAAATCTTGACGGGACTCTACTGGCCAGGCATTAGCCGCCCGTGTCTCCCATAAAATATTCTGTCCGCTTGTAATCCTAAAAGGATACAACATTGCCGTTCATAAGCGAAACTCGGCATCAAATCGAGCTGGGGTTTGCAGGAATAATTTGGCGGGTGGGCCAGCCTTTCGCCGTTTTTTCCTTGGCCTGCTCTCACCGCTGGATGATACCACTCTAGTACATCATCGATGAGAGAACGGTTTAGTTTTTCCGGGTGGCCGACCCTTTCGATTTTAAAGGGTCGGGCCTGTGGCGCTCTCCTTCCTGCATGGCCCACAAAATCATTCAAGGACTGGCCCTGGAACAGTTTTTCCTTCTACTCGAATTTCAGATACGGATTGATCCGCGGTGACCCTGTCCATTGAATTGAGGCTGAAAGAAGGAAAAAGCAAACCCTCCATCCCTCCGCAACCCGCGAAGAAGCTGCCGCCCGGAAGTTCAAAAATTGTCTCATTGGGTGCGAGACCTGCCCAAAAGCAAAAGCCACACAGGCTGAAGCCTGTGCTACTGGAGGGGGCGGTGTTTAGTAGCACAGGCTTCAGCCTGTGTGGGGTTTGGTTTTTTGGTTTTTATTTTGAGGGGGGGAGAAAAAACGAGCGGAAGTTAAAAGGCAAGGGCACCCAAAATACAATACCAAAGCCCGAAACAGGTGCTCCTGCACCTAGTCCAGACTGAATTAGACGGCAAAGCTGTTTTTCGAGCGGGCATGAGGCGCGCGCCGCGCTGGTCATGCTACAATCCCGTCTTTCCGCATAGCTGGATTGGAAATGACATGAAAGCCATCGGACAAAACACACTCGAAGTGATCTCACCGGACCGTTCCAGCCGCATGATGCCGCTTGCGGCGTCCCCATTCCTGATCGGGCGTGGAGACGAAAGCGGAAACCACCTGCAGCTTGCCGACCCGCGCATCTCCCGGCGGTGCGCCACCATCATTTCAGGCTCCAACGGCTACCTGCTCGAAGACAACGGTCACCGCGCGGGCGTCTTCGTGAACGGAGAGAAAATCGAACGCCGTTTCCTGGAGGACGGCGACGCCATCACGTTCGGCATCGCCGATTCCTACGAAATTATTTTTCATTCCACCAATGTCAGGGCGTCGGTCGAGAACATGCTGACGCGCATCGGCAAAATTTCCTCGTTGGACGCCTCCTCGGCCGGCCTGGGCAAATTGAACCTCCTGCTGGAGGCCACCTCGCTGCTGCATTCCGACCTGCCGCTGGATTCGGTTCTCGGCACCATGCTCGACCACGCCGTTGCCATTACTCACGCCGAGCGCGGCATTCTGCTCGAAGCGGATTCTTCCGGAGAGTTGTGCATTCGCCTGGCTCGAGGCAAAGGAGGCGTGGCGCTGCCGACCGAGGGACTCAACCCGAGCCAGACGGCGTTGCGGCAAGCGACCGCGCAGCAAGCCAGCGTCCTGACCGAAGACCTGAATCTGGGCGACATCAACTTAAAGGCGGCGCAGAGCGTGGTCGCGCAGTCTCTTCGCGCGGTGGTGGCGATCCCGCTGTACGCAATGTCGCGGACCCGCTCGCCGGATTCGGCCAAGCCGTCCGGGCAGGGGCATTATCTCGGCGCGCTGTATCTGGATTCCCGCCGCGCGACGGCCTTTTCCAAAATCGATCGCCAGATCCTGGACGCCCTGGCGGTGGAAGCGGCCAGCATCCTGGACAACGCACGGCTGGTGGAGCGCGAACGCCAGCGCATGCGCCTCGAGCAGGAGCTCGATATCGCCCGGCACATTCAGCAAGCCCTGATTCCCAGCGGCTTGCGCGACTTCCCCTATTTCGCGGTTTCGGGCATTCACACCCCGTGCCACGCGGTGGGCGGGGATTACTTCGACGTCTTTCCGCTCAGCGACGAACGGACCGCGATCATCGTCGCGGATGTATCCGGCAAGGGACTCGGCGCGGCGTTGCTGACCACGATGCTCCAGGGCGCCCTCACGGGATTGACCATCGGCGCGGACCCGGTGCAAGTCTTCGACCATCTCAATCGCTTTCTCTGCGGGCACGAAGAGGTGGGCAGATACGCGACCATGTTCTTCGGCATCCTCGATGCGAGCGGACATCTCGTATTCATCAACGCAGGGCATCCCTCGCCGCTGATTCTGCGCCGGGGCGAAGTGATCGACCTGCTGAAGGAAGGGTCTTTCCCCGTCGGCCTGGTTCCGCAAGCGACCTTCACGTCCCTGACGGCAACTCTGCAGCCGGACGATACGCTGGTGATGTTCAGCGACGGGGTCACCGAAGCCTCGGATGCCGAGGACCAGATGTTTGGCGTTCCCCGCCTTCGGCAGGCCCTGTCCGGCCAGCACGATACGCCGCTCGAGCGCCTCCAGAAGTCGGTTCTGGAATCGATCGAGAAGTTCACGAACGGATCCGATCAGAACGACGACATCACACTACTTTTAGTCCGCTATCGAGGCGCAGCCAAGGCAGCCGCCCCCTGAGTTTTTCCTTTTCGTGGAATTTTTCCAAATGCTGCGATTTCAAACGAAGGGATGTTGCGATTGTGCCGCGCCTGCCGGCGCAAATCGCCGCGCCGCGGCTGTTTCCTTTTACTTCAGTTCCGCCACGACCTCGGTATCGGGATACAGACCCTGTGGAACCCCCGACCCATCGGGCATTCCCTTTGTCCTGAGTTCAACTTTCAGGTCGTATTTCTTTTTCGCCTTGAACTCGGTGCTCACGATGTTCGATTCCCTCGTGACCCCTTTGCTGGTCACCACAACCAGAAACTCGCGCACCCCTGGCGGAACGAACAGGTCTTTATCATCAGCGCCGACCATCGCTCCCGTCGTAGACAAATAAATTTTCCCGTTCATTTCTAGCTTGAACGGCATATTTGGCGGCATTTCTTCCGCATTGATTTTCAATCTGGAGTTTTCTTTCGGATCAAGCGACCTGGGATTGAAGTTCACAGCGGAATGCGCAGGCGCGATCTCCCCGGCGCCGGATTTCTCTTCGGGTTTCCTCGCCGCGGCGATTGCTCGAACCGGCGGCGCGGCCTTTCTGGCCGGATTGGCCGGCATTTCCGGGGATGCGGTACCGGTTTCCGCAGGGGTTCCGGGAGTGGAGGATGGGTTCGCCGCCGTTTCGACCGCAGTCTTTGCGTGGCTGTGCAACACGTACCAGCCGCCCGCCAAGGCAAACACCACTAGCAATGGCACAAGCACAAGAGCCCAATTACGGCTGCCAGCTTTTGCCGCAGTGGGCTGCGGTTGCTCCAACGGGGCAACCGGCCCCGTCACTGCAGCGGCAGTTCCCGGCACGCCCGTAGCCGTTCCCGCCACCCCCGTGGGTTCAACCAGGGTAGCGTTCGGGTCATGCCCCATTTGCGTGGCTCTGAATGCGGGGCTTTCCGCAGGGGGTGGAGTGTTGCCCTTCCGCGGTTCACCCAGGTCAGCGGCGAGTGCATCCCCGGTCTGGTAACGGTCTTCGGGGCTCTTCGCCAGGCACTTCATAATCACGCGATCCAGATCGGCCGATAGCGATGGGTTCAGTTTGCATGGTGGCACAGGATTGGTATGCACAACCTTATAAGAAACCGACGTCATACTCTCGCCGGGAAAAGGCTGCTCACCCGTGGCGAGCAAATAGAGAACCACGCCCAGCGAGAAAATATCCGCGCGCCCATCGACCGCCGCACCGGTGAACTGTTCCGGCGGCATGAACGCCGGCGTGCCAAGCAGCTGGCCCGTCATCGTCGTTTGACCTTCGGCAAGTTTGGCCACGCCAAAGTCGGTGATTTTGGGCCGCTCGATTCCGTAGGCTTCGCGCGAGGTCATCAGGATATTGGCGGGTTTGATGTCCCGATGAACCACGCCGCGTTGATGGGCGTACGACAACGCCTGCGCGATCTGCTGTCCAATCTCGCGCACGCGATCCAGGCTCAGACGTTCCCCATTTTTCACCATATCGGCGAGCGTCTGACCCTTGACGAATTCCATGACAAGAAAAGGCAAGCCGTCCTGTTCACCCACATCGAATACCGGCACGATGCCCGGATGCGCCAACGATCCGGCGGCGCGAGCCTCGCGGAAAAATCGCTCGCGAAACTCGCCGCCTTGCACGCCATCGAGCACCACGGAGATGATGGTTTTCACAGCCACAACCCGGTCCATGGCAGGGTCTTTCGCCCTATACACGGTCCCCATGGCGCCGCGCCCCAGTTCCTCAATGATCTCGTAGCGCCCGATCTTCTGTGGATTATCCATAAGCTCGAAACCCGGCTTACTTTATCATGAATGTTCCAGCGCGCAGCATGGGGGCGGGAACGCGCATTTTGACGAGCGGCAACCTCGCCCTTCCCGGCTTTTCCGCCGGCTACGATTTCGGGAAACTTTTAGCGTCCAGAATCCTCACATTCCCTGTTTTCGATATATAATCCAAAAGGTTCAATGTTACGGGCCCGAAAAATACGCGCATTGATTGTCGCCTTGATGTTTACGTCCGGCATGCTTTGCGCTTCCCTGTGTACCACGCTGTGCGCGGAGGGCGTTTGTCCCTTCGAACTGCAGCAAGCGGCGAGCAACGGCCGCGACCAGATGCCTGCGAGCCATTCAAGCTCTTCGAAAAAGCCCGCGCCTGTGGACCGTGACTGCGCTGCGCATCCCCATCCAGACTATAGCGCGGTGAAGGCCGGCAGTCATTTTCAGGTCGGGCTGACCGGCGCGGGCCGCCTGAACGCACACGAATTACTCGTCAATGCGCCGCGACTGATGTCCTTCGATCTGGCTGTATCTTCTCTCTCCGGCCTGGCTCCTCCGCCCAATTTAAGAAGCCTGCTGCAGCAACAGACCTCCATCCTCCGGATCTGATTCTCCGCCCCAATCGTTCTCGACACAGGCTTGCGCCCGGGTGTGACCCGCGCGGCATTTAACTGACGCGCGCGCCGACATCCCATGGCCGGCAATTGCTCGGGCGCAAATCCATCGCTCACCCGGCAACGCACTGCGCACGGATCGGTGCGCAAAGGAACAAAGCCCGCGTCCGGCATAACGGCACGGTTTTTGAAATTCACGTCGAACGAAATCATTTTGGAGGAAGCAATCATGAGCACGGAAAGGAATTTAATAAGCGGCGGCGCACTTCCCATCAGCCGCCGCCGATTTGTGGAAGGATTGGCTGCGGGCGGAGCCGTGGCTGCCGTCGGCTGGCAGGGTTGGCCGGCCTTTGCTGAGACCCGGCCGCAGACGCCTGCGATACTCACCGGAAGTCACTTCACTCTGACGCTTGATGATCTGCCTGTGAACTTCACGGGCTGTCGTTCCACGGCGACGGCCGTGAATGGTTCTGTGCCCGGCCCGACACTGAGATGGCGCGAGGGCGACACGGTTACGCTGGCGGTGACGAACCGCTTGAAAAAGTCAGCCTCGATCCACTGGCACGGCGTGCGCTCCCCATCACTCATGGACGGAGTTCCTGGCCTGAGCTATCCGGGCATCGCGCCGAATGAGACGTTTCTGTACCGCATCCCGGTGGTCCAGAGCGGAACTTATTGGTATCACAGCCATACGCGGTTCCAGGAGCAAACCGGATTGCATGGAGCGATCATCATTGACCGCGCCAGCAAGGATCCCATCAAATTTGACCGCGAATACGTAGTGATGCTCACGGACTGGACGGACACAGATCCGGATACGGTCTTCAGCAACCTGAAGGAGGAGAGCGAATACTACAATTTCCAGCAGCGAACCGCCGGCACGTTCTTCTCCGATGTCAAAAAACACGGGTGGAGGTCCACCATCTCCAATCGACTCATGTGGGGACGCATGAATATGACTCCCACGGATATCCTGGACATCACGGGCGCGACCTACACCTACCTGCTGAATGGAAATCCCCCCAATGCGAATTGGACGGCGTTGTTCCAGCCTGGCGAGCGGATTCGCCTGCGTTTCATCAACGGCTCCTCGATGACGTTTTTCGATGTACGCCTCCCGGGCCTTGCGATGACAGTGGTACAGGCCGACGGCAATGACGTGGAGCCGGTGGTGATCGATGAATTCCGCATCGGCGTGGCTGAAACGTATGACGTCATCGTGCAGCCTGAAAAAAACACCGCCTACACAATCTTCGCGCAGGCGCAAGACCGCAGCGGTTATGCGCGCGGCACCCTCGCTCCAAGCTATGGAATGGCCGCCAAAGTTCCACCCCTCGACCCTCGGCCCCTGCGCACCATGCAGGACATGGGGATGGGCAAGATGGCCGGCATGAACATGGCCGGCATAGACGGAATGACGAAGGAGGACATGCCGGGCATGGACATGAGCGGCGACTCGCAGGCTGCTAAGGACGCCGCGGGCAATTCCGCTGCGAGCATGCCCGGCATGGCAGGGATGACGGCGGGAAGCATGGCCGGAATGAAGATGGGCAGCACGGCCGGCACGACTCCCTTGCCTCAGCCAGGGCCCCATACCGTACCGCTCGAGCCCATGCCCGGCGCACCAGACCCTCATAAGGTAATCCTCCAACCCTCCAACCCCGTTCATCTGCACGTGGGTCCAGAAGTCGACATGATCTCGAAGAACGTGTCCGATCGGCTCAACGATCCGGGAGACGGGCTGGAACACAATGGGCGGCGCGTGCTGACCTATGCGCACCTGCGGGCCAAATACCGCGGTGTAGATCGCCGCCCGCCCACCCGGGAGATCGAATTGCACTTGACCGGCAACATGCAGCGCTACATCTGGGGATTCAATGGCAAAGGATTCTCCAGCGCCAAGCCGATTGCATTACGGCTTGGCGAGCGGTTGCGCATTGTCCTGATCAACGACACGATGATGGACCATCCGATTCACCTGCATGGATTATGGAGCGAGCTGGAAAATGGCCACGGCGAATTCAATCCCTATAAACACACCATCATCGTCAAGCCGTCCGAGCGTGTGAGTTATCTGGTAAGCGCCGATTCGCCCGGCAAGTGGGCCTATCACTGCCACCTGCTTTACCACATGCAAGCCGGAATGTTTCGAACGGTGGTGGTCGCATGAACGCCCGAAGGAAATTTCCGCGCAAACCCGCCGGACGCCGATCCCTATTCCTGCCGATATTCGGCGCCGTTATTTTTTTCCTGAGCGCTCCGGCAACGAAGGCGCAGGCGGCAACTGCTCACCCGTCAGGCAACACGGCGGCGACCGCACCAGCCTTGAAACCGGAAAACATGGGCGGGCAAATCTTCGCCCATTTCCTGTTCAACGAGCTGGAAGCCCGCTCCGGCGACAATGGCACGGCGTTGCGTTGGGACAGTGAGGGCTGGCTCGGCACGGACATGAACCGCCTCTGGCTGAAATCCGAGGGTTCGGTCCGTAACGGGACGGCAAAAGACACCAGTCTGGAAGTGTTCTACGACCGGCCCATTCCGCGCCTGCGGTACTTTGACGCGCAGGCAGGAATGCGCGAAGACCTGGATTCGGGGCCACACCGCACATGGGGCGCGGTGGGTATCGAGGGACTTGCGCCGCACTTTTTCCAGTTCGAGCCGACATTTTATTTTCGGGGCGGGGGCCACGTCGCTGGCCGCATAAATACCAGTTATGACCTGCTGATCACTCAGCGGCTGATCGCGCAGCCCAATCTTGAGATGAACTTCTACAGCAAGCGCGACCCTCAGCGCAATCTGGGAACCGGGCTGACGGATTTAGACACCGGTGTGCGGCTCCGTTATGAAATCAGAAGGAAATTTGCTCCGTACATCGGTTTTGCCTACACACGGAAGTTTGGCGATACCGCAACCCTCTCGCGCCAAGCGGGCGAATCTGTTGCCGATCCGGCGTTCGTGTTCGGCATTCGTCTCTGGTACTGAAAGCCGCAAGTCGTCCAAGGAGATTCTGGTGCGTAAATTTTTGCTGGGATTTTTAACAGGCATCATCGTTCTTGCGTTGGTGGGATTCTCTTATGTGCGCTTCGGTTTCCTGGACATGCGGGCGGATATTCCAGTCAATCCACTCGAACAAGCAATCGCAATGCCGTCCTTGGATGCTTCCATAAATCGCCATGCGCCCGCACGGCGGAATCCGGTCGCTCCCAGCGATGCGAACCTTATCGCCGGGATGAAAATCTATCAGGCGAAATGCGCCAATTGCCACGGCGACGTCAATCATCCTCATGGAATATTGGCGGACGATCTCTATCCTCGGGCTCCCCAGTTTGCGGGGGATGCACCCGATATGCCCGAATGGCAGAATTACTTCATCATTCAACACGGCATACGCCTGACGGGAATGCCTGCATGGGGAAATTTGCTTAGCGACCAGCAACTATGGCAGGTAACAACCTTCCTGAACCACATGGATAAGCTGCCGTCAGGGGTCTCCGGCCAATGGAAAGCTGTGGCGGCCGGTCCGATGTAAAACAAGCCGGCCTCGCGTCCAGCACCGGTGGATAAAAACATGCAAATGAGATGAGTCGCTCCTCTCGATTCATAAACACGGCAGCTCACAACAGAGGAGCTGGATTAATCAACCCTGGCCAGGTCAATGTCCGCCGGGGATCAGCATTTGTCTCTGGTACTGAGAAGCCTCAACAGCTGAATTAAATCAGGAAATAAATGGGACTTTGCGCTGATTCGCACCCGCATGCACTTTTGGCCCTTGGGGTGTCCTGTATGATAAGACCGGCTATGGGCAAAGGGCGGTTATGATCGAAAATGTAGAAATGGTGCTCCGAAAAACACCCCTCTTCGCGAATCTCACGGAGCAGGAGATGCACGCCCTGGCGCCGCGTGTAAGCAAGAAGCTTTTTCAACGGGGCGAGCTACTGTTTGGAGAAGGCGATGCGTGCACGGGCCTTTTCCTGGTGGCCAAGGGAAAGATTCGCATTTTCAAGCTTTCGCCAGCCGGGCGCGAACAAGTTCTGGCCGTAGAAGCGCCGGGAAGCTCTTTCGCGGAGCTTCCGGTATTCGATGGAGGCAATTATCCTGCTTCGGCATCCGCATTGGAGGACTCCGAAATACTTTTTATCTCGCGCAAGGATTTTCAGAATTTCTGTCGCGAGCATCCAGAGGTGGCGCTCAAAGTGATTGCGATGGTTGGCTCGCGGCTGCGGCGCCTGATCGGGATCATCGAGGACCTGTCGTTCACGACGGTGAGACAACGGCTGATAGCCCTCATCTTGAGGTTGGCGCAGGCGGCCGGAACGCCATCGAAGGACGGAGTTCACGTGGAACTGACGAAAACCCATCAGGATTTGGCGGCGGAATTGGGAACCGTGCGAGAGCTGGTTTCACGCAATCTCAGCCGGCTCCAGGCCGAAGGGTTCCTCGAAGTGGACGGCCGCAAAATTATAGTGAAAGACCTCGCCGGCCTGAGGCGCGAACAGACCTCTATCGAGTAAATTCCTTCCTTTTCCATCTTTCCGTAGCGGAGTGACTTTAGTCACTGCCTCCCTGCGAACCGCCATTTAGCATGGTAGTTGTTAAAGGAGGTGACCATGAGTTTCTCCAGCGAAACCAAGGTAAAAGATATCGCGCTTTCCAATCCAGCGGCCAGGCAAGTTCTTGAAACGGCCAGGGTCGACTACTGCTGCGGGGGCGGCAAATCGCTGCAGGAGGCCTGCATGCGCGCCGATGTGTCCGCGGAAGAGGTCTTGAAACGGCTGCGCGAAAACAGCAAAGACATAAGCCCCGACGAAACGGCCTGGACCTCAGCGCCGCTGAGCGATCTGACCCGGCACATCCGCGAAAAGCACCATCGATACGTCCGCGACGCGATCTCGCGCGTGCAGCCCCTGCTGGACAAAGTAAAAGCAAGGCATGGAGCGAATCACCCCGAAATCGCGGACATCCAGAGGCTCTTCACCGAAGTCGGCCGGGAGATGATCATGCACATGCAGAAGGAGGAACAGATTCTGTTCCCCTATATCGACGCGCTGCAGCGTTCGGCCGATGGGAACGGAACAGTGGAGGCGCCATTCTTCCAGACGGTGCGAAATCCGATTCAAACCATGATGCAGGAGCACGACGCTGCGGGAGAAATCGTGAGGCAGATGCGCAAAGCAAGTTCGGAATACACGGCTCCTGCGGATGCCTGCATGAGTTATAAGGCGTTGTACCAGGATTTGCGGGAATTCGAGGCGGATCTTCACCATCACGTGCACCTAGAGAACAACATCCTGTTCCCGCGCGCAGTGGAGATGGAAGCCGCGGCAATCGGATAGACATTTTCATAAGGCAATTGTGGAAAAGGAGAAAATCATGAGCGATCGTCCGAA
>Ga0307373_10015702_pt1 | contig 10265 bp, 17 predicted proteins | sample OX2MG_FD_202534 | JGI IMG/M metagenome (GOLD analysis project Ga0307373, IMG submission 202534) | Soil microbial communities from Risofladan, Vaasa, Finland - OX-2 | ecosystem: Environmental > Terrestrial > Soil > Coastal area > Acid sulfate soil | place: Finland: Risofladan, Vaasa | collected...
GCAAGGGCGAGCCCGCCAAGCAGGTCGCGATCGACGTCCTGCGCAAGGCAGGCGAGCCGCTGCACGCGAACGAGGTCGCCAATCGCGTGCTCGCCTCCGGCCGCTGCGCCGGCCTCAAAGGCAAGACACCGGAGGCGACGATCAGCGCGATGCTCGCCGTCGGCTCGAAGCCGGGCGGACCGTTCACCCGCGTCGACAAGGGCACCTACACGCTCGCCGACACACCGGCCGCGGCGAGTGCGACGGCAGCGGCCAAGCCGCCGACCGCGAAGGCGTCGAGTGCGAAGCCGACGCGTGCCCGCAAGGCGGCGACGAAGAAGCCGGCCGCTCGTGCGCGAACGAAGCGCTCCACCGCAAAACGATCGCAGTGAAACCCTCGGGAAACGTGCACGGCGACAGCGGGAGCCGCAACAGCGGCTCCCGCTCGCGACCAGTCACAGCGGAACCGTGTGAGACTGCGATCAGCGCTGCCTCGGGTCAGCTATGAACGGCGCTAGCGTCGGCCCGCACATGGCGACGGTCGGTGACCGCATCCGGCAGCGACGACTCGAACTCGGGCTCAGCCAGCGCGAACTCGCAAGCGAAGGCGTCACCTACGCATACATCAGCCGGCTCGAAGCGAACGCACGCACGCCGAGCATCAAAGCGCTGCGCAAGCTCGCCACCGAACAACTCGCGCAGCTTGTGCTCGAACATCAACGCCGTCCCTTGCCGCGCCGCGCCGTCACGCTTGCCCGCGCCGTCCTGCAGCGGCGCTGAGCGGACGAACCGATAGGCGTCGAGACCTTCGCGCAAGAGCTGCACCACCAGACGCAACTCGCGCTCTCCGAGCAGCGGCTCGATCGCGCGCACGATTCCGGCCTGGCTGCCGATCGCGATCCGCTCGCCGACCTCGAGCGGCTGCTCGCGACTCAAGTGGCCGGTCGCGATCACCTGCTCGCCGCGGCGCAGCTCGTAGCGGTACTCAGGCATCGGCGCTCACGACCTCTCGTACGCCGGAGCAGGGGCGGCCAGTTCTCGGCTGATCTCGCGCGTGGTCAATCCGCAACGCTCGACCGACAGCAGCAGGCGGCGGCGGACGACGTGGCGGTCGGCGCCGCGAAGACGGCCGAGCAGGGTCATCACCGCTTCAGCTTCGCGTAGAGGCAGGTTGGCCTCCAGCACGAAGCGTGCGTGCCAGCGTGCAGCCGCCAGCTGAAAGCGCTCATCCTCCTTGTCTGCCAGCTCGAACAGCAGCAGCAACGCATCCGCGTACATCACGAACGAATGTTCGCACAGCCTCCGCACGGATCCTCCGCGCTCCGCGGCCGCAGGGCCGCCTGTCGAGCCCAGGAGCGGGCAAGCTCGGCACATCTTTCCGGGTTTAGCGGGCCTTAGCCGCTGACGCTAAAGCCGCCCTCTTACCGGCTTTAGCGGGCTTTACCGCTTTCTGATAAATCCGGTAAGGTCGCGTTGGACATGGATCCGCGGACGAACCCGTACACCCCGAACGCCGGCGCCCCGCCTCCTGCTCTGGTCGGCCGCGACGCCGAACTGGAGGGCTTCGAGATCCTGCTCGAGCGGCTGCGGCGGGGCTACGCGGAACAGTCGATGCTGATCACCGGCCTGCGCGGCGTCGGCAAGACAGTATTGCTAGGGGCGTTCGAAAGCCGCGCCCGCGCGAGCGGCTGGATCACCGTCCAGGCCGAGATCACCAAGAACGAGGACTTCGGCCCGCGCATGGGCAGCATGGTCCGCCGCGCCCTCTTCCAGGTCGCCCCCAAGAGCAGCTGGACGGACAAGCTCCGACAGGCCGCCGGCGCCCTCAAGTCCTTCTCGATCACCGTCGCACCGGACGGGTCGATCACCGCCGGCGTCGACATCGAGCCGCTCGAGGGCACCGCCGACAGCGGCAACCTCTCAGACGACCTGACCGACCTGCTCGTCGCGCTCGGCGAGGCAGCCCAGGAACGCGAGACCGGGATCGCCTTCCTCGTCGACGAAGTCCAGTTCCTGCACACCGCCGAGTTCGAAGCCCTGATCGCCGGCCTCCACCGGACCGTGCAGCGGCAGCTGCCGATCACGCTCGTCGGCGCCGGCCTGCCTCAGCTCCCCCGGCTCGCGGGCGAGGCGAAGTCGTATGCGGAGCGGCTGTTCAAGTTCCCGCGCATCGGCCAGCTCTCCCCACCCCAAGCCGAAGCCGCGCTCGCCGAACCGGCAGCCGACCAAGATGTCAGCTACGAGGCAGGCGCGATCGATGTGATCGTCGACTACACCGAGGGCTACCCCTACTTCATCCAGGAGTACGGCAAGATCGTCTGGGACCTCGCCCCCGAAGACCAACCGATCAGCGAGCGCGTCGCAGAAGAAGCACAACGGATCGTCGAGGCGAAGCTCGACGAGTCGTTCTTCCGCGTCCGGGCAGAGCGCACCACCGAACTCGAACTGCAATACCTGCGCGCGATGGCCGAACTCGGCCCCGGCGAGCAGACAGCCGGCGACGTCGCCGCCGTCATGGGACGCAGCTCCGACAAGCTCGGCCCCACCCGCGCACGCCTGATCGACAAAGGGCTGCTCTACACGACCGGACACGGCCGCGGCGACTTCACCGTCCCCCAATTCGACCGCTACCTGCGCCGCAACTACGAACTCGCACCGCCCGCCCCGCGACGCTAACGCTCGGCGGCGCGCAGCGCAGCTACATCACCGCCTGCGAACTCGAAGGCGACTCCTCGATGTACGGGACGGCGAGGCCAGGTGCTATGAGCAGCGAAAGCCGAGGATCGGATGGAGTTCGATCGCGTTCGGTGCGACGCCGGTCTGGCCGTGGTCGAAGTCGAAGAAGGCGACGCCGGTGATCCGTGCGCGCGCACAGAGCCGGACATCGCTGCGCGCCGTGCTCATCTGCTCGCGCCGCAACGGCGTCGCGCGCGAATCGCAGCTCGGAGATGGTGACTCGGCGATCATGTGATCGGCGCCGGCTCGCAGCACGAGATGCAGGTCGCCGTCCTGCTCCTGCCGGACAAGCGTGACCGCGGCCGTCACCGTGTAGACGTGACGCTCGAACGGCAGTCTGCTCACGGGGAGCGTCGGCGGCGCCGGCCGCGTGACGAGGAAGTGGATCGTCGTCGATGCGGGCGGCAGCAGAGTCGGGCGGTCCTGAAGCGTCTTCACCGGCCAGCGCTCGACGCCGCACAATCCCGACCCAGCCGCAAACGCTCCACCGCTACCGGCTGGGGGGAAAATCGCGAGTGCAGCCGCTGCGGCGAACGTCGCGGCTAGCGCGACGGCGGTGAGCACACGGATCATCGCGGCCGCCGATCGGAGCCGAACTCGCGCGCGGCGCAGGTCGCGCAGAAGAACAGGATCTCGTCCTCTCCGTCCTCGTCGAGATCGACCAGATGCCCTTCCCAGCCACGCTCGCGCAGATTGTCCTCGCGCCCGCACTCCGCACAGACGAATACCGTCGTCAGCATCGACGCTCAGTCTGGCGATGCCTTCCGCGTCGCGCTAGTGGCCAGTCCGGACCTGACCAGCCGCGGACCGGGCCGCTCCGCTTTTCGGTGGAGTCGGAGCAATTCGATGCGCACCTACTGATGCGGTCGGCTACCGCTTTGAGCGGCGACGGTTGAGCAGGAGGCGTACCAGCCTTGCTGCGCCCTGGGCGAGCAGGCGCAGCATGTAGACGTAACGAGCGAGCGGCCCGGTGCCGCAGCTGAGCTTCGGATCGTCGGCTGCACACCACGCGGCGGATCGTTTGCGCAAGCTCTCGGCCTTGCTCATCTCGCATCCGCGGGCTCGGCGGTATGAGCGGGCGTGAGCATCAGCCACCGTGCCGAAGCCGGAGCACCGGCCGGCAGCGGCCGCGGTGTCGGCGGATGATCTGAAGAGTGATTGAGAGAAAAAGCAGGGCGAGGCCCGGGTAGAACGTGAATGCGTCGGCCCGGGCAGCGCCGTGCTGCATCGCGGTCATGGCCATCGAGCCGCTCCCGCCGTGTGCGAGCGCGAACATGCTCAGGTAGAGCAAGACGGCACCTCCGGCTGCGAGCACGGCAACGGGGCGGGAGCAGCCAAGAGCGCCGACGGTCAGCAGCAGCGCGGAGGCAATGAAGAGCGGCTGCGCGGCGCTGCCGAGCGAGCGCGCGAGGATGCTCGTCTCGCCGATCCCCGCCGATCCGAGCACAGCCGCGACCGCGGCCGGCAGCGTGCCCGCCATCGCAGCGCAACCAACGGCTGTGCCTGCGGCGCCGAGCATCGTGAGCGGCGGTCGGCGCATCACACCACCGAGGGTAGCCTCGCCGAGACGATGACGGAAACGACCGACCTCGAACGCACCAGCGCAGCGCTCAACGTGGAGGGGCTGACGAAGGTGTACGCCGACGGCACGACCGCGCTCGACGCGCTGAGCTTGCGCGTCCCGGCTGGCACGTTCTTCGGTCTGCTCGGCCCGAACGGGGCCGGCAAGACGACGTTGATCGGTGCGACCGCCGGGCTCGTGCGCGCACCCGCCGGGCGGATCTTCGTCTTCGGTCATGACGCGGCCGCCGAGCTTGAGGCGCGGCTGCTGGTCGGCGTCGCACCGCAGGAGGTGCACCTCGACAGGTTCCTGAGCGCGCGCGAGCTGCTCGCCTATCACGGCCGCTACTTCGGGATGGCGAAGCTCGAGGCGCTCGAGCGTGCGGACGAGCTGCTTGAGGTCTTCGACCTGACCGGGAAGGCGAAGACGAAGCCGAACCGGCTCTCGGGCGGCATGCGTCGACGGCTGCTGATCGCGCGCGCGCTCGTCCATCGGCCTCGGCTGGTCATCCTCGACGAGCCCACCGCCGGTGTTGACCTCGAGCTGCGCTACGAGCTGTGGCGCTACCTGCGTCGCCTGCACGCCGAGCAGGGCGTCACCGTCTTACTGACCACGCATTACATCGAGGAGGCGGAGGCGCTCTGCGAACGGGTCGCGTTCATCCGCGCCGGCCGCATCATCGGCGAGGGAGCGCCGGGCGAGCTTGTGACCCGCTACGGCAGCGAGCGGCTCGAAGACGCCTACGTCGAGGCGATGCGCCAATGAGCAGCGCCGAGCTGCGCGTGCGTCAGCGCCGGGGTACGGCGGCGCTCGCCGGCCGGGAGACGCGGCGCGTGCTCTCGCTCTGGACGCAGACGATCCTGCCGCCGATCCTCACCGCTGTCCTCTTCTTGGCAGTTTTCGGCGGCGCGCTCGGCCACCGCATCCACCACGTCGAGGGGCTGCCCTACCTCACCTTCATCCTCCCCGGCCTGCTCGTGATGACGGTCGCCGGGCAGTCGTTCGCGAACTCCTCGACCAGCCTCTTCCAGGCCAAGAACGAGGGCTACATCGAAGACGTGCTCACCGCGCCGCTGCGTCCCGGACAGCTCGCATTCGCCTACCTCGCAGGCGGCCTGACCCGGGGCCTGCTGGCCGCGTTCGCCGTCGCGCTTCTTGCCCTCCCGTTCGCAGGCGAAGGATCGCAGCCCGCGCTCGCAGTGCTCGCGCTCGTCCTCACCGGCCTCGTCTTCTCGGCGCTGGGCGTGATCACCGGCATCTGGGCCGACACCTTCGACCAGCACGCGTTCGTTGCGAACATCGTGATCACTCCGCTCGCGCTCGTCGGCGGCGTCTTCTACTCCGCCCGCACGCTCGCCGAGCCGTGGGCGACGCTGACGCGGCTCGACCCGCTCTACTACCTGGTCGACGCGACCCGCGGCGGCCTGACCGGCTTCCACCAGTCATCAACCTGGCTCGCGCTCGGGGTCACCGCGACCGTCGCCGCTGCCGCCATCCTGATCGCAGCGACGCTAGTCAGACGCGGCTGGCGGCTCAAGCCGTAGCCGACGATTCGAGCGCCTGCTGCTCGGCATCCTCCCGCCGAATCACGCCGATGAGTACGCCGTCGGACCGGGTGACCGGCAGCGTGGTCAGGTCCTGCGCGCGCATGCGTTCAACCGCCTTGTCGAGTTCGAAACTCGGCCTGACGGTGCTCGGGCCCGGCGTCATTGCCTCCTCGACCAAGACATCGTCCGCGCCTGCAAGCGCAGCACGGCCTAGTCGGCCGAGAACGACGCCCTCCTCGTTGGTGACGAAGCAGGTGTCCCAGCCCGCCGCGCGAACGCGCTCGCGCACCTCTGGCATCCGGTCATGCGGGCCGCAGGCCGGGACGTCGGTGCGGGCGTGCGCACCGACCCGGGTGCTGCTAGGTCGATGGCCTTCGAGCGGCAATCCGAACGAGCCCCAGTCGGCCTTACCGGCAACGTAGTCGTAGACGGGGCTGAAGCCGATGCTTTCGAACCGCCACGCGGCTCGTGGACTCATGTCTCACTGGTAGTCGTAGCAATAGACGATCACCGGCCGGCTCGCGTCGAGCTGCCCGGTTGTCTCTGCGTCCAGCGTCTTCAGCGGGATGTTGATCGCGCCGGGCAGATGCTCGTCCTCGTACTCGTCCGGTGGCAGCACCTCGACGAGCTGCGCCCGTTCCTCGTGCAGGAGACGCTGGACTTCGTCGCGATCGATTCCTGTCGGCATTCAGGCCTCCTCGAGAGAGATGTCGCCGAAGATTGCGCGCCCGACCTCGATCGCGTCCGCGATCGAGATCGGTAGGCCCTTGACCTCGGTGTGCTCGCGTACATACTGGTCGACGCTCTCGCGCGACTCGAAGAAGTTGAGGACGTCGCAGCAGCCGCGGAAGCTCGGCCCTTCGCAGCGGCTGCTGCCGGCGAGCACGACGGCTGTCTCGGGTTCCCACCAGGCGCCTTCGCCCGGGTGGAGTCGCACCCAGATCTCGGTGCCAGTGGCGGGATCGCGCGATGTCACCTCGATCGGCAGGTTAAGCATCGGCGCGATCCCGAGCGCGTCGATCGCGCACATCGCCTCGACGGATCGGTCATTGTCGATCAGGACGCGGTGGCCACGCGGGCGCGCCGAGAAGGGGTAGGCGACGAGGATCGCGCCTTCGTCGTCGAAGTGGACGAGATCTTCCCGCGCGAGCGCGGCGAGCGCTGCGACGTGGTCGAGGCCGAGCGACTGTGCGCACTCGCTGATCGCGTTCGCGTCCGGTGGAGTCGCGTGCGCGAAGCGGTCGAGGATCCAGCGGTAGAGCTCGCGCTCGCGGGTGCTCAGCCGACGCGTTCGCTCCGCGCCGCGACGGGCTGTCGGGATTGCGGCCGCTGTCAGTGCGGCATCGACGCGGGCGGGGTTTGCGTCGAGGGTGCTCATCCGGCTGCCTGCCGGTAGCCGGCGTCGAAGCCGGCGAGGTTGGTCTCGCCGAGGATCCGTGCGACGACGCGGTGGCGGCGGTCGAGGAAGAGTGTCGCCGGCAGGCCCTGGAGTCGGAAGCGGGTAGCGATCAGGCCGTGCGGGTCGAAGATGCTCGGGTGGTGCCAGCCGAAGCGACGGTAGAACGCCTTCGCGTCGGTGCGCGTGTCTTGGATGTCGACGCCGACGACCTGCGCCTGCGGATGGGTGCGGGCGAAGGTGGCGAGCGCGCGCGCTTCTGCGTAGCAGCCGGTGCACCAGGAGGCCCACATGTTGAGCACGATCGGCTTGCCCGGGTAGCTCGCCAGGCTGACCGGGCGGCCGCTGATCGGATCGGTGCCGCTCAGTTGGAGCGGTGCGGCGGCGGAGCCGCCGCGTGCGACCGGGCCCGCCGATCCGGCCGAGTCGCCGTTGCGTGTGAGCGCGAGCGCCGCCGCGGCCGCCGCGATGATCACGACGCCGCCGAGGGCGAGGGCAATCTTCCAGCGATGCGGCGGCTGCCGGTGCGGCCGCTTGGCCTGGGCGGCGCGTTCACGCTTGGCGCGGCGTCCGCTCATGTCGACGCCTTCCGGTAGGCAGCGGCGAAGCCGGCCGCCGTCGTCTGACCGTTGATGCGTTGGACGACCTGGTGCTTGGCGTCGAGGAAGAGCGTCGCCGGCAGCGTCTGCAGTCGCAGCTGGGCGGCGATGCGGCCGTGCGGGTCGGCGATGCTCGGATGGCGCCAGCCGGCGCGCCGGTAGAGGCTGCGCGCACCTGCGGCGGTATCGGTGACATCGACGCCGAGAACGCGTGCGGCCGGGTGGGTGCGCTCGAAGGCGGCGAGCGCGCGTGCGTCCGCGAAGCAGGCGCCGCAGGAGGAGGACCAGAGGTTGACGATGACCGGCTTGCCGGCGTAGGCGGCGAGGCCGACGGGCTGGCCGGTGAGGACGTTGGTTCCATGCAGGCTCGGCGGCGAGCTCGTCCCGGCGCCGATGGCGGCGCCGGCGGCGACCGTTGACGCAACGACCGTCGCGGCCAGTACAGCGCCGAGCGCACGCGCCGAGCGGCGGCTGGCGGTGGATGTGTCAGCCCGTCGATGTGGGCGCATGCGATCTCCTTTCCGAAGGGCTCTGCTCGCGGGCGAGCGCGGGCGCGAGCGCCCCTTTGCCGGCGGGTGTCGCGGGCCGGGAGAGCCAGCGCCAGAGCGCCCACGCTGCGAGCGCGGCGATCGTGGCGAGCACGGCGGTTGCGACCGTCTGTCCCGTGCTCGATCCGAGCCAGGTCGCAGCCTGGCTGGAGAGGGTCTCACCGCGGTCGATCAGCGAGCGGCCGCTGCTGCGGGTGTCCGAGCCAGGCAGCAGGAAGAAGGCCCAGTAGTAGACGACGTAGGCGCCGGCGAGCAGCAGCAGCGCGCCGCTTACCCGGTTGACGTAGGGGACGAGCCGACGCAGCGCCCGCGCGAGTCCCTTCTGCGAGAGCGCTGCGGCGACCGCGAGCGCGGTCAGGATCGTGCCCATCCCGGCCGCGTAGGCGAGGAAGCTGAGCGCGCTGCCGGCGAGGCTGCCGGTGACCGCGCCGCCGGTGGCGGCAAGAAAGATCGGCAACGTGCAAGAGAGCGATGCTGTGCCGTAGCCGATGCCGAACAGGACGTCGCCGCGCAGCCCGCCGCCGCTGCTGCGATACGGAAGCTGCGGCAGGCGCAGGCGCAGGTGGCCGCCGGCGAGCACGGCGGCGCCCGCGACGACGAGTGCGGCGCCGATCACTAGGCCTGCCCAGGGAAGCGCGCGTGTTAGCTCGCGCGCGCCGAGCCCGATCGCGGTTCCGATCGTGCCGAAGATGAGCATGAAGCCGGCGGTGGTTACGCCGCCCACCAGCAGGGCGCGGCTGACGGCGTCGGCGCTGCGGCGGGTGCCGTCCTCGGCGCCGAGCCGCCGTGCCAGGTAGGCGGGCAGGAGCGCGAAGCCGCAGGGATTGACGGTGGCGACGGTGCCGGCGACGAAGGCGAAGCTGACCGTGCCGCCGGTCACGCCGAGGCGCCCGCCTCACGCAGCAGCGCCGCCCGCACCCACCGCTCGTCCGGCTGCCCGACCATGCCGGCCTCGGTCCGGAACACGCGGCAGGAGAGGGCGTAGTCGTCGCGCTCCTGCGTGTGCGGATCGACGTCGACTCCGCCGATCCGGATCGTCGGCGAGCCGAGGAAGCGCTGCCGCTGCGCCGCCTCCTGGTCGGGGACATTGACCAGCCGCAGCTCCGGCTCGAGCCCGAGCTCACGGCTCACGCGCTCGACGATCGCGACCGCCGGATGGTGGTTCGGGCAGCCGTCGAAGTAAAGGATCTCGACCAGCGGCGCGCGACCGGCCGCCGACGGCGCCGCGGTCAGGCCTTCGCTCGCGCTCGGCGCGCAGCAGTCCCGGTCGCTCATGAGCGACTCCGCGTCAGCGAGACCGACCGGGAGGAGCGGCCGTGACGCCGCCGCAGGCGCAAGCCGAGCACAATCGCCACCCCAACGAGCACGACCGCCCCGACCGCAATCCCTCCGGCCCAGGCGGCGACGGCGACGCTGATGCCGGCGGCGGCGATCAGCGGGATGCCGATGCAACAGGCGATCGGGATCAGCGCGAGTGCGCCCCAGCCGAGGCTCGTGCGCGGCTCGCTCATCGCGGGTCGATCCGGCAGCAGGCGGCGACATGCTCGGCGTTGTCGTCCAGCAGCGCCTGGGCGAGAGCGAGCATCTTCACCACCCGCTTGTCGGCGATCCGGTTGTAGACGGTGCGGTGCTCGCGACGCGCCTCGATGAAGCCGCACCAGCGCAGACAGGCGAGGTGGTTGGAGACCTTCGGCTGCGGCTGGCCGAGCCGCTCGACCAGCTCGCCGACCGACAGCTCGCCCTCGTCGCGCAGCAGCTCGAGGATGCGCACGCGCGTCGCGTCGCCGAGCCCGCGGAAGTACTTCGCGACGAGATCGCTACGCGCCGGCGCTTCGGGCAAACGGAAAGGGGCTTCGAGTACGGACACTGGCATCTCCTCAGACGTATGTACGCATACTG
>Ga0307373_10015704_pt1 | contig 10264 bp, 10 predicted proteins | sample OX2MG_FD_202534 | JGI IMG/M metagenome (GOLD analysis project Ga0307373, IMG submission 202534) | Soil microbial communities from Risofladan, Vaasa, Finland - OX-2 | ecosystem: Environmental > Terrestrial > Soil > Coastal area > Acid sulfate soil | place: Finland: Risofladan, Vaasa | collected...
GATACCGTGCATCGCCGTTCGAATCGCGGCGATCTCCGCGGTGCTTGCGCCGTTGCCCTCGATTGCGGTCATGATTTGATCGCCGTTGCGCCAGGCAAAGCGCTCGTGCCGCACGAGTACCGGGCGACCATCAGCTGCAGGCGCCTTGGCTTCGAACATATATTTCGAAGGCAAGGCGCCTGCAGCGTAACGCGAGGCAACGAGGGTAAACGTTCGTCCTCCTGGGCGGCGGTAAACGAAGATGACGTTGTCCGATCCGATCTGCCACGCGTGCGCACTCTTCGAATACGCGCCGGTTGGAAGCGTTTGAATAGCGGACGACGCAACGTTGCCGGGTAGCCCCGTCGGCGCAACGATGGTGAACGCAACCCGTGCTTGAGCGCTGGCGAGGTCGGCGCTTCGCGGCGCGAGTTGCGACACGAGCGCTTTCGGGACGGAGGGCGGAGCGTTGCCTCCGAGTGCTTGTAGGGCGGCGCGATAGCGCGCTTCGAGCGTTTGCACGAACGCGGGAGCGATCGCGGGAAGCGCTATGGCGAACACGATCGCTGCGGTCGCTGCCGAAAGTGCGAAGCGCGCGAACGTCGGCCGCCGTCGAGGAATGCGAGGCTGTGAGATCCGGCGGTGGATTTCATCCATGCGAATATCGGGGATAGCGATCGCGCGAACCATCGTTTCGATGGTGGCGCCGATTCTGAAATCATTGGACATGGGATACGATCTCCTTCGAATGGTGCGTTGCATCGTGTGGTGCGAGCGCTCGCCGCAGCGCCCGCCTACCGAGCATGAGGTGAAAGCGAATCGTGGAAGCGGGTACGCCCGCGGCATCGGCGATCTCGAAGCTGGTGAGGCCGGCGTAGTAGTGCAAGAGCATCGCGACGCGCTGTAGCAGCGGAAGCGCCGCAAGCGCTCGTTGCAGGTCGAGAACGTCACTTTGGTCGCTCTCGATCGCGCTCGCGCCGAGTGCATCGAGGGCTTCTGCGCGAGGGCGCCGGCGCGCCGCCGTCATGGCATGGTTGGTGATGATCTTGTAGGCCCACGCTGCGAAACGTGAGTTGTTCGTAAGCGCCGGTAAGGAACGCGCAATCGAGGCGCACGCGTCTTGTGCGACATCTTCGGCGAGGCCGCGATCGCGAAGAATGCCGAGGGCGATCCGGTACGCCTCCGGCCAAACGGCGACGATGAGGCGCTCGAGGCCGAAATCGTCACGTTTGGCGCTTTCGATGAGGTCGTCTTCGAGGACGAGTGGCATGTGCGGCTCCCTGTGGTGCTAGTACCTCAATAGACGCAGCTCACCGTCAAAGTGTTGGTGAGGGTTATCGCAGCCGCACGCCACTTCGTGGGTTTCATGCGATAACCGGGCGCTTCGGTTCGATGGCGGGTTTCCGGCCTTATCCGCTCCCGTTAAGATTGCCCCTGCGTTGCGATTAGCCGCAGGGCGCCCGAGGGCATTGAAGAAACGCCGACCTCGTTCGAGCGAAAGCTCGGCCGCCGTAGCCTTTATGGGCCGGGCGCTTTGGTATTTGGAGAACGCGAATGCATGCACTCATTAAGAGATCGATCGCCGTTTCAATGATGGGGTTCGGGCTCGGCGTCGTCGGAACGATGATACCTGCTGGGGCCGAAGCTCCCTATTACGGGGCCATTGCCGTCTCACAGAGCGACGATGGCGTTTATGGAGAGGCGGTCGACTACGACAGCGACGCAGCTGCGTAGAAATGCCCTTTCCGAGTGTAACAAAGACGGCACGAGCGATTGCAAAATCGAAGTACACTTCTCGAAGAATCGCTGCGGCGCCGTAGCCGCTTCGAAAAGCGAAATTGCCTACGGTCTGGGCACGACGAAAAAAGAAGCCGCTGACAATGCCTTGTCGGAAATTCACGGGGCGAAGCTGGTCGACGCGGCCTGTAACTGAAGCAAAAATGCGGCCCGCCATGGTGCGGGTCGCATTTTCTATTTGACGAGCGGCGTTATTTCGGCCCGGTCCTAACGTGGAAGAGATATTGTTCGGTTTCGGCCCTGCAGTTGCTCATTGCGGGGGAATACGTCGAGCTCAGCGCCGCTTTGACCGTCGCGCGGTCGATCGCCGCGCTTCCACTCGATTTGACGATCGTCGCGCTCAGCGGGCGACCGCTCGGGCCGATCGTGACGAGGGCGTTGGCCCACACGTTCGGGCGATAGTCGGCGTTCGCAATAACGGGCGCGGCCGCGTTGACGACCGTGACGTCATGGAAACACTTAGGTGGAAAGTTTGGGTTTGCCGCGAGTCCATTAGATGTGTGCATCAACACCGCGAGGACACCGAACGCGATCGCGCTCGCGCCCGGGACGAGATCGTGGATTTTCACTGCGAGGACCTTTCCGTCGAGAAGACGCCTATACAATTAGCAATCTAATAGTATGATAGCCCACCCTCTTGCATCTGTCAATTAGATTGCTAATGGATCGCCCCGTGCCACGACGGGTTGGCGCTCGGCGTGCGACGAACCACGGATGGTCGTGCGGTCGCTTATCGTCGCAGTCGTGCTCGTTTGGGCGATTATGCTCGCCTCGCGCCCGGCGCTGCGCGCGTTCGATACGCTCTCGACCGGTAGTCCGTGCAGCCGTGCGCTCGCGGTTCCTCCCGAATTGCGATTACCCCGGGTGATGCCGCAAGGCGAACCAATCGCCGTCGAGCGCACGGTGCTCGCATATCTTTCATCCTATCGTTACCAACAACTCGGTTGGTGCGTCGACAAAGGCGTCCGCGATACCGGCCCATACGTCCGTGACGTCTCGTATGGGACGCATCCCGCGGTTCGAATTTACTACTCACCGGAAATGATGGATTGGCTGCGCAACGGCCGCCGCGGCGTTCCGCGCGACGGCGCGGTGATCATCAAAGAACAGTACGGCGATAAGCCGGCGGAGTTCTTCAAACATCGACCGGCAGCCGATCTCAAACCGACCGACTGGACGATCATGGTTCGCCGTTCGTCGGCCTCGCGCGACGGATGGTTTTGGGGCGAGGTCTACGTCGGCATGTTCGATACGCCGGTTGCTCAAACGCGTTATCCCAACGCCGGGTTTGGCATTTATTGCCTGCGTTGCCACGCGTCGGCTGAGCGGGCCATGACGTTCTCGTCGCTCGAAAATATCGAAGGCTTTCCGGGCAAACCGCTGACCTATGTCGTCGACAATTCGTGGCGCACGCGCGCATCGCCGGCAGCTTCGAAAACGTCGCCCGTATCGTCCGCGGCGCCGCTCGCGGTTCAAACCTTTCCGCCGGAACCGCTCGACACGTACGTCGCTCACGCGCACGTGCCGCACCTGTTTATGACGTCGAACCAATGCGAAAGTTGCCATGGAGCGGCGCCCGGCAAACCGTTCGGCCCGGTGATGTGGCTCGCGGCGCGAAAGGCGGGAAAACCCGGCCTCAACGTTTCGGAGTACGGCGAATGGCGCTGGTCGCCGATGGCGCTCGCGGGGCGCGATCCGGTGCTTTATGCCCAACTCGAGAGCGAGATGAGCTATCTCGCCTCGATCCACGACGCTCGCGTCGGCTCGCAACTTCGGCATACCGTCAGCAATCTGTGTCTATCGTGTCACGGCGTGATGGGGCAACGGGCGTTCGTCCGAAAGCACCCAAACGGGACGTTTACCGCCGATATGATTTTCGATGCCGATCCGACGCACGCGAGTTTTCACGATGCAGGATTGGCGCGCGACGGCATCAGTTGCGCGCTCTGCCACCACATCGTAAAGCCGCGCACGCCGGCCGGGTATACGCAACTCGGCTACTTCCTTTCGAGAAAAATCAACGGAAACTTCGATCTGGGGCCACCCGATCAACTCTTTGGCCCGTTTGACGACAGCACGATCGCCGCATATCCGATGAAGGAATCGCTGGGCGTAACGCCTCGCCACTCGGCGTTCGTGACGTCGTCGCTGCTCTGTGCGAGTTGCCACACGATCAACCTTCCGATCGTCGACCGCCATCTTTCGTCCGTGGCGAGCGAAGGACACAACGTCGAGCAAGCGACGTATCTGGAATGGCTCAACAGCACCTATCAAACCGAATATCATCCGACGTCGCGCGCGCGCTCGTGCCAAGATTGTCACATGCCGGCCGGGATCACCGACCCCGAACGGGGAATCGATCTCGCGCATATCGCGACCAAGATTGCCTTTGTCGAAGATAGCAGTTATCCGGAAACGACCTACGCCGCCTCCAAGCACGACCTCAACGTGCGGATGCGGTCCACCGGCTTCCGTCGCCACGAGCTTCTCGGCCTCAACGCGTTCCTGCTTGCGATGTTCCGCCAGTATCCGGAAGTCATGGGCGTGCGCATGGCCGATTACATGTCGGGATCGTCGAACGGCCTTGCGGACGCGATGGCGCACGTCATTCAACAGGCGCGCGAAGCGACCGCAAAAGTGACGCTGTTGCACGTACACGTGGAAGGGAAGCGCTTGATCGCGGACGTGGTCGTTCGAAATTTGACCGGGCATCGGTTCCCGAGCGGCGTGGGATTCCGGCGCGCCTTCATCGATTTCGAAGTGCGCGACGACTTCGCTCCGGCCGGTGCGCGCGTGCTCTTTGCTTCGGGGCGCACCGACGCGAGCGGACGCATCCTCGGTGCAGACGATCTCCCTCTCGCGTCGGAATCGTTCGCGCGCGACGCCCGCGGGCGGCAGCAATACCAGCCGCATTTCGACGAGGCGTATCCTATTACGCGCGCCGATCAGGCCGAAATCTTTGAAGAACTAACGCGGGATGCGAGTGGGAACTTCACGACGAGTTTCATTCGGCGCGACGAGGAAATCAAGGACAATCGCCTCTTACCGCTCGGATGGAGCGCGAAAGGCCCCACGCCGTCGCTTCCCGCGTACTTCTTGGAAGCGACCTATCCCAAAGGCCGCGCGGCATCGGATCCGCGCTATCGAGACGGGCTCGGGCACGCCGTCGTGCGCTATGCGGTCGCTCTACCCAAAGGCGTCAATCTCGCGCACCTACGCCTCGTCGCGACGCTGTACTATCAATCGTTCTCGCCGTATTTTTTGAACCGGCGCACGTCGGGCAGCGGACCGGCGTCGGTTCGGCTCGCGGCCATCGTGAAGAATCTCGACGTTCGCAGCGGGCCTCTACGCGATTGGAAGATTCGTATCGCTTCTGCGTCGGCCGTGGTGCCACACGATCGCTAGAATAACGAGCCCGGACGCCAAGGTGAGAACGAAGCAAAGGGCGCTCGCGGCATGCACCCCGCGCATGAACGTGGCGCTCGTAAAGTGTTGGAGATCGATCAAGAACGAATCCAGGAGCGTTCCGAGTACGGCGACGCCGAAGACGCCGAACAACGAGCGCGCGAGCACGAGCACGGCGGATGCGAAGCCTTCGTCGGCAGAGGTGACGGAAGACATGCCCAGTGCCGTCGCCGGCGTGCAGATGAGTCCCCAGCCGGTCGCGGCGACGGTGAGCGCAGCACCGACGTGCCACGGTGCCGCGGCGACGGGCAAGAGCATGAGCCACGCCATCCCCGCAAGCGATATGCCGAACGAAACGCCGATCGCGACCAGCATCCCCGCGCGGCGCGCGAGCTCGTTGCTGTAGGCATTCGCGACGAAGAACGCGATGCTCGAAGGCGTGAGATATAGGCCGACTGCGAACGGATCTTGACCCATCACGCGCTGCATCAACAGCGTACATAACAACATGAGGCCGTACCACGCGAAGTTCACGATTCCCAAGGTCAGCACGGAAACTTCGAATCGCCGGCGATCGAAGCTGCGCAGGTGCAGCATCGGATGCGTGGCGCGGCGTTCCACAAGCAGGAAGAGCGCGAGTGCCGTGACCCCGATGCCGAACGCTCCAAAGAGGATCTCGCGGCTCACGTCCAAACGCGCGTTCATCACGACGAAGCTGATCGCGAGCAGCACGAGAATGCTCAGCGCCTGGCCCAGGAAATCGGCATGCTGCTCGGGATCGCAGGCGTTCTCTTGGGTTGCTGGGAGCAACACCAAAACGACCGCGGCGAGGGCTGCAGAAAACGTGAAGATTCCCGGCCACGAGAACGGCTGCACGAGCAGCCCCGCGATCAACGACGTCGCTCCCGCGGCGACGCCTACGATGAGCGTGAAGCGTTTGATCGCATCGGCGGCTTCTTTGGGATCCGGGCGCATCTGCACGAGAATCGCGATCGGAAGCGAAAGCAGCGCCGCACTCGCGATCCCCTGCAGCGCGCGGGCCGCGATCAGAAACGGTGCGGTCGGGGCAAATGCGCAGAGCAGACTCGCGATCAGAAAAATCGCGGTAGAAATGCCGAGCACGCGTTTGCGGCCGAACGTGTCACCGAGGGTACCCGAGGCGATCGCAAACCCGCCCTCCATCAGCGGATAGATGCCGGCGATCAGTTGTTGATGGGCGGGATTTGCGTGCAGGGCGTCTTCGAGCGAGGGAAGTGCGAGATAGATCGCGCCGATGTTTGCGACGGCGACGAAGCCGGCCACGTACATGGCGAAACTCGCGACGAGAGAACGAGTGCGCCCCGGATCGTGCGGAGCGCACGGGCGTGGCCGGATCGCCAACACGTGCATGGAGGTGTGGCATTGGGCGCCGGTGGTACAATGCCCCTGCCTTTTCGACTCGGAGGAAGATGATGCCCGAACGCAATCGTGTCGACCCCTATGGAGAGATCGTGGTCTCGCCGTTGCGTGGTCGATGGCTGGGAAACCGCGGCTGCATCCATCGCGACCATACGATCGTACGCCCCTGGAACGGTAAGCGTTGGATCGCGTGCGCGATCGCGTTCAAGGGATGGATTGCTCCGAAATGGGCGCCCGGCCGCTGGACCGCGCTGTTCTTTTACGATGAAGCGCTTGCGTTCGCGGCGGGCCATCGCCCGTGCGCGCTCTGCCGGCGCGCAGATTACCTGCGTTATCAAGTCGCCGCTGGTGTCGTCGGCGCCGATGCGATCGACGCGCGACTGCACGCCGAGCGTCTCTATGGGCGGCGCAAGCGAACGCATGCGTTCGCGTGGCGCGAGCTACCGGCGGGCGCGTTCGTCGACATCGACGGCGTGCCGCACGTCGTGTTGACCGATAGCGTGCGTCCATGGTCGGCGACGCACGGGTACCGTGACCCAATCTCGCGTCCGACGATCGGCGATGCGCGCGTTCTTACTCCGCCGCTCTCGCTACGCGCGATGTTCGGCGGTTATGCGCCGCAGACGAACGTCGATTAGCGCGACGTTCGTCACGCTTGCGAACCGTGGTGCGTTTGCGGAGAATGAAACGTATCACGACGCTATTCCTCACGATGCTAGCGTTGAGTCTTCCGACGCAATCCTTTGGCGCGGTGCGCGAACGCGCGAGTACCCAAGCCGATCATCAATCGCTCAACCTTACGGTTTATAACGACGGAACCGCGCTGATTCACGACCGGCGGCGAGTGAGTCTCGACGCGGGTCTAAATCGTATTGCCTGGCGCGACGTTAGTGCGAACATGGAGCCGACGTCGGCAATCCTCGACGATCTCGATCAAAACGCGAGCGCGAGCGTGCTCGAGCAGAATTTTAACTACGACGTGCTCGATCAGGATTCGCTGCTTCGAAATTACGTTGGTCGCGTTGTGACGATCGTCCATCCCGCGCGTTTCGCCGGCGAGCGCGACGTGCGCGAGCCGGCTCGCATACTGACGATGGACAACGGCATCGTGTTGCAATATCGCGATCGCATCGAAACGACGCTCAACGGCTACGTCGAGTTTCCCGCGATTCCACCCAGCCTGCGCGATCGACCGACGCTCACGTTGGACATACAGAGTGGGCGCAGCGGCCCGCACCTGCTCGATTTGCAGTACCTTAGTGGCGGTCTCACGTGGCACGTGGATTACGTCGGCACGTTGAGCCGCGACGAATCGAAGATGGCGCTGACCGGCCTCGTGACGCTCGCAAACGCGAGCGGCACCTCGTTTCGAGACGCGCGTTTGCAACTGGTTGCCGGAAGCGTGCATACGGTTCCGGCGCGGGCGGGACTGAAAATGATTGCGCATGTCGTCTCCGCCGTAAGGGGGGACATCTACCACGCGAACGTCGCCCAGGAGAATTACTTCGAATACCACTTGTACACGTTGCCACGGCCGACGACCATTTTGGATAAACAGACCAAACAATTGCTGCTCCTCGGAGCGCGCGATATTCCCGTGAAGAAGACGCTCGAACTACGTGGTCAGCCGAACGACTATTTTAGTGCGGATAGCGATCTTGGGGCGCGCGAGCCTGTCGGGGTGTACGTGTCGTTCGAAAATCGCGGTGGCGATCTCGGCATTCCACTTCCGGCCGGCTCCATGCGCATCTATGAAGATGACTCGCACGGGCTCGCGCAATTCGTGGGCTCCGACGCGATCGCGCACACGCCGCGCAACGGCGCGGTGCGGCTCTATCTCGGCAATTCGTTCGACCTCGTTGCGCGCAAGCGCCAGACCAACTATCGGCTGATCAGCAAGTGCAGCAACGAGAGTTCGTACGCCATCGATTTTACGAACGGCAAGGATATGCCGCAGGACGTAACGGTCATCGAACCGATTCCGGGCGATTGGAGAATCGAGAGCGAGAGCGAGCCGCACGTCAAATCGTCGGCATCCACTGCGACCTGGATCGTGCACGTTCCCGCCGATGGAAAGGCGACGCTCGCGTACGCGGCAGCCGTGAGTTGGTGCCGCTGAGTCGGGCGCGCCGTAAGAAGCTTGCAATACGCGTAACTTTGTGATACAAAGTTAGGCGTGAACCCCCGGCATATAGCGATCATTATGGACGGCAATCGGCGGTGGGCCTCCGAACGGGGGTTGCCCAGCGCGTGTGGATATCAGCGCGGAATTACGGCGTTGCGTCGTACCCTGCGCGCCGCGCGGCGCGCGCAGATCGGCATCGTTACGGTATACGCGTTTTCGCAAGAGAACTGGAGCCGCCCGCCCGCCGAGATCGATCTGCTGATGAAGCTCTGCGCTCGCGCCGCGCGCGGCGAATTGCGAGCGCTCGGCCTCGAAGGCGTACGCATTCGGTTGTGCGGTCGCACGGATCGTTTGCCGCCGGCAACGCGCTCCGCGCTCGACGCGCTCGTTGCGGAGACCGTCGACAACGACGCCGTAACGCTCAACCTTGCCATCGACTATGGCGCGCGCCGGGAGATCAGCGACGCCGTGCGCGCCCTCGTCTGCGAAGTGAGCGCCGGTCTGCGCGATCCCGCTTCGGTCGACGAACGCGCGGTGCAGAGTAAGCTCTACACGGCGGGCCTGCCCGATCCCGACCTCGTGATTCGCACGGGCGGCGAACTCCGGCTCTCGAACTTTCTCTTGTATCAGGCGGCCTATGCGGAATTTTGGGCGACGCCGACGTATTGGCCGGACTTTGACGAAGCGCATTTGCTCGCTGCGCTCGAGGCGTTCGCCGCGCGTCAACGTCGCTACGGCACGTGACAGTTGCGGCCTTCTATTGCTACAATGCCGGGACTCGCCCTAACGGAGCCCGCCGATGTGCCGGAATATTAAGACGCTTCATAACTACGCGCCGCCTGCGACCGATGCGGAGATCCGTGCGTCGGCGCTTCAATTCGTCCGCAAGCTGAGCGGCTGTACGCACCCATCGAAGGCGAACGAAACGGCCTTCGAGATGGCGGTCGAACGCGTTGCCGCGGCCGCGCGCGATTTGCTCTGCGCGCTCGTGACGAACGCGCCGCCGCGTGACCGGACGATCGAAGCGGCCAAGGCCAAAGAGCGCGCGCGGAATCGTTTCATCGGTGCGTAGCGTCCCAATCATCGAGACGCCGCGCCTGCGCTTACGAGCGCACGATCTCCTCGACCTCGACGCGAGCGCCTCGATGTGGGCCGATCCTAACGTCACGCGTTTTATCGGGAGCCCGTCCGCACTTCAGCAGAGTTGGTCGCGCATGCGCGGATACGCCGGGCTGTGGGCGTACCTGGGGTACGGCTATTGGGTCATCGAGGAGATCGCTACGCAAACGTTCGTCGGAGAGGTGGGGTTCGCCGATTTCAAGCGCGACATCGCGCCGTCGATGTGCGACGTTCCGGAGCTCGGCTGGGCACTTGTATCGAGCGCGCACGGGAAAGGATACGCGACCGAAGCGGCGCGTGCGGCGCTCGATTGGGGCGACGCCAACCTTCCGTCCCTGCGAACGGTGTGCATGATCGATGCAGAGAATCGCGCGTCGCTACGGGTCGCCGAGAAATGCGGCTTTTCGCATTTCGACTCCACCGTCGTCGGCGAGAACGTGG
>Ga0307373_10015705_pt1 | contig 10262 bp, 9 predicted proteins | sample OX2MG_FD_202534 | JGI IMG/M metagenome (GOLD analysis project Ga0307373, IMG submission 202534) | Soil microbial communities from Risofladan, Vaasa, Finland - OX-2 | ecosystem: Environmental > Terrestrial > Soil > Coastal area > Acid sulfate soil | place: Finland: Risofladan, Vaasa | collected...
CTATCAGTTCTGCTGTATCAGACGATGGTATACTACAATCATCTGACGGGGAGACCGCTGAGGGCGCTCAAGCACATGCTCGGGAGCTGAGAGACCTTACACGGGACAATTATGCCCATGCCTCAAATGATTACATTGGATAAGGGCAAGTCCACGCCGAGATTGCTTCCACTCTGGGCACACTAAATAGGTGCCCCGGGCGACTGGAATCATCCAGGGAGTTTTCCAAAACGACCCATTTCCGGCCTATTAGGTAAAACGGAGCACATTCTAGGCTAATTGGCTGATGCCCCGGGCGGGATGATAAATCTTCGGGTGCAAATCCCCGGCGGTACCAGTGCCCTGCGACGGTAGGGGTTCGAATCCCTGCGACCGCACTTATCTCTTCGCGTTCAAGACATCATCGGGTCCAAAGCGGGGGTTCGAATCGCTCCGGGCCCATCACCTTTACCTCCGCTTCTTTGGATTCGAACTTGGTTCGCATGAGGCCTTGTTTGGGCCGAAGCTAATATGAGCTCTATCTGTTCAGTTCTTCTTCAAATCCGCAATCTCGTTATCCCACTTGCCGGCGCGTTGGATCTTTTCCCACGCTGCTTCAATTTCTTCGTTGGAGAAGTGTGGTTTCTTGTTCTTGAGAAAGTCGTTGACCTTGCTCTTGCTTGTCAGTCCCTCTTCGCGGCCGTTATTGATTAGATAAATCAACGAGGCGATAAGCTCCAAGGCGTCGACCGAAAAGAAGTCGCTCCCTAGGAAGTTGCGCACATCGTTCATTATCACCAGCTGCTCGTTGGTGGGCTCTTTTACCACGACCTTTTCTCCCGGAGACGGATTGAACAACGTCTTCGTAAGGTCCGGGCTGTAAGGGCCATGGGCATACCACGAGTAGCCAAACTTTAGGTCCGCGCCGTATTGTCTCAGGATGTAGACCATCTTTTGTATGGAAACCCTTCCCTCGAACGTGTCCATGTTCGTCAAGCCGAGTGGCCTCAGGTAAGCCATTACGTCTGAGTACTTACTCATTAGGAATTGCCTTCGCTGCCTGCGCGAAGTCCGCAAGGAGCTTCTCCATCTCTTCGATGCCCTTCGGGGTTATGAGATATCCCGTCCTTTGGCGGGAGCCCTCAGTCTTTTTCTTGACCACCGTAATGAGCCCTTCATGCTCAAGGAACTTGACATGAGCCGCAATAGAGCCATCCGTAAGATTCTGGTCGATTTTGAGCTGAACGAAATCCACTGCTCCTGCGCAATAGATCTCCAGCAGGATGGCAATTCTAGTGGTGTTGAAGAGAGAGCTGGGAATCTGCCTAAGCCGTGAGGAAAAGTCGGCGTACGGAGACTCGAACTCCTGGGACGCCAATGACACTCGAAGCATACCGTAGTTTACTATAAAAGGTGCACTAAAGGCTTGTGAAGCTCTTTTATAGTCAATTTCTCCAAAACCGCTTCGGTAGGAAAGGTATTAATAAGACTTACTTTGTCTTCAAAGTGAGTCTGGGATGGCTACGAAGCCAAAATCGAGACGAGGTGCCAGTCTTGCATCATGGCGCGGGCGAGGCAGAGTCGGATTATCTGGCGCGGCGATGGGTGTTATCGCCCTGGTTGTCGCCGGAACTGCAGGCATGGTTCTCTATGACCAGACGCTCGCGAACCAGAAGCCGCTTTACTACGTGGCGTACGTGACAGACGAAAAACTCGACCAGACCACCAGCTACAACACGGTCAACATTTTCAAGGATGGCTTGCTCATGGGCGGTCTCACTCTGGGCGCTGCAGCTTGTACGACTGGAACCTTCGGCACTTGCGCTGCCGCTGCCATACCGGGCGTCTCGTCTCTTCTCGGAGGGATGCTCAACGATCCAATCATCACGACAGGCGCGGACTTTTCCTTCACGAACTCCGGCAATGGCACGGCGAGTGACGTCACCTACATCGTAGCAACCTATGTTGACGGCAGTCTCGTCAAGACCGATACCTACACAATCAGCTCCATAGCCCCCGGGAATACGGACGACATCCATAACACATACACGGTGACGCTGTCAGAGATTCCCACGGCGATTTGGAACGCCATTCAGGGTAAGGGTAACGTCGACATCGAAGTTGCGAACATGACGTATGGAGGAGGCGCATGAATATGGGAGCCGGCGCTGTGATAGGCGGAATCGCGGTATTGGTCATCGCCGGCATCCTTGACGTGAAGTACATCAGTCCGTGGGTCCATGCGGCCGCCTCGGGCGTCCCGACCCAATTCTGGAACCCGATGATGACCCTCGCCTACTTCGGCTTGTTTCCTTTCGTGATATCCGTCGTCCTAGTCGTCGCAGTGGTTGGGGCGATTCTCGGCGGAGGAAGGAGGTGACAATCAAGCATGATGCAAGAAAGAGAAGCGATGGGCGGCGGCAATGAGGTGGAGGTAACCGTAGTCTACGTGCCAGCTTCCAAGTCAGAAAAGTTCACCGTGCGCAAGTCCGACACTCTGCAGCTGCTCCTCGACAAGGCATATGGGGCGTTCGGAGAGAAGCCGCAACAGGGAGACACGTACTTCTGCAAGAGCGGCGAGAACCTCACCGGCGACCTCAGCAAGACGATCGAGGCTGTGATAAGCAGCAAGTGCCGGGTAGCGGTCATCGAGATTAGGCGCCAGACGGGCGGCGCCTAGCTGGGTGGGGCAAGAGGAGGTTGCAAGTTTGCCCGACACTCCTGCCAAGCTCAAGCCCGAACTGGCCCGGGCCTATCTCGAGGAGGATCTCGCAAAGGTCCGGGACCAGAAGATGGCGGAACAGTACGAGTGGAAGCTAGAGCCGGACTTTGAGGACCTTAAGCTCCAGGCAGATTTGTGGTCTTTCGACGAACGGGGCGCAAAGCTGGATGACTACCATGCGGTCCTTGACATGTCGTACTACCGGACGTGGCCTCCCGGGGTGACCTTTGTGAATCCCGAGACGATGAAGTTCGATCCGGTAAAAGACCTGATGTGGCTCCCAAAGGTGGCCCAGAAGCCGGAGGGTCTAGACATACAATTCCACCCCAACTACGGATATCCGAACGGGGTTGCGGGCCAGCTGGTATGCAACTCCATGGTTCTCGAATACTATGAGAGCAGCCACAATCCAACGCCGGTACAGAGATGGAACCCGTCTACTAACAACTTTGGTACCACGCTCCACACGCTGCAGATCGTATTGAGGAAGCCTTACTATGGCGGGCCGTCGGAACAGCGGGTCCAAGTGGTTGAAGTCTCAAAGTAAGTCCGGGGGAGGGGAGCCCAAACCTGAGCGCCTTCTCTTGATCCAGAGGCACGTCCTTGACCTGACGCATAGCAAGTTTCTCTCTTACTGGAAGCGTCGACAAGAGGGAGTGGCGTACTGGTTCGGAAAGAAGAACGTATCCGATCTCTATGATGTCGTTCTCGCGGTTGTAGTGCCAAAGGCGTATCACTCAAGCGGCAACTACGAGGTGCCCGTCGAAGAGACTACACGCATGGGTCACATGATGCTTGACGTGGGGCTGACCTGTCTGGCACAGATACACACGCACCCTCCCGGGGTGCGACAACACTCCGGGTATGACGACGAACACGCGATAAGCACGAGCGAGAGCTTCCTTTCTTTGGTGTTCCAGGACTATGGCAACATTCGCGCCGGTGACCTGGAAGACATCACGGTGCACGAACGTCGGTCGGGGCAATGGGTGGTTCTGGGAGATGAGGCGAAGCGCCAGAGGATTATGATAGTGGAGGACGACGTTGACTTGAGGGTCGGGGACCTTGAAAGTCGACCTCGACGTTGAGAGGCACCTCGTCTCCATCGAGGGCGAGAAACTCGGCTTAGGAAAGGACCTAGGGTCCGTAGGAGTTGCGATTTCGCCAAAGTGGGCTGACCGGCGCGACGGCCAACTCCTCCTGTGGATGACTTGCAACCTGCTCTGCAGGCTCAAAGAGGTGGTCGGCGAGATTGAGCTATCGATTCCCCGGGATTCCAAGCTTCTGGAGTGGGTCGTTCCGTTCGGTGGTGGCAAGCTCCTCTTCGCCGAGGCCGTGTTTGTTGGGGGCAACCTCGCCGCCAGGGGGTGCCAGGTGACGCTTTCGGAAGGGTCTGACCTCAGACGGTCCCACGATGCGATTGTATTGGTCGGTGACGATACCAATACGACTGCGGTAGGTGGGTTCGTAGTCAGGACGGCCTCCGACGGTTGGCTTGGATTCGTGGGCGAGGAATCGTGGAAACCGAAGGTCGGAGAGTCAGATAGCAAGAATCCGTTGGGGGCCTTCTCTGCCGCGTGCATAGCGGTCGGCGACGTTTTCAAGCACCTCGGAGCGATGAATGAAACGTTCGGCTCCTACGCGAAGAAGTTGTGCTTCTCCTCTTACGAATTGAAAACCTTCGATCTGAGTTCTGGAGCCGCTCCCTACGCCGCTAATCCGGAGCTCCCTGGGACTCTTGATCTCGGGCGCCTGCAAGTTGCGGGCAGCGGCGCTGTGGCTCACGGATTCTCTCACGCGGTGTACTCTACAGTCGGAGCTGTTGGTAAGCTCGTCTACATCGACCGGCGCGTCAATTCGCATGGGAAGCAGGAATTCATCGAGTCGACGAACCTGAACAGGTACATCCTCGCCTCGAACCGAGATGTCGGAGTTGCGAAAGGCGGTTATTTGGCGGGCGTCATGGCTAGCAAGCCCGGGACGGAAGCCACGGGGTTCGACGACTCTCTAGAAACGTACGTCTCCGGCGGCGAGTCGGAGTTACAAAACGTCCTATCCTGCGTGGATAACAACGCTTCCAGACACGTGATTCAGGAGCAGTTGCCCCGGACTATGCTGGGGGCAAGCACCAACGAGATGGAGATTCAGCTTTCCTTGTATGACCTCGCGATTGGGACCCAGTGCCTGAAGTGCAACAACCCCAAAGAGTACGACTTGGCCGAGACCGATCAACAGGTGATAGACAGGTTGCGCGTCCTAAGCCCATCGGAGCAGGAAGTGGAGGCCAGGAAGGCGAGCCTCGACCCCGCCGTGCTCAAGGCCTATCTTGAGAATCCGAACTGCGGACTGCTTGGTGGGGACTCGTTGCGAAGGCTCGGCCGAGGTGAAAGCTCGCCTTCGTTCTCGGTCGGGTTCGTGTCAGCGATGTCAGGGATGATGCTGGCCGGGGAGGTTATCCGGGTCGCTTGCCGCGATTCGGGACTCGAGCCTGCGCTTGGACGCGGGCCTACTGACTATTTCATGAACTTCTGGTACGACTCTTGCAGCCTTAACCGAACACTACCCTCAGAAAGTTGCTGGTGCAACGCGCCAATTGGGAAGAGAACTCCGCGACAGATTTTTGCGGATGTCTGGAACCTATCGGTTCCATAATTCGGTAACTGAGCTTTGTCAAGGCAATGCGAAGTCAGCGGGTCCCGTCGGGCCCGCCTCCGCTCGAGTCCGAATCCCCTCGTTGCTCTTCGACTGCGGTTCGGTAGGGTTGGGCATACGGAACGGCATGCGTGCCTCGAATATAAGCGCCAACTCGCCGGAATGCCAAAGCCAAGACACGAGCCCAGATATCTGGTTTCACAAATTGGGAGCGATTAAAACCTAAAAGGACTACGCCGACTAGCGTCCAACATAACCTCGGGCGGAAAAGATCCGCCCCTGGTTGTGGAACATACGCCAGGATCCGGATGACTTGCGTTAGATGTATGAATTCGCATTAGGTGCTCAGAACACTAGGAGTCCAAAGGGGGGCTCTAGGCGCTACTAGCGTGCTTTCTTATTATGTCCTTGACGTCTGATGTTCTGAACGAGACAGCCCAGCCCCATTTACCAAATCTTCCATCTGAGTTTATGGCATCGACCCACTCGTTCAGGTATTCTCTCTTTGTCTTATTCTGCTGGTCATCCATTCCCTTGACTTCGAGGATTAGCATCTTGCCGTTGGATAGGCGGATGAGGAAGTCTGGGTAGTATTTGTGAATGACACCCCTGAAGACATAACTGATTGCGAAGCCCAAGTGGTCGTTCTTGGCCCAAGCCAGCACATCTCGATTCCTATCCAATTCGAACGCTTCTGATGCTTCCCAGGTGCTGTCAAAGACGACCTGGCTGATGTGGGACCTGTTCGTGAGTTCGCAGGGCTTGCTGGTATACCATGTCATCATGTTGGAGGTCGACTTCAGCGGAGTCTCTTTATCGAATATGGGAACCAGTTGTTGTGTGTTTTCAAATCGAATAGCGTTGAATATGTGCTGAACAATCTTGTTCATGTTGAGAAGTATTAGGAGTCTCTTCTTGAGGTCTTCCTGGTAGTCAATACTTTTGATTACGATCCTGTTAGAATCTATGAAGTCTTCAACCATCCTCACTAGCTGCATGAGGAGATATTCCTTATTCCCTGGCCAATTTGGCTGGACCTGTTCGTAGATATCTCTGGAGATTTCAAAGATCAGTCTTTGCATTCTCAACACACTCAGTAACTTTTCGACTTGCTCGTCTGCTAGGTTAATCTCAACCAATTTCGTGGCGTCAGGCTTGCCTTCGATGAAGGGGGCGAGCTCTGCCCTCAACGGAGTGTCTTCTGGCCTCAGTTCTATTCGCTTAACCTGGGATATGTCCAGGGAAAGTTTTGGGGTATAGAGATGGTTTATCCTAACGACGTTAGGCCAAGTAATCTCATACTGTTTCTTTGCCTCATCGGCAAATATCCTAGTCTTTGGCATTGGTGGCGCCGGAGGCACATCTTCGCCTCCCTCGTGTGGAAGAAATGTGAATGGAATACCAAAGATGTTGACGTACTCAGCGCCAAATAACCCCGTTTCTGGGTCAACTTCGTAAGAGGTTCGTCTGAGTCCTCTTCCGACCACCTGCTCACAAAGAAGCTGACTGGTAAATGCCCTTAGCCCCATGATATGGGTTACGGTCTTTGCATCCCACCCTTCAGACAGCATGCCCACAGATATTATGTTCTGGATTTTTTCTCCTGGCTGTCCGACCTTCCCGACCGTATCAACTTTGAGTCTGAGATATTCAGCCCGATCGTTCTTACTGAGCTTCTTCTCGCTGATTTCTTCTTCAGAGGCTTCGGAATTCTCCTCTGTCTCGGATGATTCATCTTTGCTTTCAGCTTCGTTGAGCACTTTGGAATCGATTCTGAGGGTTGTGCCTGGATTTTCTAGCTCATCGATTCTGATTTTCCCACGAATGAAGGCATGTTCGATGCGTGCAGCTGTCTCGGTTCTATTACAGACAGTTATCATCACTGGCGGAGTTTCCATTTTCGCCTTTTGCCATCGCTTTAGGGTCGCCAGCCAATCCAAGCCGAGATAATAATACGCGTTAGTGACGAGATCTGGAAGTGGTTCTTGTGGTTCAGCTTGTCTGCTGATGTCTGACTTGACCTCTGGGTCTTCATAGATGTGATAGAATCTTGACTTCATTTTCTTGGTTAGCCTTCCGTCGTCTCTTATGACAACCCTCGGAGTTTTCACTAGCCCAGATTCAATGGCATCGTTGAGGCCGAAGTCGCTAACAATCCAGCTGAAGAGCTCTTCCTCCGTTACTTTCTTGCCCGACGGATAGAAGGGGGTCGCAGAAAAATCGTGGCATCTGAGGATCCCTCTTGTCTTCTGAATTCGGTCGAGGCCGCCAATCCAAACGGTGGCTTCTTCGGCGCTGTCTTTTAGGTCTCGTTCCCTAATATATTTCCCTTGAGCTTCAGGATTCACTCTCCATGCATGATGAGCTTCATCGTTAATGATGATGATGTTCTTGGCGGTAGCCATCTCACCAAGAACTTCTCTCGTGTAGGCTTCGTCGCTCATCGCCCCTCTTTTGTCCACGCTTTTCTTCTTGCTGATTTGTTCTTCACTTTCCCAGGAGAGGGCATGCCAATTTACTACCTTGACTTGGCCTTCTCGGAGCTTGTCGAACATGTCGGAGGGAACTAGATCGAACGCTTGGTAATAGTTGTCTGCGTCCGAGGAATATAGCACCTTCAATCTACTTTTGACGGTGAGACCTGGAGAAACGACAAATATGTTTTTGGAAAACTTTGACTCTCTTGGATATGTCGCCTTGTTGATTATCTGCCAGGCGATTAGCATTGCCATCACGATGGTCTTGCCGCTGCCTGTGGCCATCTTGGAGCATAGTCTCTGGAATGGGCTGCCATCCCCGGAGATTTCAATGCCTTGTTTTTCGTCGCCTGGACCCTCGACAAGCCAGATAAGCGTCTCAATTGCCTCAATCTGACAGAAAAAGAGTTTGATTTCCCTTTGTGGGTTTTTCCAATGCTCCAGTAATTGTCTAGTTACGCTAGTTATTCCTGGGTAGTCAGCGTCTTTCCAAGCGTCGACTCTTTCGCGTATTCGATTGACTAACTCAAGTGGAATAAAGATTCCTGGGTCATCAAAGCTATGGGAGGCTTCGGATGCAACGATGTAGCCCGCAGGTCTTCGTCCCTCTACGAGTTCGAATTTCCTGACTTCCCTTATGTACTTCAGATGTTGCTTCGGTTTTTCGTAAGGACTATTGATGATTAGACGATCTGTTGTATTAGTCATTCTCTAACTCTGATAATCTTGAGTGATTCAATTCCTCTGTCATCTATGATTTTGATGGCAACTTGCTTGTTGCTTCCTAGGCTGAAAGGCAGAGACTTATTCCCTTGATAACTTTCGATGAGTTCTTCATCGATCTGAGCCTTCAAATTCTTGGCTAGTCTACTCCAGCCATCTTTCGATCCTGACATTGGGAAAAACACTTGCCTTGGATAAAGGCTTCTTCCGTCATAATCCGTATCGAGTTCCCACATTGCAATTTTGGAAGCGTCTCCTGATTCTATTCCACCAGTCTTGGTGTTGTAGTAGTCGAAACCATTGACGACTACCTCGTATTTGCTACCATGTTTCTTAATCTCAACATCTGGTTGACCAACGAGCCAGAAAGATTCGTTGCTTGATCTTTTCTTCTTTAGATCAGAAGTTAGCAAGTCAGTATTCATTTGAACCTTCAGGACATCAACCCCTGGCCATTTTAATTCATCAAGATCTTTTGCGGCCTCTGGGTCAAATTGGAACGAGGCAAAAACTACTAGTTTTGGCTTTGGAACTAGTTCTTGAGCCTCATCTATTGCTAGTTCGACTTGTCTTTGTTCAAGTGGAGCATAGTCAGGTCCGAATGAGACGACTGCTTTCTTGCCATCTTTGGTCTCGGCTTCTGCGTGAATCCATCTTGTCCCTCCCAGGGGCTCGATTCGGGCAAATTCTATAATCTGGCCGCTCTTTCCTCTGATTCCAGATGAAATCATCTCGTCAATCCATTCATTCTGTCTTAAGGTTTGGTCAGATCGTGCAATAGTCATGTCGGCTTGTTGGTAATTTTTAATTTCCTCAAAGTTTCTAACTATCTGAGATGGAACTGCCTCAAGTGTGAAGGGGCCGGTCACTCGTTTTTTGGACTTGTCTATCGCTGGCTTGTCGAATAGACTTTCTTCGCTTGCAGTTTCGTTGTTTGCTATTGAGCCAAGTGTGATATGGGGCACTTTTTCATAATTAAATCCACTTGAAACTCCTTCTTTGGGATGAGCTAATTCGTAATAATCAAAAACGGAGGTCATAAGGCGTTGTTTGGCTAATGTGATGGAGACTCTAGATGTATCACAAGTTATCCATCTTCTTCCCCATTGTTCAGCAACATACGCAGTCGTTCCTGAGCCACATGTGGGATCTAGCACAAGGTCTCCTGGGTCAGTTGTCATAAGGAGACATCGTTGGATGACTACTGGGCTTGTTTGTACAACGTAGATAAGACCAACACCGATTTGCATCGACTCCCATATGTCTGTTAGGGGAATTACGGGAAAGTCATCAACAAAGCGTAAGTAAAACAATTTATTTTTTGTCTGGCGAATTCGATTTGCAGCAGCAAGTATCTTCAATCCTTCAATGTTTGTCTTCCATCGTTGAGTGTAAACTATACCTTCGTATTTGAAAGGAAATGTGGGATTAGCTGACTCGAGAGTTACCAATCTACACCGCTTTTCATCATTCTTTATCTTTCCCGTTAGGAATTCTTCAGATGTCAGGTTCCTTAATTTTCCAGAACTTGAACAAGCAAGGTCGTAACGATCTAGGGAAGTGTCACCAACTTTCCTAGGCAAGTATAATTGTCTAATTTTGTAAAGGGTTACCGTTCCGAAGCTCCTCGCCCTGGTTTTGTGAATGATTTCTTGACATGCGTGCGTTTCAACGAATCCATCGTACGTCATGATTGATGTCGGAAGGGA
>Ga0307373_10015706_pt1 | contig 10262 bp, 8 predicted proteins | sample OX2MG_FD_202534 | JGI IMG/M metagenome (GOLD analysis project Ga0307373, IMG submission 202534) | Soil microbial communities from Risofladan, Vaasa, Finland - OX-2 | ecosystem: Environmental > Terrestrial > Soil > Coastal area > Acid sulfate soil | place: Finland: Risofladan, Vaasa | collected...
GATCGGGAACCATCCGGTCCGCAGCGCCACCCACATCATCAGGAAGGCGAGAAAAAAGTTCGGCACCGACATTCCAAAGAAGGCGAGGAACGAGAGCACACGGTCCCAGCTCGAGTCCTGGTTGACCGCGACGACGATTCCGATCGGTATCGCGATGACCCACGAAAACAGCATCGCGCATCCCGACAGGATGATTGTGTTGACGGCGCGCGATCCAATGAGCGAAGTGACGTTGACTCGGTACGCCAGCGAGATGCCAAGGTTCAGATGCAGCACCGCCCACAGCCACTTCAGATAGCGGACCCATAGCGGCTGATCGAGGCCGAACTGCGCCTCCATCTGTTTGATCACCTGCGGCGAGATGCGCGGGTTGAGTTTCAGCGTCGAGAGAAAATTCCCCGGCACCAGGGACATCACGAGGAACGACAAAAAGGTGATCCCGATGATGAGCGGGATCATGTTGATGAGGCGGCGGATTAGAAAACGTCCCATGTTCGGGTCTCGTTACGCCGGCGCGGGGATGCGCCCGCGGCGTTTTAATTCGGTTTGAATTCGATCCATTCGGGATGGTACAGCCCCCACACCGTCGGCTGATAGTTTTCGAGCGAATTTTTCCACGCCGCATAGCGCGTCTGGCGCACGGTTTCGATAATCGGCAACTGGTCGTGCAGGATTTGCTGGATCCGCCAGTAATACGGCGCGCGTTTCAGCGGATCCATCACGGTGGTGCCTTGGTCCATGAGCTGATCGATCTCCGCTTCCCACGGCGTGGCCGGAGTTTTCTGATTCGGGCGCCAGATGTGCAGATTGCCCGACGAGCGCAGAAAATCGGCGGCGTCGTTGGGCTCGAAGCCGCCGGTGAAGCCCATCAGGATACAGTCCCAGTCGAAAGTCGAGTCGAGCTTTTCGACCAGGGTCTGGAAATCCAGCGGCCGGAAGTTCACCTGGATTCCGAGCGTCGCCAGATCCTGCTTCAGGATCGCGCACATCTGCTGGCGCTCCTGCGAATCGGCGTTGGTGGTAAGCGTGAACACGATCGGGTTGCCGTGCGAATCCACCCGCACGCCAGGACGCGCGAGATGGTACCCGCCCGCTTCAAGCAGGCGCGCGGCCTCGCTCAGGTCGTAATCATAATCTTTCAAATTCGGATTGTGGAAAATCTTGTTGGCCGGCGATATCTCGGCGACCGCCGGAACCGCCAGGCCATGGTAGCACAAATTGATGATCCCCTGTTTGTCGATCGAATGCGCGATCGCGCGCAGAAAATTTTTATCGGTGAACCACGCAAGTTTGGGATCCGCCACGCCGTGATGCACGAAATGTTTCGGATTGCGATTGAACGAAAAGAACAGCTCGCCCGTGTCGATGCCGATTTTCGCAACCATGATTCCGAGCGCGCCCGCCTTGTCCTTCAGATCGATCACGTCCTTGGGGCGCGGCGCGTAAACGTCGGTCTGGCCGGACAGGAATTTCAGATAATCGGTGTTCTGATCCTGAACGATTATCAGCGCCTTGCCGTGCAGGCGCGGCAGTTCGCCGCCGTGGCCGTCCTTCATCCAGAAATCGGGATTGCGCTCGTACTGGACGACCTGGCTCTGCACGTAGCGCGTCATTTTGAAGGAGCCGTCGCCGACCAGTTCACGCGCGGGAGTGTTGATGCCCCACATCTGATTGAACCTTCCGGCGGCGTACGCCGGACCGAGCGTATGCTCCGGCATTACGGTGATTCCCGCTGCTTCGTAGAGCAGCGGCGCGAACGGGCGCGGCAGACGCATCGTCAGCGTGTAGTTATCGATCAGCTCAGACTCGATCTCCTTGCCATCGATCAACAGGCTCGGGCGGATGCTGTTGGCGATCTTCGGGTCGTAGATGACCTTCATCGTGAAGGCGACATCACGCGCGTCGAGCGGCGCACCATCGAACCATTTGAGCCCGTGGCGCAGGTGGAACGTGATGCTCTTCTGATCGGGGGCGATATCCCAGCTCTCGGCCAGGCCGGGCTCTGGCAGAAGAGTCTTGACGTTGACGCGGATGAGGCTCTCGAACAGGTCGCCGACGGCCGCGCCCGAGGTCGCGTCGGTGATGAGGATCGGGTTGAAGGTGCGCGGATCGGCTGAGGTCGCGTCGTAGAGAATCTGCTCGCGCGCGTGATCGATCTTCGGCCGATTGACCCGGCATCCCGCCGCGCACGCGAGAGCCGCCAGCATCAGGCCTGCGGCGGCACAGGCGCGGCGCACTACAGGCGCAAGAATTGTTCGCGAGGGTTTAACAGCGCGCGCAGTCATCAGGTTCGTCCCGCGCCGCGCCGGAGCGCGCATCGGGCGCGATTAACTTTAGCTGGCCGGGCGCGCGCGCGTAAGTCCGAGGGTGCGCCGCGGATTCGAGGACCGCGCACCATCGGCGCTATCGGCCGGATGCGGCGCCGGGCGGCGTGAGGTCGAACACTGACGCTGGTATCTGGCCGTTGACGATCGGCCGATCGTAGTTAAACGTCAAATGGCTGTGCGCGAGCGGAAAATCCGCCTCGACGACATACGGGAACATCACCCCGCCGATATCGTGATAGTCGCGATAGCGCACTTCGTACACGATAGCGCCGACGAGGTTGCGCCGCCGGACCATCGCCAGGTTCCCGTCCACGAATCCAAGCTCACGCATCGTGCCGTCGGCGGCCGGCCACGCCCCGATGGTCATCGTGGCGTCGCTGGTGGCGTCGATATTCTCCGCGGTGACGGCGGCCGGAGCACGCGCGGCGATTGGTTCGGAATCCGGTGCGATTCCGAGCAGCAGGGTGACCGCGTCGGCCGGCGCCATCGGAATCTGCACGAAGCGGTCAAGGGTTTCGGCGGTCGCGGCGGCTCGAATCAGCTTATTTTTCGACGGCTCGAAAATTTCGAGCTCACCGCCGTGAGTGGCCACAATCAGCGCTACGCCGAATGGCGACATCGCCTCGACGCGCAGGCTGGCAGGGCGGGAGACGGTGATATTTTCGCGCGCTTTGGCGTGGCGATCAGGCGCGGTGTACGACATTATGGCCGCGGTCCGCATCGAGGTCAGCGCGCGGTCGCGCTCGGCCAGCCGTGCGGTCAAGGCGCCGAGCGCGGCGGTCTGACCCACGGGAGCAGCCACAGGCAATTTGGAGGCGGGAGGCGCGATGCTGGCGCACGCGGGCAAGAGCACTGCGGCGGCGAATAGCACTATCGCCAGGCCGGCGCGCGGCATGCCCACAGAGATGGCGGCAGGGTCGGCCTTAATGCCCCGCGGCATTCTGCGAGTTCTCGAGAACCTGGATCTTGTCCTTCAGGCGGGCGACCTGTTCGATCTCCTGCGATTTCTTGAGCGCGTCCTGATACTCGTGCGAGGCGGCTTGCAGCTTGCCGATCTTCTGGTAGGCATCGCCGAGATGCTCGGTGATGGTCGGGTCGCTATTGGTCAGGTTGACGGCGCGTTCGAGCTCCTCGACCGCGTGCTGATAGTCGCCCCGCTGGTAGTAAACCCATCCTAGGCTGTCGATATAGAAACCGTCCTCGGGCTCGATATCGAGCGCGCGTTTGATGAGCTTTTCGGCCTCATCCAGATTGGTACCCTCTTCAGCGTAGGTGTAGCCGAGGTAGTTGAGCGCCTGCGCGTTAGCGGGATTGATCGCGATGGCCTTCTTCATCTCAACCATTCCATCGGTGCGCTGCTTGTCCTGATCGAGCACGGCGCCCAGGGTGAAATGATACTTGTCGTTCTTTGGGTCGAGCGCGACCATCCGGCGCGCGAGCGAGATCGCGTCGGGATAGTCTTTTTTCTCCTGATAGACCCCGACCAGGAAGCCCATGATCTCGGGGTCGTCGGGTTTCTTGACGAGCGCCTGATTGAGCGCCGTAATCGCGGGGTCGTAGTTGTTCTGCTTGTCGTAAACGTAAGCGAGCTGGAGGCGCGATTCGACGTAATGGTCGTCGGAGTCGGGAATTTTGTTGAATTCCGCGATCGCGCGATCGTTCTCGTTCAGCTCGGTGTATGCGGTGCCCAGATAATAGCGCACGCGCATGTTGTTGGGCTCGGAGCCGAGCACCAGGTTAAATTCAGTGGCGGCCTGATCGAAGTCGCCGCGGCGGAAATAGAGCAGGCCAATCTTGGTGCGGGTGTCCACCGGATTGGTCTCTATTCCTTCGAGTTGCTTGAGTTCGCCGAGCGCCTGGTCGTATTTTTTCTGGCCGACATAAACCTCGGCCAGGCGGTTGCGCACGAACTCGTTGTTGGGATTGATCTGGATGATCTTCTTGTAGTACGCGGTCGCCTCGCCGGGTTTGTTCTGCAAAATCCGCAGCGTCGCCAGATCGAGCATCACCAGCTCGGAATCCGGATTCAGCTCGAGCGCCTTGCGGTAATACTGGTCGGCCTGGTCGTACTTCTTGGCCGCCACCATCACGCGGCCCGCGTAGTAGTAGCCGAGGAACGAATTGGGATCGAGCGCGATCAGATGCTGAAAGGTTTTCTCGGCTTCGTCGAATTTGTGCTGCTTGGCGTATAGCGTGCCCAGATACAGATACGCTTCCTGATTTTGCGGGCTTTCCCGCAGGACCTGCTGGTAGTCGGCCTCCGCCGTGACGTCATCGCCGAGCGCGCCGCTGATTCCAGCCGCCAGCAGCCGCGCATCAACCGAATCGGGCTTGGCCTTGAGCGCCTGATTGACCTGGGTGAGCGCCTCTTTCAGCCGTCCGTCGCGAACATAGAGGGTGGCCAGCCGCACGCGCAGCGTTGCGTTGCCGGGATCCGCGGCGACGGCATCTTCGTAGCCCTTGAGGGCGGCTTCGTGGTCGCCCTCGTCGGAGGCGTACTCGGCGACCAGGAACGCGCCCATCGCCTTCGCGTCCGCCGGAATCGGGACGTTGGGTGCTCCGCCAAATGCGTTTGCGCCGCCGGTGCTGACGGTCTGCACCGCCATCCCGCGGATCTCGCGCAACTGGTCGCATCCCGCGGCCGCCGCAAGGCAGGTGGCGAGCGCGGCGAGCGCGCAGGTCGAAAGTAGTTTCATGTGGAGACGAGAGGTCCGGGAAGTATTCTCGCTTACAGCTAACACCACGTATTCCTGATCGTCAACATAGGGGACCGGACCGCATCGATGGCGCGCCCGAACCACGATTATATTATATGCTATACGGGATCGGATGCGACCGCATTATTGGGCTCCCATCGCGGACGCGGCTTGCTCATCCGGCGCGGCTCCGATACAGCCTTTTTGCGGAACTCCGTTGTCCACCCACAAAGAACCACGATCCGCGCCGCACGAGGTTTCGACCCGCGCCGTTGGCGATGGCGCCGACGCGCCGCGCCGCGCGCTCGGACTGCCCGCTCTTGTCTGCCTGATGTTCCTGGTCGTCTCAGGCGGGGCCTATGGCCTGGAAGACGCGGTGCGGATCGGAGGCCCGAAGCTGGTCCTCATCCTGTGCATCGTCGTGCCGATGACGCTCAGCCTGCCGTCTGCCCTGATGGCGGGTGAACTGACGGCGCTGATGCCGGTCGAGGGCGGGTTCTACTTCTGGGTCAAGCGCGCGCTGGGACCGTTCGCGGGCTTCGCCGAAGCCTACCTGACGATTCTCTACACCGCGGTGGACATGGCGATCTATCCGGTGCTGTTCGCGGCGTACCTGTCGTTCATCGTGCCGGTCGGACCGCTCGGCCAGGTCGCGATCGGAATCGGCGTGGTATGGCTGTCGGGCCTGCTGAATATCGCGGGGGTGCGCCCGGTCGGCGAGGCTTCGATCGCGCTGGCGATAATCGTGCTCGCACCGTTTATCGCGATGGTGGTGCTCGGGTTCGGAAAGATCGAGCACTTCGCGATGCCGACAGCGCCGATGTTCGGCGCCGATCCGATGGGCGCATTGGGCGGGGCGCTGATCGTGGTGATCTGGAATTTCGGCGGATGGGAAAACCTGAGCGTAGTCTCGGCCGAGATCAAAAATCCGCGCCGCAACTATATTCGCGCGATCGCCATCGCGATGCCGATAATCGTCGCCGGATACCTGCTGCCGTTGGCGGTCTGCCTGTCGGGCGCGACCGGAGCCGCGAACTGGCGCGAGGGATGGTTCGCGCACGCAGGCGCGCGCCTGGGCGGTCCGATACTTGGCGCCGCGCTCGCGATAGGCGGCAGCGTGATGGCGTTCGCGGTGTTCGAGGCGGGGATGCTGTGGGTTTCGCGGATGCCGTTTGTGCTGGCGCGCGAAGGCTATCTGCCCGCGCCGCTGCGCGAGGTCTGGAGCACGACGGCGACGCCGGTCAAGGCGATAGTTGCCTCGTGCGTGGTCTTCACGCTGCTGATTCCGCTGGGCTTCGTCGCGCTGGTGGTGCTCGACGTGTTCTTTTACATGGCGGCGCTGGCGCTCGAGATGGCGGCGCTGGTTCGATGGCGCGCGCTCGCGCCGAAGCGTCCCGGGAGGTTCACGGTGGGTGGCGGCCGCGTCGGGCTGTGGCTCACCGCGGCGCTGCCGCTGGTGACCTGGATTGCGACGTTCGCGCTGGCTCTGGGTGCGGGCGGCGCGCAGCGCGATTTCATGATCGCGATTGCGCTGTCGGTCAGCGTATGGCCCGCCTACGCGATCGCGCGGCGGCGCTGGGGCGGCCCCACCACGTAACCGAGACGGTCGATAAATGGCGACTCGCGCATGTCATGTCGCGCATGTCATGTAATGACCGGCGACACGCCGGTCCGGTGAAACACTTCGTTTCCAAGGTTTGCGGCCGAGGCTATCTGATTGATGGAAGCGCGCCCAATGGAAATTTGCCGATTATCTCTTCGCGCTCAAGTTCGGCGAGTTCCTGGGCCGAAAGCCCCAACAACCCGCCGAGCACTTTTTCGTTGTCCTCGCCCAGCGTCGGAGCGGGCTTTCGAATACTAATCGGGATTTTCGAAAATCTGATGCCGAGCGATGGGTATGGTTTCCGCCCGACCTCCGCCCGCTCCACCATTTCAAAGAAGCCGCGCGCCCCAAGATGCGGGTCATCAAGGAGATCGGCGGCGTTCAGGACGGGAGCGGCCTTGACCCGCGCCGCTTGCAAGCGGCGGAACAGGTCATCGCGGTCGTGCTCGCGAGTCCAGTCCGCGAGCAGGCGGTCAAGGTCGGCCGCGTTTGCGAGCCTCAGCACGATTGTCGCGAACCGTTTATCGCTCGTCCATGGCGGGTTTCCGATTACGGCAACTAGCCTGCGCCACTCGTCATCGGTAGCGACTGCGATCACGACCCATTGATTATTGCCCCGCGCGGGGTAACAGCCGTGCGGCGCCATTTGGGGATGGCGGTTGCCGGCGCCGTTCCATACGCGGCCGTTCATCTGATAGTCGAGCAAAGCCTCGGAGATGGCGGGAATCGCCGTTTCGAGTTGCGACATATCTATGTGCTGCCCGCGTCCGGTTCGCTCGCGGTCCGCGAGTGCTATGAGGCCCGCCAAGGCGGCGTGACGCGCGGACAACATGTCGGCAGGCATCTGGCCGGCGAAGGCCGGCGGTGAATCAGGCGCGCCCGTGATGGACGCCAACCCCGCGAGCGCCTGCGCCACCGGATCGAACGAAATGTAGTCGCGCCAGGGGCCGGTGGATCCAAAGCCACTTTGCGAAACCACGATTATGCGCGGATTGATCTCGCTGAGCACCTCATACGACAGGCCGAATTGCGCCATAACCCGCGTGCTGTAATTTTCCCAAACAAAGTCACTGCGCTTTACGAGCAGCTTGAACAATTCGGCGCCGCGCGGTCTGGCCAGATTGAGGGTGATGCCGTACTTGTTCCGATTGATTGAGTTGAAGGTGGGCGAGGTTTCCCACCATCTCTCCGCCTGCGGGTCCGACAGCAACGCCCGCCAGTTGTCCAGTCTTTGAACAGCCTCGACCTTGATCACCTCGGCGCCCAAGTCCGCGAAGACCATCGCGGCGCCGGGACCGGCCCAGAAGGTCGTCAAATCGAGCACCCGAATTCCGGCCAATGGCAACTCGGCCATCAGATCACTCCTGCGCTGTGAAGCCGATCCAGCTCATCGGCGTCGAGACCCAGCTCGCCGCGGAATATTTCGTGGTTGTGCTCGCCGAGTAACGGCGCCCGCCGCGCCGAGTACGCGGCTGCGCTCATTGGAAATGGTGTCCCGGGATACTCGAATGCACCGGCGACCGGATGAGCTACGCGAGTAAACGCCCCTCGTTTCCTGAGTTGTTCTGACGACAGCACTTCTTTGGAGTCTGCCACGTAGCCGCATGGAATTCGCATACTCTGCAGCAGCTCGAAAGTTTCGACTTTGGAGTGATCGGCATACCACTGGTCGAGCAACCTGAACAGTTCGCTCGTTAATGGCTTTTCACCCTGCTTGGGCGCCTTGAAAGCGGGATCGCCTAGATGTTCGGAGAGCCCCATTGCATGCGCGAGCAACTCGCGCTGGGAGTCGGTAGCGGCGGCGGGAGCCACCCAGCCGTCACGAGTGCGGCGGTAACGGAAAAAAGTGGTGGAAGAGCTGCCGAGAACGGTCCCTCGGTAAGCGAAGGTGGTCTCAAAATACCGGCTCGCGGCAAGCATTGCCTCCATCGCGGACACTTCCACGAGTTGGCCCTCGCCGGTCTGCTCGCGCCATCGGAGTGCGGCGAGAATCCCGGTCGCCGCGAACAAGCCTGGCACCATCGCCGCCAACATTTCACCTCGGGTCCGCGTCGGTTCGCGTCCGCGCTCTCCGGATTGAAAGAGCCATCCGCTCATCGCCTCAAGTACCAAGGGGCAGGATTCAAGATCGCGGTAAGGTCCGTCTTTGCCGAAAGGAGTGACCGAGACGAGCACCAGACGCGGAAAACGCCTTTCCATTTCGGCATAGACCAGCCCCAGATGCTCGGCCTCGCTTGGCGCGAAACTTTCGAGTATGACGTCGCTGCTCTCAAGTAGCCGGTCTAAAAGCGCCCTGCCGCGGGCATCGCGAATATTCAGGGTGATGCTCTTTTTGTTCATGTCGAGAAAGAGCGCGAGCGCCGAGCATTCCGGATTGGGAGTGTCCTTAGGGAAAGGACCGCGCCGGCGAGCCGGATCGCCGTCCGGGGACTCCACTTTGATTACTTCCGTGCCGTACATCGCGAGGAGCCGCGTCGCGTATCCTCCCGCCGGCTCGACGCTGAGGTCGAGAACTCGCGTTGGACGCTGGGCGCTCATAACCGGGGCATGCGGATGACTGTGGGAAGACGGGACACTCGTGTATTCGCCAGATTCGAGAACCTAGGGCGTACGGCGCACGGATGCCTTGCCGATGGCCAGTTTGACACCATCCTGGTTCTCCACCCAGGCCTCGAATTCGCGCGCGTCACCGTTTTCGCGCAAAAGGCGCAGGTGAGCCGTGAGACGGTCGCCGTAGAACACGGGTTTGACGAATGAGGCGTCAAGTGCGCCACCGCATAGAAAGGCGACGCCGAACTTATCGGCGATGAAGCGCGCGAGGAACGCATAGGTTTGCGGTCCGGACAGAATCGGTCCTTTGAAGCCCATCCGCCGCGCTGTCTCCGGTTCGATATGCACGTCTTTGCCCGGCGGATGCCGTCTTACGGCGGCGGCTTGCGCGTAAAGAAGTTCGGCCCGCGCATCGGCGAGATAAGGCTCGGAAACCAGCTCGGCGCCAATGGACAGATCTGCGGCGGCGGAACTCATTTAGATTCTCCCTTGGGTCCGATCCAGGTGTAGGTAATTATGTGACGCTCCAAGAGGCGATCACTGTAGGCGTCCCGCATTTCGTACTCTATATCACCGCACTGTCTGCCCTTTTCGATGTATGTGGCACGCAGCCGCCCACTGGCCTTAACGGCCTGCCCGACGTAGAGCGGCGAATGAAATTCGGTCCGCTGCCGGGTATGAATGCCTGCCCCCTTCATGCTTGGAACAGACCCTCCGAACTTTCGCTGCAGAAGGGCATAATCCCGCAGCCGCATCGTCGGTGGCGCGAACTGGACTCCCAGCGGAGAAGCCGCCGTGAAGAGCGGGTTTTGGCTTCCAATCGCCTCGCTGAAGCTCTCCACCTGCTCGGGGCTGACGATATAGAAGAGCGGACCCATTACATCGGCTTTCCCCTCTTCCGCGGAATGGTCGGATGCGAGCTTTTCGATTGACTTGGACTTGCTCATGGAGCGGCCACTTTATCCGTGCTTTTGGACAGTTTTTATCAGGGGATTTCCACACCGCCGCTAGGCGAGGCGGCGAGCCTCACTCCCCGCGGAACGCAGGCTTGCGCTTTTCCGCAAATGCCTGCAACCCTTCCCTCGA
>Ga0307373_10015707_pt1 | contig 10261 bp, 11 predicted proteins | sample OX2MG_FD_202534 | JGI IMG/M metagenome (GOLD analysis project Ga0307373, IMG submission 202534) | Soil microbial communities from Risofladan, Vaasa, Finland - OX-2 | ecosystem: Environmental > Terrestrial > Soil > Coastal area > Acid sulfate soil | place: Finland: Risofladan, Vaasa | collected...
CCGTCGGCGAAGGCGTGCGCGGTCGCGGCGATTGCCGACGCGGTATGCATCGCCTTCGTCGCGACGATCCCGAAGTCGCACGGCGGGAGCTCGGCTGCATCGCTCGTCGCGCGCAGGCGGCCGAACACCTCGCCCGCTCCGGTCAGCCGAAGTCCGTCCCGGTTGATCACGTCGACGTGATCCTGGGCCAGGTCGTACGCCCACACCTCGACGTCGTCGAGCGTCGCGAGATTCGCGGCGAACAGCGACCCCACCGCACCGCAGCCGACGACACAGATCGTTATTGCCAGGACTCCTCCTTCGCCTTGATCAACCGTTCCATTGTCTCGTGCAGCGGCACGGGCACACCGAGGCGATGCGCCTCACGAACGAGCGAGCCCGTGATCATGTCCACTTCGGTGCGGCGGTGCGCCTGGACGTCTTCGAGCATCGACGGATAGTGCGCACTGCCACGCTGGGTTGCGTGCACGTTCATCTCCCACGGGTCCTCGCCGAGCGTGACGTCTGCAGCCGCGGCGACCGCCTTCCCTTCGTTCATCAGCCCACGCACCAGATGGCCGAGGTCACTCGGCTCGCCGAGCGCGGCGAAGTGCGGGTCGTGGGGGAGGCCGGTGAGCGCCGCAACCGTGTTCACGGTCGCGTTGAAGATCAGCTTCGACCACTGGGCCGGGCGCAGGTCGTCGAATCCCTCGGCCTTCAACCCGGAGGAGACGATCATGGCCGCAACAGCGCGAGCGTCAGCTCCCGTGGTGCCGCGCGACGGGCCGATCCAGGTCGCGGTATCGAGCACGTACTGCACGTGCGTGTCCTCGTGGCGCGTGCCACTCATGAACGTCACCGAAGTCAGGAGCCGCCAGTCGCCGTGAGTACCGACGAGCTCGTCGGCGCCGATGCCGTTCTGCACGGTCATCAGCATCGCGTCGGGCCAGTGCCCTTCGAGGCGCCGGGCGATCGACTCCAGGTCGATGCTCTTGCAGGCGACGATCACGAGCTCCGGCTCGGGCAGCTCGTCGGGTGACGTGGCGGCGATGACCCGGCCGGTGAAGTCGACCCGTCCGCTGACGCGCAGTCCGTGCTCGGTGAGGGCGCGCGCGTGCTCTTCGCGCCGGACGAGTGCGGAGACCTCGCACACACGCGAGAGGTGAGCCGCGAACAGGCTTCCGATCACTCCTGCTCCTGCGATGCAGACCCGCCTCATGCCGCCGGCCCGCGTCGCAGTCGTGGCAGCCGGAACTCGCGTCCACCTGTGAGCCCGCCGGGACGGACGATCAGCACGAACGCCATGAGCGCGCCGACAACAAGCTCGCGCGTACCGGACGGAAGGTTGATCTGCCAACCGAAGAGCGACGTTCCGTTCTCGGCCACCGCAAGGTACGAATCGAGAGCGCTGACTGCGAGTGCGCCCACAACCGCACCCCAGAGACTCGACGCACCGCCGACAACCAGCATCGCGAGCGTGATGAAAGTGAGGTCGAGATAGAGGCTCTCGGTGTTGACGGGCAACATGTGCACCTCGAGGCCCCCGGCGAAGCCGGCCAGCGCCCCGGAGACGCCGAATGCGATCAGACGCTGCCGGTAGACCGAGATGCCGACCGCGCGTGCGGCCGCCGAGTCCTCGCGGCTCGCGCGGAGCAGCCGGCCGAATCTGCTGCGGCCGTAGGCCCAGGCAACCGCGATCACGAGCACAGCGCCGATCGCGGCCTGACGGAGGCCCGTCGTCTCCGGGACGGACGAGAAGGTGTTCAACCCGGGCCCGATCCGGTTCTCGTACTGGAGCACGTTGTGCGTGATCTCCAGCACACCGAACGTCGCGATGCCCGCAGCGAGCCCCGACAGGCGCATCAGCGGCAGTGCCACCACCAGTGCGCACACGCCGCCGGCGACGGCCGCCAGGGCGAGCGACGTGAGGTTGCCGGTCGTCGTCGTCCGCAGGAAGTGGATCAGGTCGGGCATGGTCGCCGGCTTCTCGCTCGCCGGGACCGACAGGACACCGGCCGTCCACGCGCCGATCGCGACGAAGCTGATGTGGCCGAACGACAGGACGCCAGAGTTGCCGATGAACACGTAGAGCGCCGTCACGATCGAGACGTTCACGAGCGTGTCGGTGAAGTACGACTGGTTCGAAGCCGAGACGAGAGTGCCGGCGAGCGCCGCGACGACAACGAGCGTCACCGGGCCGAGCAGCCCCTGCAGACCGAGGACGCGCCTCATACGCGCTCGGCCGCCCGCGCACGAGTGAACAGGCCACCAGGTCTGACGAGCAGAACGAGGATCACCGCGGCGAACAGAAACGAATCGAGGTACTGGCTCTGGTTCGTCGGCAGCGCTCCGCCGAGCAGGCCGCTCGCGAACCCGATCGCGAAGCCGCCGATGGTCGCCGGCACGATCCGGTTCATCCCGCCGAGGACGACGCCGGCGAGCACGACAATCGTGTCGCGCAACGCAAAATCCGGCGTGACGAGCGGGTTCTGCACCGTGAGCAACACGGCCACAACGCCGGCCAGCAGGCCCGAGAGCAGCACGGCAAACGTGATCACCCGGTTTGCGCGCACTCCGAGCATGCGCGCCGTCTCGAAGTCCATCGAGGCGGCCTGCATATGCAGGCCAACCGTCGTGCGCTCGATGAGCAGCCGCAACGCGACAAGACAAAGCCCGGCGACGACGATCGAGACGATCGAGATCTTTCGGATGTCGACACCGGAGATCGCCCACGGCTGATTCAGCGTGGCGACCGAGCTCGCAATCTTGCCCAGGGCCCCGAACCAGAGCAGGGCGATGTTCTGCAGGAGAAAGGCCACGGCGAACGTCGCGACGAGCATCACCGCCGGCGAGTGACCGCGGAGCGGACGGAAGACCAAGAGGTCCATGGCGAACGACAGGACGAGCACGACCGCGAAGCACAGGACGATGCCGGCCCACACCGGCCAGTTCCACTGCGCCGCGAGCGCGAGCGCGAACGCGCCCGCCATCACGAGCTGGCCGTAGGCGAAGTTGACGAGCCGCAAGACACCGAACACGAGACCGATGCCGACCGCCATCAGCGCGTAGATCGCGCCCAGCGACATCGCATCCGCAAGGTTCTGCCAGGTGACGGTGATGCTCGCCAGCATCACGAGAAGTACGCCGCCACGAGCGCCTCCGTGTCGTCCGCCTGGTCGGGGCCGAGTGTCAGTCGCAGCTCACCGTTCGCGATCACGTGCGAGCGGTTCGAGATCGCAACGGCCCGGCGCGCCCGTTGCTCGACGAGCAGCACGCCGAGGCCCGAGTCCCGGATCCGCTCGAGAGCGGCGAAGACCGTGTCGACGAGCGTCGGCGACAGTCCGAGCGACGGCTCGTCGAGCAGCAGGATGTCAGGCTCGGCGACGAGCGCACGGGCGATCGCAAGCTGCTGCTGCTGCCCGCCCGACAGGGCGCCCGCCTGACGCCGCCGGAACTCTTCGACGATCGGAAAGAGCTCGTAGACGCTGCGCAGGAGCGCCGGGATGTCCTCACGAGAACGCCGAGCCGCGAGGCCGAGGCGAAGGTTCTCCTCGACGGTCAGCTCCGCGAAGATTCGGCGCCCTTCGGGCACGAGCGCCACCCCTTCGCGCGCGATGTCCTCGGGCCGGCGCCCCTTGATCGACGAGCCGTTCAGCCTGATGTCGCCGCCGGCGGCGGGGACCATGCCCATGATCGCGTGCAGCGTCGAGGACTTTCCGGCGCCGTTCGGCCCGATCAGCCCCACGATCTCGCCGGGCGCGACCTCGAAGCTCAAGCCGCGCACCGCCCTGACGGCGCCGTGCCGGACGTCCAGGTTCTCCACGACGAGCGGCCGCCTGCTCACTCGGGCACCTCGCGCACGCCGGAGTCGCCGAGATAGGCAGACGCGACGTCGAGATTGGCCCGGATCTCGTCGGGCGTGCCCTCGACGAGCGTGCGCCCCTGGTCGAGGACATGGATGCGCTCGCAGATCTCCATGATCAGCGCCATGTTGTGGTCGATCAGCAGCACGCCGGCGCCGTGCTCGTCGCGCATCGACCTGACCAGGGCCGCGAACTCCGGTACCTCGCCCTCGGGCAGTCCGGCCGCCGGCTCGTCCATCAGGACGAAGCGCGGGCTGGTTGCGAGCGCCCGGGCGACGCCGAGCCGGCGCTCGTCGCCGTGCGCGAGCGCCGCCGCCGGCATGTCCGTGTAGCCGGAGAGACCGAGCACGCCCAGGAGCTCGTCGGCGCGGCGGGCGGCGCGCCTCGTCCCGGCGCCGACTCCGAGCGCTGCGACGGCGACATTCTCGTGCACCGTCAGCGACGGAAAGGCATGGCTGTGCTGGAAGGTGCGCGCGAGCCCTCGTCGCCCGCGCCGGCTCGGTGACCAGCCCGTGATGTCTTGGCCGGCGAGCGACACCGACCCCGAGTCGGGCCTGTCGAAGCCGCTGAGGATGTTCACGAGCGTCGACTTGCCTGCGCCGTTCGGACCGATCAGCCCCAAAACCTCGCCGGACCGCAGCTCGATCGTCACGCCGTCGAGCGCCCGAACCCCGTCATAGGACCGCGAGACGGAGGAGGCCCGAAGTGACTCTTCGGGCCCCCTCCGTTCGCGGGTCACGTCTACGGATACCGTCAAGCCGTCCCTAGATCTTCGGAACGACCTTCGCGACGATCTCACCGACAACGTGCGCCGTGTTGTTCTGGATCTTGATGACCCGGTACTGGCGTCCGAAGACGGTGTGGTACTTCGCCGAGAAGCTGATCAGGCCCGACAGGGTCGGCACCTTCGTGAACTTCTGCATCGTGGCGGCGAGCACCGAGCCGACCGTCGACCCGTTCGACCGCCGGATTGCGGTCACCACGCCGTCGATCGCCGCCGGGCCGGTGATGAACCCGCCGGTGCCCGCGTGGACCTGCTTCGCGAGCTTGTTCACCGCAGGCACGGGATCGTCACCGAACACCGAGGCGAACGTCAGGAAGTAGTAGTTGGTGACCTGAGGGCTCTTCGGCAGCCAGTAGGTGCCGTCACCCGCCCAGGAGTTGAGGATCGGTGTGTTGTTGCCCAGCGTGCGGATACCCGACACGAGCGTGGAGAGCGCACCGAACGCGCCCGCCGTCGACGTGACATAGACAGCTGCCTTGTTCGCGTTCCAGCGGCTGACGACGTTCTGCACGTTGTTGCCACCGAGCGACTGGTAGGTCTCCTGGTCGACGATCTTCCCGCCGAGCTGCTGGAACCGCACCTTGAACGCCTGGACGACGTTCTTGAAGTACACGATCACGGTGTCGGTCGCGAGGGCGGCCGTATGCCAGCCCCGGCCCCACGCGTACTGAGCCATGGCCGAGCCTTCGTCCTGGGCGACGTTGCCGAAGCTGAAGGCCAGCTTGCCCTTGGGCCCGAACCGCTTGGGCCCCATCTGGTCGGTGCCGATGCACGGGGCGATCGTCAGCACGCCACGGTTGATCGCCTCCTGGACGACAGGTGCGGCGTAGTCGACGTCACAGGTCGTGAAGATGACGTTTGCGCCGGCGCCGAGCAGCTTCAGCGCGCACGCCTTCGCGACCGCAGGCTTGTTCCCCTGTGTGTCGCACGTCTGGATCTGGAGCTTGCGTCCATCGACGCCGCCGTTGGCGTTGACCTGCGCCACCCGCAGCTTCGCAGCCGCAAGCGCCGGCAGATCGAACGGGGCCATGGCGCCGTTGCCGTCGTAGGCCCAGCCGATGATGATCGGCTTCGCCGCCGTCGGGTGGGCGGTCGCCGTCGCCGCGAGTACGGCGAACGTCGCCGCAACGACGACAAGGAACGCAAGTCCTGCCCGAAAACTCACTTGCTTCATTTGGACTCCTTCAGGTTGGCCGCCGCGCTCCGCGGCGACAGGGGAACATGGAAACGACGAAAGCTCACGCGACGACGCTCGCCTCCCAGCACCGGCCGAACGCGGCCCGCGCCTCCCGCACGAGCTCGTCGGCCGGCACCGCCCACAACGAGCCCTCGAGTGCTGTACCGAAGGTGCCGTCGTCCGAAAAGACCTCGATATCGTAGAGGCCGTCCCAGCCGGCCTCGTCGAGCGCGCGCAGGATGCGAGGCACGTCGGCGCAGCCGTCGCCGGGCAGAGCGCGATCTGCCCAGCCGCGCGTCGGCGTGCGCACGTCGGACACGTGCACGCCCGTGAAGCGGTGCAGTTCGTTTGCGATGTCGTCATAGACCGTCGGCGTGTTCCACAGGTGCCAGATGTCGAACTGGATGCCGACGGCTGCCGGATCGCCGGCGTCGTGCAGCAGCTCGATCGCCTCCGGGATCGACGAGACGATCGTCCACGGCCCGCCCCCGGTTCGCTGGTAGGGCTCGAGCCCGATGCGTAGCCCCAGGCGCTCGGCCTCGGCGCCGATCGTCGCGAGACCGTCGACGACGCTCGCCCGCGCCTCGTCGGGGTCGCGGCCGTCCGCCGTGCCGGTCAGGAGCACGAGGCCGGGCGGGCGAAACGGTGCGAGCCGCTCGAGCGAGCGGCAGTACGCGTCAACCCGCTCGGCAGGATCCTCGGGCCCACCGAGGAGCGGCAGCGGCAGGATCGAGGGCACGGCGGGAACCGCGGCCGCCGGCTCGAGCCCGCTCGCCTCGAAGAGCTCGAGCGCCTCGGCGTCGCCGCCCTCGGGCAGCTTCAGCTCCCAGACGCCGAGCCCCTGCAGGCCGGCCTCGCGGTAGACGCGCGCGTCATCGGCGAAGCTGGAGGCGAGCGTGGTGATCTGCGACACCGACAGGCGAGGTTCCACGGGGGCGATCCTCGCAGGCGTTTGACATCTGATCAAGGGCATGGGACGGTCCACCTCGAAATGGCTCGCGTTGGAGGCACAGCGACCGAGGGCCGGATGCGCCACCGGACGATGGCGGAATTCGCCCTGGAGCAGTTGCGCGAGGCGATCATCCTCGGCGAACTGCCCGCGGGGACGCCCCTGCGGCTCGACGAATTGGCTCGCTCTCTGGGCATGAGCATCTCCCCGATTCGCGAGGCCGTGCGTCAACTGGAGGCACTGGGGCTCGCCAAGCACGTGCCCCACCAGGGCGCCCGCGTGCTCGACTTCGACGTCGATGAGCTCCGCGACCTCTTCCAGGTTCGCCTCGCGCTCGAGTCGCTCGCTGTGCGCCGCGCGGCCGAGCGCTTCACCGAGGCGGACGAGGAGGCAGCGCGCGGGCATCTCGCGCGGTTCGACGTGACGCGCGCCGCCGGCGACGTCCGCGAGACGATGCGCGCCCACACCGACTTTCACTTCACGCTCTACGAGGCTTCGCAGACGCCGTGGCTCGTCTCGCTGATCCGCCCGCCGTGGGACCGCTCCGAGCGCTTCCGCCCCGCCCTGCTCGCCTCGGCCGGCGCGCCGCAGGACCTGCACCGCACCTTCGACGAGCGCCTGCTCGCCGCCTGCGCCGCCCACGACCCGCGGGCGGCCGCCGATGCGCTCTATGAGCATCTCGAGCACGCCAGCGTGTTCTTCAAGACCGAGCTCGGCGGCCAGGGCATCTTCGACCCGCGTTAGACTCGCCGGCATGCCCGAGGCGCCACTCACAGACTCCGGCGCGGGCCTCGCGCCCACCGGCGACGGCTGGTTCGTCGTGAACGTGCGGGACACCGCGTGGGTCACCTCGGCCGCGTTCGGCTCCGGGTGTGGGTTCGAAAGCCGGGAGTTCTCGTTCCCGCAGGTCGGCGTCAACATCAGCGTCCTCAAGCCGGGCGAGCCGAACTGCCTCTACCACTCCGAGTCGCTGCAGGAGGCGTTTCTCGTCGTGTCCGGGGAATGCAAGCTGCTCGTCGACGGGGTCGAGCGGCCGCTTCGGACGTGGGACTTCTTCCACTGCCCCGCGGGAACGGAGCACGTCTTCGTCGGCGCCGGCGACGGGCCGTGCGCGATCCTGATGGTCGGCGCGCGGTCAGCGGACGAGCAGCTCCTCTACCCGGTCTCGGAGCTCGCCGCGCGCTACGGGGCGAGCGCGGCGCAAGAGACGCCCGACCCGCGGCAGGCCTACGCACCGTTCGAGCGGTCCGAGCCCGGGCGGCCCGCGTACTGGGACCGCCTCCCCTGGGCCTAGCCCTCCGAATCTGATTCGGCGAAGCCGAACCAGATTCACGCGTTTCGACCTGCCACGAGCTGCCGAGGCCCTTCGCCGGTGCCAGCTGCCGAGGCCCTTCGCCGGTGCCAGGCACCGTCAGAAGTGCAACAAGCGTGTGTCGAAAGTGGAATCTTCCGGCGAGGCGCCTTGCGGTTCCCGTGGCTCACAGGCAGTCTCCAGGGACTGGGGCGGGATGCCCTGGCCGGTGCCAGGCACCGACCGAAGTGCGGCAACAGTCGCCGCGACGATAGAACTCCACGCGGCCTACGATTTGGCCGTGAGCAACAGCCGCCTCGTGTACTCGACCGGTGACGGCGACCGGCGCCGCAAACCTGCCCAGAAGGAGGTCGCGGAGCTGCAGCTTCGGAACGACGGCGTCGTTCGCATCTTCCGGGGCAAGGGCGGGCGCGGCGGCAAGGCCGTCAGCGTCGTCCGCGGCCTGCCCCCGCGCGAGCTGGCCGCGATCGCGAAGGACTTGAAGCGCCACTGCGGCTCGGGCGGCACGGTCAAGGACGGCGCGGTCGAGCTCCAGGGCGACCACCGCGAGAAGATCGCGGCGCGCCTCACCGAGCAGGGCTACCAGGTGAAACTCGCAGGGGGTTGAGCAGCTCGTCTATGCTTGGCCGCGAACCGGGGAGCTCCGATCGAGGAGCTGAGAGTGCGCTTCCTTGCGCTGACCCGTAGAACCTGATCCGGGTCATGCCGGCGAAGGGAGTCGCGGTTGTCGAACATCGCCAAACCGAACGTCACACGCACCCTTCTTCGGTGGCTTCCCCCGCTCGTGCTCGTCTGCCTGATCGCCGGCGGGTGGGAGATCGCCGTGCGCGCTCTGCACACGCCGGACTACCTCCTTCCCGCGCCGTCGGCGATCGTCTCGTCGCTCGTCACCGACAGAACGCTGCTCGAGCACGCCACCGGCGTCACGCTCGTCGAGGTGCTGCTCGGCTACGCGTTCGGTGTCGCCGTAGCGCTTCTCGTAGCCACCGCAATCCACTTCTCGAGAGTGCTTCGACAGGCGCTGCTACCGCTGCTCGTGCTCTCGCAGACGATCCCGACGGTGATCGCCGCGCCGATTCTCACGATCCTGCTCGGGTTCGCGCTCGCTCCCAAGGTCGTGATCGTCGGTCTCGTCTGTTTCTTCCCGATCGTCGTCAACGCCGTCGACGGACTGCGGAGCGCCGAGCCCAGCCAGCTCGAGCTGATGGACTCGCTCGCCGCGACCCGCGGCGCCGTCTTCCGTCTGGTCGCGTTCCCGACGGCGCTGCCGGCGATCTTCTCCGGAGCGCGCGTCGCGGCGACGTACGCCGCTGTCGGAGCGGTGTTCGCCGAATGGGCCGGATCGTCGAACGGCCTCGGATTTGTGATCTTGCAGGCGCAGCCCGAGCTCGAGACGGCGCGGATCTTCGCCGCCGTCGCAGTCGTGTGCCTGATCGCGCTCGTCCTCTACGGGGCGGTTGCGCTCGTCGAACGAATCGTCATCCCCCGGAGAGGAGAGCTACGGCATGCCTAAGCGAATGAGGAGAGTCGGGATCGGCCTGGCGGCAATCGGAGCAGCGGCCGCGCTCGCAGCTTGCCTGTCGGCGCTCGCTGCGACGCCACAGAAGCTTTCGGTGACGCTCGACTGGACACCGAACCCCGACCACGTCGGGCTGTTCTACGCCCGCGACGAAGGACTCTTCGCAGCCGCGGGCCTGTCGGTCACGCTGCGCGCGCCCTCCGATCCGACCTCTCCGCTGAAGCTCGTCGCCGTCGGGCGTACCGATCTCGCCGTCTCGTACGAGCAGGAGGTGTTCTACGCAGCGGCCAAGAAGGTCCCGGTGGTTGCGGTTGCCGCCGTCGTCCCCCGCCCGCTCAACTCGCTGATGTGGATCGACAAGTCGATCACGTCGATCGCCGGGCTGAAAGGGCGCAAGATCGGCATCACCGGCGTCCCGTCCGACTACGCGACGCTCGACACCGTGCTCGCCAAGGGGCACCTGACACGCGCGGACGTCCACATCGTCTCGGTCGGGTACAACCTGCTGCCGGCCCTGCTTGCCCATCGGGTGGACGCCGTGATCGGCGTGTACCGCAACGTCGAGGGCGTCGACCTGACGCAGCGCAAGCTCAACCCCACCGTGATCCCCGTCGACAGCGCCGGCGTCCCCTCCTACGACGAGCTCGTCCTCGTCGCGAGCCGCGACCGCCTCGCCAA
>Ga0307373_10015709_pt1 | contig 10258 bp, 5 predicted proteins | sample OX2MG_FD_202534 | JGI IMG/M metagenome (GOLD analysis project Ga0307373, IMG submission 202534) | Soil microbial communities from Risofladan, Vaasa, Finland - OX-2 | ecosystem: Environmental > Terrestrial > Soil > Coastal area > Acid sulfate soil | place: Finland: Risofladan, Vaasa | collected...
CAACTCCATCAACCTGGAGGACGGCGAAAAACGCACCAGCCTCGTCCTGCCCATGGCGCGCCGCTACGGGGCTGCGGTCATCGCGCTCACCATCGACGAGCAGGGCATGGCCCTCACCGCCGACCGCAAGGTCGCCATCGCCCACCGCATTCACGACCTCGCTGTCAACAAATACGGACTCCGCTCCGAGGACCTGATCTTCGACGCGCTCACCCTCCCCATCTCCACCGGCCAGGAGGACTACCGCAGCGCCGCCATCGAGACGCTGGAGGCGGTGCGGCGCATCAAGCAGGAGCTGCCCCTCTGCAAGACCGTGCTCGGCGTCTCCAACATCTCCTTTGGCCTGAACGCCTACTCGCGGCGCGTTCTCAACAGTGTTTTCCTCAAGGAAGCCGTCGATCGCGGTCTCGATTCGGCCATTGTTAACTACTCCAAAATCTATCCGTTATATAAAATTCCTGAAGTCGAAGTTGAACTTGCGCGCAAGCTCCTCTTTCAGGACCGGACCAACGGCGCCGATCCCTTGCAGATCTACATGGCGCACTTCTCCGGCCTCGCCAAGGGCGCAGTCGAAGAAGACGAGGTTGCCGTCGAAAGCCTCTCCACCGAGGAGAAGCTCAAGCAGCTCATCATCCGCGGCGAGCGGGCCATCGGCCACGGCGAACACAAGCAGACCCTTGAAGAGGCACTTGAAGAAGCACTCGCAACCTACACTCCGCTCGATCTGATTAACACCGTTCTTCTCGACGGCATGAAGACCGTCGGCGACCTCTTCGGCGCGCGCAAGATGCAACTGCCTTCAGTGCTCGATTCGGCCTCCGTGATGAAGGCCGCGGTTGCCTACCTCGAGCCGAGGATGGAGAAATCCGACGGCGGCGGCAAGGGAACCATGGTGCTGGCCACGGTCAAGGGCGACGTCCACGACATCGGCAAGAACCTGGTCGACATCATCCTCTCGAACAACGGCTATCGTGTGGTGAACCTCGGCATCAAGCAGCCCTCCGACTCGATCATCGCCGCCGCGCGCGAGGCCGGCGCCGACGCCATCGGGCTCAGCGGCCTGCTGGTCAAGTCCACGCTTGAGATGAAGTACGTCCTCCAGGACCTGGAGCGCCTGGGCATGAGCGTGCCGGTCGTCTGCGGCGGCGCGGCCCTCACCCGCAAGTACGTCGAAGACGACCTGCGCAAGGAGTACGCCGGTCCCGTCTTCTATGCCGAAGACGCCTTCGCCGGATTGCACGTGATGGCCGACCTGACCTCCGACGATGCCGCCGTGCGCGCCAATCGCGAGACAGAAGGCAAGACGGTGAAGGTCTTTACCAAGGCCACTGCGGTCATGCCCGACCTGGCGCTGGTCGAGTTGACGCCGGAAGGGCGCTCCCCGGTTGTCGAGAGGGTTGCGGAGATTCCCGCGCCCGCCTTCTGGGGCGCGCGCGTCTTCACGGACTATCGGCTGGCCGAGGTCTTTCCCTATCTCAACGAGACCGCGCTCTTCAAAAACCAGTGGCAGCTCAAGACTGCCGCGCAGGCCGATTATCTGCGCCTGGTCGAAGAGAAGTACCGCCCCATTCTCCTCGAACTCGAGAAAGAGGTGGAAGCCGCAAGCTGGTTCGCGCCCAAGTCGATCGTCGGCTTCTATCCCTGCGCCAGCCAAGGCAACGACCTGATCGTCTTCGATCCCGAAGATCCCGAGCGCGAACTGGAGCGCATCACCTTCCCGCGCCAGCCGCAGGGCCGGCGCCTTTCGATCGCCGACTTTTTCGAGCCGCTCGGGACCGGCGGCGCCGGGGCAGCCAGGCGCGATGTGGTCGGATTCTCCATCGTGACCATCGGGCCCGAAGCCAGCCGCCAGACGCAGAGCCTCTTCGAGGCCGGCGACTTTACCAAATACCTCTACCTGCACGGCCTCTCGGTGGAGACGGCCGAGGCGCTGGCCGAATTGACGCACAAGCGCGTCCGCGAGTTTCTCGGCATCGCGGGCGAGGACGCGCCGCGCGTCACCGATCTCTTTCACCAGAAGTATCGGGGCTCGCGTTATTCCTTCGGCTATCCGGCCTGTCCGAATCTCGAAGACCAGTCCAAGATCTTCCGCCTGCTCAAGCCCGAGGAACGCATCGGCGTGCGCCTCACCGAAGGCTTCCATCTGGAGCCCGAGCAGAGCACCAACGCCATCGTGGTCCACCACCCGCAGGCGAAATACTTCGTGGTGTAAGCAGCCTTGAAGAACAGGCCGAAAATAATTCCCAACCGGGCCGAAACTATTCCTCTACCTCTGGGTTTACACGGCACCAAGGGGATTTTCACTTAAATCGTATTTGCTGAAAGTTGATCTCCCGAGACGCGTCACGGCTTTCCAGGATTGCCGTGCTCTCCGGGGTGCGCCGAGCCTGGAAATGCAAAATCTCTTTCCGGAGTCATGCCTTGGAGGTTTTCCATGAAACGCACCTCGCTCGTTGCTCTCTCGCTCCTGCTGGCGTCCTCGCTGTTTGCGGACTCCGGCCAACGGCTCATCCCTGCCGGCTCGCTGATCTCATGCACTGTGGGCGAGCCAAATTTCTCATCCAAAACCGCAGCCATTGGCGATCCCGTTCTCTGCCAGGTTGGCTTTAGCGAACGGTATGGACGCTCCGTTCTGCCGTACAACAGCTTTCTCGAAGGAAGATTTGAGGATTATCGGGACCCGGGTCACTTCGTGGGCAAGGGCTGGATGGAGTTGAAGTTCGACCGCATGTTCATCGAACCTGACACGATCATTCCTATTGATGCCCGGGTCGTAGGTGTGCCGGGTTACAGAGTCGATACGCACGGACGCATCATCGGAAAAGGACACGCCGTGCGCGACACGGTGGAGTGGATGATTCCCATCCTGTGGCCGATCGATCTGCTCAACTTGCCGCGGCGCGGGCCCCGGCCCACATTGAAAGAAGAAACACGCCTCACGCTCAAGGTGATGGACGATCTGCTCGTTCCCGCGACCAATGGGCCGAAGCAGGACCCCTACGGACTCATGCATCGTTCGCCGAACGCCTCTGCGCCTGAGCCTCCGCCTCCGACCCAGGAGCAGCAACCCGCTCCCCAATCGGCTTATGTTCCCGAAGACCAACCAGCGGCTCCGCCTCCAGCCATGGCATATGCTCCGATGGTTGTCGGCATGACTCCGCCCGTCATCGCCTACGCTCCCGTGGCCTACGCACCCGTGATGATCGCTCCACCGCGGCCCGTGATTGCGTACGCTCCCGTGATGACGTACTACGCTCCCAGCTACTACGCTCCCAGGTACTACGCCCCTGGAGCCTACGCTGCCCAGCCGCCAATGCCGGCGGCATACTACGCTCCCAGGTCCTACGGTCCCAGCTACTACGCTCCCGGGAACTACGCTCCCAGGAACTACGCTCCAGGTGCGTACGCTGCCCAGCCAACGATGCCGGCCGCATACTACGCGTCCAGGTCCTACGCTGCGAGGTCCTATGCTGCCAGGCCCTATGCTCCTGCGGTGAGGGCGCCCCGCACTCAACCCGCCTATGGGTATACCAGGCGCGTCGTCTACTCGCCGGGATGGCAGCCGCGCGCTTCCGCCATGACCGTGCCAGGCGGAGTGAGTTACGGCACATACTGAGTCCGGTAGCCGAGCCACGCAGCGTGGCTCGTGACGTTGAAAGGTTTGAGGTGAGGCGCCTGAAAGCGCTTCTACGAAATCTTTGCGTACAATTACCTCCCTCTGTGCAACATTGGAATTACGGCAAAGCGAGAACATGTGTAGCCTCCTCGAACGGCCGGGGCGCAGCGGCTTCAACGTTGCCGCTCCCGGCCGTTCGCTTTTTCGCGGTTTGACGTGCCCGTTTCCCCAGTGCTTTCATGGTTGCGGCGGGATCGGCTGCGCATTAGTCCCCCCGGAATTTGGAGAGACTCGAATGAGGGCAGGTTCGGCCGTGTTGAAAGCGATTGTTGTGTCGTGTGCATTGCTCTGCGGCTGCGGCGGCGGAAGCGGCGCCGCCAGCACCACAACCACTCCTCCCGCCACGCAGACAACCGCGCCCACCATCTCCTCCACCGCCGCGCAGAACAGCGCCGTGATCGTCACGCTGGCTCCATCGGAGTCTGGTTCTCTCATCTACTACACCGTTGATGGCACAACTCCCACCACAAGCTCTACGCGCTATGTCGCCCCCTTTCTGGTGGCCTCAAACCTTACCGTCAAAGCCATTGCCAAATTCGGAAGCGAGACAGCCAGCAACGTCACCAGCCAGACCTTCAATCTCAACATTCCTTCAGGCACGCTCGTATGGTCCGACGAGTTCAACAACACCACGAGCGCCAACGCGCAACCCAATCCTTCGGTCTGGAAGTACCTCACCGGCGCCGACGTCAACTCCAGCGTCGATGTTCACTGCGCCTACGGCTCAAGCGCCGCTCCCTGCGATCCGGCTTATCCCAATTCCTTTGTCGGCACTGACGGCTATCTGCACATCGTGGCGCAGCAGCCCTCGCCCGGCGTCTACACATCGGCGCGCATGCAAACGCAGGGGCTGTTCAGCTTCCAGTACGGCAGGCTTGAGGCGCGCATCCAGGTGCCGGAAGGGCAGGGCATCTGGCCCGCCTTCTGGCTGGAAGGCAACAACGCCAGCACAGTCGGCTGGCCCGATTGCGGCGAGATGGACGTAATGGAACGGATCAATTCAGCCGGCTTGCCGCCCTTGGGCACGCAGAGCAGTCCTCTGCCGGGCACCTCGGACTGGAACGAGGGCTCGATTCACGGATCGGGCTTCACCGGCAGTAATCTGGGCACGACCTACGACTTTACCGGCGGCGATACCGCGGCCACCTGGCACACCTACGGCATGATCAAGACGCCGAACAGCATTTCGTACTACGTCGACGATCCCACCCATCCCTACGCGACCTATACGCCTTCGAGCCTCAGCAGCCTTTCCAATGCGGTCTGGCCTTTCGATAACGGCCAGTCCAATTACATCATCCTGAATATCGCCATCGGCGGCAGTTGGCCCGGCCCGCCCAACTCGACCACCCCGTTCCCCAGCACTCTGCTGGTCGATTACGTGCGCATCTACACAAACTAAGTCTCTTCGCTGCTGATCGCGATGCAGCCCTCAGCGGCCTGCGCTTACGGTTTCACACCTCACAGTTGGCCGCTGGAGTCTCACCAGACGCGACGCGCGCGAAAATCGGTGTTGCTTTTCTGCCGCACTCTGTCATATCCTCTCAATATGGAAATGCGCCCCTGTTGTCGCTGCTGTCTCACGCTTCGCGTGCGCAGGTGACCTGGGTGTGAAAGTCCGCTTGTAAATCCAAGTTTTTCTGATTGCCCGCGATGCAGCCAAGCTGCCGCGGGCTTTCTATTTCTGCCGCTAACGCATTTCCCGAATTGCCATTGAACGAAGCCGCGAAAGCAGAGTGGATTTTTCCCCAAAAGAATCCACTCTGAATCCCCTCAGCGACTCTCCGGCAATTCGGAAAAGGCCGTAAGAAAGGTGAAAAAATGACTCCAGCTGTTGAAGTAAAAGAGACCAAAGCCCAACGTGCCGAGCGCCTCAAGCGCGAGAAGAACCCATGGCAAGCGTTTGACGAGGTGCGCGCCTTCGCCCGCGCGGGCCGCTCCAGCGTGGTCCCCGAGTGGGCCTCCATGTACTTCAAGTGGTGGGGCATTTACACCCAGGGCGACGGCGTCGGCGCCATCGGCGGCAAGGGCGGCGAGGGCCTCATGTCCGATTACTTCATGATGCGCATCGGCTTCCCGAACGGCATCGTCTCCGCCAGCCAGCTTCGCGTCATTGGCGGCCTGGCGCGCAAGCATGCCCGCAACCTCGCCGACATCACCGTCCGCCAGAACATCCAGCTCCACTGGCTCTCCATTGAATCGCTCCCTGAAGTCGTCGATGCCCTTGACGCCATCGGCCTCTCGCCCAAAGGCGCCTGCGGCGACGTGGTGCGCAACGTCACCGGCTGCCCGCTGGCCGGCATCGCCGCCGACGAGCTCATCGACGCCTCGCCGATCGCGCTTGAGATCTCGCGCCTCCTCAAGGGCAATCCGGAGTTCTACAACCTGCCGCGCAAATTCAAGATCTGCGTCACCGGCTGCCCCACCTGGTGCGCCTACCCTGAGATCAACGACATCGCGTTCACGCCGGTCGAGCGCGACGGCGAAGTGGGCTTCTCGCTGCGCGTCGGCGGCGGCCTCTCCAACGAGCCGCATCTTGCCGTTCGCCTCGATGCCTTTGTCCATCCGCATCAGGCCGTCGCCACGGCTCGCGCCATCGCCGAGGTCTTCCGCGACCAGACGGTCCTGCGCGAAAGCCGCGACCGCGCCCGCCTCAAATATCTCTTTATGAAGGAGGGCTGGACCGCCTCGGATTTCCTCGCCGAGCTGCAATCGCGGCTTCCTTTCACGCTCGATCCCGGTGTTCCTGAGCAGGTGCCCGATGAAGTCCTGCGCGATCACGTCGGCGTTCATCCGCAGCGCCAGCCGGGCCTGGCCTATGTCGGCGCTTCGGTCCTCCGCGGCCGCATGACCGGCGAGCAGTTAGAAGCCGCGGCAGAACTGGCCGAGCGCTTCGGCAGCGGAGAGTTGCGCGCCACCGTCACGCAGAATCTCCTGTTCATCAATGTGCCTTACCGCAAGACCGGCGAGCTGGCCCGCGAGCTTCAGCAGATCGGCCTCCACGTCAACGGCTCTCCGTTTTGGCGCGGCGCCGTTGCCTGCACCGGCACGGAGTTCTGCAAGCTCGCCATCACCGAGACCAAAGGCTTCACCCGCTGGCTGGTCGACGAGCTCGAAGAGCGCCTGCCGCAATTCGACCAGCAGCTCAAGCTCCACGTCACCGGCTGCCCCAACGGCTGCGGCCAGCACTGGATCGCCGACATCGGTCTCGAAGGCAAGAAGATCAAGCACGAGGGCAAGCTTACTGACGCTTACTACTTCTGCCTCGGCGGAGCAGTCGGCCAGCACGCGGGCATCTCCCGCCCCGTCGGCTATCGCAGCCCCGCTTCGCTCGTCCCTGAAGCCATCGAGCGCCTCCTGCGCCACTATCTGGCCGGACGCCAGCCTGAAGAGAACCTGCGCGCCTGGTTCGCGCGCCACACCAACGACGAACTCCGCGCCCAGCTCGCCGGTGAGGCCCTTGCCCCCGTCGAGCGCGATCGTCCCGCCGGCCGCATCCCGCAAGCGGCGGACTGAAAGGCCGGCGCATTCCGTGCAAGTCCGTGCCCCATCCTTTCGCCTTGTTTCTGGCGAAAGGATGGGAACCCCGGAATCGGATTCAGATGATGACCGGAAAATAAGGAGCACCATGAGCCTTTTGCCCATCTTCCTCCAACTCGATGGCCACCCTGGCCTCCTCGTAGGCGCCGGCGCCGTCGCGCTCGACAAGATCGGCAGCCTTCTCAAGACCGGGCTGCATCTCCGCGTTGTCGCTCCCGCCGCGCGCCCTGAAATCCGGCAGCTCGCCGCCGAGGGCAAGCTCGAATGGGTCGAGCGCCCCTTCCACCCCGCCGACCTCGAGGGCCACTTCCTCGTCATCGCCGCCACCAGCGACCCCCAAGTCAACGCCGCCGTCTACCGCGAAGCCGTCGCGCGCAACATCCTTTGCAACAGCGTCGACGACATTCCCCACTGCGATTTCTTCTTCGGCTCGGTCGTCAGCCGCGGCAGCCTCCAGATCGCCATCTCCACCGCTGGCGAAAGTCCCGCCCTCGCCCAGCGCCTCCGCCGCGAGATCGACGAGCAACTGCCCGCCGATCTCGGTCCCTGGCTCGAAAACCTGGGCCAACTGCGCCGCGAAGTCCTGGCCACGCATCCCCGCGGCGAAGAGCGCAGGCTCCTCCTTCACCAACTGGCCCAGCGCCAACTGTGCGCCTCCGAGCACTGCCCCACGCGCCAGATGGCGCTGGCTCCAAACCCCACATCTGTCATCCCGCGCGGCCAGAGCGCCTCAAACTCCAGCCCTGTCATCCTGAGCGACCGGAGCGCATCAAACCCCACATCTGTCATCCTGAGCGAAGCGAAGCGGGAGGGCGTCGAAGGGCCTGCGGTTGGAACGCCTGCCGCCCCAGGCCGCGTCTATCTCGTCGGCGCCGGCCCCGGCCATCCCGACCTGCTCACCGTCAAAGCCACGCGTCTCATTCAATCCGCCGGCGTCCTCCTCCACGACGACCTCGTCCCCCAGGCCATTCTCGATCTCGCCTCACCCGCCGCCGAAATCGTCAACGTCGGCAAGCGCTGCGGCGTCAAGACCATCACCCAGGACGAGATCAACGCCCTCATGATCGCGCACGCCCGCGCCGGCCGCGTCGTCGTGCGCCTCAAGAGCGGCGACCCGCTCATCTTCGGCCGCGCCGCCGAGGAGATGGCCGCCCTCGCTGGAGCCGGTGTCCCCTATGAAGTCGTCCCCGGCGTCTCCGCCGCCTTTGCCGCCGCCGCCGTCCTCGGCTGCTCGCTCACCAGCCGCGACTGCGCGTCCAACGTCATCTTCTCCACCGGCCATCACGCGCAGTCGCACAACCGCTCGCCCCTGCCCGAGCTGGAAGACGCCACCCGCGTCGTCTACATGCCCGGCCGCGACCTCGATCTGCTCGCGCGCGAGTGGCTTGAGCAAGGCCTCCCGCCCGATCTCCCCTGCGCCGTCATCTCCCGCGCCGCGCAACACGGCCAGCAAGTTCTCCACACCACCCTCGCCGCCCTCGGCCAAGCCGAAGCCACCCACGCCCCCAGCCTCCTCATCGCCGGCTGGGCCGTCCGCGAAATCGCCGCGCACAGCACGTTATCCGGAAGCGTCGCACTAGAGCCGGCCTGAGCCTGCACCGGCTCAGAACTCACACGATTTGAATCGACCCCCCTCTGAGCGACCTGGCGACTTGGCGTAAGGCGAAGACCACTCCCAGCGGCAGCGTCATCCTACCCACCACGGCAAGCATTCCTCCAATCTCCGGTAATTGTGACGTGGATCACTGAGAGAATTTCGACGAAGGGGCAGACTTTGGCCAAGAAGGTGGTGGGCCATGGTCTTCCTCATCTGGCTCGTGGTCTTCGTTGTCGTTGTTTCCTTTCTACTGCTACTCCCCGCATACTGGCGCCGTGCCATTTCCGAGCGGTATTCGGGAGGCCGGCCAGTTGCATGCCCCGAAGACCGGCAATCAGCCGTCGTCAGCATTGATGTCCGGCATGTAGCGGCGAGAGTCATGGATGGATATCCCAATTTGCGTTTGTCTGACTGTACGCGTTGGCCTGAACACTCGAATTGCAACCAGGAGTGCTTGTCCCAGGCGGTTCAAGCAGAGCCTTACAAACCAGGCCAGGTGAAGGCGGGAAGAAAGCAGATCTACCACCTCCCCGTTCTTCTGGCGGCGTTTGCCGCGTGGTACGTGGGACTCATTTGGCATTCGCACTATATGTTCCGCGAGCTGTGGGCGCACGACGTCGGACTCACTCATACGCAAGTCAAGCAGATGGTATCGTGGTTATCGCCGCACCTGCTTTCCGCAGCTGTCTGTCTCCTCTTCGCCTACGGAGTCGCGTGGCTCCTTGCCGTGTCTCACCGCAAAGGCGTGCTTCAGGGAGTCCTGATGTCCCTGCTGCTTTGCGGAGCCGTGATCGCAACGAGTTGGTATGGCATAGCAAGACTGCCTCATGACTTGCTCGTGCTTGAAGCGGGTTATACCGTTCTGGCTACGTTAACCGTGGGGGCGATTGTCGGCGGCTTGTACGACAAACTCGTGCTGCGGTCACAATGACTAGAGGCTGGAACGGGTCTCATAAACCGAGTCCATCGACTCACCAAGGGCTTGCCACGCGCTTTGGCGGGTGGCCCACATCTTAGGATGCAAATCCAGCACGGAAATCGGTGCCCCAGGTCTCGCTTTTGAGACCTGGGAAAACACGAACCCCACCCTCCTGCCCCCAAAAGGCTTCTCGGTTTAGGCATAATCACAGATGCACTCATCTAGAACGGATCAGTCCCGATATGTCGGCTCCGCCGATCGGCTTCCCCTCAGTCGTCGGTTTGAGCGAACAGCCCGACTCACCCAGCGACCCACGAGATGCGAGCAATTTTTCCGCTGAACCGGGGCGCATCGTCGCCCCTCGAAAGCCACCGGAATGCGGAACATCGCCTCTGCGCCCCCACGTCAAACTGATACCCTGAAATCATGAAATTCGGGGTTATCGTCTTTCCCGGCTCCAACTGTGACTGCGACACGTTCAACGTGATCGCTGAGATCGCCCATCAGCCGGTCACCTTTCTCTGGC
>Ga0307373_10015710_pt1 | contig 10258 bp, 13 predicted proteins | sample OX2MG_FD_202534 | JGI IMG/M metagenome (GOLD analysis project Ga0307373, IMG submission 202534) | Soil microbial communities from Risofladan, Vaasa, Finland - OX-2 | ecosystem: Environmental > Terrestrial > Soil > Coastal area > Acid sulfate soil | place: Finland: Risofladan, Vaasa | collected...
CGTTGGCGGCGTTTCCGTCTGCCCGAGCCCGCGCAGGCCCAGCAGGTACGATAGCCGCGCTCGGCAGCGTGGATCCGGGTGCCATCGTAGGCCAGGGTCCGGCGAGGTTCGAGGCTGTGGCAAAAGATACATTCACGTTAATTTTCAATTCCTGGCGAAATTTCGCCGCTCTTGTCGATCTTGTAATTCCCGCCCGCAAAGAAAAGCTGCTTCTGAATCCGCGAAAAGAAAAGGCGAGGCAGATCGCCGGAATCCTCGCCGAATTTGTGGAAGTAGGCCACGGGCTCGAAATTGTCGAATCGTTTCCGCGCCTGGTACTGGAGCTCGGTGCAGTCGCCGATGTCGATGATGTCCTTCTGCAAGCTGTCGGCATCGAGCAGCGGCGCGACGTTCTGGTTCCCGCCGATGACGTAGAGCTGCTTTCCATCGGGCGAGCTCGCCAGCGTCACGCCATCCCCGTAGAAAGTGAATTCGCCGCTCCCGCCGATGGGCGTCTTGAACTTCACGTAATCGAGCGGCCCGAGCGCCGCATAGTCCTTGCGCATTTCCGCCGACACGCTCTTTTCGATCACGCCCTTCGGGTCCTTCCCGTGAAACACGCGATAGAGCTGCTCGGCCGCAGCCGTTTCGCCCGGATTGCGCCGCTTTCCCCTGCGTTTGCCGCTGTGCCGCGCGCGGCGCCTCGGCTTCTCCCCCGCACGCGCGGGACTGTAGTCGTAGCTCGCCCGGATCGGGTGGAACTCGCCATCCTCGTCGTAGAAACCGGCCGCGATGTTTTTGCGGCCCTTTTTGCCTCCGCGTTTTTTCGCGCGGCGCTTCGGCTTCTCCCCTGCGCGCGCGGGACTGTAGTCGTAGCTCGCCCGGATCGGGTGGAACTCGCCATCCTCGTCGTAAAACCCCGCCGCGATGTTTTTGCGGCCCTTTTTGCCGGGATTCTGTTGCCTGACGATAAACTTTCCCCGCGGGGATTGCACCTGCGCCCGCCTCATGCTTTCCTCGGCGGCTTCTCGGCTGGGCCATACGCTCTGAAGGGGCTGTTCTTTCCCTCCCGTGATCACTTTGTATACTCGCCAGCCGGGATTTCGTCGGGGGTTGCCGCCCAGCCCGAAGATCAGCAGCTCGGAAGGATTCAGGCCACGCGCCGGGCACTCGGGATTGCGTTCTTTTTTCGGGTGTAGCAGCTCCACCAGTTTTCCCGATCCCTTGCGGATCCGGCCAGGAGGGAACGCGATGCGTGCCACATGAGAACCGGAAAAGATCGAGCGTACCCGCCACCCGCTCGGTGTTGTCGCCACGTGCTGGACCCGGTACTGGGACTGTCTGGGCATCAAGCGGACTCCAAAAATGGCACTTGACACGAGATACGTATATGTAGTACATTGTGGTCGCCTCCCCCAGAGGGGGAGCGAGGAGCAGAAAAATGAAATCCCAAAAAATGCAGAAACGATTGCAGCAGCTGTGGCACTCCGCGAGAATCGAGCCGGGGAAATCGTACGATCTCCTCCCCTCCGATTGCCGCGGCGATGGATACGATGTCGCGCTCACAGCGCGATCGGATGAAAGCGGCGACTACGATATCGGTGGTCACCTCATGCGGGTCGAGTGTGTCGTCAGAGTGGGATCCAAAAAATGGAATGAGGGGATCCCGTGCGGGTACACGCTCGCTTGCGATCCGTCGACCCCCTACATCCCCGAGCCCGGTGAGCGGGCGGAGGTCGTCGAGCGCGTGGGGCGCACGATCGGCGCATACATGCACCGAACCCTCGCCTCCATCGCAATCCGCAAATCTGATGGTCGATTGCGGTATCAGGGACACAGTCCGTACTGGATCAGATCCACCCACACCTACGCTGCGCACTTCCGGTCCGGGCGCAGCCGCGCGGATGAAGCTGAATATCAATCCGAATTGGAGCAGCTCCGCACGATCGTCGTGCAAATCAATTCTTTCGCCGCGCCGGCCGCCGTGGCGATCGCCGCGTAATTCCATCGACCCCGCATGCAAGGGGAGCGTCGGAATCCGACGCTCCCCTTTTTTTCGCCCAAACACCTTAAAAATCCTCCAGGATTTTCGGCACGACGATCACACCGGCGAGCCCCAGCGCGAGCCAGCCCCAATTCGACATCGCCCAGGACGTGAAAGTTTGCGGCGCTGCCCCGCCCTGATAGGCCGTGTTTGCCTGGAGCACTGCCGTCCACTGCGCGACGCCGGCGGCGTCGCCGGCAGCCTGCGCCTGCGAAAGCTGGCCCTGCGCGTACTGAATGTTATTTTGCTGGGTGCTGTCGGCCGTCGCTTGTGTCTGCGCGGCGTTCGCCTGGGTTTGTAGCGATTGGATGTACTGCTCTAGTTCGACCAGGGCTGCGGCGATCACCGCGATTCCGACGCCGACGACGACGTAAACCTGCCATTGACCGAGTTCCATCCCCGTCACGTCCGGGCCGGTCCCGAAAACGGCGGAGTAGGCGTAGATGTACGCCTGCAAAAGTTCGGTGTATCGTTGCTGCGCTTCGACGACCTGCGCGCCGATAGCCTGCGCGACAATCGGATTCGCGGCAACCATTGATTCGAGGTTTTTTATGGAGTTGTTTGCCGAGACCAGCATCTGCGCGACGGCGTTGTACTGGCTGGTACCGGTTGTAGAACTGGCCTGACCGAGGCCGCGCAGCAGCGGGCCACGCGGCCCGAATCGGCCCATATTGGTCGCCAAGCGCGCGTCGGGTTTAGCCCATCTCTGCACTTGCGACAGCGGCAATCGGCTGGCTCTCATTAGATTCCCAGACCGCCGAGCAGCCCTGATCCGCTGCTCGCTTTCTTCCGGCGCTTGCGGCGTTTGTGCGCGGCGTAGCGTTTGTTGGGCACGGCAAAAAGCAGCAGCGCCGCCGCGCCGCCCGCGATCCATGCCCAGGTCGGAATGATCGAGAACGCGTTGGTTACGGCGCTTTGTCCAAGCCCCGAAAGCCGGCCGCGAATCGCGCCGCGATCGAATGCCTGATTTGGCCGGTAGTAACCCATGGCGCAAGGGATTCTCCCCGTTGTCCGCGTTCCGCCCCATTTCGGCTCTGGCGCTATGGCATTCGCTGAGGGCGGAATAGCCGGCGGCATCGGCGCGGCTTCGATCGAGGATTCCCCCTCCCACTTCGGGTTGATTTCCGTGTAGCCGGTTTTTCTCGTCAGCCCCTGCGGCAACAGATACATCAGCGCCTCCGTGCCATGGCGATCGCCAGGGCGCCGAGCCCCGCGCCGATCATCAGATACGAATTCTTGACGCCGAATGTGGTCGAATCGAGCCACGAAGTTGCCGCTGACCCCGTCGCCGAACGAGAAGCGGCCCAGAGCTGATTCACGATTGCCGCCGGAATCCCCGCGGCAATCGCCTGATCCGGCGTCGCATATTGCGCGAGCCCTTGAGTCCAGGCGTTGTAGACGGTTTGCGAATCGAGCCCCGCGGCGATCGCCGCCTGCGGCGAAACGTAATCGAGCGGATTCGGCGAGACGACGGCGTTCGACGCGACGTTCACGCCGGCGGAATTGCCCGCCGACGGTCCGGCAGGCTGCTGAATATCGAGCATCGTCGGCGTGCTCGTCAGCGGCAGGCTTTGGATTGCGGGCAGATCGCTGTATTGCGCCGTCGTGAGGTACGCCGCGGCGGGCGGCGGCGGAGGCAGGAGCACGGGCGGCGTCGGAAGCGTCGAGATTGGGGAAACTATGCCGTCGCCCTGCCCCAGTCCGTGGAGCGCCCCGGCTCGCAGCCTCGAGAGTCGGATGTTGAGTTGCGAAAGTTGGGCGCGGGCATTCGCCCGTTGGGGAGAGTCAGCCGGGATCTGTGGATACGCGGCGTTCACAAGGTTCATCGCATACAGCGTCTCATTGATTGCGCCTGCGTTTGGCGAGCCGGTTGCGCCGAGGCCGGCGAATTTCCGGTTGGCTACCGAGCTTCCGGGTTGGAGCAGATACGCCACGTGTCATCCCCACGTCTCGCGCTGCACGTCATCGAGCCAATCGACGGCTGCGGCGATCAACTCCCTGATCCGCTGCGAGCTGCGGAAGCGCCAGACGCAGATCACAGTCCAATACCTCATCGCCGGGCCTGCTTCGCGAGCATGAGCAGCAGAATCCCGCCACCAGCGATTGCGAGGTACGTGTTCGGAACGCCGCCTGTAGAGCCGGAAAACCACGAGGCCGCCCCGGAGCTTGGCGGCGCCGTCGAGAGATTGAAAAACGAGGCATTCGGGTTTGACAGCGGCAACCCGACAATCTCCGGGGCGAGCGGCTGCGCGGGCGTTTGCGTGCTCAAATTGAAAAGCGACGCATTGGGGTTCGTCAGAGGCAGATTAGCGACGAGCGAATTGTCGGTTTGCCCCATGCCGCGCCGCCCGCGCCACGCCTGCGGCAGCGCGCCGTCGTATCCGCCGCGATTCGGCAAAAGATACGGCATCAGCGTTTCCGCCCGATGAGTTTGTAAAAGATCACGCCCGCTCCGAGCGCCACGATCCAATTCGGCACGGGACTGACCAGATTTGTTTCCGTCAGCCAGTTCAGAACCGACTGATAGCCGGACCAATCGGTAATGTTTTGGCTGGCAGTCGTTGCCGGCGCCGCGGCGGTTGATCCCGCGCCCGCGGCACCCACCGTCACCCAGTTATTCATCGATGTGCTGTAGATCCACTCGTTGCCGGACGAGTCGGTATAAATCTGCGTTTTCGGATAGTTCGCCGGGACGGGTGTGCCGCCAGACGTGGCGCCAGTTTCGCTGGAAACGTTGATCCAGGCGGCAGTCGATTGGTTCCAAACCCATTGCGAGCCGTCGGCGGCGGTGTAGACCTGATTCGTGGGTGTCGACGTTGGGACCGGCGTGCCGGGATAGAAAGTTCCCGCTTGCAACCACGTGCCCGCGTCGGCGTTCCACAGCCAGGTCGTGCCATCCGAAGCTACGTAGCTCGAGTTCGTCGACGTGCCGATCGGAACGGGCGTGCCGGGATATGTGGACACGGTTTGCACCGGCGCCGGCGGCAATGGCAGGACGGCCGGCGCTTGGATGGGCGGGGCAACAGCGCCCAGTTTGCGGTTACGGATCTCGGCGGCTACTGGAAGCAAGTAGCTCATCCCCGGCCTCGGAGCAAAATAAAAGCTAGAATCCCGCCGCCGATGAGCAGGTAAGCCGGCGGGATGTTCGTCGTCGCGAACGCACTCGGCTGTCCGTATGGGCTCGTGCCGTAGGGCGACGCCGTGCCGTAGGGATAGAGCGGCGAACCGTAGCTGGGTAAATTGCTGGCCGTGATCCCCTGCGCGATTCCCGTACCGCTCGCGCTGATTACCTGGGCGATTCCCGTCCAGTCGATCTGCCCCATGCCGCGATCGCATCCGCAGCCGGCGAACCGAGCCATGCGGCGCAGCGCCGGGCGCCCGTAAGTCCCCTCGCCCATCAAGCGCCCCGCGCGCTGCGCGCGGGCGAATTCGGCGTATACCGTCGGGCGAAACGCGCCGGGAAGGTTGGCTGGGTTCGGCTGCGGCCCGTGCAGGCCGGCGAGCCCCTGCACGTCGAGATAATCGTCGGTGTTCAGTTTCCAGAGGCGGCGGCGGTAGACGTGTTGCGGCGCGAGGCCGAATTGCGGATTCTTTCGCGCGGCGTCGAGCGGAACCCAGGAGCCCTCGATCTCGACTTCGGGATAGACGTGCGTGAAAACTTCGGGTGCGTCGGCGTGCCCGGCAATCGTCACGATCCGGCCGTTCGCGCCTATCGTTTTGCAAAGCGCCAAAAGCAGAACGGTGAAGTCGTCGCAATCGCCGATGCCCAGTTTCAGGATCTCGCGGGCGGTGTGGAGCGTTTCTTTGCCGTACACGTCGCGGGTGAACCGAATCGCCTGGCGAACGTAGTCGTAGATCGCCTGCGCTTCGCCGGTCCAATCGAATGCGGGAACGCTTCGCCACTGCGTAATGATCCAAGCGGCGAGCTGGTGGACGGTGGGGTCTTTCGCCCCATGCTCGATCAGGCGGCGCATCTGCTCGATCGTTTGCGCGGTGCCGGCGTCGCCGCCCGCAAGAGGCATCGATCGAGCTTGCGAACTGGTTCGTTCCAGAGTGAGCAATCGTCCGCCTAATGAACCGGCCTCGCTTGCGTCAGGCAACGAAGTCGCCGGGATGACCGAGGCCGGCCCCGTCCGCGTCGTCCGTGGGCGAAACTACCGCGCGCGCGCGAATTCGTCCACCAAACCAGTATCTAAAGCGGCCCCAACCGCCTGCATAAGGCACAGACAAGGGCATATACCGTTCCTTGTCGCACGCTCTCGTGTTAGATTGGAGCCGCGTCAGGACTCAGAAAGCCGCCTTGCGAGGTAGGATGCCAAAGAAAACAGCCGCTGCCGATGAGCCACAGGTCGTTCGCCGCGTGATCGAGGACATGGCGCCCACGGGCGCCGAGCAAAGGACCGAATCGAAACCTACTTTTTGGGAATACGAACAGTCGCTCACGCCCAAGGACTGGGAGCACCACATCGTTTACCTCACGCGCGAGGAGCCCAAGACTGGAATCAAGGGCATGGGCGGCTACCTAACCAAGATCTCTCAGCCGTTCACTATCGAGGACGTGAAGCGGGCCTGGGGAGGCTACGAATTCAGCTACATCATGAACCGCGATGGCAAAATCCTCTACAGCGGCCGGTTCAAAGTCGAAGCAGAACCGAAGTACGACGAATCGAGGGAAACCGTCGCCGGATCGAATGGGGATCGCGGGCAGAACGCCATCGTCGGGCAATTCGTCGATGTGTTGCGCGAAGAGCTGGCGCGTTCGAGGGAGTCGGCGAATCCCGCGAGCGAAGAGGCTATTAAACTCCTGAGCGCCGCGAGCACGCGCGCGATGGACATCGTGCTCAAGCAGGTGCCGCAACAGGGATCACCCATTTCCCAGCTGGGCGAGCTGGTAACCGCCGCGAAGAATCTCGGGCTTGTCGGCGGTGGAAACGGCGGAGGCGGCGGAATCGCCGAAGTGGTTACGCTACTGAAAACCCTGGGGCTTATCAAAGACCCCATGGAACAGATCAAGACGCAGCTCGAAATGATGAAGCTGTTCGACGATCTGCGAGGCGAATCCCGCGGCGGCAAGCGCGACTGGAAAGAAACGCTGGTCGAAAAGGTGGGCGATGCTCTGCCGCGCGTGTTCGAGGAAGTGGGGAAAAACCGCGAGGCGGAAATGCGGATCGTGCAGCAGAGGTTCGAGGCCGCGCGTGCCTTGCGAGGCGGTCCGCCGGCAACTCGGCCTGGCGTTCCCGCTCCCGTTCCTCCGGCGCCGCAACCGAACCAGATGCCGAGCATATCGGCCGGCCTGCCGATCGAAAGTTTCTCGCCCGGCGCGCCGATGCCTGCCGAAGCGCCCGCTGCCGCTCCGCCGCCGGACGCTCCCGAGGTCACATTTCTCAAAAAGCGCATGGTGCAGATGTTCCTGGCCGACGAAGAAGCGGAAATTATCGTCGATTTTCTCGAAGCGGGTATCCCTGGATTTTGCAACGACCTGCTCACCTATTCGAATGCGACGCTGACGGATTTCCTGGGGCGCGATCCTCTCTTCGCCGATGCCGTGAAAAATCCGCGCTGGCCGCTGTTCCTGTCCGAGGCCCGCGCCTACCTGAGCGAAGAGAACGACGAAGAGAAAAAACTGAATTGATTTTGTAGGGTCCAAGCAACACAAATTCTCGTGGAGGAAAAACGACAATGCCAGATGGAACAGCAGGACCGCAGCCCGCACCGGCGATGAGCACGGCGCAGGCTTACGAACTGAACCTGAAACTGATGTACGACCAGCAATGCCGCCGACTCGAGGAGCTGGATTCGCTTTTCGATCAGCAGCTTGCCGCATCGAAAACCGCATTCGATAAGCTCGTCACCGACTCCCAATCGGCAGCGAACCTCGCGCTGCTCAACGCCGTCAACAATTCCGATCTGCTCGCCAAGCAGGCCATCCGGCACGCCGATCTCGCCGCATCGAACCAGCTCATCGAGCAGGAAACCGAAGCGGAGGCGAGCACGGCCGACATCGTCGTCACGCTGCAATCGCTGCAAACCGCGATGGAAGGCATCGCGGCGGCGATGCAGGCCGTGGCCGCGAATATGGCGACGGGGCGGCCTCCGGCAAACACGACTGGCGCAGCTCCGGCATCGAGCTAGGAATTCTCACCATATCTCCCGTTGACATCGGGAGCGCAGCATAGTATGAAACGCCAATCTTGGCCGCGCGCGGCGCGATCGGTTCGGAGGTGGCAACCCCCGCCGGTCGCGCCGCGCGGTTTCAGGATGGGGGTTGCCACGGATTCTCCGCATTCATCGCCGCGCGATCGCGGCGGCTTATTCACGGGTATTTGCCAGCTTTGTTTCCGAGATTTACCTTCTGGACCCGTCGCTAGTCGCAGTTTCCCCGGCGTCTGTCCCGCCTGTCGTAAAGCCCTCGAAATGGAAAGTCGTCCTGGAAAATTTCCTCGTCAGTTGAAAAAATCCCACCGGCGCCTTTAGGGGCTCGAAAGGTTTATCGATATGTCCATTCAGGCTGTGAGCTACGTCTTGCAATATTCGAAAACAAAATTGTGGGACCGCCTGGTCCTGATCGCCCTGGCCAACCACGCGAACGACCGTGCGCTGAGTTGGCCCGCCGTGCAAACAATTGCCCACGAGGCGGGAATCGGGGAGCGAACCACCCAGCGCGCCCTACGCCGGCTCGAGGCCCTCGGCGAGATCTCTCCCAGCGTTTCCCGCTCGCTCGGCGGACGCAAATCCACCGAATATTTGCTGAGCGGTTATGAAGAGTGGAGGCGAAGTGTTTCACGTGAAACAATTGATGTCGGCCCGCCGACGCGTGAAAATAACGGAGGAACGTCCAGAAAAACGCACGCTAACCGTACGTTTTTGAATGAAAAACGCCAGGATAAAGGTCAAAAACACCCAAATACCCCGCCAGGCAGACACCCCACCCCCGCCAATGGTGACACCCCACCCCCGCCAAGGGTGACACCCCACCCCCGGCAGCCAGACACCCCACCCCCGCCAAGGGTGACACCCCTAAATGCACTCCCAGACACCCCTGGGGTGACAAGGGAGACACCCGAACCATCATTGAACCTGGCGCCGCAGTCGGTCGAGGGGTCCGCCGCCGCCTTAGCGGGCGGCGCGGCCCCTCTCCCTACCCTCTCCCACAACGATCCCGAGCCGGACGATCCCGAGGCGCTCGCTGACGTGTTTCGAGCGATGGCGGCGATCGCCGAGCGGCCGATGCCACGGCAACCGGCAAACACCTTTCGTTCCCCCGAGCTTCGGGAGGATTTGGATCGCCAAGCGGAAGAGGCCGAGCGGCAAAAACGAGCCCTGGCGGAAAGTGGTCGTCTGTGAGTGAGCGGCCGACGGTATGCCCATTTTGCCGGAAATGGGGCGAATGGATGGACTTCCTCTCCTTCGCCGCGTACGACGCGCATGTGGCCAAAATCCATCCAAAAGAGGGATCGTTTTTCTGCTGCCTATGCCGGGCGGCGTTCGAAACCTCCGCAAAACTCGCTGGGCACCGTTGTCCGGCCCGAACGTGCGAAACGCCGTCGCTTTTTCCGGAGCAAAAATAGCGGTTGACAAGGAACTACATACGAGATATACATATGCGCATGACACGTAGATGGAGCAACGTCGTTACCGAAAAAACCTGCCTGCGTTGCGGGCATCGCTGGCTGCCGCGCAATCCGGGGCGACCGATGACCTGCCCGCGCTGCCGACAGTCGTACTGGGACCGTCCGCGCCGCGCGACCACAAAGTTACCCCCTACCAGCCCCACCCCAAAAAAGACTTGACAGAATTACACATATGTATTACATTGTGCTGGTCAGCGAGCCCCACCGCTAGCGGGGGGCAGAAAGGCAAAACTAAAAATGCCAGATATGGACAACAAGGCGTCATTGGTCGCCGCAATCAATCTCCTCGCCGCCATCCCCCTGCCAGCGCGCAAAGAACTGGCGCAGTGCCGCCGACGCGTAACCGCGCACTGGGATGTCATCAATGAAGGCGGCGAGGGATACGTCCCCACCGTGGACTGGGACAGCCGGTATGGGCGAGAAATAGCACAACGTTATGGATTGGACATTGAGTCGATCATCGCGGCCGAGAGGAGGATCGATGCGTAGTTCGGTAATCATCACCAAGCGGGGGCAGGGGTACAGCTCCGACGTCTCGGGTCGTTTCGGGGGCGGACACAGCCGCGCCCGCGCGGGGCTCGACGCCGCAGCCGCGGCGGCGACC
>Ga0307373_10015712_pt1 | contig 10256 bp, 8 predicted proteins | sample OX2MG_FD_202534 | JGI IMG/M metagenome (GOLD analysis project Ga0307373, IMG submission 202534) | Soil microbial communities from Risofladan, Vaasa, Finland - OX-2 | ecosystem: Environmental > Terrestrial > Soil > Coastal area > Acid sulfate soil | place: Finland: Risofladan, Vaasa | collected...
TCGCGAACATGACCGGCACGCGATGCGCACGCCCGAGGACGTACTGCGCGTAGCGCGCGGCGTTCGACGAACTGCCCCGCGAGGCGATGAGCACGTAGCGGATGTCGCGCCCGCGGAAGAGCTTCGCGGCCTCGCGCGCGGCGTCTCCCTGCGCGTCGAGGAGACGCGCGAGTGCCTCCGGCTGCGCCCGCAGCTCAGTCTCGAGCCACGACATCGCTTCGACCCTCGCAGAGAACGGACTGGATCTCGAGCCGGTCGTCGAGGATGACGACGTCGGCGGGCGCTCCCGGCTCGAGGACGCCGACGTCCGAGCGTCCGAGCAGGCGCGCGGGCACCTCGGTCGCCGCCCCGACCGCCTCCTCCAACGGGACGCCCAACGCGTGGAGATTGCGCACCGCGTCGATCATCGTCAGGACGGTGCCGGCGAGCGTGCCGTCCTGCCGCATCGGCGCAGCGCCGGCCCCGACCTCGACGGCGACCTCGCCGAGCTGGACCGTGCCGTCGAAGGACGTTCCCGCGGCGGCGATGGCGTCGGTGACGAGCGCGATGCGCCCGGCGGCGCACGCCCAGACGAGGCGCACCGTCTCGTCCGCGAGGTGGTGCCCATCGACGACCATCGTGATCACGACGTCCGGCCGGGTGAGAGCGACGCCCGCAATGCCCGGATCGCGCGAGCGGAACGGACGCATCGCGTTGAAGACGTGGGTGATCGCGCCGACGCCGAGGTCGAAGGCGTGCTCGGCCTCCGCGGCGGTCGCATTCGTGTGTCCGGCCGAGACGACGACACCGCGCTCGCGTAGCCGTTCGATGAGGGCGTCTGCGCCGGGCAACTCGGGCGCGAGGGTCATCTGCGTCACGTGCCCGGCGTCGAGCAGGCGGTCGAGGAGCTCGACGTCCGGAGCGCGGAGGTGCTCGAGCGGGTGTGTGCCCGGGCGCTCCGGCGAGAGGAAGGGGCCCTCGACGTGCGCGCCGAGCACGCGGGGCCCCGACGCGGCCGCCGGCATCGTCCTCAGCGCCTCGATCGTCGCCGGCTCCGGCGACGTGATGAACGTCGGCTGGTACGCGGTTACCCCTGCGAGCAGCAGCGCCTCGCCCGCGCGGGAGTAGTCCTCCTCGGAGGCGGAGAGGAAGTCGACTCCGCCGTAGCCGTTCACCTGGAGATCGACGAAACCGGGAATCGCGACCCTTCCGCGCGTCGTGCTCGCGAGGCCGACCGCCTCGATCCGGCCGTCCTCGACCTCGACGTCGCCCGGCACGAGCTCGCCGCGGACGAGGGCCGCTTCGACACCAAGCCTCACGAGGTCTCCACCGCCTTCCGAACGGAACCGGCCGCAGCGTCGAGTCGCTCCCGCGCAGCTTCGGCATCGACGCCCGCAAGCAGCGAGACGAGCGCGACGCGCGCATCGCCGCCCGCCGCGGCGAGCGCCTCGTCGACCCGCTCCTCGGCGGCTCCGCTCGCGAGCACGACATTCCGGCGCGATCGCTCGCGCAACTTCGCGTTGACGGGCGCGACGCCGACCATCAAGCCGCCGTACGTGCGACCGAGCCGGATCATCGTCACCGTGGAAATCGTGTTGAGCAGGAGTTTTTGCGCCGTGCCGGCTTTGAGGCGCGTCGATCCGGCGAGCACCTCCGACCCGACGACTGCGGCGACGTCGTGCTCGGCCGCCTCGCCGGCGGCGCTGCCACGGACGCACGTGACCGCGACGGTGAGCGCTCCCACCTCGCGCGCGGCCGCGATGCCCGCGAGCGCGAACGGCGTCGAGCCGGACGCGCTGACGGCGACGACGCAGTCCTCGGGCAGGAGGGCCACCTCGAGTAGGGCAGTCGTCGCCGCAGCGCCATCGTCCTCGCCCGTGTCGTCCTCGGCGACGACGGCGAGGACCTCGCCCGGAGGCGAGCCGAAGGTCGGGCCGCATTCGGCAGCATCGAGCGCGGCAAGCGCGCCGGACGTGCCGGCGCCGACGTAGATCAGCCGCCCGCCGCGGGCCATGCGCTCGGCAATCGCGTCAATCGCGACGGTGAGCGCGTCGCCGGCCTCCGCGACGGCCGCAGGAACGGTCGCGTCCTCGTCGTTGAGGAGCCGGACGATCTCGCGCGTCGGGCGCGTGTCGAGATCGGCGAGCGCCGGCCTCGCCGTCTCGGTCACGGCGAGTCGAGGCCGCCCGGTGAGCGCGGCGCTCACGGCCTCCCACAGCTGCGGTGAGTCGGGGGTCGCGAGATGCGTCATGTTCCCGCACGCCTCGTAGCCCCACGTCCAGAGGTCATCGACCCCCTCCTCGCGCGCGCCTGCGAGCGCCGCCTCGAGTTCGGGGATCTCGTCTGCGACGAGGCCGAAGCTCGGCACCCAGAGCTGCGCGGCGACGCCGTGACGCTCGCATGTCTCGCGCAGCAGCCGCGCGAAGCGGCGCACGAACGGGCCGGCCGGCTCGTTCCAGTGCTTCCAGTACGGGTCGGTCGCGAACGTCGTCAGGCCGGGCAGCGAGGCAACATCGCTCCAGTCCGAGAGGCCGTGGTTCCCCTCGGTCGCCGGGAGGAGGCAGATCGTGTTCGCGCCGCCGCGCGCTGCGACGTGCGCGACGACCTCGCGGAGGAAGTCGACGACCGACGCCTCGCGGAACGCCTGCACTTCCGGGGTCAGCTCGGCGGGGACGGGCGCGCCGAACCGCTCGGCGCACCGGTCGCAGCGACACGCCCAGCGCGACGCGTCGTCGACGCCGACGTGAATCGGGACAACCCACGCAGGCTCGTCCCAGAACACCGCATCGACACCGCACTCGAGCGCCCAGTCGGCCCACTCCTTGCAGAAGTCACGATAGGCCGCGCTGTTGAGACACGCCGCGGCCACGCGCCGTCCGTCGTCCAGCACCTGGCACTCCTCCGGGTGGAACGCGACCCACCGGCTCTCGGCCTCGCCGCCGAAGGTCCGCCCAAGCCCCCACGGGCTCGCCTGGACGTACAGCCCCTCCCTATGCGAGGCGGCGACGATCTCCGCCATCGTCCCGCGGTAGTACGCGAAGTCGTTCTCGGAGAACGTGTGGAGCACGCCGGTGTACCCGCGCGCCGCGAGGTCGGCCATGTCGCGGCGCACATGGCGCGCGATCCGGACTCCGAAGTACGAGCTGCCCGCTCTGGTCATAACCACTTCACCCCTTCACCGCGCCGACCGTGAGCCCGAAGGCGATCCGGCGCTGGACGATGAGGAAGAAGATCACAACGGGGATCGCGATGAGCGTCGACGCGGCCATCAGCCCGCCCCAGTCGACGAACGTACTGCCGCCGGTGAACGAGGCGAGCCAGACCGTGATCGTCTGGTTCCCCTGCCGCTGCAGCAGGAGGTTCGCGAAGATGAACTCGTTCCAGCTCGTGATGAACGCGAAGACCGAGGTCGCCACGAGGCCCGGCGCGACGAGTGGCAGGAGGATCCGGATGAACGCGCCGATACGCGTCGAGCCGTCGACCATCGCCGCCTCCTCGAGCTCCTTCGGGATGCCGAGGAGGAAGCCGCGTAGCGTCCAGACCGAGAACGGCAGGACAGCGCTGACGTAGACGACGATCACCCCGGAGAGCTGGCCGACGAGGTTGAGGCCGAGCACCGGCACGTGCGCGAGCATCACGTACAACGGGATGATCAGGCCGATTCCCGGAATCATCTGTACGCCGATGATCAGGAGGACGAAGAGCTTGCGGCCCCGGAAGCGGTACTTCGCAAGCGCCACCGCCGCGAGAAAGGCGAGCACCATCGCGATCCCCACCGCGATGAGCACGACGATGAGGGTGTTGACGAGATCCGACACGAAGTACTGCTTGTGAATCGCGTCGCTGAAGTGCGACACCGTCGGATGGAGCGGGAACCACGTCGGCGACAGGCTGTTGATCTGGTCGTTCGACTTGAGCGCCGTCGAGATCATCCAGAAGACGGGGAACGCCATCACGACGAAGACGGCGATGCCGACGACGTTCCAGCCGAGCTTCCGCGTCGACCGGAGATTCACCGGTCCACCTCGCCGATCCTGAGCATCCTGCGGACGTACATGAGGCTGAGGAGCGCGACCGAAGCAAGCATGAGGATCGAGATCGCCGCGCCGCGCCCGTAGTCGTTCTTGAAGTACGCCTCTTCCCAGAGATAGACCGACATGAGGTAGTTCGACGGCAGGATCTGCGGCTGCCCGATCAGGAGGTATGCCTGCGTGAAGACGCCGAAGTCCCAGAGGATCGACAGGCTCGTCAGGATCAGCAGCACGGGCTGGATGACGGGCAGCGTCACGTCCTTGAACACCTGCCACGCGCGCGCGCCGTCGATCTGCGCCGCCTCGACGAGCTCGTGCGGCACCTGCGAGAGCGCGGCGTAGACGGTGATCGCGACGAACGGCAGCGCGCCCCAGACGACGAGCGTCGTGACCACGGCCAGCTGTGAGAACGGGCTCGCGAACCAGTTGTGCTGGTCGAAGTTCCCGAAGTGGAGCGTCGTGAGGATGTAGTTGAGGACGCCGTTCTGCACGTTGGTCATCCAATTCCACACCTGAACGGCGACGACTGGCGGCATCGACCAGACGAGCACGAGCCCGATCGTGATGAGGATCCGCACCCACTTGGAGACGCGCACGAGGAGCAGCGCCATCAGCGTTCCGAGGACGATCGTCAGGCCGACGTTGGCGACCGTAAATGCGACGGTGCGGAGCAGCGTGTGCCAGAAGATCCCGTCGTGGAGGACGCTCGTGAAGTTCGCGAACCCGACGTAGACGCCCTTGTGCGAGATCAGCTCCGGCAGCCCGTACCGCTGGAACGCGAGCCGAACGAGCTGGTAGAGCGGGTACGCGAGGATCGCCGCCATGACGGCGATGACGGGGAAGATCAGTAGGTACGGGACGGAGCCCCGACGGGCCCGTCTCCAGGTGAGCGGGCGCCGCCGAGGCCTCGTCGAGACGGCCTCGGCGGCGGCTCCCATGCTGGGGGCCCTCCCGCTCAGTGGGTTAGGGCTGGTTGAGGGTGTACTCGATGTTCGAGTCCGCGTTCTGCGCGGCCTGCTTCACGGAGTACTTCCCCGTGAGGATCTGCGCGAGCATGACGCGGAGGATGTTGCCGTTCTCGACGTTGACCCAGTACTTCGCCGTCGGGACGAACCAGCTCGCCTTCGCGGCCCGGTCGTTGACGGAGTTGTTGAGGAGGTTCGTCGCGTTCGGAATGTCGCCCTTAGCCTGGAGCGCCTTCTCGTTCGCCGTGTTCGTGAAGTCGGCGATCCACTCGCGGGCCTGAGCCTGCTGCGTGCCCTGCTTCGGAACGGCGAGATCGGAGCCGCCGAGGAAGCCCGGCATCGACTTGCCGGCGATGTGGCTCGGCATCACGAACTGGCCGGTGACCTTCGCGTACTTCGTGCCGGTGCAGCAGCTGAACCAGCCCGGGCCGAAGATCGCGCCCGTCCGGTTCTGCGAGAAGACGGTGTACGGAGCCGGATTCGCCTCGTTCAGCGTCGCCGCCGACTTCGGCGCGTAGGAGTGGAAGAACTTCATGTACGCGGTCAGCCCGGCGATCGACCTCTTCGACTCGAGCTGTCCGACCCACTTGCCGTGCTTCAGGACAGCGATCGACCCGCCGTAGTCGTAGACGAAGCTCAGGGCGCTGTACCAGTCGGTCCCTCCCATATAGAACGGGGAGTAGTGCTTGATGCCCTTCTCCTTCGCCTTCACCTTCGTCAGGTCGCTCTCGAACTGCGCGAGGCTCCGCGGCGGCTTTCTGATCCCGGCCTTCTTGAACTGGTCGGTCCGGTACGTGACGAGCCGCGAGCCGGCGTAGTACGGAACGCCGTAGAGCTTGCCGTTGAACATGGACGACTTAGTCAGACCGGCGAGCCAGTGTGACGAGTTCTGGAACTGCGACTTGCTCGCGGTGATGTTCGCGAAGGCGCCGGCTGCCATGTACTTCGTCATCTCGGTGTTGCCCATCTCGATGACGTCCGGCACGTCGTTGCCGGCGATCGTCGCGTCGAAGTTCTGGAGGTGTGTGCCCCAGGACTGGTACTGCACGTCGACAGTCCAGCCGGGATTGGCGTTCTCGAACGCCGTGTTGGCGTTGGCGACGACAGACGGCCAGCCGGTCTGAGCGTCTACCTGGAGCCAGACGACGAGCGTGTGCGTTGCCTTCGTGCCGGCGCTGGCCGTCGTTGCGACGACGACGCCGAGTGCGAGCGCAGCGATGACCGCCGCGATAACCCGGTATCTCATACCCAATCTCCCTCGTGCCGTCGACGCAGGAGCGGAGCGCGAAAGACGTCCGTGGCCGGAGGACGTACCAACGCCCAGCGGTGCGCCGAATGGTCTATACCAATTGGCCACGGCGGGACTGTCCCACACTAGACCACTCTTGTCAAGAGGTGGTAACGGCGCGACGACGTCGACTTACGACGGCGTGAGCTCGGAGACGATCCGGTAGCGGTCGCCGCGATAGATCGAGTGGACGAACTCGAGCGTCCGGCCGGCCCCGTCGCGGCTCGTTCGCTCGAAGAGGAACGCCGGCGAGTGCAGCGGCACACCGAGCGCGGCGGACTCCTCCTCGTTCGTCACTGTAGGCTCGATCGTCTGCGTCGCGGCGGCTATCTCGATCGCGTAGCGGGCGCGCAGAAGCTCGTAGAACGAGCCCTCGAGATCCGCGGGTGTAACGCCGGGCACGACCTCGGCCGGGATGTGGAGCGTCTCGATCGCCATCGAGACGCCGTCGGCGAGCCGAAGCCGCTTGACGACGACGATTTCGGCTCCCGGAGACACGTTGAGGAAACGTCCGAGGCGCGCGCCGGCGAACTCCCGCTTGAGGGACAGGGTACGGCTGCCGGGCACCATCCCGCGCCGCCGCATGTCCTCGCTGAACGAGGTCATCGTCAGTTCCTGCGCGATCTTCCGCTGCTGCACGTACGTGCCGCTGCCGCGCCGGCGGACGAGATAGCCCTCGCGCGCGAGGTCGTCGAGAGCGGCGCGAAGCGTCAGCCGCGAGACGCCGAGATCGACGCTCAGCTGGCGCTCCGAGGGGATCGCCGTTCCTACGCCGAGACGTTCGACCAGCTCGAGCACTTGCTGCCGCACCGCGTCCTGCTTCGTGATCTTCGGAGAGATTCCGACGGTAGTCATGCGCTCCCTCGACTATAGAGCCACTTCGGGTCAATGGTCAATGCCATTGCGTTCGGAGAACGAATGCGGTATAGACTCCCTGAGCGCCCGGATGGCTGAGATCGTCCTCGACAACGTCAGCAAGGTCTTCGCAGGCGGCGTAACGGCCGTCGACGGGGTTTCGCTCACCATCGGCAGCGGAGAGTTCCTCGTCCTCGTCGGGCCGTCGGGCTGTGGCAAGTCGACGCTGCTGCGAATGGTCGCCGGGCTCGAGGAGACAACGGAAGGCACGGTGACGATCGACGGTGCCGACGTCACCGAGCTGCCGCCGCGCGACCGCGACGTTGCGATGGTCTTCCAGAGCTACGCGCTCTACCCGCACATGTCGGTGCGCGCGAACCTCGGCTACGGGCTCAAGGTGCGGAAGACGCCGAAGGCGGAGATCGAGGAACGGGTCAGAACGGTCGCGGACCTCCTCGGCCTCGAGCGCCTCCTCGACCGGCGCCCGGCTGCGCTTTCCGGCGGCCAGCGGCAGCGGGTCGCGATGGGCCGCGCGATCGTCCGGCACCCGAAGGCATTCCTCATGGACGAGCCGCTCTCGAACCTCGACGCGAAGCTTCGCGTGAGCATGCGCGCGCAACTCGGCGCGCTCCACTCCCGTCTCGCGACGACGACGATCTACGTCACGCACGACCAGATCGAGGCGATGACGCTCGGCCAGCGCGTCGCAGTGATGCGCGACGGGAGGATCCAACAGGTCGACACGCCCCAGGTGCTCTACTCGCAACCCGCGAACCTCTTCGTCGCGGCGTTCATTGGCTCGCCGGCGATGAACCTCGTCGAGGCAGAGGTCCGCGGCGACGTTCTCCACTTCGGCGGGCACGCGATCCCGCTTCCTGCCGACGCCGTGCCGTTGGAGGGGCGCGTCGTCGCCGGGATGCGGCCCGAGACGTTCGAGGACGCTGCCTTCGCCGATTCGTCCCTGCCACGCCTCGACGTAGTAGTCGAGGTCGTCGAGGAGCTCGGCGCCGACACGCACGTGATCTTCGCCGTCGACGCGCCACAGGTCGAGGTCGGCGAGCTCCGCGGAGCCGCAGGCGACGACGAGCTCGGGACCGTCGCCGGATCCCTCTTCACCGCGCGCGTCGACCCCGGAACGGCGGCCCGGCCGGGAGCGCCGCTGAGGCTCGCGGTCGACCCGTCGCGATTCCACTACTTCGATCCCGAGACCGCGCTACGCCTCACCGCCACGCCGACGCCGGCGGCAGTCGTCTAGACGATTGATTCCAAAGTGGCGTGCCGGTCGGGGGCGTCACTGACCAAGCGGGGCTGCGCGATCGGCCGTCGTTCGTAGCAGCGCTACGGACGGCGGGCGAGCGTGGAGATCCCGCGCTGCGTCAGGGGCGTCGTCCGGCGCCGCGACAGTTCGGAATCAATCGTCTAGCTCAGAACCGGGACGCTGGGCGAGACCGGCCGGCCGCGACGCATGCGGGCGAACCTGCCGCGCTCGCAGTCCTTCGAGCGCACGGCTCGGCCGCCGCTCCGCAGGGCCTCGAAGGCCGCCGGCAGGAGCTCGACGCGCCTGTCGCACTCCTCGCCGCACTCACAGAGGAACTCGCCCGGCAGATCGGGATTGGCCGAGGCGAGCAGCTCGTAGATCCGGTCGTTCACCTCGCGGAAAAGCTCTGCCCGGCGCCTCGACTCCATGCCGTCAGCCTTGCACTATCGAGGCTCGCAGGGAAAGGGGCAGGCCCGGCGCCTTACCGAGGCTTTACGCGTCGCAGGCATGAAGCGGCTCCTAACCGACCCGTTTGCGCAACGTCTTACTGGACAACCACCTAGGACCGCGACGCAAACGGCCGGCCCACACGGCGCGTCGCGCAACCGAAGCCCCTGGTACGCAGAGGATCCCCAGGGGCTTCGAAATCTCCGCTGGGCCGGCGCGCATGCGCCGTCACTTGCCATAGAGGTCGTTCCAGCGAAAAACGCTGCGCATTTCCGAACAACTACATCGCAGCGCGATTAACCGTTTGGTCAAGTTATCGCAGTCCTTCGGCTAGTTGTCCTCGGAGGCATTCGGAGCGATGATGCGTACGAGGTCTCAACGCCCGCCCAAGCACTCGAGCTTGGGAGAGCCATCCCGGTTGCGGCCCGAATAACCCCAATCACATACGAGGCGAAATGCGACCCGGCGGCGGGTAGCGAGTCCAGTGCTGCGGCGTAGTCCACAACGATCGACAGGAAGCTGGCGGAAGCTCCGTCGGCACGTGCCGTTACTCGTCGGCACTACTGCCGCTGCTTGTTGCATCGCCGCGGCCGCGATCCTGGGCTCGGGCCTCCTCTCGGGCGGCAGCCTCTCCGCTGCTTCCGCCCCCGCGACGTCGAACGGCTGGCAGCACGTCGTCTCCCAACCGCTTGCCTTCGGCGGCGTCTTGGCGGCGAGCCAGACTCAGCATCCCCCGACCGGCCCGCCCGGCAACCCGTCGCCTCGAGCCACCGTCAAGCTCGTCCAGGCCGACGTCGGCACGCCGACCAGCCTTGGCCAGAAGCTCAACTCCTGGCGCGCCCAGGCAGCTCCGGGCGGCACACCCGCGCTCAACGCCGTCGACTCCGTCGATCGCACCCACGTCTGGGCGGTCGGCGCGAACTGCACGATCCTCTTCAGCGCCAACGGGAAGACCTGGACTAGGGACACGGCCGTGACCGGCTGCGCGCCGGGCACGTCGTTGAACGGCGTCTTCGTCACCGGCCCCGCCGGCCCCGGCTGGGCGGTCGGGTCGAACGGGACGATCCTCGTCTGCGCCTCCGCCTGCAACACGGCGACGGCCGCGTGGTCGGCGCTCACGCCCGGCTCGGTCAAAGGCATGAACGACGGGACGCTGACGAACGCGTCGCCGTCGGCGCAGTCGAACTCGCTCTTCGCGACGACTGCCTACGTCGGCTGGGCGATCTCCGACCCGGCGCCCGGAGCGAGCAAGATCCCGGCCGCCACGACCATCTCGTCGATCAACACGACGACGAAGACGGCGACCATGAATCACACGGCGACCGGCCCGGCCACGAAGGACACCTTCAGGGTGAGGGCGCCGGCCTCCGTGCTCCCGCCGAGCTCGTTCACCTTCACGAGCGTCTGGGCCGCCGACAGCACTCATGTCTACG
>Ga0307373_10015713_pt1 | contig 10256 bp, 6 predicted proteins | sample OX2MG_FD_202534 | JGI IMG/M metagenome (GOLD analysis project Ga0307373, IMG submission 202534) | Soil microbial communities from Risofladan, Vaasa, Finland - OX-2 | ecosystem: Environmental > Terrestrial > Soil > Coastal area > Acid sulfate soil | place: Finland: Risofladan, Vaasa | collected...
AAATATCTGCATCGAGTGCGTGGAATTCTGCAGCGACCTCATCGAGGACCAGGCGGGGTATCTATCTCAAGCTCATGGAGCGCCGGCCACCGGGCCCCAGAGCGACCACACCGAGGACCAGGCCGCCGGCAGCGAACATCCCTCGGACAGCCAGGAGTCGTCTCTGGATATTGATTACGCCGTTCAAAAGCTCCGCATGGATGGGTACGTTGTTCTGGAGGATCTGCTTTCTCTGGAGAAGATATCGGCGCTGCGAGAGCGGTTTCTGGAGCTTTTGGAGGAGAGAATCCGGAATGATCCGGCCAATCGCGGCGCCAACCGGTATCAGATGTTCCTGCCGTTCGAGGCGCCGTTCAGCGACCCTGAGCTGTACCAGAATCCCATCGTCCTCACGATTCTGGAAGCGCTCATGGGCAAGGACCTCATCTGCACTTACCTGGCGTCGGACACGCCGCTGCCGTGCTCGGACTACCAGCGCGTCCATTCCGATACCCGGCTGCTCTTTCCGGAAACTCCGTTAGCTCTGCCCGCTTACGGTGTTGTGCTGAACGTGCCGCTGGTCGATTTCACCGAGGAGAACGGTCCGCTGGAACTCTGGCCCGGGGGAACACACCTCATGCCCGGGCCACTCGACATTCAGCGACTCGCGGCGGAGATGAAATCGGCGCGGCTGCTGCCCCGGGCGGGTTCGGTAGTGCTGCGAGACCTGCGAGCATGGCACCGGGGCACTCCGAACCGTTCCGACGCCGCCCGGCCGAACCTCGCGCTGGTCTATACCCGGCCGTGGTACCGGTTCGAGCAAAAACCGATTGAGATCCCATCCGCGGTCTATAGCGCGCTCCCGGAAAGCGCGCAGCGCCTGCTCCGCGCCAACCTGATCCGTGACTGATACCGCCGTTCAGGGCGGCGCGTGCGCCGCCCCTACGCGGCCGCGCCGCCCGGTTCCGAGCACTACGGCATTTTTGCGCTCAAAGGCGTGAGATCGACCTCGTTAAGAGCGCCGGTCGCGGACGTGCCCTCGATGATCACCTGCAGCCGGCCGCCGGGCCGGAGCCAGGCGGGCGGGATATACAGCTGTTTCTGCGGGCCGCCTACAACCTGAACATCCATCGCCGGACCAAGAATAAATCGACCGACCAGCCGGCCGTTCAGATACATTTGACCCAACAGATCCTGCCCCGTGAGATCCACGTCTACCCCGCCGGCGCTCTGCTCAGCGCTTTGTGGCAGCGGCGCTGAAAGCAGACGGAACTGCCCCGCGCTGACCGGGGTTGATCCGGCTGGTCCGGGGGACGCCGCGGGCCTTACCGCCGCGGCCATCGCCTCTTTGTCAAGATCGTCAGGCGTGACCTCCCACGGACCCGGCAGCGGGAGCGACGCTTTTCCCTCCAGGCTGACCGGCGCCAGCAGCCCGCGCAGGCTTCCAAGTCTGTTGGCGGGCGTGTTCCTATTGTCAAAGTTGGCATGGCCCCAGATTTCAACCCGGACCAACAAATTATTGGCGCCCGTCTTCAGCGCCGTTCCCACCGGAAACTCCAGCGCATTCCCAACTCCGCGCTGCACCCCGAGGCAAACCCCGTTCAGGTAGACCGTAGCGAAGCCGGACACGCTTCCGAACCGGAGCGTTGAATAAGACGCGGTATCGGGCGCGGTGAACCGGGTCCTGTACCATCCGGCGCCCAGGAGGATGCCGGAGGCCTCTAAGGAAGGATGAAGGATGAAGGATGAAGGATGAATCACAGACGCTGGAGTTACAGCCCCCTCTCCCCGCTTCGGGGAGAGGCCGGGAGAGAGGTCTGCCGCTGGAGTTACAGGCACCTCTCCCCGCTTCGGGGAGAGGGCAGACGAGGTAGGAGCGATGACGGATGGAGTGGCGACGACAGACGCCGGAGTTACAGGCACCTCTCCCCGCTTCGGGGAGAGGGCAGACGAGGTAGGAGCGATGACGGATGGAGTGGCGACGACAGACGCCGGAGTTACAGGCACCTCTCCCCGCTTCGGGGAGAGGCCGGGAGAGAGGTCCGTCGATCCCCATGCATTGATGACGATCGCGGGGGGATTGGTGGGATTGGGGATGGGATCGTCATTTTGAACTTGAACTTCGATCCGGATTCCGTGAGAAAGACTGAGCGTACCGGATCGATTGCCGCCCGGTCCCAGATCCAGCATTGCATGCGATGATCCACCCGGCGCGCCAGGGGGCTCGCTCTCCACCGCGACCTCGATGCCCGAATCCCGCGGCGCTCCCAGGGTCAGCCGGATTCCGTTTTTGATCTTATCGATGGACCGGACTTCGGCGGAAGCGTAATCGAGGCGTGCGGGGATTCCCCAGGGATCGAGCGAAATATGGAACGGGATTATCGGATCGGTCCGGGGCGCGACGGTCAGCGTGCCTTTGGTCGGGAACGTCTGGTTACCGCACGTGACGGTGGTTTGCTGCGGATCTCCGGTGTTGTTGAGCAGAAAAATTAACCGGGAGTCGCCGTGCTGCAGCTCAAAGAGTCCACCGGGTCCGCCTTTGCGGTTTTCGGCGCCGAGCGCCGGATTGGATACCGTAAAAGTGTTGGGCGCCGACTCCACCGAATCGCTCTCCGCCATCAGGGTTGAAAAGGTGTTGACGGCGCGGGCTAGCCGCTGCGCCTCCCACCAGCGAGGCCGCGGCTGCATGTCGAATCCAATCATGCCGCCAAAGTCCACAGCCGTGGCGACCGGCGAGTTGCCAGCCCAGTTTGTGACGCCATTGCGGCGGCCCCAATTGATTCCTCCGGCAAAATTAAAGGGAGAGACACCCTTCGCCCCACCGGCCAGCAGCCGCCTGAGCACTAATGGACTCCGGTCTGTTTCCGAAACATAGAGCGGAACCTGCTCCATGCCTTCACCCGCGGGCGTGACGTGCGTCCAGTTGGCCTCCGCCGCCTTTCTTGCAAGATCTTCTATCTCATGCTGCACGTACAGGTTGTCGGTGGGGAAAACGCCGCTGACGTCTCCGGTCGCGTTGGTAACGTGGTTGCCATTGCCGATGCAGGCCACAATCGGGACGTTGATCCCGTCGGCGCGTACCATGTCGCGGAGCGCGGTCATGTAACCGGCGCGATCATGGCTCGCCCAGAAGAAATCGAGCTCATTCTCGATCTGGTAGAGAATGACCGGTCCACCGTTCGTCGCCAGAAACGGTTTTGCAACCTGGTCCACGTGATGAAGATACTGGCGAACATAGCTCAAATACGGGGCGTTGTTCTGCCGCAATTCAAGACCGGGTTTCGTATAGAGCCATGCGGGTAATCCTCCACCATCCCATTCGTCACAGATATAGGGGCCGGGACGCAGGATTACGTTAAGATGATGCTGCTGACAGAGCCGCAGATAGGCAGCCAGGTCATGATTGCCGGTGTGGAAGTCAAATTGACCTTCCACCGGCTCGTGATAGTTCCAGGGGACGTAGACGTCGACCGTATTGAATCCGCTCCGCTCAAAAAGCGTGAGCGCCCGATCCCAGTCTCCCCGGTCGATCCGCTGATATTGCACTGATCCGGCCAGGAGTATCCGGCGCTGCCCATGAATAACGAAGCCGTGGGCGTCTATATTAACCGCGTTACGGATCGCCGGATCCACCGCCAACTGTGATTGAGCCACGGGCGCTGAACAGGCTGGACTTACCAGCAGCATGAGCGCCAGCCAGAAGCCTCCGGGCGCGGCAGGGCGTGGTCGGCGCTTATGCGGCGTATATGGGAACGAAGACAAGGGAAAAATGCTCCTAGAACTAGCAGCGCGGCGCAACTCTGAGGGACGCTTGTCCCCAGGAACTGCATCGCGGCGCGGTAATGCCTCCAATGTGGGGCATAATAACTTTATCACATTTGGCGCCAGGACCGCGTTCAGTCCCTCCCACGCCGCGATAAGCGCAGCCTTCGCGGCGCGGGAACACAGAAGATGAGCAAAACATTATGAAGAAACAACGTCGTGATAACCCGGATGAATTCGGTTCCCCTTTCGATCCCGAAGATGAGCAGCCGAGAACGACACCGTCGCCCGAAGACGTGGAACGGGAGGAGTTCGGTTTTGAGCTGCCGGAAACGCATATCCGGGCGCTTTCGCTGCTCGATGAGCTGCTGCGGATGACTCAGCGCACGGATCCACGATTCCAGCGTCTGCTTTTGCTGCGACATCAGATAGCCACCGACGAGCAGCAGTTTCAAGAAGCGCAGGAGTTGATGCAGCAGTATGAGGACGCGTATAACAAGCTCACGTCGCCCGCTAACCGGATCGCGGTCTTTCTCGGCACGCCCGAGGAGGGAATCGCCAACCTGGCTCTGGGTGACTCCGAGTTCTACGCCAACGCCGATCCGAAGCTGGACATCTCCAAGCTCAAGGTAGGCGCCCGGGTTACTGTCAACGACGCGTACGCGGTTCTCAAAGACCTGGGATATAGCACCTCCGGGGCGGTGGTAAAGGTGGCCGACGTGCTGGAAGATGGCCGCCTCCGGGTATCGATGGATGCGCAGGGAAACTCGGGCCGGGTGGTGCAGCGCTCCAGCGACCTGGCGGATCTACCGATCAAGCCGGGCGCAGAAGTCCGGATGGACCCGGCGTTCCGCGTGGCCCTGGAGCATTTCCCGCAGCAGGACACTCGCGATTTCTATATGGAAGAGGTCCCGCCCATTACCTGGGAGCAGGTTGGCGGGCAGGAAGAGGCTATCGCTCTTATCCGGGACACCATCGAGCTTCCGCTGCTCTACCCGCAGCTTTTCGAGCGGTTCCAGAAGCGCCCTCTCAAGGGGATTCTCCTCTTTGGCCCTCCCGGCTGCGGCAAGACACTCATCGGCAAGGCGACCGCTTATAACCTCACGCAGGAGTATCGCAAAGTCACCGGCAAGAACGTAGAAGAGTACTTCATGTTCATCAACGGGCCGAAGATTCTGAATATGTGGCTTGGTGAGAGTGAGCGAATGGTGCGAGAGATCTTTACCACCGCGCGAGAGAAGGCCAAAGAAGGCCGGCTGGTTTTCATCTTCATTGATGAAGCCGAGTCAATTCTGAGAACCCGGTCATCGGGGCGCTGGCTGAATATCTCCAATACGGTGGTGCCGCAGTTCTGCGCTGAGATGGATGGATTGGTGACCATGGAGAACGTGGTCGTGATGCTGACGTCCAACCGGCCGGACTACATTGACCCGGCAATCCTGCGGCCGGAGCGAATCGACCGGAAGGTGAAGATCTCCCGGCCGGATCGCGACGCTTCGCGGCAGATCCTCACGATCTATCTGGGTCCGGAACTCCCGCTCGACCCCGACGTGCTTCGTGAGCATGATTGCGACCACGAGGCCGCCCGGCAGTCTTTAATCGATAAGACGGTCGCGCAGTTGTGGCGACGCTCCCCGGAAACCGAGTTTCTCGAAGTTTACTTCAGGAATGGCGGGGTAGAGACCCTGCACTGGCGCGATCTGGTAAGTGGCGCGCTCCTCAAGAGCGTGGTTGACCGGGCGAAAGACTACGCCATCAAGCGATCGGTGGATAATCACTCGGCGCAAGAAGGCCTCAGTCATGAAGACATGGAGCGGGCGCTGCAGACCGAATATAAAGAAAACGAGATCTTCCCGAAGAGTGATTCGCAGGAAGATTGGCTCAAGCTGCTCGACTATGAGCCGGAGAATGTGGCGAATATCCGCCCCATCCGGCCCGGTCGAGGCAATCATGAGCGGCGCGGAGGAGTCATTTAGAAGGATGAGGGATGAAGGATGAAGGATGAATCAAAAAGCTCACCGCGGAGACGCCGAGATCCGCGGTGAGCCACAGCGCGGCAGAGCCGCAACCAAAGAAGTATTTTCGCGGTACGCGACAAAACTGATCGTTAGCAGTGCGGAGGAACGCGAAAACAAGAGAACTATGGGAATACAGGGAAAAGCGGATGGAGGACGAAGGCTGTTGGCATTCTTGATTCATCCTTCATCCTTCACCCTTCATCCTTCATCCTGATGTTCCTGGCGCCCAATTTGAACTTGAAAGAGATAACGGGTGGAGACGATATTCGGAATTGAAACGGAGTATGGCATCTTTGTGGATGGCCGTGATCCGTCGGATCTGGTGAACGAAGCGATTCACGTGGTGCAGAGTTATCCGCGCCCGGCGGCGAGTCCGTGGGATTACCGGGGTGAAGATCCGCGTCGGGACATGCGCGGCTTCCGGGTGGGCCATCTGACCCATAACCCCGATGACGCCCGCTACGATCGGCCTGCCGAGAGACCGATGTCGATGCAGGAGGAGCGAAGCGACCGGATCTTAGTCAATGGCGCCCGGCTCTACAACGATCACGGTCATCCCGAATACTCCACCCCGGAATGCTCAGCGCTGCGGCAGTTGGTGGCGCACGACAAGGCCGGCGAGCGGATTATCTTCGACTGCGCCCGGCGCCGGAGCGCCTCTCCGGAAAGCGCGGCGGTCACCATCTATAAGAACAATTCCGACTATCACGGCATGAGTTACGGCTGCCACGAGAGCTATCTCTTGCCCCGGAGCGTGCCGTTCGAGGCGATTCTCGCGGGAATGCTGCCGTTCTTCGTGACCCGGCAGATCTACACCGGCGCCGGAAAGGTGGGCGCGGAGGTGCGGCCGTCGCCGATCCCGATCTTCCAGCTTTCGCAGCGGGGCGACTTCTTCTCGGTGGAAACCAGCGTGGACACGCTCCACCAGCGTCCTATCGTGAACACACGGGATGAGCCTCATGCGGATGCCAGGCTCTTCCGACGGCTGCACGTCATCTGCGGAGACGCCAATCTTTCAGAATACGCGACCGCGCTCAAAGTGGGAACGACAGCCGTCTGTTTGGAGCTGCTCAAGCGAGACTGGAAGCCGCCCGTCACGCTCGAGAACCCGGTGGCTGCCATCCAGAACTTGAGCCGGGATCAATCCTGGCAGTGGTTAGTTAACCTTGAAGGAGGCAAGACCGTTCGGGCAACTGACGTGCAGCGGCTCTATCTGGAGGCTGCTGAGAAACAGTTGGGTGGCGACGCCGATGAAGATACGGCCTGGGTTCTAAAGGAGTGGGCCGTCGTCCTGCAGGCGCTGGAACACGATCCGTTGGAGCTGGCGGACCGGATCGACTGGGTGGCGAAGCGCACACTGCTGGAGCAGTTCCTTAAGGAAGAGGGGCTGGATTGGGGTGATGAGATGGCCCAGAGCCTGGACCTGGAGTACCATAACATCGACCCGGATCAGGGCCTCTTTTATGGATTGGAACAGATGGGCGCCATGCGCCGGCTGGTAACCGATGAAGAAATCGAACGGGCGGTGAACCATGCGCCCGACACGACGCGTGCCTGGGTGAGAGGCGAGGTCATTCGCCGTTTCCCGGAGGCGGTTCGCACGGCAAGCTGGAACAAGATAACGCTGGAGCAGCAAGGCCAGATCACGATATTGGATTTGAACCCGTTGGCCGCCGGTCTTGATCCTGAGCTCCGGGAACGCCTCGACGCCATACAAAGTCTAACGGAGTGGGTCCGGTTAATCGGCGCTCTGCGCCCGGACGCTTAAATTGCAATAATTTTAGAGCATTTGATTTTAGATCATCGCTATATTTGTCACGACTATCAAAACGACTTAGAAGGGAATTCCGTCATGATTGTGAGAATAGAAGACCGGCTGCGCCGTCCGGCGCCTGCGGATCCAATGCGAAAACCCGGGGGTGACGGGGATGATGGGCCGTCGTCGCCGAAGGTGAATCGGCCGAATCCAAACGATCTGCTCAAGCGGATGAAGCGGGTCGATCCGGACCAGGCGCGCCGCTATCGACAGCGCAGTGGTGAATAGCGACCTCGCGCCGAGATCGAATGGAGATTTTCTGGCGCTTCTCAAAGAGGCCGGGCATCCGTTTGCCGTCCGGGCGCTCGGGCGCCCGGTGGATCTGGCGGGCGCCGCGCGCGGCCTCGCCGAAACCCATGGCACCACCGTCATCGCCGTGAAGTACAAAGATGGGGTTTTGAATGTGGGAGATCGGCGGGCGACGGCTAACAACGCCATCATCTACGACCGGGCGGAGAAGATTATTTCGCTCGATGACCACAGCCTCATCGGTATCTCCGGATCGTACGCCCGGTCTCTTGAAGTGATCCGGTTCCTCCGATCCTCGTTCAAGTACTATGCTCGCACCCAGCTCCAGGAGATGAGCCTGGATGGGAAACTGAACGAGCTCTCCCGGATTATTGCCCAGAATTTTCCGAGCGCGATGCAAGGCTTTGGCGCGTTTATCCCGATCTTGAGCGCCTATGATCTGGACCGGCGAGAAGGGCGGATCTTCTTTTACGACGCGATGGGCGCCCGCTTCGAGACGGATGAGTTTGCGGCCGCTGGATCGGGAAGTGAACGAATCCGCGGTTCCTTCGACTATATTGTCCGCACCAAGGGGCTGTTCCGGAATATGGCGCTGGACCAGGCGATCATCGAAGCTCTTGTCTTGCTCGACATCGCCGCCGACTTAGACAGCGCCACAGGGGGCTACGCCAAGATCCTCCCCGTGGCGAAGACCGTTTCCCTCGATGGGGTCAATGAGATTCCGGAGGCCGATATCCGGCGCGCGGTTGAGGAGGTTAACCGGGGAATTGTCACGTAGTTTGACGTTTTATTCACCACAGAGTTATCATGAGCCTTCGGCGCAACACGACGAATGAAAATGATCGGGCCGCGACCGGGCCGCGACGCTCTCTGGCGCCGTACGGCGGCCCTATTTTCAGAAGAGGCGCAGAGATCCACAGAGTTTCACAGAGAAAAAGCAAAGAAACAATTAACCACGGGGAACACGGGGAAACGCGGACCGAGGACGGGGGATGTAAGGATGAGAGATGAATCAAGAGCGCCCGAACACAATCCTCCCCCGCCTCGGCAAACGATCGGGGATACGTCAAACGTGCGAGCATAGGCCCCTCTTCCCGCTTCGGGGAGAGGCCGGGAGAGAGGTCTGTGGCGAAGGAGTATCGGGTTTTAGAGAAGCGGCGGATAATGGGCTTTACACCTTACGATTGGAATGAGAATGTTCAGCACCGCGTGGATTACGTGGAGAACCGGCTGCGGCAGGGCAGCCCTGTGGTGGGCCGCGTTTTCGATGGCGGGGTGTTGATCCTGAGTGTCCGGAAGTCGCAGCGAAAGGTCTTCGAGGTTTTTGACCACATCCTCTTCTCGGCGATGGGAAGTCAGCAGGACGTGGAGGCGATTCGTCTCTTCTCCATCGATTTCGCGCATCAGGAGGGATTTACGCGGAGTCCGGATGATGTCTCGGTGCAGCGTCTGCTCGCCGGGAGCCTGAGCCCAACGCTCAAGAAAGCGTTTGGCGATGGCTTTAGCGCCCCCTTTATCTTCCGCGGCCTTTACGCTGAGCTGGGGCGAGACGCTTCGCGCGACCGTTTTACCACCCTGAATTATGACGGGGAGTACGCGGTTTATCCCCTGTTCGCCGCCATCGCCGGGAGCAGCAACGCGGAGCAGCGAATGCGTGAAGCGCTCGAGGCTCATGACACCGCCGCTCCCTCTCTTTCGGAAGCGGTGCGGTATGCGCTCGAAGCCTGGGCCGCCGGGCAAGCAGCGGCGCGTTCCTCGCGTCCAATGACCGGACGGGTCCGGAACGAACCGGAAGAGGAAGAGGAAACCACTCCGCAGTCGGCTCTTGAGCATGCCCTCAAAGACGGCCAGGTGGAGGTTGGCCTTATCGAGCGGCACGGCAAAGAGAGCCGGTTCCGGCTTTTGGGCGAAGATGAGATGGCCCGCATTCGGAGAGAGGCCTGAGATGCACGAGCGGATCTTTGGATTGGAAACCGAATTTGGCTGCCTGGTAAATGACGACTCAGTGGGCGGCGCCGAAGAGATTGTTGAGCGGGTGAAAGACTATGTCTTTCGGGAGCAGAATCTCGGCGTGATTGATCTCCACTGCCGCGACGCTGCTTTCGAGCCCTCCGGCGCTGGCGGATTCTTATGCAATGGCGGCCGGCTGTATATCGACGTGGTGGGAAGCCATGAGGAGTACGCCACTGCTGAATGCCGATCTATCGCGGATCTGATTGCCCATGAAAAAGCGGGGCAGCGAATTCTTCAGAACGCGCTGGAAGAAATGGGTCTCGCCAGCGTGGTTGGCTTCTACAACAACAGCGTGGACCATTTTGGCGGCCACACTTTTGGCTGCCACGAGAACTACCTGATCGATGGTGAGCATTTCCAACGCGACGCCATCGACACGCTGCTCCCATTTTTGGTGACACGACAGATCTTTGCAGGTG
>Ga0307373_10015714_pt1 | contig 10255 bp, 9 predicted proteins | sample OX2MG_FD_202534 | JGI IMG/M metagenome (GOLD analysis project Ga0307373, IMG submission 202534) | Soil microbial communities from Risofladan, Vaasa, Finland - OX-2 | ecosystem: Environmental > Terrestrial > Soil > Coastal area > Acid sulfate soil | place: Finland: Risofladan, Vaasa | collected...
CACTGGCAGCACCAACAGCGCGGCCAGCGTGTAGTAGTTCGGGTCTCCGACTACCGCGCTGGGCCTCAGATCGGCGTACATGGAGTGATACTTCTGAAACTCACGGATCATGTAGAGTGCGCCGAATGCGACGCCGGCGAGAGCCGAAACGAGCGACCACCAGATTTTCTTGGGTGTATCTACAATTGTCAGCGTCACAAAAAACAGAATCAGGAACGAGAAGTAACTGAACGCCGGGTCCGCCGCCCAACTGCGCATCACGCCTGCCCTGGCCCAGGAAATCAGTCCCCACGCGCAAAGAGCCAGAAAAACCTTCGCCCGAGTGGTGTCCAAATAATTTGGAGTTCTACCTTTGGACAGTACATAGAACAATGCGAAGATCGCGCTCACAGCTCCGATTCCCTTGACCACGGTGAAGGTTCCGAAGCCCCGGTCAAAGAACGGATGGTGATAAAACGGTGATGCAAACATTAAAAAGTAGAAGAAAATCATGACAGTGCAACAGCCCTCCCAGCTCCTTGCGCCTGTCGTTCCTCGAGCAAGCTTTCGTACAGAGCCGCCGTTTCCTGAATCTGCTGTTCGAGCGAGAAAAGCGCCCGCGCGCGCTGCTGCCCGCCTTCAGCCAGGGCGCGCCTCTGTTCCGGATTTTCAAGCAAAGTGATCAGCGCTTCCGCGAATTCCTTTGGACAGGCAGGGGGAACCAGCAGTCCCGTCTGTCCATGTACTACGACCTCGCACGTTCCATCAACGGCCGTCGCCAGCACCGGCTTGCCCATCGCCGCAGCTTCAATCGGAACCAAAGGCATTCCTTCGTAAAGTGAAGGCAGAGCGACAACGTCTGTTAAATCCATCCAGTTCATCCAATCGCGCCGGTAGCCCATGAAGTGGACACAGCCCATGAGTCCCAGCGCCTGCACCGAAGATTCGAGCTCGCCTCGCAGCGAACCTTCGCCAACAAACAGCACTTTCACATTCGGAAGCTGCGCTAGCACTGCCGGCATTGCCTCAATTAGATAACGATGACCTTTCTGCTCTTCCAGTCGCCCGAATACCCCGACAACAGGATCCTCTGAGCCAATCCCTAATTCCCGACGGAGCCGTCGTTGCCGTTCGGGGTTTGACACGAAATCGTCAAGACGGCGCCCGTTTCGAATGACCGTCACTTTCTCGGATTTCAACTCTTTCTCCCGCAGCAGAAATTCTTTGGTAGACTCCGAAACGGCTATCGTCGCTTGCGACCAGCCCGTGATTCGCCGGTCGTACCAATACTTGCGGCTCAGCCATCCTTGCCGCCATGCCTCTCGCCCATGGCACGTGTGAATCACCACGGGGACCCCCGCGAGGCGCGCGAGCGGCACGGCAATCGCTGCGGCGCGAATCATGTGCGCATGCACAACATCGATTTTTTCGGAACGCAAGTAACTGACAAAACGCCCGACCGCAACCAGTTGCCATGGAGTTCGCAATGCCAATGGCAATGCAGCAGCATCGCCGACTTGCCAATCTTTTCCGAACGCCTCCAGCAGCGGAGCCGGGCATACCAGGTAGCTTCGAAAACGCTTCTGGTCCAGTCCGCGAACAAGCTCCAGCGCAACTTCCTCCGCGCCTGAACGCACGCCGGAGACCAAAAATTGCAGCACGCGGATCCGGTTATCGGTGGGCATGAACACCATTCCGCAGAGCCTCGGCGCGCTCGTATAATTCCTCATGGACATCCACGAGCGTTTGCACCGGTTTCGACGGCGGCAAATTGCTCAAGAAAATTGCCGAGGAAAACGGGTCATCCGGATGAAAGCCGTGCATCCCTTCGGGCCCTTTGCGGCCAAAAAAACTCGGTTCAATCAACACGCCGGGATTCATCAGAAAAACAATTTCGCCCTGGCGGCGATCGGAGAAATCAATACCCAGGTCTCTCTTTTCCGGCTCGCTCAGAATGTGGCCGCAATCGAGCTCCGCTAGCCGTTCCGGAACTAACTTTCTGGCGCGATCGTTAAAAAACCAGAACCGCGCCATCGTGGAGTCGTACAGGGCCAGGTAATCTCCCGGCATCGTAAGGCCCAGCGCGCGAATTTTTCCCACGACGTCGTATCCAGAGCGCTTCGGCGTCATGCCGTGATCCGAAAGCACATAGAAAACTACTTCCTCATCGGCCGCGCGCGCTTCGTCGTAAATCTCCCGCAACCAATTTTCGTATCGCGCGAGTTGCCGCTCGACGCCCGCGGCATCTTGGCAAGAATTGTGAAGATAGGCATCCAGCTCGGAGAGATACAGAAAATAAAACTCGTATTTCTTGTCCTGTAAATCGCGGCGCGCGGTCCGAACGATCTCGTCGTCCGTCAACTGGTGATAGGAATACGTGCGGTATCGAATGCCGCGGCTTTCTAAATGATCGAATAACGACGATGGAACGCCGCCCGGACGATAAATATCCTTCTTCTCGCAAATATCGAAGTAAGGAAGCAACTCTACCGGCACTCCGTAAATCTGAAAATATCCGCCGAACCGGCTCATTTTCTGAGACACAATCCGCACGCCCGTTCGAACGATCCGATGGTTCAGAATCGGCTTCGGCAGAAAGCGCAGCCATCGCACCCATCGGAACGGCGAGTTCTCCGGATCGTAATAGAACAGGTTCCAGTGTCCCGACTCTCGCGGTAGTTTGCCGCTGAGCAGTGTCGGAATTGCGCCCGAACTGAATCCCAGAACCGTCCGAACCTCCGAGCGGTATTTCAAAACGTCGGGCAGAATCGGACGGTCCTGGACGTACGTCCATCCCAGCGCGTCGATCAGTGTCACTACGGCTATCATTCAGTTCGCTGCCTTTCCATTTAATGGTTTCCGGGCAATCCCGAGCACTGCGGCGCCATGCTCTGGCACGCCGTAAAGATCCAGATAACCCAGCGCTTTAAGGAAAGGAAACAGCGTCGCAAAAACCACTGGATTGGGCCGGTTGTCGCCGATGGAAAAGAACAGGTCGAAGCATAACGTTCCGAATGGTCCATAGGTATGCCGGATTTCGACCGGCTCACTCCCGGTCTCCTCGAACAGTCTCTTCAAATCGCCGACGGAGTATCCATCGCGCACGTGGCCGTATTCCGAAGGACAAAAACCAGTGCGGCGCTCCCTCCATGCCACGGACGCAAGATGCTTCGGCTGAGGGATCGATGGCGAGGTGACCACTAAATACCCACCTGGCTTCAACGCCCGCGCCAAATTCAGGAATGCGGCGTGGTCGTCCGAAATGTGCTCAAGTACATCCGAGCAGACCACGATATCGAACTCATTCTCGAACGGCAGATGGCAGATGTCGGCGCGCAGGTACGCCACGTTTTTTAGATTGATGCGGCGCCCGATGGACTCCGCCATTTCCACGCGATCGCCTTCCAGTTCCAATCCAACCAATTTCCAGTTCGGATTGCGCTCGGCGAGATAGGTCATCAAATCGCCTCGGCTGCAACCGGCATCGAGCAAGCGCACGGGATGGCCGTTCATGGAGAGGCTTTTGATTGACCGCAGCACGTGCTGCAGACGGATCCAGCCTGGAACGTGCGGCTCACCGACAATCGAATATGCCATTCGTCGCTTCCAATCCTTCTCGAAATACTTCTTGCCTTCGCCTAGTTTCATTTCGATACTCCTCGCGGGTTGCAACTTGCCGGACCAGGTTACGCATGAACCGACCCCGTCCGTTCCCAAGCAACTCCCGCTATCCCAAGATTCGCCGTAACAACCTTGCTGGGTATACCGTGAATCTTCAGATGCTCTTCAAACGTCGTACAGGAAAAATCTTCCAATATCCGTTCAATCTTGCGCAGCGTTCCGTTCAAATTGACGTAAGACTTGAACCGGCGCGTTGCGTTCATCGGCAGACGCGGTTGCTCCGGATCGATCTCCCGTGGATGCACGTAAAAAATCACGGGACGGCCCGACGCACTTACTTGGCTCCCCATTTTCCTCACCAGCCAATAGGGGAACAACCTCAGGTAACCCCCGCCAAAAAAACATAGCCGCGCTCCCATATAATTGGCAACCGTAAGAGGAAACTCCACAATCTTTCCGGTCGCCACGCTCACGACGTAGGGATCGACAGGCGCTTTCGGTATTCCTCCGTGGCCTCTGACAGCCGGGAAAATCGACGAATCGTACTGATAGCCGACGGCCACCAGTTCGTCAAAAAACCACGGTGACTCCTCCGTGCTCGAAAACCCCGGCGCTCGATAGCCACTCACCTCTTTACCAGACAAATCTTCGAGCAGTTTGCGCGACTTCGCGGCATCCTCGCGGAATTGCTGCGCCGTCATTCGGAATACGAGTTCGTGCGAGTAGCCATGGGACGCAATCTCGTGTCCGCGGCCGGCCGCCTCACGAACCAAATGCGGAAAGCGCGCCGCAATCCAGCCGAGAAAAAAACACGTCACGCGAACATTTCGTTCGCTGAACAGGTCGAGCAAACGCCGGAAATTCGATTCAACCCGCGCAGGGAGTTTCTCCCATTCAGACATGGCGGGAGCAGATGGGATATCGAGAATGTGATACCAATCCTCGACGTCCACCGAGAAAATGCCACTGAATCCGCTGCTCGAATCCATCTTCACCTTAGAAATCCCCTGTGGAACGACCATTCAATTTTAGGGGATTGCCCGTACGATTCGCGGCCCTAGCCAGTTGGCGAGTCCCAACGGTAACCGCTTCCATGTCTCCACGGCCAGCCGCAAACGAGGATTATCCGGTCGAAGATGCGGAAGAGATTCGCCCTCTTTCAGCCAATAATTCCAGGGCAGTGGAATTTCCTCGCACAACCACTGCGTCTTGAATCGGTATGTGCCGCTACCCGGCGTGCAGCGCCCTAGATCCGCGCGACGGAATCCCTTCTCGGTGGCCCATTCCAGCGCTTTCCAGTAAAGCAGCGATGTGGAATATTTCCCTCGAGCCTCCGGCGTGGAAGCGATCCACGGCAATTCGGCTTCCTCTCGAAACGTCGTCACCCAGGTCGCGGCGACAGGCTCGGATCCATCGCGCACCAGCAAAATTTGCGTCGTGCTTCCCGCGCTCCGCAGGAAGTTCTCAAACCAGCACCGCGGATAAACCGGAGTGCCCAAATTCCGCATATTGCGCGAAAAAACCGAGTAAAACTCATCGAGAAGCTCTTCTTTGCCCCAAACCGCCTGCAATCCTTGTTTTTCCGCGCCACGAATCTTGTTGCGAAGCCGCGAGCTCAATTTCCCGAATAACGCCTCGGGCGAAGCCGGTAGCGCCACTTTCATGCACACTTTCCCCATGCTGCTTTGCCACCGGTTTGCGAGAACGTCCCCTTGGCGAAGCTCGATGTAGTCCGCTTGGGATTCCCTCGCAATTTCTTCCGCCTTCCTCAGCAAGCTCTCGCGCGCGGGCGTGCCGCTCGCGAGCACGCCACCATAGGAGCAAAACGGCATGGATACCAAAAATCTCCCCCACAGCCAGCTCTTCATTTCCACCAGGGGAAGAACGCCGCGGATTTCTCCCTGCTCCTGCGCCGCCAAATAGAACGTTCTGTGTCCGTACGTCTCCTCAATCACCTGCTTCCAGATCCAGCGGTGGTAATTGGAAGCCTGGGGATGCGCCGCGACATAGGCGTCCCATGCGGCTGCGTTCTCGCACGGACCCACGTTCATGCTTTTTCGACCTCCGCGTGCCGCTCGGGTCCTCTGGACTCAGACGCAACTTCCCAGACAGCAAATCTTTTGCCCAGGCACGCCTGCACAACTCCCAGCATGGCGGCGACGTGTACTAGGACAAAGTAATAGCAAATCGAAACCAGTCGTCCAGATCGGAGACCCGAGGCCTCCAAAACGCACGCAATAAGCGCAGCCGCGTATGCGGCCAACTGCAATACCAGACATAGCAGGTAGAACCTGTTATGAGCCAGCGCCGCGCTCGTGATCAATAGTACTGTCAGCGGGACAGGTACCAGCCATCGCATTAGCTTCCGGGAAAGGAATTGCCAGGCTCGAATTCCGGTCAGCGTCTTCCGCAAACGCCAAAATCCCAGAATCCCTTGCGCCGCGATCCGTTGTTTTCGCGAAAATTCTTCTCGTGGCGAAGCAGTCGACTTTTCGGAAGCTCGCGCCGACGGCTCGAACAAAAGCGCGTAACCCGAGCCGCCAATGCGAAGCGGCAATTCCATGTCGTTTGCAAGCTCAGGTTGCAATGGGGCAAACAGATTGCGTCGAATGCAAAAAATCGCGCCGTCGCATACCAGAACCGAGCCTATTCGGCTCTCCAGTTGCGCCACGGAGGATTCATACCCCAAATATACCCGCGTTCCGGAAACGACGGCTTGCCCTTCATCGTGAATCGTTTGTTCCACGCCCGTGACGCATCCCACGCGCGGATCCGCGAAGTGCCGGACCATGTTCCGCAAGCAATCCGGACCGATGTGCGAGTTTGCGTCCGTAAAGAAAAGCACGTCCCCTGTGGCCTGCTGCGCCAGGCGATTGAGGGCTTCGTTCTTTCCAACGCGCCGCTCCATCCGCAGAACCGTCAAACGGGAATCGGAAATCGCCGCCAGAATTTCATCCGTCCGGTCCTCGGACGCGTCCGAAGCGATCAGCAATTGCAGGGAGTCAGCCGGATAATCCCACGCCAGGGTTTCCTGTACTTTCCGCGCAATATCCTTCTCCTCGTTCCGCGCGGAAATCAGCACCGACACTCGCGGCAGGGCGCGTTCGCCGTCGCGGGGTCGGAATGGACGCACCATACCCGCAATCCAGAGCGACACAGGATAGCCAGTGTAAACGTAGAGAATCCACGCAACGCTAAACCAAAACAGCAGCTCCCAAACACGAATCATCGGGAGCCCCGGCTCAAGAGAAGAATCTTGATGGTTTGAAACATGATCAGCAGATCAAGCCCAAGCGAAATATTCTTGATGTAGAAGAGGTCGTACGCGAGCTTTTCCGTGTTGTCTTCAATCGTAACGCAGTAGCCACGGTTAACCTGCGCCCATCCCGTGGCCCCGGGTTTAACCGCCCATCGCTGACGGTAGTACGGAATCTTCTCCAAACATTCTTGCTCTTGATTGGGCACGAATGGCCGCGGGCCCACGAAGTACATGTCGCCCCGAAGAATATTGAACAGCTGCGGCAGTTCGTCGATGCGCGTCCGCCGCAACAATTTCCCCACGCGCGTAAAGCGCTCGTCCGCCTTTTCCGCGGGCCGGTAGTTGTCGTCGCGATCCGCCCCGTCGACCATGGTGCGAAACTTAAAAAGCGTGAATGGCTTTCCGCTTTCGCCAATTCGCTCCTGCCTGAAAATTGCCGGCCCGGGCGAGTCCAAACGAATCGCAATCGCGACCAAGCCCATGATTGGCGCGGTTATCAGAAAGCAGATGGACGAAATCAGAAACGAGAAAAGCCGCTTGTAAATCAACAATAGCTTCGGAACGTGAAACCCAGGGGAAAAAAGCAGCCAGCTCAAGCGCAGCGATTCAATGGGCACCTTGCCCGTGATTGCTTCGAACACTTCCGCGCCGTCCTGAATACGGATTCCGCGGCTCTTCAATCGCAGAAGAGCTTCCACCGGCAAGCGACCGCGGCGCTCGCCCATCGCGATGATGATGCGGCTCGCCCGGTAGGCTTCGATTTGACGAGACAACTGGTCGAATTGTTCTGTTTCCGAAAGTTGCGAAGCGCTTCCGCTGCCGTTTTCGAGATGTCGAAGCTGACCGACAATCCGCACCCCGAGTTCCGAGCGCGATTCGATTTCTTCGATCAGTGGTTTCGCCAGTGGGCCGTCGCCAAGAATCAGCGTCCTCTCGGCAAATCGCGGCATCGTGTTCACCAGCAGGAAAAGCCGCCGCCACACAAAAACGAACAGCGCAACCAGCAGAAAGCCAATCAGGAAAATTCCCCGGCCAAGCTCTAGCTTCGGAAACGCATAATACAGAAGAGCCAGCAAAATGCACACGGTTCCCAGCACCTGTACAAGCCGCGTGAGCACTTCCCGCCGGTTGCTTAAAACCACGGAATCGTACAAATCGAAGTAATACATGCACATGATGAACACGCTGGCTACGATCAGGATCTTCAGAAAACCCTGCTCATAATTCAGCATCACCGTGGCATCGTTTGCTCCCAACCGCGCGACCGTGGCCGTTACGAATGCGAATGCCACCAGAAACGCTTCGGAGATTCCCAGGAACAGCGTCCGGGTAGGGAAGTAAGCGTTGAGGAAACGGATCACTAACCGGCCTCCGAATTCCTATCCTTGATGCGAGCGCTGCCGTTCGTCCGCTTCGCGGTCGCTGCATAATACTGGTCGTAGTAGTTCACGCGATCGAATTCGGAAGCTCCGTTGAGTACAACTCCGATCAATTTCGGGTTGTCCAAACTCGCCAGCCCCTTCTTCAACGCTTTAATCGGTGTTACTCCCTCGCGCACAACGAGCAACGTCCCGTCGACCAGGCGGTTCCAAATATTCGGATCGGCCATGGGCAGAAGCGGCGTCGAGTCCACAATGACCCAGTCAAACGAACCGGCCAGCTGCGCGAACGCTTCCGAAAATCGTCCGGATTGCAGCACGTCAGCAGGCTCGTCGAATCGCTCTCCCGCCGGCAGAAACCACAACGGCAGTTCATTGATCCGGTAAATAAAATTGTTCACGGATGCCGTCGAGTCGTTCCACCAGTGATGGAGCCCTTTCAAGTGGCTCAGACCGAAAAGCGAATGCAGCGCGGGATTGTGCAAATCGCCCTCGACCAGCAATACCCGGCTCTGGGAATGCCGCGCCAGCGTCACGGCCAGATTTGCGGCGACGAGGGTTTTGCCTTCGTCCACCACGCCGCTTGTGACTTGCATCGATTTCAACTCCCGCTGCGCCCGCATGTTGTTCAGGCGTGTCACCAGGACGCGAAATTTTTCAGCGGGCAAACTCTGGGGTTCGGTCATGGCCACCAGATGAGCGGTCGGCGCCACCCATGCCTGCACCGCCGTGGCGCTGTCCATCTCGACCGTTCCAACAGCGACGGTCTGGAACGCCTCGGCAGGCACGGATGTTTCCGTGACGGCCGCGCCCTTCTGCTGATTTTCTATTTCCGATTTGCGCAACGCTTCATATAGCCGGCTCATTCTGTTTTCACTCCTGACTCGAATTTCGCTTCGTCAAGCTGCTTTTCGGAAGCGCCATCCAGCTCTTCGATCATTCGAAACAACGCTTTAAGGGCCTTCTTTCGTGATTCTGCATCTTCGGACTCGGGAATCTCGGTCGAGCACGGCACGTCCATGCGAAAATCCGACGCTACTTCCTGCACGATTTCTGGAGTGATTTGCTTCGTTTGTTTCACGTAGCCCGCCACCAGTGAGTTTTCGCACAGCGTGTTAATCAGCCGCGGAATCCCGCGCGAGAACGTATGGATCGCCGAAATCCCTTCTTCCGAGAAGATGGACGATCCATGCGAGTTCGCTCCGGCCAATTCCAGTCTCCGGTGGATATACCCTCGAAGCTCCTCGGAACCCAGAGGCTCGAGCCGGCAGCGCAGCCCGATCCGCTGCTTGAGTTGCCGCAGATGCGGCGAATCCAATTTTCGGTCCAGCTCGGGCTGGCCCACCAGAACGATTTGCAGAAGCTTCTGCTGCGACGTTTCCAGATTCGTCAGCAGCCGGATTTCCTCCAGCAATTCCCAGCTCAGCAATTGCGCTTCGTCCACCACGAGTGCCGCCGTCGTGCCGCGGCGGAAGCGGGCGATCAGGTAATTGTTCAAGTGCGCCAGCATTTCGCTTTTCGTGCGGCCCGTCGTCGGCAGACGCAAATCGGTCAGCACGTACCTCAGAAAATCTGGAACTGATAGCCGGGGATTGAATACGTAGGCAAAAGCAATCTGGTTGCGGTTCAGTGAGTCCAGAAGGCACCGCACGAGCAGCGTCTTGCCCGTCCCTACCTCTCCGGTAACCACCACGAATCCTTTCCGCCGCTGCACGCCATAGTTCAAGTTCGCCAGCGCTTCGTTATGGCGCGACGTCGGATAAAAGAAATACGGATCGGGGCTGATCTCGAATGGATTTCGCGTCAACCCGTAAAATTTCCTATACATTGCCCTTAGCCTTTGTAAAACGCATAGATATTTCCTGCCAGGATCAGCACCACCACCGCCGCGGCGGCGGCACGCCCGATCCAGCGCATCCTGTTCCGTTCATGGTCCTCTTCCGGCGTGCTGATGCGCGGAATGCCCACCAGCACACGAGCCGCAACGATTCCTTCCAGGTCTTCCTCATTGCGAACA
>Ga0307373_10015716_pt1 | contig 10254 bp, 8 predicted proteins | sample OX2MG_FD_202534 | JGI IMG/M metagenome (GOLD analysis project Ga0307373, IMG submission 202534) | Soil microbial communities from Risofladan, Vaasa, Finland - OX-2 | ecosystem: Environmental > Terrestrial > Soil > Coastal area > Acid sulfate soil | place: Finland: Risofladan, Vaasa | collected...
TCTCTTCCACGCCGTCACGTTAGTCGCCTCGCCGCACCTGCCGCACCAATCGCACCAATGCGGCGCGCCGGGCGGCTGTTTACGGTGCTCGGTTCGCTGTGCTCGGTTCGCTGTGCTCGGTTCGCTGGGCCCAGTCAGCCGCTGCGGAGACTGCGGGCGATCACCAGCCGCTGGATCTGGTTGGTGCCTTCGACGATCTGAAGCACTTTGGCCTCGCGCAGATATCGTTCGGCAGGAAAATCCTCGACGTATCCGTAACCGCCCAGAACCTGAACGGCGTCCGTGGCCACCCGCATCGCGGTGTCCGTGGCGAACAGTTTGGCCATCGCCGCCTGCGCGGTGAACGGCTGGCCGGCGTCCTTGCGGCGGGCGGCCGCCAGGTAGAGCGCACGGGCAGCCTCCACCGCGGTGGCCATGTCGGCCAGCAGGAAGGACAGGCCCTCGAACTCGATGACCGGCCGCCCGAACTGCCGGCGCTCGCGCGCGTAGCTGACCGCGGTGTCCAGCGCAGCCTGTGCCAGCCCGGTCGCGCAGGCGGCGATGCCCAGCCGGCCAGCGTCCAGCGCCGCCAGCGCGATGGCGAACCCCTCCCCCTCCTTTCCCACCAGGTGGCTGGCGGGTACCAGGGCGCCATCGAAGATCATCTGTGCGGTCACCGAGCCGCGCATGCCCATCTTGCGCTCGGCGGGCCCGGCGCTGACGCCGCCGGTGTCGGCGGGCACATGCAGGCAGCTGATGCCCTGGGCACGCTCGCGCCCGGCCGGTTCGCCCGAGGTGCGGGCGAAGAGCGTGTAGAAGTCCGCCTGGCCCGCGTGGCTGATCCAGGCCTTGACCCCGTCGATACGGTAGCCGCCGTCCTGCGCGGCAGCCCGGGTGGTCAGCGCCGCCGCGTCCGATCCACTGTGCGGCTCGGACAGGCAGTACGCGCCGAGCAGGTCGCCGCCCAGCAGACCGGGCAGCCAGCGCTCGTGCTGCCCCGGCGTGCCCGCGGTAACAAGCGGGAAGCAGGCCAGCGTGTGCACGCTCACCCCCAGGCCGACGGTCAGCCAGGCCCGTGCCAGCTCCTCCACGACCTGGAGGTAGACCTCATATGGCTGGCCGCCGCCACCCCACCGTTCCGGATAAGGCAGCCCGAGCAACCCCGAACGCCCCAGCAGGCGGAACGCCTCGCGGGGGAAGGTCCCGGTCCGCTCCGCCGCGTCCACTGCCGGGCGCAGCTCCTTGGCGGCCAGCTCGTGGGTCAGATCCAGTAATTCCTGCATCCAGCGCCCTCCGTCAGGGCGGCCTACTGGCCTGCCACGACGAGTTCCCTGCTGGCGTTGTTGAGCCGTTCGCAGCCGCCGGCGGTGCACACCACGATGTCCTCGATCCGGGCACCGTGCGGGCCGGGATAGATGCCAGGCTCCACCGAGAACGCCATCCCCGGCTCCAGTGCTTCGGCGTTGCCCGCCACGATGTAGGGGTCCTCGTGTGTCTCCAGGCCGATCCCGTGCCCGGTCCGGTGGACAAAGTACTCGCCGTAACCGGCCGCCGTGATGGGCTCCCGCGCGGCAGCGTCCACGGCTTCCGCGCTGACCCCTGGCCGGACCGCGGCGCAGGCATCATCCTGAGCCTGCTTGAGCACCTGGTAGTAGGCGGTGAACTCGGCGGGCACCGTCCCGATGGCGTAGGTCCTGGTGCAGTCCGAGCAGTAGCCGCTGGGCATGGTGCCCCCGATGTCGACCACGACGGTGTCACCGGCCGCCAGCGGGCGATCGGACGGCTCATGGTGCGGGCGGGCGGCGTTGGGCCCGGATCCGACGACCACGAAGTCGACCCGCGCATGGCCTTCGGCGGTGATCGCGCCCGCGATGTCGGCGGCTACCTCCCGCTCGGTCCGGCCCGGCCGCAGCCAGCCCGGGACGCGGGCGTGCACGCGGTCGATGGCCGCCCCGGCCTCCCGCAGCGCCGCGACCTCGGCCGGGGTCTTGCGCATCCGCAGGCCACGCAGGGCGGCGCTGGCGACCACCTGCCGCGCAGCGGGCAGCACGTCACGGAAGCGCAGCACCATCGCCGCCCACATCTGGTCGGCCAGCCCTACCGATTCCGGGCTGCCGAGCCGGTCAGCGACCAGGCGGTACGGGTCATCGGTCTCGTCCCAGGCCACGATGTCCACGCCCAGCCGGCCAGCGGGCGAGGCCTGCACCGACCTCAGCTCCAGCCGGGGCGCGACCAGGAAGGCATCTCCGGAGACCGGCACGGCCAGGCAGGTCAGGCGCTCGGTTGCGAGCGCGTCATAGCCGGTCAGGTAGCGCAGGTCGGGCCCGGGGGTGAGCAGCAGCGCAGCCATCCCGGCGCGGGCGGCGGCATCGGCGGCCAGCCCGAGCCGGCCGATCGGGTACAGCTCGGCGCTCTCATCAACCGGTGCCGTCTGTGGTCGCGTCACGTGCCTGCCCTCCGCTGCCGACTCGCGTGCTGGTCATGGGCCACTCTGCCCTGCACGTCATCTAACCACGCCCCAGCAGGCACGAACCCTGGACAAGACCGGCCCCGGTGCCCCACGCTTGGAAGGTTGGGGCTGATCAATGCGAAACGGCAATGACACCTGAGATCATTGCTTCTCCGGCTCCTGTGGAGCCATCCGCAGGGCCTGGTGGGGGGGTCGTTGCAGGCGTACCAGTCAAAGGTGGCAGGAATGTGAGGCGCACCGTTTCCCGTCCGGTCCCGGACTCCGGTGACAACGCCAAGCTGGCCGCCGCATTAGCGCAAGAACGGCACGTCACGCTTGAGCTGCAGCGCGCGATCCTGCCCTTGCACGAAGGTCCGTTCGACCTGCCGGGCCTGCGCGCGGTTGTCCGCTACCTGCCCGCGTCCAAGGACAGCCGGGTCGGTGGTGACTGGTACATCACCGCCGAGATGCCCGGCGGGCACGTTCTCATCGCGATCGGCGACGTGGGCGGGCACGGGCTGACCGCGGCGGCCGGGATGGCGCGGCTGCGGGGCGCACTGGCGGGCCTGGCGATCACCGGCTCGCCGCCACAGCGGCTCCTCGGCTGGCTGAACGACCTCGTGCATCATGTGGATCCGGAACATACGGCTTCGGTCATGGCCGGGTACTTCGACCCGCAGACCCGGGAACTGGTCTGGGCGCAGGCCGGCCATCCCCCGCCGCTGCTGGTGCGGGGCAACGAGGCCCGGGCGCTGACGACCCCAGATGGGATCCTGCTGGGCGCGGGCCGCGACGGCTATGAGGCGGCAACGCTGACGCTGGAGCAGGGGGACCTGCTCCTGCTCTACAGCGACGGGCTCATCGAGCGCCGCGACCGGTCGCTGGAAGCCGGGCTGGCCACGCTGACCTGCGCCGCGGCAGGCATCAGCGACCCGGAGCAGGTCATCTCCGCCGTGCTGTCCGCGCTTGGATCGACCGACCCCGAGGATGACACCTGCCTGGTCGCCCTGCGGGTGCTGTAGCTCGCTTCCACGATCACGACGGGGGGGTCTCGCCGAGGGCGCTGACGGCGCGCCGGAGCGAGGAGCCGAGGTCCCAGCGGTCATCCAGGGCGGCTAGCCGGTCTGGCTCGGCCGGGGCCACCGGCAGGCTGCCGTCCACGTCCGGTACCGGGGCGTCGGTGGCGACCCGCACCACGGCTGGCGCCACCGCGAGGTAATCGCGGGCGCCCGCCACTTTGGGCCTGCTCCCGGCCGGGAAGCCACCGTGCCCTTGCTCGATCGCCGCCAGCATCGCGTCGACTGAGCCGAACGTCCGGATCAGGGCGGCCGCCGTCTTGTCCCCCACGCCTGCCACGCCGGGCAGGCCGTCGCTCGGGTCACCGCGCAGGACCGCGAAGTCCGCGTAGGCCCGGCCGGGGATCTGGTAGCGGGCGGTGACCGCCGCCTCATCGACGATGTCCAGATTGGCCAGGCCACGGACTGTGTACACCACCCTGATCTGGCGCTCGTCGTCGACGAGCTGGAACAGGTCACGGTCACCGGTCACGATCTCCACCGGGCCATCCGCCCGGGCGGTCAGTGTCCCGATCACGTCGTCCGCCTCGTAGCCGGCCGCGCCCGCCATCGCCACCCCGGCCGCGGCCAGCACCTGCTCGATGACCGGCACCTGCGTGACCAGTGCGGGCGGGACCTCCTCGGCCCCGTCCGGCCGTGCCCGGTGCGCCTTGTAGGAGGGGATCGCAGCCACCCGGAAAGCAGGCCGCCAGTCCGCGTCCAGGCACGCCACCAGGCGGGCCGGGTGGCGCGCCCGCACCAGCCGCGCGATCATGTCAAGCAGGCCGCGAACGGCGTTGACCGGAGTGCCATCCGGCGCGGTCAGCGTCTCCGGCACGCCGTAGAACGCGCGGAAGTACAGTGACGCGGTGTCGAGCAGCATGAGCGGGCCCACCCGGTCATCCTGCCAGTCCCAGGGAGGCCAGGGTCCTGAACGGCGGTGCCGAGACCGTTTCCGTCGCTGCACTGGTGGTGGTGCTGGCGTGGGCGGTGGCCAGACCCTGGGGGTGGCCAGAGGCGGTCGCTGCGGTGCCGGCCGCGGCGCTGGTCATCGCCACCGGGGCGGTCACGCCCCATGCCGCCCTGGCCGAGGCACAGCGGCTGGGCCCGGTGATCGGCTTTCTCGCCGCGGTGCTGATACTGGCCCACCTGTGCGACGTCGAAGGCCTGTTCCGCGCCTGCGGGGCGTGGATGGCGCGCGGGTCGGCTGGGCGGCCACGGCGGCTGCTGGCCCAGGTCTTCGCGACCGCCTCGGCGATCACGGCTGTGCTCAGCCTGGACGCCACCGTTGTGCTGCTCACGCCGGTCGTGTTCGCGACCTCGGCCCGCCTGGGGGCGCGCGCCAAGCCGCACGTGTATGCCTGCACCCACCTGGCCAACTCCGCTTCGGTGCTGCTGCCGGTGTCCAACCTGACGAACCTGCTCGCTTTCGCCGCCAGTGGCCTGGCGTTCCCCCGTTTCGCCGCGCTGATGGCGCTGCCCTGGCTTGCCGTCATCGCGGTCGAGTACCTGGTCTTCCGCCGGTTCTTCGCGGCCGACCTCGATGCCGGCGCGCACGACTCCGGCACGCACGACTCCGGCACGCACGACTCCAGGGAGCACGACTCCAGGGCGCACGACTCCAGGGCGCAGGCCGGGCCGGCCGACCAGGTGTCCGGCGTGCCAGTGTTCGTCATCGTGACCGTCGCCGCGACCCTGGCGGGGTTCGTCCTGGCATCCACGGCCGGCGTCAACCCGGCCTGGGCCGCTGCCGCCGGTGCGGCTGTGCTGGCCGGCCGGGCACTGGCCCAGCGACGCACCAGTGTGGCCGCCATCGGGCGATCTGCCGCGGTCCCCTTCCTGGTGTTCGTGCTGGCACTTGGCATCGTGGTCCAGGCCGTGGTGGGCAACGGCCTGGACCACGCACTCGGCCCGCTGATCCCGGGCAGCACGGCGCTGCCCGGGTTGCTGGCCACGGCCGCGCTCGCCGCCGTCCTCGCCAACCTCGTCAACAACCTGCCCGCCGTCCTGGTACTGCTCCCCCTGGTCGCACCGGTGGGAGCCAGTGCCGTTCTGGCCGTCCTGCTGGGTGTGAACATCGGGCCCAACCTGACCTACACCGGCTCCCTGGCCACCTTGCTGTGGCGGCGTGTCCTGCACGAGCGTGGGTCCGGGCCGTCGCTGGCAGAGTTCACCAGGCTCGGCCTGCTGACCGTGCCCGCCGGGCTCGCCCTCGCGGTGCTGGCCCTGTGGGGTGCGCTGCACGCGATCGGAGGATGATCGTCATGACTGATGCCGCGGCGTCTGTTCCCGCGCCGGACGAACCGGCCGCCATCTCCCGGACCGTGATCGTGTGGGTGGCGGAAGGCACCTGGCCCGGCTGCATCGATGCCGCCCGGGCCCTGGCTCCGAGCCCGGCCGCGATCGTTCTGCTGCACGCCACCCCGGGGGAGGTAGCGGGTGCGGCGCACGGCGCTTACGCGGGTCTGCTGGGCCGCGGTCACCCCGAACGCGACCCGGGGCCGCGGCTTGCCGAACTCGCCACCGCGTCGGCTGCCGAACTGCTGGCGGCGGCCGCCAGCCGGCTGGCGCGCCCCTGCACCCGGACCGAGCGCCGCGGGCGGGTCGAGCGTGAAGTCGTCGCGGCCGCCGCCGGTGCTGACCTGCTCATCCTGGCCAGGGACGGAGACCGCTCCCGCCTCGGGCCCAAGAGCCTGGGCCCGGCCAGCCGTTTCGTCGTCGACCATGCTCCGTGCCCGGTCCTGCTCGTCTGGCCGGAGGATGCGCCGGATACCGGCACCATCCCGCCCCCGCCGCCCCACCGGAAACCGCCGCCCCACTGGAAACCACCCCGCCCAAAGCCACCGGCCTGAGCGTCAGCCACCGGGGTGAGCATCGGCCACGGGCCTGCATGCCAGCCAACAGCCCTGCGTGCCAGCCAACAGCCCTGCGTGCCAGTCACCTGCCCGGGCACCCTTTGGCCGGAGGGCTGGGCCGGGCTGTCCCCCGGTCAGATTCGTACGCCGAATCAGCCTCTTCTTCGCTTGATTTAGAGCACAGTGTCGGTAGCCTGTAATACTATCGAACTAGTCTTCGAGAAGGTCAGACGGAGCAATCTGGAACGGCCTCCGGTGGCAGTCAGGGCAATTTCCCGCAGGCGGAGCCAAGCCCGGCCACCGAAGTACCCCGGTGAGCCCGGACCCGCGGTGCGGGATGACCAATGATGCGGCCCGGTCGCGGCTCTGCAGCATGGGTCCTCAGTCCGGACTCGGCTCCCCAGCACAGGGTGGGAGGTGTTCAGCATGTGCGATACGCAGCCAGTGAGCATTGATGGTGCGCTGGCCATGCTGGACCGTGCCCTGGACACCTTGAACACCGCTGACGCCGCGTCATTGCCCACGCTCACGCAGGCACGGATGCTGCGGGCGCTGGGCCGGGCTGAGTCCAAGCACACTGCCGCCCGTTCCCGGGTGCTGGCGGCGTTCGCCGCCCAGGACGGGCACGACGACGATGGGCATGGCAGCGCACGGGCGTGGGTGAGATGGCAGACCCGGGTCACCAGGGCCGCCGCGGCTGGGGCGGTGGGCTGGATGCGGCGGCTGGCCGCCCATCCGGTCATCGGGGAGGCTCTGGCGGCGGGGAATCTGTCGCCGTCGTGGGCGCGGGCGATCTGTGACTGGAGCGATCTGCTCCCTGTAAGTACGCGTGGTGACGCCGATGCGATCCTGGTCGCCGCCGCTGACGGCGGCGCGGACCTGGCCGCCCTGGCGGGGCTGGCGCGGGAGATGTATGAGCGCAGCCAGCCCGCCGATGGCGGCGGCGATGATGGATTTGATGACCGGTACCTGCGGCTGGGGATCACCTTCCGGGGCGCGGGCCGGGCTGACGGTGACCTGACGCCGGGCTGCGCCGCCGCGCTATCGGCGGTGCTGGACGCTTTGGGTAAGAAGACCGGGCCGGAAGACACCCGCACTGCGGGGCAGCGCCGCCATGACGCCCTGTACGAGGCGTGCCGACGGCTGATCGCGGCCGGGATGATCCCGGGCCGTGCTGGGCAGCACCGCCAGCTGATGGTCCATATCAGCCTGGCCGAGCTACGGGGCATGCCGGGAAGCAGCGGCGCCGAAGCCGCCTGGGTGGCAGCCGCCCGCCAGCACGGCTGGCTCACCGGACCCGACGCTCAAGCCGCCGCCTGCGACGCCACCATCATCCCCATCGTCACCGGCCACCTCGACCCTGCCGCGCTCGACCACCTGGTGGATGTCTTCCTCGCCGCCCACGGGCTCACCAGCAGCCAGGGCGCCAGCGGGCCGGGCGCCAGCGGGGCGGATGGCTGTGGGTGTACCTGTGGTGGCTGCACCTGCCCAGCCCGTACGCCCCTGTCGCCACACACCCGCCAGCGGCTGCGCAACGCCCTGCTCGCCCTGGCCACCGACGCCCTGTCCGGCCCCGGCGGGCTCGCCGCCCACCTGCGCGCCAGGCTGGCCAGCCACCCCGGCCTGCCCAGCCAGCCCCTCGCCGCCATCAGCCTGCCCCTCGACACCGGCGCCGCCACCGAAACCATCCCCGCCCACCTGCGGCGCGCCGTCACTGCCCGCCACCCCCACTGCGCCTTTCCCGGCTGCACCCAGCCCGCCAGCGCCTGCGAAGCCCACCACCTCATCCCCCGCTCCCAAGGCGGCCCCACCGTCCTGCACAACCTGGTCAACCTGTGCACCTTCCACCACCAGACCGTCATCCACCGCTGGGGCTGGCACCTGCGCCTGCACGCCGACGGCACCACCACCGCCACCAGCCCCAACGGCCGCACCCTCCACAGCCACAGCCCACCCCACAACCCACCGGCAAGCGACCACGACCCGCCGAGCCAGGCGGCCTGACCAACGGCCCGTGGCCCGATCGCAGCCGGGCCGTTCGGCGACCGCCTGAGCAGCTGGCCCACTGAGTACCTGGCCCACTGAGCAGCTGGCCGCTAAGCGGTTGGCCGGCTGAGCTCCGGGTCCTGCTCAGGCGCTGGAGTAGACACGCTCCGGTGTCACCAGGACCGCTGTGCGGCGCTCTTCTGCCATGACCCGGTCGTAGGCGGCCCAGTCGTCGTGCGTCCCGCCGCATGCGGCGAAGACCTCCCGCAGCAGGAGGCGGATGCGTTCGGCATCCAGGTCGCCGATACCGTCGTCGGGCCCCGCCAGGTCCACCGGACCCTCGGCGGCCACCCATTCCCAGCCCGCCCGGACGACTACCGTCGCCCGGGGGCGAGCACGCAGGTTGGCTAGCTTCCGGCTGCCGCCACGGGCCACCAGGCCGACCACCGGCTCGCCGGTGATCGGATGATCGAGCACTCCCGCGTTCACGACGGACGACTGGATCGTGGTGTCCGGCCGCAGCGTCGATACCACGCACAAGCCATGGTCGCGGCCCACCAGGCGGGCGAAGTCTGTGAGATCGGTCATGCCGGGAGCGTACCGGGGCGGCGGTCAGCCGACCGACGAGTAAGCCACCACTCCGCGCCGCAGCGCTTCCGCCGCTTGCCGGGCCGTCACGCCCACTGGCGTGTCCCGGCCAGCTGCCATGGCGATCTGGCCGAGCAGGTCTATCAGCTGCTTGACCGCCCGGACGAAATCGCCGGGAGTGAGATCAGGCCCAAGCACCGACTCCAGCGGCTTGCCGCGCGCCCACGCGTGCGCTGCCCAGGCAAAACCCAGATCCGGCTCGCGCAAGAACGCCAGCCGGTTCTCCTTCTCGACTTCTTCGAGTTCGCCCCAGACCGAGACCATCTCGGCCAGCACGTCGCGAACCGGGCCTGATGGCAGCCGGGGCGGGCCGGCCTCTTCGGCCTTGCGCGCCTCGAACGTCAGCGCCGAGACGCAGGCCGCGAGCTCGGCCGGATCCAGCTCGTTCCACAGGCCGCGGCGCAGGCATTCAGCAGCCAGCAGGTCGAGTTCGGTGTACAGATCGGCCAGCCGCCTCCCGTCGGCGGTCACCGTGTCTGCGTCGAGGTACCCGAGATGACCCAGCACGGCACAGACTCGCTGGAAGGTCCGTGCGATCACGTGGGACCGGCCGGCCACGGCAGCCTCCAGCTGCCGCACTTCCTCTTCCAGCCGGGCGTACCGCTCGGCCTGGCGGGCGTGCTTCTCCCGGTCGGGGCAGGCGTGGCACGGATGCTGGCGCAGGCGCCGCCGCAGCCGGGTGATCTCTGCCTGGCCGGCCGGGGACTGGCCACCGGCAGGCCCACCAGCAAGCTCAGCACCGCCTGCGCTGGCCCGCCTGCCGCCCGCCGGATGGCTCGCCAGCTTGTTGCGGACAGTGGCAGCGAGATCCCGGCGGTGCTGGGGCGAACGGGCGCTGAAGGCAGCCGGGATCCGTACCCGGTCCAGGACGCTGGCCGGCTCGGGAAAGTCGGCGGGGGACAGCCGTTTCACCTGACGGTTGGCGGTGAGCACCAGCGGCAGCGGAGGGGTGCCGCCCGCCTGCCCGATCTCCTCCGGCCGGTCACCGCCGGCGCCGCGCGACCCACGGGACCCTGCACGCCCGGATGGTCCGGCCTGGCCACGGCCTCCACGACCCCCACGACCCCCACGTCCGTCTCGAGTGTCTCGGCCATCTCTGCCGCCGCGCCCGCCCGCACGGCCCCTGCTCCCCGCCTCGCTTCCGGCATCGCCAGTGGGCAGCCCGGGGTCGAGCACCACCGCGATGCCTGCCCGCCTCCCACCGGGGACGGTGATGATGTCGCCGCGGCGCAAGGTGAACAGCGATTGCAGCGCCTGCGCCCGCCGGGCAGCGGAACGCTGC